>ENA-OSIY01000297-OSIY01000297.1-marine-metagenome-genome-assembly--contig:-NODE-297-length-28686-cov-12.015135_pt1 | contig 28686 bp, 17 predicted proteins | sample MGYA00237884_ERZ534233 | MGnify/ENA primary metagenome ERZ534233 (study PRJEB26412, sample SAMN06343840) | marine metagenome | isolation source: estuarine water | place: USA: Columbia River Estuary... | reverse complement strand
ATGGCTTTGTAACGATTTAATTCTTCTTGTAGTTTTTGTTCTAACATGGCTTAATCTTGTAATAATTGTCTACCGTCGTTTGTAACGTATTTTTTATTTATTCTTTCTACTATTCCGTCCTTTTCTCTGATTGTGTAACATTCTCCTGTTACCATATCACATTCTTCTCTTTCCATACCGTCATTAGAAACTTTTCTAACTTGTTTTGGATTTAAGAATTGGTCTACCGCATTAATTTTATTATTTTCCATAATATTCTTTTATATTGTATAAATATCCCAAATTTGTTAATATTCTTATGTCATCGTGAAATAAACAACATCACCATCATATAATCCTAATTTGGTCATTAATGATTTTGATAATGCTATTCCATATCCATCAACATTTGGTCCAATATTAATTGGTCCTGATATATTATCCTTTGTGATAGGGTTACTACCATTTGGTGTTATTGTTGTTTCTTTATTTGTTTTAGGGTTAAGGAAATAAGTGGTCGCTCCCGCGTGACTTATATTAACTCCTTGTGTTTTATTAACTGTTCCAATAATAATATCTGCGGATGCAACATTCAAATCAAATCTTAATGAGTAGAAGTCTTTTTCTTTGTTAATGTCCCCCCAAGTTAAATAACTAACATATTCTCCATTATTACCTGTTGTTGTACCCTGTATGGTTTTTGATTTTAATCGAGACAATAAACTCATTTGAATTGCATCTTCAGGTTTATATGTTTTACCTCCCATACCAACTGCAATCGCTCTAAAGTATTCCTTCTTGTTATATGTTACTTTTTGAATGTATTTCTCACCATTATAACCATTATATCTAACACCGAACATATTAACCCCTGTTTCTTTTGTTAATTGTTCTCCTTTAATTTCTTGTTCCTTACCTCCCATATCAACAGTAAATGTACCTTGGTCAGTACTGATTGATTTTTCATTTTTGGTTGAACCTGATATGTTTAAACTATCTTGTTTAACTCTAGCAACCGCACTTTTGGTAATTCTATCAAACAATGCTCTATAACTTGCCATAAACGAGTCTTTAGGGTCAGGTAACGAAGCGTAAGGTATTCTGGTACCTTTAAATGAAGTTGATATGTTGTTGTTACTAATTTTATGTGAAACCTCGGTAATCCAATATGAACCCTTGAACATTGGTATATTTTTCAAATAGAAATACATTGTTGGTTGTATCATCACATTACCTAAACATGTTACATCACAAGTGTATGATGCCTGTCTATAAATTTCAAATAAACCGATATCTACTTGATGTGCTCCTGAACCTGATTCTGACCTACCCAAGTTTTCTTGAGCAATAAATGATTCAGTAGTATTTCTTATTGAACTTTGGTCTAAACTAACTCCCTTGAAAATACTTTGGTTTTGGTCTCCAAAATTAACTTCAAACGCAACCACTTTATTTGATTTTGATAAATCAGTATTATTGAATATTTCAGGTATTGTTATAACCAATGGATTTTTATTTACATTTCCAACATTGAAACTATCGTCATTAAAATTATATTTTTTACTAACGTCAGCCATTTCCAAATGTTTGGATGTTGGTCCTGTATATTGTAAAATCATCTTAGGGGATGACTCTTGATAATCAACCTCTAAAAATGTACCGAATAAATTTTGTGCAACTTTTTTAGATGGGGTTAATTTAGATTTGGTTGATAAGTTTGTTCCGTAGAAATTCACATAAGCGGGTAATCCTCTCATATCAAATCCTGTACCGTTTATCAACATACCAATAAGTCCGTATAGATTTTGTTTATCGTTTTCGGGTTCCTCTAATGGTATTAATTTTTCTAAACTAAAATATGCCTTATCTCCAATATCTCTATTCGCCTTATCTAAAAATAAAAACTCTTCTAACAATAATCTTTGACCGATAGAATTACCCGCAATCCATTTATCGTTAAATGATTTAAAATAATTATATTGTTCAAGTTTTAATGGACTATCATTGTACCCATTTAAAACTGTTTGTTGTATTGTTTTTGTTTCACTCTTAAGATTAACAAGTTTAGAAAGAATAGTGTTCAAATATAAATCCTGTCTATTTTGAATACCATTGTGGAATACAGTGTTATATGATAATATATTATTTACAAGATATTGTTGGAACGCACTTTTCGTATTTGTACCTCCATTTTTTCTATACCCCGCATAAATGTAAACTAACGGTCTAAAAATTCTAAAATAATCCACACTAAATTCTACATTATTAGTACTAAAAAATTCTACATAATAATTTGTTGTTTGGGTGGTTCCTGTATAAGGTTCGGTACCAATTATTAATTTTAAATCATTTTGATTTGTGGTATCTCCTGTTTGTACAATATCAAAATTATTATATGAGAAACTTTTTACAGAACCAATTTCGGAAAATCCACTCCAAGTATGTAAATCAATTTCCTTAGGATTACCTAATGTAATCTTAATTAAATTTGATTCAGATAAAATATCTTTTGTTAATACTTTTAAATTTTCTAATTGTTGTTCTCTTAATGTTTTAATTAATAAATTTGTGTTTATTGGGTCGGAGTCTTTCTTTTTAACCGTTACAATAGATTTTATTAAATTTTGGAAGTTGTCATGTTTTACTGATTTGAATTTTTTATATGGTGTCTCCTCAGTAACCCTCTCAGTTGCAAAGTCTAAAAAGTATTCTTCAAATTTATCTAATATATCAGGACTAAATGTTGCAATTAAGTCATTAACTTTTTTAAACTTAACTGAACTATCCATTACCAAATAATCATTAAATTTGGTATCTATATGATGTTCGTCATATGATGGGAATGTTTTACCCGTATAAGTTGTATAAACAGTTTCGTCTGTCCAAAGTACTCTAAATGCCGTTTGACCTTTATTAAAGTTTCTTAAAGCGTCGTCCCCATTTGTTAAATCTAAGTTTGAGATGGCGTTTGCCCCAACGGATGGTAATAATGTATAATGTGTGTCAGTCGTTTTTAATTTAGAATTGTCAACAAATGATGTCCAATATCTAAATTCATCTCCGTTTGATACTCTATCAAAATTTATAGTATTACTTGTTGTTCTACCTGTAAAAGAATTAACACCAGATGTTGCATTAATATCAAAATGACTATAGTCATTTATAAATTGGTGGTAAAGAGCATCGTAGAATGGGTGAACTCCTGTATCTATTACATCACTTACAATTTCGTTACCTATTTCAATATCTCCACCTAAACCAAAATATGTTGTTGTGTTGATAGATGATGTTATTCCACTTACAATATCAACATTTTCAGTTAGGTATTTTTTATATCTATGATATATTGACCCCCACTTTAACATTAAATGATATGGAATATAGTGTGAAGAACTTACTTCTTTAAATAACGAAGAAGGTCTTGTACTTGATAATCCAAAATTTACCATTTCATCTAAATCAACAAATGGTAATGAGTTTAATAAAAGATATGCGGAACCTGCATATTTTCCATATGAAGATGTGGTATGTAAATCGTTATATAATTGTTTATGAAAATATGGTGTGTTTAAAATGTTAGCGGTACTAAATAAACCGTCAGAAGTATCTAAGTCTAATTTTCTTGCAAAAATATCTGTTGTGTAACCATTTTTAACCCAAAATAATGGATTGATTGGTGAACTAATTAAACCTTCTTTAGTGTTTACTTGTAGAATACCCTCAAATTTAAATTCTTGTGGTTCAAATTTTGGTTTGTTAATATATGAAAGATATTGTTCAGAACTAAATGGATAGATTTTTGTTCTATATGGTTCTGCCAAATATGAATATAAATTACTATTTAAGTTTTTATAAAGATTTCCTGATTCACTTCTTTTTTTAGATGTACTATATTCTTCTATTTGAAATGGGGTTGCTAATAATTGGTTCACATATTCAACCGTTGGTAATTGGTCTTGTACATATGGGTACCTTTCAAATGGTGAGAATGATAAAAGATATTCTTCTATTTTAGCTTTACTGTCTATTGTGTTTAAAATATCAATTATATCATAATCCTCTTTTAATAGTTTCTCCATATTAGAGAAATCGATTAATGCCAATTCTTTTATAGATGCATTGTTAAATGTATCAATCGCCATCGTATATCTTGACCTTTCATATATTTCATATATTAGAGAAGATATTGATTTGTTTGAATATGGGATATTTGGTGTTAATGACAATAAAGTCGATATGTTATTAAAACTTTGTTCTTGTGAGTTTTCTTCAAAAACATAACTAATATTACCAACATTACCTTCTTTTTGTGCCAATGAGTCTACTCTTTTAGTGGCAACTCCGTGGTAGTTTTCAAGAAAGTCAATTTCCGGCCAAAGTGATCTGTTAAAACTTTGTAATTTTTGTTGTAAATCAGGGTCGCCAGGATATGCTAAAACTTTTTGTTTGTTTGGTGTTTGTTTCTTTATTTCAGGCCACGGAAATATTTGTCCGTCTTTACTTTCATCCTCTAAGTTACCTATTATTTTTTTTCTTCTTCCAGCAACTTCAAATGCTCTATTATGAACATCTTTCATTAATCTAATATAAACATCTGCATTTGCAAGAATAACTCCCATAATATTTCTTATTGTGGGTTCAAAACCTATTCCACCCTTTGTAGGGTCTTTAATGACTTCATTAATTTTTTGTTCAACTTTAGCCTCTAATTTATCTCGTTGTTCTACAAATGATTTTTGAATGTTGAAAATATCCGTTAATATGGCATTTAAATTTATTGCAAGTTTACCTTCATTTGGTGTGTAATATTCACCAACTTTTTTAATTTGATTAATAAAAGAAAATGTTTCTTTTTTAAAGTCAGCTCCCGTATCGTTAATATATTTTTGAGCAAATAATTGTGTTTTTAATAGTTCTTTTGGGTATTCTATTAATATTTTCTCTAATGTTCCCGCTTTATCTGCACCGATTAGTTTAGTGGTACTTGTTTTTTCCTGTCCAGAAAGGTAACTATATGTTACACCTGTAACACCATTTATTTCAAATGTGTTTTTTTCTAAATTAATAGCTCCCCAACTTCTAACTGCAGTTTCAAAATCCTGTACTGTTTTTTCAAATTCTTTTAATCCCGCAAATATTTTATAATCAACAACTTGGTTGAATATTTCTTTTTCTAATATCTTGTCTAAACTTCTTGCAACCGTAATAACTTCTCTTAATGTTTTTGTTGGGAAGTTTTTAGGTAGTAATCCTTTTGCAATATATTCATCATATACCGACCTTAACATTGTATAACCTCTTGAAGATTTTGAAACTTTCTTCTCGTACCTACCAGTTTTTTCGTTGAAGGAGGTATTTGTTTCTTTTTCAATTGCATACATATATGGTGCATTTAATATACCTGTTAATGGTATATCATTTAAGTACGCATATGTTGAACCGACAAATGTGGTTGATACTTCAAAATTACCGTTTGATTCATTGTATTTTGTATTAAACTTAACTAAGTGTAAACGATATCTAATTGCTTTACCATAATATCCTTTTACTGTTAAATAAAATATTGGCCACGGCATGTGGAAAAATGCATTATATGGTGAATTCTCAGGGGACTCAAATAAAGTCTTACCCCTAACGTCAATAAAGTTTATATTAATTTGTGGTATAAAATTTGCACCTTTAATATTGATGTTAATACTATCGATACCAAAAGATTGTGCCGTACCGTCATAACCCTTGTTTTCTACACCTTTATAGATTTGATTACCATTAGAATCTTTTTCGGTAACAACATTGTCACTACCATTATACGCTTCAGTCCATGACGTATCATAATCACCCGTTTTTGGTTTTAGAATGTTAAGGGTTCCTTTTGCGACAGATACTAACGTGGTTTTATTACCCGAATCAACCAATGTTGTTCTTGGTATTAAATCAGCCTCCAAATTAACATACATTACCAAGTTTTCTTGTTTAACCCCTCTTTCTTCAACAACTCCGTTGTTTACAACACTGTTTGGGTCAATGTATATTAAATTGTTTTGGTCAACTTTGACTAAAATATTTTCACCACTGTTTAACTTATTGTTCGCCATAATATAACTTATACAATTCTACAGCACTTTTATAATCTTGTAAAGTGCTAATCAGAGGAAATGGTATTCTAATAAAAGAATTATCAGGTATTTCAAATTCCACACTACCAAGTAATGGATTTGCTTGTAATATAATCCAACCAAATAATGGTGAGTTATAATACTCTTGTGAGATTTTATCTAATCTATCTTTACCCCTTTTATATTGCATGTACTTATCACTTCCTTTTATAGGAATTTCAATGCCAGGGACAATTCTAAATTTACCGTCCGCTAAAAAATATTGGTACCTGTCAAAATAGTCCCTACTCATGGTTTATAAAAGTTTAGTTTTTCACCAATTTTATTCTTTGTATTAAATATTTTCTTCAAATCTGTCTTCGCATCCGTAGTTAAATCTCCCGTTATTACCTGAAATTCAATTTCTTTATCATTTTTCTTAACGGGGAACTTATCCAATTTAAACTTCTTCTCTGTTGGTTTTGTTATAAAATTATCTAATTTCTTTTCTAATTTTGTTTTTATCTTATCAGTAAAGTTTACTGTGTCAACATTATATAAATCTAAAATACTTTTCTTATCATCTTTCAATAATACAGATAACATATCATTCATATCATTAGTTGATAAAGATGAATAATCTAATGTGGTTGTAAAATCTTCAGTAAAATATTGGTAGTTATTTTTAATGTATGTTATAACACTTGAGTAATTTGAGTAAAACCCTTCGTTTGTAAACCCAACACTAAAAGTAGCACCACTATAGTTTTCTTTTTCTATTTTACCGTCTCTTGAATATTTTGTAATAAAGTTAACTTTATCTAAGGATTCAATGACTTCTTTTCTAACGTCTTCAACTTTTTTCATTTCCTTAAAATCACTAATCTTTTTAATCTTATCTAAAATTAATTTTTTAATATGTGGTTTTAATAAGTCGTTTGAATTAGACACTAATGATGATGGTAACACATCTGAAAATCCTAAAACACTACTTAAATCCGCTGTATTAGAAACATAATTAACCAAAGACCCCTCTAATCTTATTTTTAATTTATTAAAATCCATAGAGGATTTATATTCACCTAATAATTTTATGTCTTCCGTTGATGATGTATTAGTATTAATGGTGTAACCAGTTATTGTTCTAAAATTTTGTGATAAGAACATTTGACCTATTTTTGGACCAAAGTTCTTTAAAACTTCATTATATGCGGTTTGGTATGTATTAAAGTAATTTCCAACGCTACTATAAACCATATTAATTGCGTTGGTGTATTTCATCTTGTCTCCATTTGGGGTACCGATATATGTTCCTTCAACCGTTTGATTTGAATTAGCAGAATCATTTTTACTTTCTAACGCAAAACCGTCTTTTTGTTGTAATTTTTCTAAAAAATCTTTTGTGAATTTTTCAGCGTCTTGTCCGTCTATTTTAGTTGTAGTAGAAATTGCTCTTTCATCATACATCTCCGTGTTTGCAAAAAAGTTCGATGACAATGCATTTTGTAATCTCTCAACTGGTTTCTCTAAACCTTGACCTCCTATAAATGAAACTTGTAAACTTACATTGGCAATCATTGGTTGTACACCAATACCTTCAGGATTTAAATCCCAAGTACTGTCGTCATATGTAATTCCAACATCTCTAATAATAACTTTAGAATGGTAAAAATCACCAATTCTTAAAACACAAATAGGTGGTGGACCAAATGAGGTGTTTCTTGCACCGACATCTAATGGGTCTGATACTCCTTTAATTGGAATAGTATCACCCGGTCTTACACATTGTAATAAGAATGTTAATCTACTATTTAAACCTTCAGGTGTTGTTGAGTGGAAACCTGGATGAAAATATTTTAATTTTTCTTTTAGTGATGTAAACGCAACAGGAGAATCTTCTTCTAACTTTTTAAAGTAATGACATTCCGATAATGTTTTCATGATGATTCTCTTCATCACATCTATAGTAGGTTTTCTATTTGGTATAGTCGTTGTACCATCTGGTTCAACTGTTGTTACTGGAACTGGTATATTTGGTACGGTTATTTCCTGTGGTTGTTCAGGTTTTTTCTTATACTCAAATTTAACTCTTGATTGTCTACAATAAAATGCAATAGGTGATGTATCTTTAAGACCTTGTTTTGTTAATATTGCTTGATTACAATTTAAATTTTCTTTACCACCAGTATTTTTTAAAGTAGTGTCTTCTCCATTTGTGTTAAATTTAAAAATAAATTTACCGTCCACATCATAACCAAAATCTTTAAATGTAAACTCCTTTACAAATTCACCAGGTTTTTGGTTGGTTCCTGTTTTTTCATATGGTTTTAAAACGGTATCGTTAAACCATTTTAGTTCAGGTGTTTTACCATTTGATATTCCTTTGAATATATCTTGAAAAATACTATGTCCTCTTCTAACACCTAAATAAAAATTATAAGTGTTATCCGCAACTTCTGAGGTTGACGAAGAAATTGAAAAAGTAACTTCGCTAACAGTCTTACCTGTAATGTCAGATTTTAATGCGGTTAATTTTGTATTATATTCTGTATACCCACTTGTAAGTTCATCAAATCCTGTTGCAATTTTTTGTGCTTCTTTACTAATTGTCGCCCCGCTTGTTGCAGAATCAATAGATTCTTTACCAAAAATAACCAATCTATCTTTCTTATGATTTTCGGTTGTTCCTACCACTAATTCACCTAAATCGATAACAGTGTTTCCGGTGTATGTTACTTTTTGTGCAACATACTGATTATATAATTGTGTGTACGTTAAATTTGTTGTGCCTTTTGTTGACCCGTCTTTTTTAGGATAATCATTTGCAAAATAAAATCTTTTATCAAATTGTACCGTTGTGTCTTTACCTCCGTTTTGTCCTTTATCGGGTTTAGGAAATGTAACTTGTGTTGTGGTATATTTGTATTTTTTAATTTCTTGTGGTGCTTTAGAAGAATTTAAATATAGTTTTATTAGATTAATATCATCACTATCTAAAGTTGTATATGTTTGTATTAAACTATAAAAATCAATTTCTTCACATCCCGCAAAAAATGCATTAATGTAGTTATCTGCCTCTTCATCTGACATTCCTTTGAAGTGTTCTCTAACTAATAAATTTAAAATACTTGGGTGGTCAACAACAACTTTAAATGATATGGTACCACTTCTTGATGTATTTTGATAAGTGTAAATTGGTTCAGGTCTTCCTAAGAAAGAATTCTCCTCCCATCTTGCACTATTTTGTTCGTTCATTTTTAAATCGTATGGTGGAAACCACATAACACGACCTCCATTATTTCCTCTTTCACAAGCAGGTAAATCGGTAACTTTAAAACCATCTCTATTAGAAGTTTTCCATGCTAAATTCTCAATTGAGAACATATATTTTTTAGCATAGAAACCTCCACCATATGGATATTTATCAACAATATTTGTTGATCCATCAAATGATTTATTACCATTAGACATTGGTGCGTAATTTAAATTCCAAGGTCTACTAGCACCTCCCATAACACTACCGTCAAATTTTCTTACATTACCTGTTCTTTTCATGGTATCAGAATAGTTCATGTATGACCTATCCTTTGTCCAAACTCTACAATATTCAACCCCACTTTCTTCACCTGAAAATTTATTTGTATATTTTATCGCCGATCCTTTTGATATTCTCAAATCACCTTCTCCAAATACTCTACTTGTTTGGTCGATTACGTGTCCAACATGTGAAATTGAGCTTCCATCGGACGGCATTGAATTTAAAATTTCCTGTGTACTTCCTAATATAGAATCTTCTCTAAAACTAAATGCTGTAGATTTTGATTCATCAAATCTTGATGATTCATTACCCCATTCTTGGTTACCTGAACCTAACTTATTTTTTGAGTTTCGACTAATCCATGTAAGATTACCAGTGATTTTACCACCCTCTGTAATGTTTTTACTTCTATGAAATAATTCAGCAGAAACTCTATCAAACATTAATGAAAGATAATAACCACTTCTAACGGGTCTATCATTGAAATCACCCATTGCATATTTTACATCCTCACCTCTATCATCACCAATGTATGCTTTTCCGGCTGGTGCCTCAACTCCTAAAATATTTTTTGCTCCTTGTGCCGCTCTATCAATAAAACTAAATAACTTTGATGTGTTTTGTGATCTTGCGCTTGTTGTGTAATTCGGTGCATATTTGTTAAATGTTAACGTGTCATATAATCTATTTTTTTGACCGTCACCCATATATTCAATTAATAAGTCTGAAGGTTTTCTTGATAACCTTGGTCTTCTTTGTATTCCAATTAATGAACCCAATACACCTGTAACATCTTGATATAATTTACCAAATTCGGTTTTTGCTTGGGGTCTAATGTTTACAGGGTTTGCTGGGTTTGATAAATAATCACCCGGTATTTCACTAAACGGTAATTGTGTTCCTGAAATAGTTTGTAAAAAATCTATTGCTTTCCCTGGTAGAGTTCTCGCCACCGTAATTTTATTATTTGGGTCAACCAATGGTTCCCTACCCGTAACTATATTAAAAGCGGTCGCAGTGTTACCATTAAGAGCATCCAATAATCTTAATCTACCATTTGTAGCGGTTTCTATATTTCTTGATATTCTCGAAAGAACGGGACCATCAGGATTATTTTTAATATTGTTAGCCGCAAATTTAAATAATTCAGATTCACTATCATATGATGATGAACCCATAATACCAACTAAATTATATGTTGGGGTATTTGTGGGAAAATATGGATATAAATTTATTCCATTACTTCTCCTTTGTATTAAAAATGTATTTAAATCTTCAACAATTAAATAATTGTCAGACGGTTGGTTAACATTTAAATTAGATATATTATCAACTTGTGTTTTTCTACTTGTAGAATCGTTTAAAATAACGTCGCCAGTGTCTTTATTAGACATGTCACTCAATTTATCAACTGAAAATGATGTGTTACTAAAAGTCTGCGGACCATTAGGTACATTAAGTGTTTTACCTAATATATAATCTCTGAATTTTTTAGTCGAATTAAAGTCTAAGTAACTTGGCATTATATTTTATAATAAATAGATTTATTTAGTTTTTTGGTGGTGTTGTATATTCGTCGTTACCTGAGTTTATAAAATCTTCCTTTACACTTGCGTCTCTGATAATTTGTCTAGTCCAACCATCCATTAATGCTTCAGATGATTTAGCCGAAACTTCAACCTTTACAACTTTTGTTGTATTTCCAGCAGTCTGTTTAGCTTCGGCAGCTTTCTTTTCTGCTTCAGCAACATTCATTGCACTTGTTTCTGTTGTGGCGGTACCTTGAGTTTTTGGTTTTTCACCTTTAAGTTCTCCAATATAATTACTAACCACCTTATTAAGGTTGTCGGTCATTTGAATTGTTCCTTTTGAAAATCCATCTGCAGTTTCTTTAACAAATTTCTGAGCATCTTCTCCTGTTAAACCAGCAGCTTCTGCCGCTGATTTAGCCATATTAACCGCACGACTTCTTGCTGTTGCAGCCATAAATCCAATATCTCTTTCTATGTTTTCCATTGCACTTAACTGTCCTCTTGCAATATCTTGTGTGGACATTTCTTCAAATGCCTTTTGGTTTGCTAATAATGTTGTTTTTTGTGCATTTGTTAAATCTTCTAAAACAACTTCTGTTTGTCCACCTAACTCACTCATTAAAGATTTAGGAACCTCAATAACCATTTTACCATCTTTCATTTGTGATAAGTTAGTTAAAAATTCTCTTTCCTTATCTTCCATCACCAATCCACTTGTCATTAGGGCACTAGCGGCTGCAGATCTCTCAGAGGCAGCAATTGCACCTTTAGCTAATTCTTGATACGATATTCCTAATTCACTTGCCATTGCTTTGGCCTTTCTTAGGTTAACACCTGTAATTTCAAATCTACCTTGTTCTTGATTATATGTGGTTAATGAGCCTGCAGCACCGATTAATGCATCTTGTAATCCTTCCACATTATTGGTTGCCATGTACATTAATTTTATTGGGTCCGCAAAGTCTCCCATTGCACCACCCAATACCGATAAATTTGCACTTAATTCTAACGCACCTTCAGGACTAAAAACTTTATCAGCAACTTGATAAACAGAATCCATACTTATTCTAAATTCATTGGCCTTTTGAACCATTCTATTTAATCCTTGTACACCATTTGCAAATCCGAATTCATTTAATTTTCCTAAATTGTCTCTTAAATCTTGTGTTGTTTTTTTACTATTCAAACCTAAAGACAATGAAGATTTACCAGCAGTATCAATAGCCTTTGTTGCGTCCGAAGCACCAAGACCAACTTTTTCAAATTGACCAAATACTCTACCCATTTCACTTAAATCTCCAACAAAGGACCTTGCAGTTGCCGCCGCTTGACCTATCGTTTCTTTTGATATAAGATTAAATCTACCCGATTCTGACATCATATTTGTCATCATATCGGTTAATTGTTGCATTCCATACCCTAATCTAAGTGTTGATGGATATGCATCTATAATTTCTTCTCTTAAACCTTTTGAAAGTTCTCCTTGCATACCAACCTTTTCGTTGATATCTGTTCTTAATTGAGCTTCTTGTTTTAATTGGGTTTCTATTGCACCAGCAGCGGTTTCAACCAATCTACCAACTATTCCCATTATTCCTTGAGTAGTTTGTCCTTTTTTATTAATAATATCTAACATATTACTAATTCTAAACATTTCACCTTCGGAGTATTGTGATGTTTGTGTTTTTTGTGTGTCTATTGTACCTCTTACAAAATCAACAGCTTTATTTCCAAAATTTTGTTTGGATATATCTGGAGTATTTGTTGTACCTAATTTTTCATTATATAACTTCCATGTACCTGCTAATGATGCCCCATCGGAGCTGTCTCCCTTATACGCTTTACCAAATTCTTTTTGATACGCATCAGCAAACGCAATTTTGAAAGCGCTTTCATTTGTAATTCCACTAGGTATTCTGCTTAATAATCCCATATCATATAAATAGATGTTTAATTATTTCCATTTTCTAATGATATTAAATATTGTATATAATAACGTCTGATATATACAGGCATAGAAAGGATATCTCCATATGAGAATCCCCTTTTAACTAAAAATAAAATCTCGTCTAACTGTCCCTTTTTATAATCCGTAGAAAGGACGAAAAAACTCAACCCCGAATCCAATTTCAACTTGGATTGTGTCTCCTGACGGGGTGATTGCTTTTTGGGTTAAATCTAACCCTGGTTTATTTTCGTTGATAAATTTTCTAAAATCTTGTGAATCTTTAATTGGCATATTTTCAATAAAGTTTCTAATGTTCATTAGGTCTTTATTGCCTGCAACCGATTTAATCATCATCTCAAGTTGTTTAGTAATAATTGGTGGTACTCCGTTACCATTCCAACTATCTTTAATTTGGTCAAGTTCTTTTTCTTGTTTCTTGGAAATGAATTTAAATGTTATATCCAATTTTGATTTTTCCATAAAATATGAATATTCACCATTTGCATCTGCAACTAAAGTAAAGTCCTTTGTTTTTAATGTTGATAAATCTAATTCAAAATCAAACTGTTCCCCTGTTTTTGGGTCTGTTGATGTAACTTTATAATCACTACCAAACGAGGTATTCCTTAAAAATATTAAAATTGCTTGCCTATCTTCTTCAACTATATCATCAATAGATAAATCTTTATCTAAAATTTTTCTTTTTAGTAATTCATCAACAACTTTGTTAGTTGCAATTAAACTTGGGGACGATAAGATATTTTCATCCGCCGCGGTTAGATACGCAATTCTCGCCGATTTTTTATTGTTTGCATAATGAATACCTCTACTAGGTAATTCAACTACATCATAAGCAATGTTGGGGTCAATTCTAAATTCTTCCATAGTACAATTTAAACTATAAGTAGATTAAAGTAAAGTTTTTGCATAAAAAAACCGATAACCCATTAGACAGATTTACTAATTTGATTATCGGTTTTAGTATTAAATAGAAACTATTAGTATACTTGAATACAACGGTCCATTCTCAAGTTACAAGTAATTTGAGCTAAAGCGTCATTGTTGTAATCTAAATCACCAAAGTTTAAGCTTGTTAAGAAACAACCTTGGATAATCCATTTTTCAACAACAACTCCCGTTGGGTCAAGCATTTCAAGTTCAATGTCTTTTTTGTATCCAGCAGCATATCCCATTCTACCTGTTACTGATTCTGCATGTAAACGGAACCATTCCATTAATGCTTGAGATGCTGATGGACCGATTGGGTCCTTAAAAGTAACACTCATTTCTTCCCAAGTAAATCTACCAGCAACATAAGTTGAAGTATTCAAGAAAGGAATCTCTGTTGAGTTAATTTTAGCTGAAGGTCTTTTTGTTGAAGATACATACCACTCGTTAATTCCCAAAGATGAAGGGAATCTAAGAATAAATCTGTTCTGTCTTTTCGGTTCGTAAGGAACCGGCATTTTCATTAGTAAATCTGCCATTTTGTATTTGTTAAATTTTTTGTTATTTTATACTTCTTATAAATATATGTTAATTGGAAATAAATTTATTTTTAGTTAGGTACTTGATTTTATCAATTATTTTTCGTAGTTTTTTACAAACCCTCCAGTATTCCAGTTCCAGTAATAAATAATATATCTAGTTTTTAATAAATTAATAAATTATTAAATATTAAATAAATACTAGTATAACCAGTTCTAGATTATACTAGTATATACTGGGTGCAGTAAAACAATCCAATCATTATACAAAAGGTTCCACGTGGAACGTTCCACAAATAAAGAAGGAGGTCCAAAGACCCCCTTCCTATTTTTATATCTCCTTTTAGATTAGATATTCTCAAATGAAGCTCCTGTCGGAGTGATTACAAATTCAACATCAATAAATTCAAGAGAACGAGTAGGTTTAATATAGATTTTACCTCTCAATGTGTTTGCATCAATATCTTCTGGGTCGCTGGAAACAGTAACTTTGAATTCGTACAAACCTCTTTCTTTCTTAATTGAATCCAAGATAGGGTTAACTAATCTCAAGAACTCTTGTCTTACTTGCTCATCATTTTGTTCAAATAGTAATCTAACCGCAACTGCAGAAATTAATTTTCTTGCTCTCAATAACAATCTTCTTACGTTGATTCTATCAAGTGCAGATTCTCTAACTTGTAACGTTTTGTTACCCCAAATAATTGTACCTGTATCAGAGAATGTTGCGATTGGGTTAATTCTATTCTTATATAATTCATCTCTCTCATCAAGAGTTAATTTTTTGGTTGCTTTAATTGCATTTACCAAACCTCTTGAATAACCCGCAACTGCGAACCAAGGATAAGAAACATTGTCAGTTAATGCGATATTCTTCAATACCTCACCTGTTGGTGGGATGTAAAGTTGAGTTGCATTATCAGTATCTCTTACTTGAATCCAAGGCCAATATGTTGCAGAATAGTTAGAATCGATAGATACGGTATCTAATTCACCAACAACGTCAGCGGCTGCTGTTGTACCTGTAATGTTAGGAGAGTTCATGATATACAATGAATCTGCTCTATCATTCTCAATCATATCAATTGCTTGATTTACTAAAGAACTATGGTCACGGAAGTTAATACCCGGAGTAGCAAATACGTTAATATCAACCGCTTCAGGGTTAGCAAATGTGTTAATAGCATCTAAGTAAGCATAATAGTCAGAATTACCTGAATCAGGACTAAACACCCCACTATATGCTCCGTTTGTTCTATTATTAGTATATGTTGTTTTACCAAAAATATAAGAATCAGTATTAGTTCTAGATGTTCTATAGATATCCCAACCATCTGTACCACCACCTGTTGCAAATGTAAATTTACGGTATGCAATATTATCTAATTTTCCTTTTGAAGTACCTTCTAAATCGTAAGGTGTACATTGATATGTAGTTCCTGTGATATCGGTCGCGTTAACAGATAAGTGGAAACCAAAAGTTTCGGTTGTACCACTTGTACCTTTATATTTAAGTAAATCTTTATCAAAACCAACTTGAGACGATAATCCCAACATTACTTTCTTTACTTTATCTCCACCTTCGATATTTTCAGTACCATTTGCATTATATGTTACAACATCACCAGCATCGTTATAATCAGTTTTATAAATAACACTACCCAATGTTGTTCCACTAAAGTTTTCATTGTTAACGAATCCTTTAAAACCAGCTGGGAATGCATCTGATGGATGATTATCCGCCAAAGATAACATTATGTATTTTGAACGTAATTCATACTCACCGTCCGCTGTACCTATTTTTCTACCAACAAAACCTGGCATGTCAGGATTCATAGAACATCTTGAATATTTTTCAAGAACTACCATATTGTCATCTGTATCGTTAAAATCACGAACTACAATATCAAATTCACCTGAATCCAAATTAATATTTTGAACTGTTATTTTAACTTGATAGTTAGAACCTTCACCGTCTGAAATTGTAATTACTTCAAATAAATCGGAAACTTTTCCACCACGAACCTCTGAAACCACCATTGGTGATAAAGATGTTGACCATTTACCAATAAAGTTAGAACCTTCGTTGTTGAATACTTTAGTGGTACTTAAACCTCTAATTAAACCTCTTTCATAAGCCGCCTTAACTAAATTAGGATAAGATTCGTATACATAAAGAGGAAAATCACTATATGTTTTATCAAATACATCAGAACCTAATACTTTTTTAACATATTTTGTTGATGTTGTATCTAATGTACAATTAAATGATTTTGCACCACCTGTTAAACCTGTTACATTAATTTGGAATTCACCTAATGGGTTTAATTCAATATCTGTAACTTCTGCTAATGAAACTTGTGTGGTTCCTGTTACTTCATAAGTTAATACTTCTGAAGCGTAACGACCTCTTGATCTTAATGTTAATACGGATACGTTATCGTAATCAGTATTTACCTCAGCACCAAACGTGTATTTTACAACATCAAATCTAGTTGCGCCTGAATTATACGCAAATTTATATGAATAAAGTTGATTTATAGTTGCTCCTGAATTGAAGAAAGTATTATACCATTCTTTATTATTAGGGGTTTCACTATATAGTTTACCTGTTAAAGGTGACACCACTTCTAATGTTGTACTAGGTAATGTTACACCTGAAGGCATTAACCCTATTGTAAACCATTTACCGTCGTCTGTTGTAGTAAACCCACTAAAATTTGAAACTATATAACTTGTTATTGATACACCTTCTGTTGAAGTTTTACCAGATAACTCACCATATATTGTACTTCCAGTGATTGTTGCAGTTGTTGCAGACATAGTGGTACTTCCTGATGTACTATAACTTGCATCCCAAGTTGCACCTGTTGGTGAAATACCACCTAATGTTTTTATTGCGAATGTTTTACCCGCATTATATCCAGTCAATCCAAGTACTCTTGTTACGAATAATTGATTTGACTCTTGTAAGTAAGATTTAGCTACGTAAGGTAATTCATATTTTGGGTTATTAGAACCGTCTCCGTATTTTTCAGGAGAAGTACCACCAAAATATGTTTTGAATTCGTCGAAGTCTCCTACTAAAATTGGTTCAAAAGCGGGACCCTTTAAGGTTTCACCTGCTAATCCCAATGTTGTTACTCCGACACTTTGAGCTACGAATGTTAGATCCTTCTCAGATGTGTAGACACCTGGAGAAACGAATACTCTGTTTGAATTTGCCATCGATTGTTGTTTGGTTAATTATTTTTATTAGTTATTCTATAAATATCTTTGTTTTTACCAAAGATTTCCGTACTTTTCTTAAAAAAGATAGTTAATTATCTTTTTATATCTTTTAATATCTTTTAATATGGAAAACAGTCAAAAAAATGTAAAAATCAGTGAAAAACACCATGAGATGTTAAAAACACATTGTGAGAAGAACGGATTAAAAATTTATAAAGTCTTAGAAAAATTTATAGAAGACTTATGTAAACCAAAAAAGAAGGATATGTATGGTGACGATTAGTAAAGATACGTAACCCCTATTCTTGACCCTATTACAGGTGCACCACCCAACGTTATTCTTTGGTCACTAGTTATATCAAAACCTGAACCTTCCTCTTGTAATAGACCGTTTATGTCTACAGTTATGATACTATTAATCGAGTTATTCAATGTAAGTTCTAATGTTGACCCATTATATGTAAAATATTCTGTTGTAACTTGTAATATTGTGCCGTAGGTATCAATAATTGTACTATTTCTACCCTTATAATATGTTATAGATACCGAACTACCCTCGAGTGGTGGTTCAGAAAATGTTATTTTTGATGTGTATGCTACGTGGAAATAATCCACATCTCTTTCCTGTACAAGACCGTTAACCGATACATTAAATAATGTTCCTATACTTTCCCCCACACTAAACTGTGTTTGAATCCCATCGGCTGGAAAGGTAGCCACAGTCACATCAATTAGTTTATTAATAAATTTCTTACTTACTTGTTTTTGATCTATAAATTCATTTAATAAGAAAAATCTACTAATTGCTGGTTTAACCTCAAATTCCTCACTATCAATTAAAATACCCAACATTACAAATTTATAATTTTGAATATAAAATCTACGACCGTCGACTGTATCGACAGGACTATTATCTTCAATACCCTCTAAAACTATTGGTATGTAGTGTCCTTTTACAGAGGTATATGCCTGTCTTGATGAGAATTTTTGTAAAACAATTTTATTAAATTTATTTAAATCTCTAAATTTGTGACATACTATTGTAACCTCAAAAGTGATATCCACAGCAACTGGTTGTGGCATTTTATAGATATCTGCACCGATTTGTGTACCGTTCCAAGTTGGGACAGACGCATAATGGAATGTTCTTCTATCAGGAATTGTTCTTTGTGTTACAGGATTTGTACCGGGTTGAACATCAGGTTTTCTAATAATTGCAATAAATGGAACTTTAACGTTACCATCATCGTCAGAGAACTCCCAATTGTTTGCAAATTCACCCCATCTCTGTATTGTTAATATTTTTGGTATAATTGGTATTTGGGCACCGTCGGATACTACCACGAAATTCGTCTTTATGAAATCTAACATCCCACCATCTAAATCGTCATGAAGTATAGAATCAGGTAGATAGGCATCAGACTTGGTAATCCTATCCAATAATTCCTGTCTTCTTTCCAAAACTCGTTCACCTTGATACGATTCTTTCGCACCACCATAAACATCAATATTGTTCTTTCTTTTAGGTATTCCCATGTTATATTCCTCTAAATTCGTTTTGTTGTGTTGGTACGCAAACTATAGTTCTATAGTGTGGTTTGAATCCAAACATCTTGTGTTTATTATCCGAAGTAACTTTACCATCATTTGAAACAGTGTAGAATCTTAACTTCTCTTCTGAATCGGGATAACCAATATAATCACCATATCTAATATCCACATTTAACTCTTCTAAATGTGTGATATAAACCGATAACGTTAAATTACCTGGCTCATTATATCTAACCATACCAGCTTTATATGTAACATTCTTTGGTTCCTCTACCTTAACCAATGCGTTAATTTCAACAGGTGGAAAATACTTTATTTCATCGGCACCCGCTTCAGCATAAACCGCATCATTATCAGTTTTACTTCTATCAACACGATAAAGGACTAATTTCATGTTTAAATCTCCATGAAGATACTCTCTACCCATTTGAATATTGATATCAAAGTCGTCTTGGGAGAAGAATTTAGACAATCTGGTAATTGGTAATTTATTGTTCATATCTTAATAAATAGTTTAATCTTACGTTCTAATTATTTATATTTTAATATGGAAACAAAGATTCCCGAAATTGAGGCTAGAAATATACTTTCAACATATGAAGGTTCTAATAATCAATTATTAGATTGGAAAAGGAAATTTATAGATGTTAAGAATTTTAAATTAACAAGACCTCAATGTGAGTATGTACAGAAGTACCATGAGGTAACACCAAAAATTGCCAGAAAACACATTAACATTGTGAGTACTTTTGGTGAAAAGATAATGGAGGAAAGATTATTAACAACTCCACCTACTAAGATATGGTGTGAAAAGTTATTATGTGAATCGGATAAAGCATTTCATATATGGGGCAAAGTTTTAGAAGTTGACCAATTAAGTGCAATGTGGTTACCAAAGGCTGCAGTTGTCCAAGAAGAAAAAAAACTTGACCGTATTATTGATTACTCAAAATATAGTACTCGTCCACCAATGGACCATCAAAAAATTGCGGTGGAAAAATTATTGGCTAATGATAAATTTATTTTAGCAGATGATATGGGTTTAGGTAAAACAACATCTGCGGTTATCGCTTCGTTAGAAAGTAAAGCAAGAAAGATACTTATAGTATGTCCCGCTTCTTTAAAAATAAATTGGGAGAGGGAAATAAGAAACTATTCAGATAGAAAAGTTTTAATTGTCGAAGGACGTAAATGGGGTTCTACTTTTGATTTCTACATTATTAACTATGATATTATTAAGAACTACCACACTACAGACAAGAGTGAGGATAGCGACGATTATAAACTTCTGGTTAATGCCAATTTTGACTTGGCAATCGTAGATGAGGCTCACTACATTTCAAACGCCACCGCAAACAGAACTCGTTTATTAAATGATGTACTTGAAACAATACCAAAAGTTTGGTTATTAACAGGTACCCCTATGACATCAAGACCAATCAACTACTTTAACTTATTAAAGATTGTTGAGTCACCCCTAACATTAAATTGGCAATCATATGTTCGTAGATATTGTAAAGGTTATCAATTCAATGTTGGTAATCGTAAAGTATGGAATACAAGCGGTGCAAGTAATTTAGATGAACTTCGTGAACGAACAAAAAATCTTGTTTTACGAAGAATGAAAACCGATATTCTTGATTTACCTGAAAAAATAGTAACTCCTGTGTTTGTGGAATTAAGTAGTAAAATGTATGATGAGGAGTTAGAAGAATTTACACGTATTAGTAATGATAAGAAAAATGATGAGACAATAACTGTAACGTTAAATCGTTTAATGAAAATCCGTCAACTTATCGCGTATGAAAAGATTCCATATACTTGTGAATTAATTGATAAATGTTTGGAACAAGGGAAGAAGGTAATTGTATTAACCAACTTTACCATGAGTCTTGATATATTACACGAAAAATATAAAAAGAATTCAGTAACTCTTGATGGACGTATGAATAAAGACAAACGTCAAGAAAATGTTGATAGATTTCAAAATGATGATAAAATAAAAGTATTCATCGGTAACATTAAAGCGGCTGGAGTTGGTATTACATTAACCGCCGCGGAAGTTGTTATTATGAATGACTTATCATTTGTTCCCGCGGATCATTCACAAGGTGAAGATAGAGCTTACAGATATGGACAAAAAAATAGTGTTCTCGTATACTATCCTGTATTTGAGAACACCGTTGAGAAAATCATTTACAATATATTACAAAAGAAAAAGGGTGTCATTGACCAAGTAATGGGTGACGGGGAATATTCAGAATCCTTTAGTAAAGACTTACTTAAACAACTCTTTTAATTCCTCAATTTTCTTATTCAATAAAGAGTCCAACTCCTTATCTTCATAATCCGATATGTTAACAACTATTGTTTTTTCAGATTCATTAAAATCTACGTAGTTACCACCGTCCTCTTTTTGATATGTAAAAACAATATTATTTATTCCACAAAGGATTAATAGTTCATTTAGTTTATTCGTTGTAGTCATAATACCAAAAATAAACTATTTATTAGAATATACCAAATTATGGCTACAATTATTTCACAAACAGAAAAGGATAAATTATATACACAGGTTTTTCACCTATTAGGGATGCCAGTTCGTGGTATTGAACTTACGGAAGAACAAATGGACACCTTTTTAGAGTTTTCCCTGTCTGAATACGAACAATACGTTAGTGATTGGTTAATTGAATCTCAATGGTCGGCATTGGCTGGGTTAGATGTTGATACACAATCCCTTTCAAGAGCATTTACAACAAGAAGTTTAGATTATGAGACACAATACACCTATTCATATTCTAAAATAGTTGGTTTACAGGCTGGTGGTGACAATGAAATGAAAAAAGATTTTTTTACACTTACAGGTGGTACACAAACATATGAAATACCAGCAGGTCGTGAAATAAATGAACTATTATGGTTTACAAGAGCCGAGTTAACGGATTCGATTGTTGACCCATTCTTAGGTGGTTTCGGTGGTCTTGGGGGTGTTGGATTTGGTGGAGTTGGTGGATTTGCTCAAGTTGGTTCATCTGGTTCATATTTTATGTTACCAGCGTTTGACCTTCTTTTGAGAATGCAAGATAGAAGTATAAAAAATAGAATAATTGGTGGAGATTTAACATATAGAATTACTGCAGGTCCCGAAGGTAAAAAAATAGTTCATTTATATAATGTACCCGGAGGTAAGTTTGATTTTGGTAATAACGCTAATAAAAACTACCAAGTATGGTATTGGTATTATGACACCACGGATAGAGACACTTGTTTACAAAAAAACAAGGATGTCATTAAATTACCTTCTGATGTTATGACTGAAGAACTTACATGGGACAAGTTAAACAAACCATCTCAAAACTGGGTAAGAAAATATCTAATCGGATATTCTAAAGAAGGATTAGGACGTATTTGGGGTAAATTCTCAGGTGATTTACAAGTTCCCGATAGTGCGGTTAAATTAGACTATAGTTCTCTACTTACCGAAGGTAAAGATGAGAGAATGAAATTGGTTGAAGAACTCATGGCTAGATTAGAAAGACTCCGCCCTGAAAAAATTCTTGAAAGAAAAGGTTCAGAAGCGGAGAATTTAAATAAAGCACTTAAGTTTAGAGCAATGCCAAGTCCGTTTAACGTAATCTAAACTTCTATTGCGTGATATGCGTAATCATGTCCATTATGTTCAATGATTTCATCTTCATTACTGATTGTACTTTCAGCTTGTAATGTCAATACCTTTCTATTATGTTCAACCCAATTTTGGTCAACCAATTTTAAACTATCTTCGACATACATAAAATAAGGGTCACGACCTACTCTATTCCAAAAAATAACTTCACTGTCTGAAAGTGTCATTACCTCATCAAATTTATCTTGTCCACTTTCTTTTAATGGATAACCATTAACAAGTTCACATTGTAATTTGGTAAAATATTGTCTATCCTTCGGGTCTTCTATAAGGATATCTTCTCTAATGTTTGGATTAAATGCAACTAATAAAGGTTCAACACGTTTATTGAAATTACTTAAATAACGAGGAACATTATAATCACCTTTTAAATCTGGATTATTTGTTATTTCCTTTTCGTCAATCATATAACAATTGACGTTTATAATGGCATAATCTTTTGGCATCTCGTCACCCATTTTTTCAACATACTCAATCATCTCTTTTTTAGTCCATCTAGTTTTTCTTTCAACATCACCAGATGATTTTTTTATACCATTGTTAACATAATAAATCGTATCACCTAAACCCGCAGGATAATCATTTTGAATGATTAGTTCCATATGTGCTTGTCTTGACATTAAAGAACCCGACTTAGTTGTTTTTTGTACGTGTTTTTTATATTCATTGATAGATTGCTTAACACGAGCTTTATTTGCAATTTTTGATAATGGTATTTCTTTATTGTATATTTTCTCAACGTAGTTATAATATAATTCCACGAATGAATGTCCGTCACCATTTAACAAATATTTTAATCCCTCATCTAAGAATTCAACAATGTAAGTTTGTAATTTTTTTGATTTAATTGTGTTACCTGTTAATTTAATTTTCTCTTTACCCTTCTTCATTAATTTAATGATATAGTTCTTACGAGATACATTGATACAAGCCGGTGCGGTGTAGTCAATATCGAGTCCCATTTCACCTCTCATGAATATATCGTTAAACTCAGCAGTATGTGCTTCAATACCAACATATTCTTTACCTTCTTTAACTAATTCATTTAATCCTTTACCGACATACACAGCGTCCTTCGCACTTTCAGGAGTTTCAAAGTTCACACCATCCGTATCCATCACAAGAGGTTTGTAACCTTTTTGCATGTAGAACATAATCATCATACGTAAACACTGACGACCAATACATGTGATTGTTTCACCTGAATCCATTTCACCCCAAGGAAATACGTGAGGTGCGGATAATGAACCAAAGTAGGCATTAATGAAAATCTTAATTGGTAATTGTTTACGGTCGTACATTTCTGCAGCAACAGGATCACTATCTTTTAATTCACTAGCTAGGTGTTTGTACTTAATACGAATGTTACGGAAATATTTTAACATCGATTTCTGAACACCCATTACATCACAAGCGGGAAACACATCATATACTAATTGAATAGATGGATAAAGTGATGAGTAGTCAAATTTCACAATGTTCTTTGCGTAACCAACATTTAATAAACGAGATAGTCCTCCCGTAAATGCTCGTTTCTCATCTTTAGATGGAACCGCTAAATTATTTTCATATGACCATGCTAACATGATAATTTTCCATAACGTTGCAGTACCCATGGTGGCAATTCTTTCATATGTTGTAGGTACAAGTTTTGAAAGTAAGAATGTGGATTGAGAGAATGAATCATCTACAACCATTGTCTCATACAAGTCATCGTCAAGATATTGTTCTACAATTTTTCTACCTGGCCATATTTCAAATTTACCTGGATATTTTTTTAATAAATCCTCAGTACCCGGTTCACCTATTTGTTTATATCCACCCGTTTTTGGATTCACATAATAACTTTCATTATCAAGATATATCTTTGAAATTTTACTACCCTCAACATACACACGATTAGGTTTTTCTTTCTCCAAATATGTTGTAATATATTTCAAACCCCAAGACTTAATCTCTGAGTTAATTGCTTGTGCTCTACGAACAGAATGAGCAATATCAATAATATTAAATCCCCAAATGATATGTTGTTTATATGGTTCAACTTCATTTGCCAATTTTAACATTCCCTCTTTCTCTTTCATTCCTTGGGCTGTAAAAATTTGAGTCATTCCATCAACATCAACACCAAGGATTTCGGCTCTCTTTAATATAAACGGCCAATCAAAAAATGCGGAGTTATACCCTGCAATAATTGTTGGCTTTAAATCTCTTATATACTGGAAAAATCTTTCAATACATTTTTTTTCTCCATCTTCTCCAAATGCGGGAATTGTTACATTTAAACCACGATTATCTTTAACCCCAATTAATATAATAACACAAGTTTCAGGGTCAAGACCTGTGGTCTCAATATCGAATACAAATCTATTAACACCACCATAGTCATCAATACCTTTAAATAATCTTTTTTTTGTTTGAATAAGGTATTGTTCAACGGGTGATAGAACGGTAAAATGTTGTCTGTATTTTTCATCCCACGGGTTGATACCACCCATTCTAAAAAATGAAATTAAATCGGTGTAAGATTTAAGACTTTTTACCAAATATTTCATACCTGATTCAAGTCGTTCATCACCATGAGTATCTAATTTTTCAATTAAAATACCAAATTCACCCATACGTTTTTTTTGTATGGATTTTGAATTATTGTAAAAACCTAAACCTGATAAATCACCAACCCACATAAATGGAGTAAATGAATCTGATTTTACAATCTTTCCCTTTTCTGGGTCCTGAATAATTTTGTAAATTGTGTTGGTGGGGTAGTCGTATTCAACACCGACGATGTACATTTCATCGTCGCCACCGTTAAGGAAGCCTTCTATAACTTCCTGAGAGATAACCTCTTTCATCTTATATTTTTTTTAAATGTGACGTATTAGCTTACTGAAAATCAGTAGTTTGCCTTGTTTACAGGTATAAATATAAGAATAATTTGCGGTACTAAAAAATATTGATGAATAATTTTTCCTTAACGGGTAAAATTAACTTTGTTGTTGGATTTTGATTGGTATCTAAAAATTGAACCGTTATTTTACCTTCGAATTTACCAATTTCAGATGTATGGGTCTCGGTAAATCTATGTGTGATATAATATTCATCAGTTGTTTGATTATACAATTTTGTTCTATTTGTTAAGAAACATTCACTATTCAATACCACAGGTTCCCCTGTTTTAACGTCCGACATTTCAAATGTGATTGTACAACCAGTTTCTAACAAATCATTAAATGATGATTTATCGTTTTTACCATCATCAATCATTCTCATCTTTAATATTGGGTCGCTAGCACCCTGTCTGATAAAAAATTCCATATTTTATAATATTACGTTAATCTAATTAATACAAAACTACCACTTCTATAAAGTCCTTGTAATGGTACCCCACCAGCTGCAGCTTCAGTATCATTAACAAAACTTGACGTTACACTTGTTAAAATGGTAAACCCGTTGTTATTAATATTATGGTTAGATTTAATACTTCCGCTAAATTCGTAAGTGAAACCTGAACTTACAGAACCAGTATTAAAAGAAATTTGACGAGACCCACTAATTGTTATCTGTGGATTTTCCCATAAATTTTGTGAAAACAATTTAAGATTAGATGGATGATTTATACCACCAACAGTACCAACGTATAAATCTTTACCAACGTTTATTAGATACGCATCATTTGCCAATCCAACGAAACCTCCTGTATATGTTGAAGAGTTAATACCCAAATCAACATAATGAACGTTTTCTGTTCCATTATCTGCAGTTGCAACAATATCGGAACTGGCATTATTTCCTGAGTTTGTATTCTTTAAATTTATTTGGGTATATGCCACATGATTACCCTCAAAGTGTGCAATATTAAAACTACCACTATTCTGTACATGTAAAATTTCAGGATTATCTACATGATATGTTCCACTACCTACGGTTAAATTAGGCATAGACCCCGTTAATGTTAAACTACCACTAATGAATTGACTACCTGTGAATCTATGTGACCCACTGTCAACTAAAATTTGTCTAAGTGTTGATAATGTTGATTTATATGTTGTACCACCATACGCAACGGCGGTTACTCCCGTCATGCTCGGAGCAATTGAACTAGATAATTCTGTAATTTTTTTTCCTGCCATTTAAATAAATAGTTTAAAATAGTATGATATCGTTATTATTTTCGTTTATTATATCGTAACCATCTTCTGTAGTTAAAGTATTTGAAAATGATCCGTATAATGTATCTAAGCAATCTTCATTACATTCGATAATATTAAAATTTGATTTTATTTCAGTTAAATAATGATGTTTAACTTGGGGGAAATTCAATGGTTCTTCAAAATACTTTATTGATTTTATATTAAAACAACAGGTTCCGTCAGACTCATTGTCCACCCCTCCCCAAGATTGTATAAATGGTTGTATACCCCTGTTTGATGCAATCACCTCCTCAAAGTTTTCCTTCTTATATATTAAATTACCATTTAAATATATTTTTAAAACACCTAATCTTTTTTGTTTTTCTGAATTCCATTTTTTATTTAACTCCTCAACATATTCATAATTTGGAGTAGATCCAGTTAAAACTTCCAATGAGTTAGTTATCAAATAACCTGTTGTTATTTGGGTTGATGTAACAGCTGTAACCTCAACATTATCATATTCAATTGGGTGTGGTCCAATAATTAAATCATTCCAACCACCTTCATTTTCAATATCACAATCTTGGTAATGTTTGTATCTATCAAAAACAATTGTAATATTAAAATTGTCAGTTAATCCGGTTGTACATAATGTTGGGGTGACACCAACTTCAGTGTAATAATTTTCAGAGTATCCGCTTGATGGGTTACAGTTACCACTATAACGAACTGCGTTGTATTCAATTTTACCATCGTTAGTAAATTTAAACAACAAACTATTATCGGCAGTCTCGGTTATACTCGTACTACCTCTTACTCCGTAATAGTAAAATATATTACCTTCCGACCAAGGTAAACTTTCTCTATTAAAAACAAAATTTAAGGTCCATCCCTTTTCCGTTCTTTTTTTAATGATTGGTGACGTACAATTGGTTGCCGGTTGATAAAATTGATAAGCCCAAGGTTTATTGGATAGTTTTGGGGTTATTGGACAACAAGCACTTGAACCCGCCGCGGATAATTTAGATGTACATTTTAAGTATTCATCATCAAACTTGTTAACGATTTCATTACTTGAATTACCCATATTTGGATTAAAAGATAGTGGATTATTATAACCTGTTATTCTCATATAATGTACCTCACCCGTAATACCCATAAATCTATAAACATCATTGTTTAAAATTACCCTTTTATGGTAATTTGATATGAAGTTAGTAAATCCACTATATGATATTGTGGTGGTTAATGCTGAATAAGGGTAATATGGGTCGTTTATCCTATTATCATACTCCGTTAATGTGATTGTTGTCCTATCACAATCGAAATCGGTTAAATTGGTATTAATCACCAACGTAGAATAAACTATTGGATTGTTTATATCTATCACCTCGGTGTCATAATCACCTTGAGTTTTACCCAACTCAAAATCATATAATTCGGAAGAATCCAACCTTAAATCTAATTTTGACCCATAAAAATTTAAAATATTCTGTCTATT
>ENA-OSIY01000295-OSIY01000295.1-marine-metagenome-genome-assembly--contig:-NODE-295-length-28817-cov-12.776409_pt1 | contig 28817 bp, 37 predicted proteins | sample MGYA00237884_ERZ534233 | MGnify/ENA primary metagenome ERZ534233 (study PRJEB26412, sample SAMN06343840) | marine metagenome | isolation source: estuarine water | place: USA: Columbia River Estuary... | reverse complement strand
GATCCTTACTCAGCAAATGCTGGCGCTGCATCGCAGTTCTACGTTGTTGGTTATAAGGGTGCGAATGCTTATGACGCAGGTATCTTCTATTGCCCATACGTTCCACTACAAATGGTTCGTGCGATCGACCCTAACACCTTCCAACCTAAGATTGGTTTCAAGACTCGTTACGGCATGATTGCTAACCCATTCGTTCTTAAGTCGAATGGTGACACAGACGCTGATACGTTCACTGCTAACCGCAACCACTACTATCGTCGTGTTAAGGTTACTAACCTTATGTAATCAATACCTCTTCTCAGAAGAGAGGGTTGCAGAAACTGGGGGGAGCAGAAATGCTCTCCCCTTTTTTCATTATAAATATACAGCAATGGAGGAATTCAATGGTAGTATCTACAACAACAAACATCACTGAAGGATCTTGGAGCAATACGCAACCAAGCGATCTCGATTATCTGAAACCAAATGGTTTTAAGTTCCAGATCCATACACTACCAAACGTATCATATTTCTGTCAAGCAGCAAACATCCCATCGTTTAGCATTGGATTTACCACAACCGAAACTCCACTGTCAGCATTGTATAATCCAGGAGAGAAACCACAGTTCGGCGAACTTGTTATTCGATTCCTTGTTCAAGAAAACATGGCAAATTACACAGAACTATATAAATGGTTGGTAGGTTTATCATTCCCAGAAAACCACGACCAATATGTAAACTGGAACAAGTCGCAGTCATACAGATTCCCCGCAGTTCCAGAGAAACGACTGGGTGCAGTTGCTAACTTCTCAGACGCTGACTTCTTTATTCTGGATTCTGACAACAATCCAAACGTCAAGATTACATATTATGATCTATTTCCTATCAGTCTCGAGGCACTAGATTTCGATATTGCTGGTGGTTCTGTTGAGTATCTTGTAGGAGTTGCTGCGTTTAAATATAGATATTATACAATTGAGACAATATAAAATTATATTTTGATTAAATTATTCTTTGTGAGGTAATATGAAACTATCTGAAATTCAAGACATGTGGACAAAAGATGCTAAGATCAATGAGTTGGATCTTGGTAAGTCTTCGATTCAAATCGCCGAACTACATGCAAAATATCTCAACATCCTAACCAATACTAAATTACAACTTCGCAAATGCGAGGCAGACTACCTGCGTCTTCGCCGTAGTAAGTTTAAATACTATCGCGGTGAAATGACTCGCGAAGAACTAGAAGAACTTGGATGGAATCAATTTCAGGGATTGAAACCTCTGAAGAATGAAGTCGAAGATATTGTCAACTGCGACGAAGATGTTATTCGTTGTATTGACAAAGTAGAATATATGAAAGCAATGCTCTATCAACTAGAGCAGATTATCCGTTCGCTAAATGGTCGTGGTTGGGAAATCAAGAATGCCATTGAGTGGACAAAGTTTACTAACGGATTGATGTAGTGCCCGACTTAACAGTTACCAAGAAAGATGAAGTCTATTTGAATATCGAAAGCGATCCTTCGATTGCTTCCGAGTTGAACGACTACTTCACTTTCGACGTTCCTGGCGCAAGATTCATGCCAACCTATAAAGCGAAACTGTGGGATGGTAAAGCACGAATGTTTAACATGTGGACCAAGGAACTTTACGTTGGTCTGCTTCCATATCTAAGAGAGTTTGCTGCAAGATCAGACTATGATATGGATGTCAAAATGGATCCGATCGGCGATCCTGTTGATATTGAGTACCTAGAAGAATTCGCTGAGAGTCTGAACCTTACATCACAAGGCAATCCGATTCAGGCGAGAGAATATCAAATCGATGCTGTCAAATATGCAATTCGTATCGGCAGAACTTTGCTGCTCTCTCCCACCGCATCAGGTAAATCTCTGATCATCTATCTACTCCTGAGGTATCACCAGAAGTTTAATCGCAAGCAGTTGGTAATTGTTCCCACGACATCGTTGGTTGAACAGATGTATGGTGACTTTGCTGATTATTCTCACAATGATGATACATGGCATGTTGCAAATAACTGCTCTAAAATTTACGCTGGTTTTGAGAAGTCGAACCAAGCAAACATCGTTATCTCAACATGGCAGTCAATTTACAAATTACCGAAAAAGTTTTTCGACGACTTTGATGTTATCTACGGCGACGAAGCACACTTGTTCAAGGCAAAGTCGCTGACATCAATCTTCAACAAGTGCACCAAGACTAAGTTTCGCATTGGAACTACTGGTACTCTCGATGGAACTAAAACGCATAAGTTAATTCTCGAGGGTCTGTTCGGTAAGGTTCACAGGGTAATTACTACTAAAGAACTGATGGACAATAAAGATCTTGCTGATTTAAAAATCACCTGTTTGCTTCTAGATTATACAGACGAAACTAAAAAGGCAGTTAAGAATCATACATATCAAGAAGAAATGGACTGGTTGGTAAGAAACCACACACGAAACGTGGTTATTCGTAATCTCTCAGTTACGCAAAAAGGTAACACGCTAGTTCTGTTTCAGTTTGTAGAGAAACATGGTGATGTTTTATATAAAATGATTAAAGAAAAAGCAGGAACTGCTCGAAAAGTTTTCTTCGTTTACGGTGGAACAGATACTACACAACGAGAACAGATCCGTGCCATTACCGAAAAAGAAACTGATGCAATTATTGTTGCCTCATACGGAACCTTTTCCACAGGAATAAATATACGTAACCTCCATAACGTGGTATTTGCTTCTCCATCTAAATCTCGCATTAGAAATCTCCAGTCTATTGGTCGCGGATTAAGAAAGGGAAATCAGAAAGAACGATGCAATCTTTTTGATATTGGTGATGATCTGTCGTGGAAATCAAAGAAAAATTATACGCTGAATCATATGGTCGAGCGCATCAAAATTTATAATGAAGAAGGTTTCAACTACAAAATTGTAAGGTTGGCAATTGATGACTGAATATCATATCAGACTACTTAAATTGAAAGATGGAGAGATGATCATGTGCTCCACCAATGCTGTCGAGACCACAGATCTAGATTTTAAAAAAACAATTAGTGTAAAGAATCCTGTTCAGATTATTCCATATCAAGTCGCAACACCGAATGGAACTGCAGAAGGATTTGCATTTAAAACATGGTTGCCTATTTGCGAAGGTGCAGAATTTCAGATTGCCTCTGACAGTATTATGATCGTGGGAACATTGAAATCAGATATACAAACTCAGTATACATCATATATTGAGACGAGAGACAACCCACCTATTAACGAAATTGATGTTTATGAAGATTGGGATTTTCCTTCAGAACTTCTTAACAGGCATAAGCTACTCAATTAGAAGGTTTATTTCATAGACGACATAGTCTTTATACCTCGAATACGACAACTAGTCAATAGAATTGTTGAATAAAAAGTTTAAAAAAACTATTTACTTTTCATTGTTTTCGAGGTATGATGAAAGTTATATTAATGAGGATTTATAATGGTAAAGTCAAAGACTAACGTACATTACGTAAACAATAAAGAATTTCTTGCTGCCATAGTGGCGCATCGAGAAAAGGTTATTGCTTCCAAAGAAAACGGCACACCGAAACCTCGAGTTCCGAACTATATCGGCGAGTGTTTTGTTAAGATCGCAAACCATCTTGCATATAAAGCAAACTTTATCAACTACACATATCGAGAAGAGATGGTGCTAGATGGTATTGAGAACTGCATTACTTATGTTGACAACTTTGATCCTGCCAAATCCTCAAATCCCTTTGCCTACTTTACTCAAATTACATATTATGCTTTTCTACGAAGAATCCAGAAAGAGAAGAAGTATATGGCGACCAAGTATCGCTACATTCAGAATCTAGATGTTAGTAGCATCATTACTGAAGACGCAGATGGTTCTGAGCATACTAATGAGTTTATCAACTATCTTCGTAAACAAATCGATGATTCGTATGATAGTTCTATGGAGAATCAACCCCCAAAGAATCCTATGCCAAAACGTCGACCAAAATATTTTGATAAGAAAGAAGAAAAAAACCTTGACTCTTGACCGAGTTTAGGGTATAGTGGTTCTATTATTAATGTAAGGAGTTTTATATGAGTAAGTTTTTTAAATGGGTTTCTGAAAATACCACAAGTCTTATAGTCGCTGCTGGTTTGGGTATTCCACTTCTTCTCCTTTTCTATATTGTCGGAAAGTACGAAGAAAATGTATCCCAAGTTACTCGTCAGAATTCAGGTTGCATCTATCTCGAATCCAGTCGTCTTGGCGTAGATCAACACTATATGCTGTGTGATGGACGGATTAACCTTGTGCATCTTGCCGCTGATGGCGAAACCCCTACTGTTGAAGCCGTCGATGTAATTCAGAATGCGGTTGATGAAACGGCTCCTGCTGCCTCATCCACCCCTGCTAAGTGAGATTATTATGATAATTAATACACAACTTCTAACTAATGACATAGTTTCGGACATGCAAGAAGAAGCAGGTGAATCATCACTAAATGCCAACATCTATTTTGACATTCGTGGTGCAACACCTTCTGAAAAGGCAAAGGTGCGAGCAATCCTCGATGAATTTTATGCAGATATTCGTAAGGCGATCCGCTCTGCATGAAAGTCGCACTAATCACTGACACCCACTTTGGTGCACGATCGGATTCAATTCCGTTTGACAACTTCTTTAATAAATTCTACACAGAAGTTTTCTTTCCTCATCTTGAGCGCGAACAGATTAAGACAATCATCCATCTGGGTGACGTCTTTGATCGTAGGAAGTACATCAACTTTAATACACTGAAGAAGTGTAAGGAATATTTCTTCGACCGAACAACTGAACTTGGTATCGATGTTCATATGATCGCAGGAAACCACGACACCTTCTTCAAGAACACTAATGAAGTAAACGCACTTGATCTGCTGCTGCGGGAATATCCAAACGTAATTACATATTCCGAGGCAGAAAATATTATCGTCGACGGTAAAAACGTACTACTAGTTCCTTGGATTTGTTCGGGTAACTATGACCAAACTATGGAGATTGTTAATGCCTCAAATGCACAAGCCGTATTCGGGCACTTTGAATTTGCTGGTTTCCAAATGTATCGTGGGCATACGAATGACCACGGAATGGATACTAAACTTTTCAGCAAGTTTCCTCTTGTTTGTAGTGGGCACTTCCATCATCGTAGTCGTATCGGTAACGTTGTTTATCTTGGTAATACTTATGAGTTTACTTGGTCTGATTATAACGATCCTCGAGGGTATCACATCTATGATACGGAAACTAATGAGATAGAATTTTATGAAAACCCCAATAGAATATTCCACAAAATCTATTATGACGACACTGTTGGCGATATCAGTTTGCTTGATCTTAGTGCATTTGTTGGAACTTGCGTTCGGTTGATTGTCGTAAAGAAAACAGACTTCTATAAGTTTGATCGTTTCGTAGACAAACTATATGACTGCAATCTTCTCGAACTTAAAATTATTGAAGACTTTTCTGAATTTGAAACAGAAGCGATGGACGACGAAGAATTCAATGTCGAGGATACTATGACTGTTCTTTCAGATTTCGTTGATACTATCTCAACTGATTTAGAAAAGACTCGGATCAAGTCTATTTTACAGACTCTCTATGTTGAGGCACAGAACGTTACAGTATGATAAATTTTGCAGCACTTCGATGGAAGAATCTTCTGTCGACTGGTAATCAGTTTACAGAAATTAAATTGAATCGTTCTCCCAGTACACTAATCATTGGTGAGAATGGTGGTGGTAAATCGACTATGCTCGATGCGCTTTGTTTTGTTCTCTTCAATAAACCGTTTCGTAACATCAACAAACCGCAGTTGGTAAACTCTATCAACAAGAAGAATATGCTGATAGAGATTGAGTTTCAAACTGGTCGCAAATCATATAAGATTGTGCGGGGAATCAAACCAAATGTGTTTGAGATTTATGTAGATGGTGAACTGATCAATCAAGACGCTGCTGCTCGCGACTACCAGAAGTATCTTGAAGAATCAATTCTCAAGATGAATTATAAGTCGTTCACTCAGATTGTTATTCTGGGAAGTGCATCCTTTACCCCATTTATGCAACTTCCTGCGTTCACTCGTCGAGAGATCATTGAAGACATTCTTGATATTCAGATTTTCACTACGATGAACACTGTCTTGAAAGACAAAATCATTGAGATTAAGGATAAGTTGACTGCTGCAGATAGTCGTCTCGAGGTTCTAAAGCAAAAAGCAACTCTACAGAAAGAATATGTAGATACTCTTGAAGCAAACAAGGAGAAACGATCAGATGAAATTCAATCACGCATTTTCTTTGGTGAACGAGCAATCATCCAGTTCCAGAGTCTCGTTGCTACGCTTGAAGGTGAAAAGATTACGCATGAGGATGCCTCGGCAGCACTCGGAGATCTTACATCAAAACAAAAGAAACTCGATCAATTCAAAACCAAGTTTTCCACTCAACTCCGAGATCTTCAAAAGGAGGTGGCGTTCTATGAAGGCACGGATGAGTGTCCGACGTGTAGGCAAGGGATTGCTCATGATCATAAAGAGACCATCGTATCATCCAGACAAGAGAAAATCCAAGAACTATCTTCAGGAATGGAAAAACTCCAGAAAGAATTTACAAAACTTGAAGAACTTATCGCGGAGAATGATGTTCTTTCCGAACAAATTTCAGGACTGAATAAAGAGATCATTACTCACAACAATGAAATTATTGTTCAACAGAGATTAATTCAAGCACTCAATCTAGAACTGAATGACATTGCTACTAAGACTGCAGACATTGATGGTGAGAAAGATAAACTAAAGACATTCGCGAAGGATGTTCTTGCTCAGAATTCCGAGAAAGCGAATCTTAATGAAGAAAAGCATTACATGGATGCTGTCTCCACTCTCCTCAAGGACACTGGTATTAAGACTAAGATTATTCGGCAATACCTTCCAGTTATCAATAAATTGGTGAATAAATATCTAACTGCTATGGACTTCTTTGTTCAGTTTAATCTAGATGAGAAGTTCGATGAGACAATCAAGTCTCGTCACCGTGATGACTTTAGTTATGCATCGTTCAGTGAAGGTGAGAAACAGAGAATCGATCTGGCGCTGCTGTTTACTTGGCGCACAATCGCTAAGATGAAGAACAGCGTTGCGACTAACTTGTTGATTCTTGACGAAGTGTTTGACAGTTCTCTAGATAACAACGGAACTGATTATGTCATGGCATTACTAGATACTCTTGGTGAAGAAACGAATACTTTTGTTATCAGCCACAAGGGCGATCAACTGTTCGATAAGTTCCGCAGTTTGATTAAGTTCGAGAAGAAAAACAATTATAGTGAAATGGTGGTATAATGGAACTGTTGAAAATTAGTGATCCGATTCTGCGCGATACTCCGACTGAATTTGATTTCGAGACTCAGAATGCACAAGAACTCGCTGATGCTCTCTGGGAAAAGTGTCGAGAACTGAAGGGACTTGGTCTATCTGCTAACCAAGTTGGTATCGACGCAAAGGTTTTCGTTATGGGAACCGACGAAACAAACAGAAAGAACATCTTTAACCCAACAGTTGTTGCTCTTTCTGATAAGAAGAATACTGCGACTGAAGGTTGTCTGAGTCTTCCTGGTATTTGGTTGAACATTCGTCGACCAGAGGAAGTTACTGTTTCATATCGTAATGTCGAAGGTGAATATGTCGTTGAGCAACTTGCTGGACTAGAGGCAAGAATCGCTCTCCATGAATACGATCATATGATCGGTATGAATTTTATGGATAGAGCATCAAAACTAAAGCGCGACATGGCAATCAAATCACTAGAGAAACGAGCAAAAAGGTATATTCAGAAAAATGTCCGACAAAACGTATGATTTTGGATTCACATTTGAGGATCCAACCGAAACAATTATCCAACAACCAGCACAACAAATCGACACTGGTGCCCAAGATGAGATTATGGCGAAACTCTCTGAACTCTCTGCCAGAATTCTTGGAACAGATGCAACTGGTATCGTCGCTGAGCACAAGGCATTACTACAACAAGAAGTTTCATCAAAGTTGAGAGAAGTCGAGGATATGATCTTGCCTCTACTTTATAATTTAAAGAAAAATCCTGAGCGTGATTATATACATTGGCCAGGAGAAACAAGGACCAAAACAATTGACGCACAAATTGACAAGATCACAGCGATCACGAGATTTTATGAACGACTCTGAAACTTTTGCCACTAAACAAAAGTTTTTTGTTGAACCTGCTGCAAAGATTTTTAATTTTTACCTATGTGGTGAGATTAAAGAGGCAGAAGAATACATTGAATGGTTTCAAATTCTTCGATCAGTTGGTGAAACCGATATCGTTTACATCCGCATTAACAGTGAGGGTGGAGATTTGTTCTCCACGTTGCAGTTGGTTCGAGCGATTCAAGAATCCTCTGCTACGATTATCTGCTCAGTCGAAGGAATTTGTATGAGTGCTGCTACTCTGGTTTTCCTGAGTGCTGATCGATACGAACTTTCTGACCACACAATGTTTATGTTCCACAACTACTCAAGCGGAACAATCGGTAAGGGTGGTGAGATGTATGACCAAATTACCCACTTCCGTGTATGGTCTGAGAAACTTTTCAATTCTTTCTATAAGGATTTCTTAACCGACGCAGAGATTAAGTCGATGCTCGACAACAAGGATATCTGGTTGGATGCAGAGGAAGTTGCTAAACGACTTGAACACCGAGTTAAAACGCAGGAGAAACTCGAACAAGAAGAATCTGCTAAGAAAAAACCAAGAAAGAAACTTCCAATCGAATAAATAGGCTTGACTTTTCTAGAAAAATCGGGTATACTGTTTGTATGATAAAGTTTAAAGATTATATTGCTGAGTCTAAGGAGGGTGCTGGTCTAACCATTTGGGATATTGACGAGACCCTCTTTAACACTAAAGCACAGATCCATGTCGTCAAAGACGGCAAACTGGTAAAGAAACTCTCCAACACTGAGTATAATACATACACTCGGAAACCTGGAGAGTCCTACGACTTCGTTGAATTTAAAGACGCGAAGCATTTCCGCGACACCTCTGAACCTATCGCTCGAGCAATCGCGAAGGCAAAGGCAATCCACAAAAACATTAAGAATCGTGCTGGTAGCAAAATGATAATTATCACTGCTCGCTCGGACTTCGATGATCGTGACACTTTCCTAGACACTTTCCGTCAACAGGGAATTGACATTGATGACGTGCACGTTCACCGTGCTGGTAATCTAGATGCTCCCAATTCTGCTGCGGGTAAGAAAATCTTCATTAAACAGTATCTCGACTCTGGTAAATACGGTCGTGTTCGCCTGTTCGATGATGCTATCTCAAACCTAGATATGCTGCTAGGTTTAAAGACTGAATATCCAGATGTTGATTTTGAAGCATACCTTGCCCATCATGATGGAACGATGACAAGATATCGTAATTAAGGGCTTGACTTTTGTCGAGTTCTAGGGTAGAATGGAATAATAAGGAGACGAAAAATGATTAAGTCTGTTGTTGTAAGTTTAGTTGCTCTGAGTGTTGCTTTTGTTCCCGTCGCTGCCGAGGCACGCAACCGCGATGGTGATCGTGGCGGGAATCGCTCAGAACATCGTGAGCATAAACGTTCACGGATTAGCACTGGTGAAGCAATTGCTATCGGTGTAGGTGCATTCATTCTTGGCGCTGCTGCCAGCGGCAATCGTCGAACCGAAGAACGTGAAGTTGAACGCGAAGTCTATGACCGCGAATATGATTATCACTATCGTCGTCAACAAGAACGCACCTGCTATAAGGAATTTCAACCTCTGTATGATTCCTACGGTCGCATCGTGCAATATGCTAAGGTTACGACCTGCTATTAATTTTCAAAAATCTTAAATTAGGGCTTGACTTTTACCACGTTTCGGGGTAGAATGGAATATAAGTTGATGATGAGGTTTTGTGATGTCCGTTTCTAATTCTGAAAAATCCATTCTCGCCAAGCTTCTAGCTTCTGAGAATATCCATATTGAGCATCGCAAGGTTCCGACCGCTGCCTTCGATCTTAAGAATCGCTCACTCATCCTTCCTATCTGGAAGGAAATGTCTGCTGACCTGTATGACCTGCTTATCGGTCACGAAATCGGTCATGCTCTCTATACTCCTGCCGAGGGTTGGCATGATGCTATCACCGACGGTGGCAACGGCATCAAGTCGTTCCTAAACATCCTTGAAGATGCTCGTATCGAGCGCAAGGTTAAGGACAAGTATCCTGGTATCCGCAAGAACTTCTTCGCTGGTTACAAGGAATTGTTTGATCGCAACTTCTTCGGCGTTGAAGGTCGTGACCTTAACACCCTCCGCTTTATCGACCGTATCAATCTCTATTATAAAGTTGGTGCTTTCCTGAACATTCAGTTCTCGGAAGACGAGAAAGCAGTCCTGCGTCGTATCGATGTTCTGGAAACTTGGGACGATGTCTCGGAACTTGCGACCGAACTCTATGGTCTTGCCAAAACCGAACAGACTCCTGAAGAAACTGCTTTCGATGATATCATGGACCAACTCGGTGCAATGATGAAAGATGACTCTGATATGGAACCTTCTTCTATCCCTTCCGAGACTTCTGACGAACAGTCTGATGAGAAATCTGACGGTGATTCCGATGAGTCTGATGAAAAGCAGGAAGGTGATGGTCAGTCTGCTGATATGTCAGAAAAGTCTGACGATAATAGTGACGATGATCGCTTTGATCCTGATGTCTCTGAATGGGATACCGATACTGACTCAGAGTCTGACTCGCGTGACCCAGACGGTTCTAACGGTTTCCAAGAAGAACCATATTACGACGAAAATCCTGTCGCTGAAACTGACGAACACTTCCGTGATCGTGAAAACGAACTGGTCGACAGTGAGTCTCTGCCGTATGTCTATGGTAACCTAAACATACTGAAACCCTCTGACTATATCATTCCGATGAACACGGTAATTGATAGTATCAAAATCACGGTTCGTCAGGGGTATGATGTTATCGACTCGGAATCAGATGCGACTCAAATTTACAACGAATTTCGTGCGAACAATCAAAAATATATCAACCTAATGGTTCAAGAATTCGAAATGCGTCGTAAGGCATCTGAGTTTGCTCGTGCGACTGTCGCTAAGACTGGTCGCCTCGACGCTGATCGTCTGTGGGCGCATAAGATTAGCGAAGACCTGTTCGCTCGTAATACGATTATGCCGAACGGTAAAAATCATGGTATGCTTATGTTCCTCGACATGTCTGGTTCTATGGACATGAACATGAAGGGTACGATTGAGCAGTTGGTTACGCTGGCAATGTTTGCTCGTAAGGTTCGCATTCCTTTTGAAGTTTACGGTTTCATTAATAATCAATTTGCTCGCACTGCATTCCCGAAGCATGATCGTGGTTATGAAAATCCTACCACTGGTGCTGGTCTGAACGATCTTCAGATTGCTGATTATAATTTCTTCCTGTATCAGTTCCTCGACAGTAGTTGCTCGAGTGCACAATTTAACAACGCTGTGAAAAAGTTGCTGCATCTTGGTAAGGCATATGATAATCGCCGTTCATATGGCAATCAACGGCACTATAAGTACCCTGACCATTTTGGTCTGGGTTCGACTCCTCTTGAGGAATCGATCATTGTTGCTCGTTCGATTGCTGACCAGTTTCGTTCTAAGCATCGTCTAGAAGTTCTGTCAACTGTGTTCCTAACTGATGGTGATGGTGACAATAACTTCAATACGAATTCGAAAAGTTATTATGGTCACAGTAATCTGACTGTTGAAGATTCTAAGACTCGTAAGTCGGTTACGGTAAAATATGACACCAATACACGTGGTCGTACTGCTTTCTCGTCTGCGCTGCTCGAACTCTACGGTAAGGTTACTGGTTCACGAGTGATCAACTTCTTCATTCTGGGATACAGTGAGCGGCATACTGCTCGCAATATGTTCAATGATGACTTCAATTTCGACCAGAAGTGGCGGTCAGAGTGGATTAAGGATCGTGTTTTCGCTCTCGAAAATCACGGTGGTTTCCACAATCGCTTCCTCGTTCCTGGTGGTAAAAACCTTCAGATCGGTGCTGACACTCTGACGGTTGATAGTGAGAATACGAAGCAAATTTTCCAGGCATTCAAGAAAATGCAGAACGGAAAGCAAGCGAGTCGTGTTCTGCTGACCAAAATGATTCGGGCAGTCGCCTAATGTTTGAAGGAAAGTCTATGTTGGAATGGTTCAAGTCTAGGGTGCAATGGTTAGAAGGAAAATCTGTGCTGGAATTAATTGGTTTGTTGGTGGTTTTAGTCATCACATTTTATGTCTTTGGTGTCGTGTTTTTGCTCGCACTCTCGCTGTGGCCACTGTGGTTGATTCTTTTTATTATTTACGTATATCGTAAAAATAGGGCTTGACTTTTATCAAGTTTTAGGGTATAGTGTATATAATGATTGAAAAGGAAAATATTATTATGATTGACTTCCCCTCTGAACTTGAAACTCTCGTCCTCGTTGACTGGTCGCGTGATGAAAATGGTGTCCTTCGTGCTGTTTACCCTAACGGTGCTGGGTTTATCCTCCTTCGTGGTGAAACTGTTGAATATTATGACTTCTGTAATGACGGTTCTCATGAACTGGTTGAGTCGCGTGAGTTGATTATTTCTAAATAATAGGCTTGACTTCTGTACCGTTCTAAGGTATATTATATTATAAATTGATGATGTGAAGGTGAAAAAAATGATGAATCGTGATGCTTTGGTTGAGTTCCTTTCCGCCAATAACACCAACCGTGGTGTTTTTCGTAAACGCGACGTTGTCGCTGCCGCCGAAAATCTCGGCATGAAATATCCTGGGTGGATTTTCACCAAGGAACGTATGATTAAGCGTGGTACGTACGACCTTTCGCCGCTGATGGCATGTAACATTACCCCTATGCCTGTTCGCGAAGCAGCGAAAATTGTTATCGCTCCCAAGTTAGAAGTTCTCATTGAGAATCTTGTTCCTTCGATTGACAAAACCTATGTTCCGTTCGGTTTCTATAAGGATCTGATCAAGATCCTGAATGCTGGTGTGTTCTATCCGACGTTTGTCTCTGGTCTGTCGGGTAACGGTAAGACCACTATGATTGAACAGGCATGCGCCAAGTTGAAGCGTGAATGCATTCGTGTTAACATCTCGATCGAAACTGATGAAGACGATCTGATCGGCGGTAACACTCTGATCGACGGTAACGTAGTTTACCGCGAAGGTCCAGTTCTGACCGCCATGAAGCGTGGCGCTGTCCTCATCCTTGACGAAATCGACCGTGGTTCGAATAAGATGATGTGTCTTCAAGCAATCCTTGAGGGTAAACCATACTTCAATAAGAAAACTGGTGAGACGATTTACCCCAAGGCAGGGTTCAACGTCATCGCCACTGCTAACACCAAGGGTCGTGGTTCTGACGACGGCAAGTTTATGTCCGCTCAGATTCTTGACGATGCGTTTCTTGAGCGTTTTGCCATCACTGTTGAGCAGGAATATCCTTCCGCCAAGATCGAAAAGAAAATCGTGATGAACAAGATGGAAAAGGCAGGAAAGGTTGACGAAGAATTCGCTGACAAACTGACCACGTGGGCAGAAATTATCCGCAAGACTTTCTATGACGGTGGCGTTGACGAACTGGTTTCCACTCGTCGCCTTGAGCACATCGTCAATGCCTACGCCATGTTCGGCGACCGTTCTAAGGCAATCCAGTTGTGCGTCAACCGTTTTGACGCCGATACTAAGGCAGCGTTCCTCGACCTCTATAGCAAGGTTGACGTGAATGCCGACCCTGTCGCTGAAACGACTGACAACAATGATTCCTACTTTGACCAAACTGAAGAAATGCCATTTTAAGGAGAAAATATGACAACCGAATACAGATATAATGAGGGTGATCTGCTTCGGCAGATCACTGACTACGTAGATTCCACATATGATGGACACTACTCCCAGAATCAATATCAGGCAACTGAGTTTATCATCGACGGTGGTCATGGTATAGGGTTCACTGTCGGGAATATTCTGAAGTATGCTCAGCGTTACGGTCACAAGGGATCTCCCGAAGACTGGCGCAATGATCTGATGAAGGTTATTCATTATGCGATCATTGCTTTACACGTGCATGACCAAGAATATGAAGACTATGATGACAGCGAACTTGATGATTTCGACGATCATCTGCCTCCTTGGCGAGTAGAGTTTGAAGATGCAGATCCTCTTAGCGATGTTGACAATTCTAATTTTATTCAATCTGAAGGGTTGACTCTTAAGACGACTCTGGGAACAGGCGAATGGAACTATACTGGTATGGGAAGTGCAACAAATACCTTGACTTTCTTTAACAATGACACTATAACTAATGGTGGGACTATTACGTTACCACCTCTCAAAACAACTCTGAATATTAAGGACTAATATATTATGAAGATCTCTAACGAAACTCTCGCTGTTCTAAAGAACTTTGCCTCGATTAATACGAACATTGTCGTTCGCGAAGGTTCAGTTCTTGCGACCGTGAGTGAAGGTAAGAACATTCTGACTCTTGCCACTGTATCCGAATCATTCCCTCGCGAATTCGCAGTGTATGATCTGCCTAATCTCCTCGCTCTTCTCAGCATCTGGGATGAACAAGACATCGATTTTGAAGAGTCGAGCATGTTCCTTCGCAAGGACAAGTCAGAATTCGAGTATGGTTACGCTGATCCCTCGGTTGTTACTGCTGCTCCGTATAAGACTCTCGAGATTGATCCGTTCTTCACCTTCAAGATGACTTCTGCTGAAATCGGTATGGTTCAGAAGGCAGCGTCCATTCTTTCTGCTCCGACGATGAGCGTTGTCTCAAAGGGTGGTAAGGTAACTCTGACTGTTAGTGACCCTGCTAATCCTCGTGCGAATGCATTCCGTCGCGAACTCGACAATAATGCAGAAGGTGACTTTGATTGCCGACTGAAGGTTGAAAATCTAAAGGTTATTGCTGACGACTATGAGGTAACTCTCGGAAAGAAGAAGGCAATGCACTTTAACAACCTGTCCAAGAAGTTGGAATATTGGTTGGCAATGGAACCTTCGTCGGTCGTATAAGGAAAAGAACATGGATAAGTTAGAAATCTCTTTCAGTGCACGAATTCCCTATGACAATGATGTAGATGGTCGTGCAACGTCTATTGAATTCACTACAAGTAGTGTTGAAGAAGTCATTCGTCAGTTTAATAAATTCCTGATTGTCAATGATTGGGATGCTCAAGTGGAGAATGTTAATGGTTGATAATCTACCGACAGTTGTTCCGAGTGTAGTCTTTAAGACTCGCGTTCGAGACGAATCCATCGAGGGTGATAATCCCTATCGCTGGGAAGATGTAACATCATTCGATCTGTTTGGCAGTCGACGTGTTATTCTGTTCTCACTTCCAGGTGCATTTACTCCAACCTGTTCGACTATGCAACTTCCTACGTTTGAAGACATAGCGTTGCGCTTTTACTCCCATGGTATCGACGAAATCTACTGCATGTCAGTGAATGATTCGTTCGTAATGAACCAGTGGGCAGAGTCGCAGAACCTTGAACACGTTAAGGTTATCCCTGATGGTTCGGGTTTCTTCACCGCAAAGATGCAGATGCTCGTTCAGAAAGACAATCTTGGGTTTGGTATGCGCTCTTGGCGTTATGCTGTTATCGTGAACAACGGTACGATTGAAAAGTGGTTTATCGAACCTGGAATGGAAGATAACTGCGAAACCGATCCGTATGGGGAGACTGATCCTTATACTATCTTGCACTGGTTGCAAGCGAATTCTTGATTCGACTGGTATCACGGTCGTAAAACACCTTCGCGACCGTGATACCCTCCTTTTTTATTATGGAAAATATTATGGAAAATAATCGTGACCAGTTCCTCTGGGTTGAGCGTTACCGTCCTCGTAAACTTGATGACTGTATTCTACCCGATGACCAACTAAATACTTTTCGCCAGTTTGTTGAGTCTGGCGAAATCCCTAACATGCTTCTCTGTGGTTCTGCGGGTGTTGGTAAGACTACCATCGCTCGGGCAATTTGTGAAGAACTCGGATGTGACTACATCATTATCAATGGTTCAGAAGAATCAGGCATTGATGTTCTTCGCACTAAGATTCGAGAGTTTGCATCCTCTGTTTCGTTTACTGGTAAAACTAAGGTTGTTATCCTAGACGAAGCGGACTATCTAAATCCCAACTCCACTCAACCTGCGCTTCGTGCGTTCATTGAAGAGTTTGCTAACAACTGTCGGTTTATCTTCACTTGTAATTTCAAGAACCGAGTTATCGCTCCTCTCCACAGTCGAACTACGGTCATTGAGTTTAAACTGACCAAGGCAGATCGACCAAAGATGGCAGGTCGTTTTATGAAACGACTTAGCGATATCTTGACCACAGAGAACGTAAAGTTTGATGAGAAGGTTGTTGCTGAGGTTCTTAAGAAGCACTTCCCTGACTATCGCCGTGTTCTAAACGAACTTCAACGGTACAGTGTTTCAGGTACGATTGATGAGGGTATTCTCAGCAATATTATTGAAATCAATATGAAGGAACTTACCGATGCTCTGAAGTCTAAGGACTTCCGTAAGGTTCGTTCTTGGGTTGTCGAAAACCTTGACAATGATCCACAACTTATCTTCCGGAAGATTTATGACACTGTTCTAGAAGATGTGAAGTATCCTGCTCAACTTGTTCTGTTGATCGCTGACTATCAATATAAGGCAGCGTTTGCTGCAAACCAGGAGATTAATCTGGTGGCATGTCTCGTTGAGATTATGGCAGCAGTGGAGTGGAAATAATGTCTGGTATTCTGGAGGGTCTTGGTGCTCCGAAAACAGAATATGATCCCAAGGACTATATCGAAAAGAAGAAGGGTATTTCTCCCTTCGACTTCATTAATGACATCAATTATGGAAAGAAGAATCTGATCGTCGATGACTGGTCAGAGAAGCAATACAATCCCTGGATTATTAACCGAGGATTAACATTTAGTATCGACACTGCCATCCCTGCAAATGAGATGAATTGTCGTTCACACCTTGATAAATCTCTACAAAACATGTATCTTATAAATACTATACGTGGCAGAAAACGTTTTGATAAATGGATCAAAATTGAAAACGACGTAGATGTAGAGTTGATCAAAGAGTATTATGGTTACAGCAATGAAAAAGCACGCCAAGCACTCGCAATTCTCTCTGAAGAACAAAAACAATACATAAAAGAGAAATTGTATAAAGGTGGTACTAAATGACTGACGATTTTTTCGACATTAACTTTCCTGGGTATGCTCCACTAGAGATAACTCTTAAAACTCCCGATGACTTTCTAAAGGTTCGCGAAACTCTTTCGCGTATTGGTGTGGCATCGCGGAAAGAAAAGACTCTTTTCCAGTCCTGTCATATTCTACACAAACAAGGTAGATACTTCATTGTTCACTTCAAAGAACTCTTTGCTCTAGATGGCAAAGGTGCTGACTTCAGTGATAATGATCTAGAACGTAGAAACACCATTGCCAAGTTGCTTGGTGATTGGGGTCTAGTAGATATTAAGAATCCAGAACTACACGAAAATTGTGCACCTCTAAATCAAATTAAGATTATCGCTCATAAAGAAAAGAGTGAGTGGGAACTGGTTCAAAAATATAATATTGGTGCAAAAAGAAATTAGAAAAACTATTGACTTTTCTCCCGAAACATATTATAAATAGAAAGTGCCATGCTTCGGATGGCACTTTTTTTAATCTCGCTTAATAGGAGCAAAATATGAAATTTGATACAACAAGTATGCCACAATGGGATCGTTACTTTGTGGGTTCTGATCGTGTACTGAAGAAGTTAGCAGAAATTGCTGATCAATCTACACAAATGCTGCCAATTAAATACCCTCCATACAATATCAAGAAAGTCGATGAAAATCGCTACGTAATCGAACTGGCAGTTGCTGGTTTCGGTAAGTCGGAGATTGATATTCAATTGCAAGAGGGTCTGTTGAGTATTCACGGAAAATGCGACTCATCTGAGTCTACTGAATATCTCTATAAGGGAATTGCTGAACGAGGATTCAAACGTGAATTCACTCTCGCAGATAACGTGGAAGTAAAGAGTTCTTCTCTGGTTAATGGTATGCTGAAGATTTTTCTTGAAGCATTTATTCCAGAAGAAAAGAAACCAAAGAAAATTAAAATTGACGATGAAGATAATGAATATCCATCGCAAGCTGCTGAATTTTTAGCAGAAGGTAAAACAAAGTAATTTGAATTTGGTGGGTGGGATTAATTCTCACCCACCAATAATAATGAAGGTGAATATATGTAATGTTAAACTTGACTGACAATCTTCCCTGGAATCTATCACACCACAGGTATTGTGTTGTTGGTGTTGCAAGATCTGGAACACAACTTACCGAATCTCTGCTTAACTACTCGATTAGTAAAAAGTATGATGATGTAGTGACACTTGAAGATTTTATGAACTTCAACACTGCTTACTTTGCCAATCTTGAAATGGATGACAATAACAAACTGTCATTTAAAATGGTGACTGATGGTGAAGGCAAAATGAAAATGGCAGCCAATCGAAACGTTGAACAACTCCCCGCGATAGGAAAAGATTGGATCGATAAGGTATCGCGAGCAGATCCAACACAACCATTGACATGTCGTATATTCTTAGATGATAGATTAACTTTTATTTCTCTTGTTGATGGTCTAGAGTTTCTAAAAAAACAAAATTTTAAATTCGTATATGTCAATCGTAACTTCGAACATAAGATGCTCAGTTCTTACTTTGCTAAGAAAACTATGATTTTCAGGAGCGGTAAAAACTCTGCGATTTTAGAGATAGATATTCCAGAACTAAAGACGATGATTCTTGGTCGATATCTTATGGAAGAGCACAATAAAAAAGTTATGACTAATATTGTTGGTAGTCATATTGTCGTTGAATATGATGAATTGACCTCAATGGCAGCAGACTTAAACGAAAATGAGAAAAAACTCGCATACGGAATATTTAATGAGAAACAATTACCTCTCGATCCGTACGAACAAATTGCAAATGCTGATGAGGTGAGAGAAGTTTTTGCAACTTTTTATCCAAGTGTGGTAAATCTATCCTCTCAATTACTAGGAGCAAATCGATGATTAGTGTTCCTTTTTCAACCCTTTAATAATGAAAGTATAAATATGTCTAGTAATGTCAAGTGTGTTAAGTTGATCAGTGGAGACGAAATCATTGCAGATGTTTCTGAGTTTGATGATGGAAATCTCGTTGTTCTCAGTAAACCCCTGTTAATTATGATGGTTCCCCAAGGTCAAAACAACCAGTTTGGTATTGGACTTGCTCCATTCTGCCCCTATGCTAAGGACAGTATTGTTCCGATCCGTGGTGGCGCAATTGTTTCAATTTTCGACCCAGAAGTTGGTATGCTCAACGAGTATAATTCTCGGTATGGTTCGGGTCTGGTCGTTCCAGAAAGTAAACTTATTATATGAAGAATTTTATTGCTGCTCTATTTCTGTTCGCTGTACCGACTGCTGTTAATGCATCTGCTTGCGATCAGTTCTATCCAAATGGTAAGGAAATCGTAGTTCCAAAAACTACGGTTCTCTGCAACTCTTTCTACGCAATTGTTTATGACGATGCTCGTAACGCAAATGTTTTCTCAACTGAGATTGCACAAGCGAGAGTAAAGAAAACTCCACGTACTGACGACTTCCGTCCAGACAAGCGCATCGCTGATTCGCCAACCCATGCTGACTACACCAACTCTGGTTACGATCGTGGGCACATGGTTCCTGCTGCAAACGCAGACGATGCCAATGAAATGTCGGACACTTTCCTGATGACGAACATGACTCCACAGTTGCCTTCGGTCAACCGTATTGCATGGAAAAATCTTGAAGAGCGTGTTCGTTCGGTTCCCTTCAAGTGGGTTGTTACTGGTGCACATTACCCTGTAAATCCAACATTGATTGGTAAGAGTAAGGTTCCAGTTCCAGACTTTCTTTACAAGGTTGCATTCTTCGAAAGTGGTAACGTTGCAGTTTATATCGTAGATAACGTAACTCCTAAGTCACAGGTTTCGACTATGAAACTGGAAGAACTAGAAGCAAAGATTGGATATAAACTACGATAAATCCCTTTACTTTTGTTATGTTTTATAGTATTATAGTATTGAATTATGAGGGATTTTAGATGAAGTTTTATACATGCGCACACCAATATGGTTCCAAGGTTTTAGTCCGTGGAGTACATAATGGTGTGCGTTTTACTAAGAGGGAAGACTTTTCCCCGACTTTGTATGTGAAGTCAAAAGAACCCAGTGAGTTTAAGTCTCTATACGGAGAGGACTTACAACCTGTAGAATTTGCCAACAACAATGAAGCAAAAGAATTCGTTAAGACCTATGGTGAGGTAGATAACTTCCCGATCTATGGGCAGACTAATTATGGGTATCAATATATTACCCATACTTATCCTGGAGAAATCCTCTGGGATATTACTCAACTAAACATTCAGACGATCGATATTGAGACTTCTGCCGAACAGGGGTTTCCTGATGTTCAAAATCCCATCGAAGAAGTTCTCCTGATCACAGTCAAAAATCTTAATACTCGACAGATTATTACGTTCGGATGTGGTGATTTTGATGACAAGTGTGAGGAAGTCGAGAACCTTCGCACTCAAGGCAACAAGTTCTTGTATGTCAAGTGTGATAATGAGCGTGATCTCCTCGAGACGTTCCTTCGTTTCTACTCTGAGAATTATCCTGATATCATTACAGGTTGGAACTGCGACCTATTCGATATCGCGTATCTAATCTCTCGAGTTGAGCGGTTGTTCTGCTCCGAGGATGATACAACCATGAAGAAGAAGTTCTCTCCATGGGGACTTGTTCGTCGTAAGAACATGACAATTATGGGACGTGAGCATGTCTCGTATGATATCACTGGTGTTGCCATCATTGACTACATTGATCTCTACAAGAAGTTTACTTATATTCGTCGAGAGAGTTATAAACTTGACTACATCGGTGAGGTCGAGTTAGATCTCAAGAAAATGGAAAACCCATATGACTCTTTCCGAGAATTCTACACTAAGGACTGGCAGAAGTTCGTAGAGTATAACATTCGAGACGTTGAGATCGTTGATGCTCTTGAGCGTAAGATGAAGTTGATCGAACTGATTCTCACTATGGCATATGATGCCAAGTGTAATTTCAACGATGTGTTCTCTCAGGTTCGTACTTGGGATTGTATCATCTATAATCACCTCCACAATCAGAATATCCAGATCCCTCAGAAAAAGGAGAGTCGCGGACGACAGATTGAAGGTGCGTTTGTTCAGGAACCAAAACCTGGACAGTACGATTGGGTTGTTTCCTTTGATGCGACCTCTCTATATCCGTCAATCATCATGCAGTATAATCAGTCACCAGAAACCTTCGTTCAAGGTCATGTGAAAGAAACAACAGTCAACGGATTGCTCGAGGGTAAGTATGATCTTGGCGATTTACAGACTAATGACTGCACCATGACTGCAAATGGTTACTGTTATACCCGAGAAAAGCAGGGTAAGTTTCCTGAGATTGTTCAGAAATTCTTTGATGATCGTCAGAAATACAAGAAACTGATGATCGCTGCTGAAAAAGAATATGAAATTACAAAAGATGCTAGACTTAAGAATGACATCTCGAAGTATAATAACTTTCAGATGGCAAGAAAGATTCAGTTGAACTCACTATTCGGTGCGTTGGCAAATGAATATTTCCGTTACTATGATGCTCGTATTGCCGAGGGTATCACGATGACTGGTCAGTATATTATCCGAAAAGTTGGTGCGGCACTTGATGTTTATCTCAATAAGGTCGTAGGTACAAATGGACACAACTACTCTTTCTACAGTGATACTGATTCTTGTTATATTTCCTTGGACCCTCTTGTTCGTAAGTATTATGGTAATCTATCACGTGATAAACTCATTGATGTTCTCGATAAAATCTGCGAGGAGAAAATCACAGAGGCAATCAACCAGAGTTGTAATCAACTTGCAGACTACACAAACGCATTTCAAAAGAAAATTATATTCAAACGCGAGGCAATCGCGGAACGTGGTCTCTGGGTTGCGAAGAAAAGGTATGCGCTCAACGTCTACGATAACGAAGGTGTTCGATACAAAGAACCAAAACTCAAAGTCATGGGTCTCGAGATCGTTCGGTCGTCTACGCCAGCACCTGTCCGAGCAAGTCTCAAAGAAGCAGTAAGACTTGCGCTGACCACTGATGAGAAAACTCTACAGAGTTTTATTGAGCATACTCGCATGTTGTTCAACAAGTTTGAACCAGAGGAAATCGCATTTCCTCGTGGTGTAAATGGTCTTATGAAGTATACTTCTGGTGCAGATATCTATTCAAAGGGAACACCAATGCATGTTCGAGGTGCGTTGATGTATAACCATTTGTTGCGTAAGAATAAATTAGATAAGAAATATGAAGTAATCCAAGAAGGAGAAAAGATTAAGTTTCTCTACTTGAAAGAACCGAATCACATTCGTGAGAATTGTATTGCATTCATTGGAAAGATTCCAAAAGAGCTTGACATTCATCGTTATGTAGATTATAATACAATGTTCGAGAAGAGTTTCTTGGAACCAATTAAACAAATTATTGAAGGTCTTGGTTGGAAAACCGAAGTAACCGCATCATTGGAGGATTTATTTGCATGAGTGAGTTAATTGATAGAATTAAGAAGAACAGCACAATCAAGGAGACTAATGTTCTCTCTCAAAGTAAGTTGTTCAGTACGAAGGATCTAATTCAGACTGCAGTTCCTGCGCTGAATGTAGCACTTTCTGGTAAGTTAGACGGTGGTCTGACTCCAGGATTGACCATCTTTGCTGGTCCATCTAAGCACTTCAAGACAGCGTTTGCTATGATGCTTCTAAAGAGTTTCCTAGATAAGTATGACGATGGTGTTGTTCTGTTCTATGACTCGGAGTTTGGTGCGCCACAGTCTTACTTTGAGAACTTTGGTATTGATACCAACAAGATTATTCATACTCCGATCACTGACATCGAGCAGTTGAAGCATGATATTATGAAGCAAGTCAACGAACTTGAACGCAAGGATCGTGTCATGATTGTTGTTGACTCGGTTGGTAACTTGGCATCTAAGAAAGAAGTCGATGATGCTCTCGATGGTAAGTCGGTTGCTGATATGACTCGTGCCAAACAGATGAAGTCACTGTTCCGTATGATTACTCCGCACCTTACCATTAAGGATATTCCTATGGTCGTGGTCAATCATACTTACATGGAAATTGGCATGTTCCCGAAGGCGATTGTCTCTGGTGGTACTGGTATTTACTATTCCGCTGATAACATCTTCATCATTGGTCGCCAGCAAGAGAAGCAGGGAACCGAAGTAATTGGTTACAACTTTATTATCAACGTCGAGAAGTCTCGCTTCGTTCGAGAAAAGAGTAAGATCCCAATTGAAGTTACCTTTGAGGGTGGTATCAGTAAGTGGTCTGGTTTGCTTGACATGGCACTAGAATCAGGTCACGTGATTAAACCAAGTAATGGTTGGTATCAGCGAGTTGATGAGGAAAAGAAGTATCGTCTTGGTGATACTTACAACAAAGAATTCTGGATGCCCGTGTTGACTGATCCTACATTCGGTGCCTGGATTGAGTCGCGGTATCGCATGTCAGGTGGACAAATGATGGAGAATGAAAATGTGGCAATTTCTGATGACGATATTTCGGAAGACTACGAAAACGTGTGATCGCTGTGGATGTAGCATTCATCCAACAAAAGATGCTGCACTCTGCCTTCATGGTGAAGAAAATGGTACTCCATTTCAGACATACATTTGCGAACCGTGTTGTGTAAAAATTTGTAATGAACAAGAACCCGATTTTGAGGATATAAACATTGTTGAAGAAGATTGAGACAATAATTTTAAGTAAGATGTTCTCTGATGAAGAGTATACTCGCAAGATTATTCCATTCTTGCGTGATGAATATTTCCATGATAGTTCTGAACGCAAACTATTCAACTACATGAATGCGTTCATTGTCAAGTATAATTCTCTTCCAACGATTGAGGCAATTGAGATTGCCGCACAAAATGATACTACTGTAAATGAAAATGAGTTTAAGAATCTAAACGAGAAATTGACTCAACTAGACTCGGATCTTGAAGTCAATTCTAATTGGTTGCTTGAAGAAACTGAGAAGTTCTGTAAAGACAAAGCAGTCTATAATGCAATCATGAAGTCGATTCAGATTATAGATGGTAGTGATAAAGCACACTCGCAGGATGGTATCCCTTCTATTCTACAAGAAGCACTTGGGATTTGTTTTGATAATAATGTTGGGCATGATTACCTTCTCAATTCTGATGCTCGATTTGAATTCTACCATCGTAAAGAAAATAAACTGCCATTCGATCTTGAAATGTTCAATAAGATTACTGATGGTGGACTTCCCAATAAAACTCTAAACATCGCACTTGCTGGTACTGGTGTTGGTAAGTCTTTGTTTATGTGTCACATGGCAGCAGGAGCATTGGCGCAGGGTAAAAATGTTCTTTATATCACTCTAGAAATGAGTGAAGAAAAGATTGCCGAACGTATCGATGCAAACATGATGAACGTAAACATCGGTGAGTTGAAGGATCTTTCTAAGTCTATGTTTGACAATCGTATCGAGAAGATTCGAAACAAGACCGAGGGTAAGTTGATTGTCAAAGAATATCCTACTGCCAGTGCGCACGTTGGACATTTCAAGGCACTACTAAATGAGTTAATGTTGAAGCGAAACTTTGCTCCCGATATTGTGTTTGTCGATTATCTTAACATCTGTGCATCGAGCAGGTTCAAACCAGGAGCAGGTGTAAACTCTTATACATATGTGAAAGCGATTGCTGAAGAACTTCGTGGATTTGCAGTTGAGTTTGATCTTCCTGTTATGTCTGCCACCCAAACAACTCGTGGTGGTTATGCTAACAGCGATGTCGACATTACTGACACATCTGAGTCTTTCGGTCTGCCAGCAACTGCTGATTTGATGTTTGCTCTGATTTCAACAGAAGAACTTGAGAAGATGGGACAACTGATGATCAAGCAGTTGAAAAATCGATACAATGATCCAGGACTAAATAAGAGGTTCATGGTTGGTATCGATCGTGGTAAGATGCGTCTGTATGATCTAGAAGAATCTGCCCAGAAGGGTATTATGGGTTCGGGTCAAGATGATCTGCCAGTGTTCGAGAAAACCACTATCGGTCAACGTCAACGAGATATGTCAAAGTTTAACTTCTAATGAATTTTATCGAATCATACCCTAATGCTCTAAGCATCGAAAAGTGTCAGCAAATCTGTGACACGATGGATGAAATTATCTCTCGTCCGGATCCAGGTACTGCCTGTATTCTGTCCGATGATTCTTCTCGAACAGACTGGAATATTTTTACTGGTAAATATGGATCTCTGAAACCATCAGAAGATTCTGTCATTGATGCTGTTCACGCTGGATGGAGACAATACAACAAACAGTATGGTGCTGCCAGTCGAGCATTCTTAGAACTCTTCAATCCTGGATGGAAGTTCCAGAAATCAGAAACTGGTGGTGGGTTCCACGCTTGGCATTCTGAACAAGGTTCTGGGAAAAATCGAGGCAGGTTTGGTGTTTGGATGTTGTATCTAAACACTGTAGAAGAAGGTGGAAAGACTGAGTTTAAACACCAAGATCTAGCAGTTAAACCAGAAGCAGGAACTTTACTTATTTGGCCAGCAGCATATACTCATTGTCATCGTGCAGCACGCGATCTTGTTGGGAATAAGTATATCGCTACTGGTTGGTTTGACTACCCAGAAAAGGTAGATGTTCGATAAAAAACACTTGACTTTTTATGAATGATAGAGTATAACTAATTATTGACTTGGTACCATAGCTCAGCTGGATAGAGCATGAGCCTTCTAAGCTCAGGGTCGTAGGTTCGAATCCTACTGGTATCGCCATTTTTTAAGGAATGAATATGACTGAAGTAACTAATGAAGAACTGAATCTCAAGTTGGTTGTTACGACCTCTCTTTGGGCAAACTCCGCGACTGATGATATGCCACTTTGGAAAACAGTTGGTGCCAAGGAATATGTAATTGCTCGATTCAATGGCGAACCAACTCTCGAAGAACTTGGTAAGGCATGTGAATCAAAACGTCACCTGATCGAAACTCATACTAAACAGTTCCACGAAACTCTTTCTGGTTGGCAACTGTATCTGGATCAGAATCTTACTCACAACGAGTATCTTCAATATAGTCTGACTGAGCAGGTTGAATTTCCTGCTATCGATCTGACCGAAATTGATGCTACTGAGGAACTTCAACAGATCGTTGGATGAACCAATTTACTATTATACATACCTACTATAACGACCGAGCACTTCTTGAGACACAAATCGAGAGGTGGAACGTGTATAACACCCCGATTAAGATTATCCTAATTGACGATGGATCCCAAGAGGTTCCCGCTGAGGAAGTCTTTCGGGGTGTTACATTTTCAAACAACATAGATCTTTCAGTATATAAAGTCACCAAGGATATTGGGTTCAATAGTCACGGTTGCCGAAATCTTGGTGCTATGCTTGCCAATACTGAGTGGTTGTTGTTCCTTGATATTGATTATACAATTCAACCCTCTGAACTGCATAGATTGCAAAAAGAAGAACTTGATCCTCTGAAATTGTATGAGATTAATGCTCGCTACAAAGGTCGCGGCGATCCCTATGTTGCGCTCAATCAGTTTGTTATCTCAAAGAAACTGTTTGTGGAATCTGAGGGGTATGATGAATCGTGGGTTCCATTTCATTTTGGTGATCGAGAATTCTTAGGTAGACTTGCCGATATAAGTGAAAAAATAAATCTTGACTGGGTAAATCTAACTTGTCGACGTGGTGGTAGAAAAGGGATCATTGATGATACTGCTACTATTCCAGTATATGACGATGACAAAATGGTATTTTATTCTAGAAAATTTGATCCAGATACAATAGAAAGAGTTCCATCTCGTATAAATTTCCCGTGGAAAAAAGTGTTTTAATAAATACTAACGGTGATTGCCTACCGATTACCAACGGTGTACCCGTAGTAAACACATTCTCTTAGCGAGAAAACATAGTAAAAGTCGGAGTAACGTAGGCATTTTTATTATAAATAGAGAGATACTATTGAACGGGAATCCCATGTTATCATTTACTCAATATCTCTCTGAAGCATCTATTAGGCAGGGTTTACCACACCTGCACTCATCACCCACACCTGCAGGTGGACAAACTCCCTCACTATCTACGGATGAGTTCGAGAAAACCACTAAGGGTGGTAAAGTCCATATCCATCATGTAACTGAAAAGACCGATGGTCAAACGTTTAAGTTTGGTTACGATGAACATGGATTCTACACTCAGCACTCAGGTTCTGGTAGCGACCGAATTAGAACAGGCGCAGGACATATTGAAAGAGCAAAACGCAGAGCATCTGAGACTGGTAAAGAATATGATTCTACTGGTCCAACAGCAATGTCTAAGTTCCATGATGCTCTTCACTCAAACAGTGCACTACAAAATCATCTAGCGAAACATTACGAGAAGCACGGCGAAGTTGCTGTCAGCGGTGAAGCGTTTAATCGCTCGCTCGCTCGTCCTGGAGACAAGAAAGATGAAGTGAAATTTGTTCACACTTCCTATTCAACAAAGGGATTGGGTAAACAAGGTGCATTTATTATTCACTCTAGGATGCCAACGAATCAGCAACACGATCCTGAACACTTTAAGAACAATTTGTCAGATGATAATATTAAATTCGATCATGATATTATTAAGCACACGCCATCGCATGTCGATGTCAAAGATGAAGTAGCAGATTTCCATAAACTGGATCATGGGTTGATTAATACCAGAACAGTTCCTAAGAACAAACAAGCAAAACTCGCCGAGATTGAAAAGTTTAATAATATCAAAAAGCGTGTTAGTGCCAAGGTTTCTGCGCATCTTGGTGAAAAGAAAATCAAGAACAAATTTGGATCTGGAACCGAAGGGTTGGTTGTTCACCCATCAGACGCTAATCCAGAGGCAACTCGTTTCAAGGCAATCAATCCTAAATTCAAAGAAGCGAAGTCTTCATCTAATCTATCGTTTGGAAAAAAATAATGAAAAGTTTTAAGTTCTTTCTGAATGAAGGTGGAAATGTTAAGGTTGGACCAAAGGGACAAGAAACTTCTGCTGCTCCATTCCCAATTCAACATGATACCAGAGCAGTACGTAGAACAGATGTTCACACAGCGCTGAGCAAAATTCACGATGCTTTTCATAAAGAACATGGTCAGCATCTATTTGGTGCAGATAAAGAAAAACTAAAAACAGGTCACGTCTATTCAGGTTCTTCTCATGATTTTATGGGGAATCATATCGACGACCATGAATTCTCGAGATATAAACCACACGTAGGCGATGTCGATGTTCAGGTTAGTCATGAGCACAAAGACAAACTAGCATCAACTCTGGCAACAGGCAAGAGGTTCGGTAACTATACTGTCGCTGGAACTAAAAAACACGGTAACGAAATTTCTGCAGTAATGCGTCATGATAACGGTGAGCACCATCAATTCGATTTTGAAGGTGTGCATAATCCTGGATCTGAAACTGATAGATTCCTTCATTCTTCTAGTTGGGAAGATACCAAAGCAGGTATTAA
>ENA-OSIY01000294-OSIY01000294.1-marine-metagenome-genome-assembly--contig:-NODE-294-length-28914-cov-6.716545_pt1 | contig 28914 bp, 29 predicted proteins | sample MGYA00237884_ERZ534233 | MGnify/ENA primary metagenome ERZ534233 (study PRJEB26412, sample SAMN06343840) | marine metagenome | isolation source: estuarine water | place: USA: Columbia River Estuary... | reverse complement strand
CGTCGGCAGCGTCAGATGTGTATAAGAGACAGTTACTATGGTTTTTGGTTCACTTGTTGCTATTGCCCAGCGCGATGTGAAGCGCATGTTGGCATACTCCTCCATCGCCCACGCCGGCTTCTTGCTCACAGGTGTCATTGCCTTGAATAAGGCTGGCCTTGAAGCAACTCTGTTCTATCTATTTGCATACGGCATCACAACTGTCGGCGCATTTGCAGTTGTTACCTTGGTTCGAGATTCTGCAGGTGAAGTAACTGATCTCAACCGTTGGAAAGGTTTAGGAAAGCGCTCACCATGGGTTGCAACAGCTTTTGCTGGATTCCTTCTTTCCTTCGCAGGAATCCCACTTACAAGTGGATTCATTGGAAAGTTTTCAATCTTCTCTGCAGCATATGAGAGCGGCGCACGAAGTGTTGTTATAGCTGGTGTGCTATCAAGTGCGATTGCAGCCTTCTTCTATATTCGTGTAATTGTTTTAATGTTCTTTACTGATCCAGTTGAAGATGGAACAAGCGTTGAAATCCCATCCTCTCTCACATCAATTACGGTCATTTTCTCAATGGTTGTAACAATTGCCTTGGGTGTATTCCCAGCACCAGTTCTTACCTTCATCTCAAACCTCGCAACCTTCATACGCTAATGTCATCTTTTGGCATTCCCAACGTTGCGCCAGAGTTGGAAGCAACGCTGATTAGGCAGATGGCAGAAGTTGAAAGCTTGCTTCTAAGTCACACCCGCAGTGAATACCCATTTGTTGATGAGACTGCCCACCATTTAGTTGCAGCTGGTGGTAAGCGCTTGCGCCCACTTCTCACACTATTAACTGCTCAATTTGGCGATTCAACACGTCAAGGAGTTATTGCAGCGGCAGTTGCTTGCGAAATAACACATTTAGCAACGCTCTATCACGATGATGTTATGGATGATGCACCACTGCGTCGTGGGGTTGAAAGCGCAAATATGCGGTGGGGAAACACCATTGCAATCTTGACCGGTGACTTTCTTTTTGCAAAGTCCTCTGATTTATTGGCTGACCTTGGCCCAGAAGCAGTGCGTTTACAGGCACGCACATTCGAGCGCTTAGTTATTGGTCAGATTATGGAAACCCAAGGGCCAAACCCAGGACAGGATCCACTTGAGCATTACTTAAAAGTTGTTGCAGATAAAACAGGATCACTTATTGCAGCTTCAGCCAGATATGGTGGAATGATTTCTGGGGCACCTGCAGAAATTACAGATACAGTGACAAAATTTGGTGAAAAGATTGGTGTGGTCTTCCAGTTAGCTGATGATGTAATTGATATTGCTAGTGAATCAAATCAATCAGGCAAAACTCCGGGCACAGATCTACGTGAAGGTGTTCCAACGCTTGTGACTTTAAATGTCATGAAGTCTACGGATTCTGCAGATCGTGAATTAAAGCAGCTTTTGTCAGGACCAATTGAAGATGAGGCAACTGTGCAGCAGGTGTTGAGTGCATTGCGTACTCACAAGGCTCTCGGCGATTCTCGTGAACAGTTATTCCAGATTGCAAGAGAGGCTCGCAGTGCACTTGGTCCACTACCTGTCTGTGATGCAACAGGTGCCTTAATGTCACTTTGTGACGCTGTTATCGACCGCTCTGCTTGATCGCACTAAATCTGTTCCTAAAGTAATAAGTGCAACCCAAATAATTAGAAAACCAGCCCAGCGCGCAGCTGGCATGTCTTCATGAAGCACCCACACACCGATTGAAAACTGAAGAGTGGGTGTGATGTATTGCAAAAGCCCGATTGTTGATAGCGGTAGGCGAGTGGTTGAACCGTTGAATAAGAGCAGCGGAATAGCGGTAATTGCGCCAGCGCTAATGAGTAGAAATGTTAATCCTGGGGTTTGACCAAACTGTCCTGTGCCTTGGTTACCTAAATACAGTAGATATCCAGCATAAGGAATGAAAGAAATACCAGTTTCAATCGCAAGACCTTCAAGTGCTCCAAGACCTAACTGCTTTTTGATAAGGCCATAGCTGCCCCATGAGACAGCTAGAGCCAGTGCAATCCATGGCAGGCGGCCGTAGTCGATTGTTAGAACTAAAACACCCAGAGATGCAATACCAACTGCCACCCATTGCAACGTGCGCATCTTTTCTTTGAGCAATAAAACACCAAAGGCGATAATGATTAATGGGTTGATGTAATAACCAAGTGATGCCTCAACTACGTGGCCGTTGTTAGTTGCCCAGATATAGACCAGCCAGTTAACAGAGATTAAAAAAGAAGCAGCAAATAGCTTGAGAGCAACCCGTGGGCGCTTAAGCGTTGTGATCGTAGATTTAAGCGCCTTAGTTATACCCAAGATAATGATGCAAAAAACCAATGTCCAGACTGCACGATGTGAAACTATCTCTAAGGCATCGGCAGGTTTAAGCAATGGCCAATACAGAGGGAATAGTCCCCAGAGCCCGTAGGCGCTAAAGCCAAAGACAAGGCCTAACTTATTTTTACTCAATTATCTGAAGTTCGTAAATTGAACTGCAAAATCCCAGCCACCATCTTTAATCATTGCCATAGTGTCTTGAAGATCATCACGGCTCTTTGACGTCACACGAAGTTCATCACCTTGGATCTGAGTCTTAACTGACTTTGGACCTTCATCGCGAATGAGCTTTGCAATCTTCTTAGCATTCTCAGTGGAGATACCTTCTTTTAGAGGCGCTGCAATTTTGTAGATCTTGCCGCTCAGTTGTGGGGCTCCTGCATCTAGGTGCTTGAGTGAAACTCCACGCTTAATCATCTTGTCTTTAACAACATCGAGTGCTGCTTTTGCACGCTCTTCAGTGTCGGCTTCAATTAAAACCTTTTCACCTTCAAGTTCAATTTTTGAGCCAGTGTTTTTGAAATCAAAGCGAGTATCAATCTCACGAATTGCCTGATTAATAGCGTTATCGAGCTCCATACGGTCGATCTTGGAGGTTACGTCAAAGCTTGCATCTGCTGCCATGGTGAGGGCTCCTTCACTGGCTAAAAAAAGGCGGTTTGTTCGACTACGAGGCTAAGGTATCCTTTCCCTTCGCACTATCCATAATTGCCGCAGTACTTGTTCGACCTTGGCGGGTTGCCCGAGCGGCCAATGGGAGGGGACTGTAAATCCCCCGGCTCTGCCTTCGAAGGTTCAAATCCTTCACCCGCCACCAGTAAGAGTTCACGAGATTGTCCAGATTATCTTCGGCCCCGTAACGCAATAGTGTTGAAGAACCTTTAACTGCGATTCAAGAAGCGAATGTGCTTTGGCGTTAACTCATCAAGTGAATTAACTCCAAGTAACTTCATATTGCGAACCATTTGAGTGCGCATAATTTCCAAGGCTCGTTCCACACCATCTTGCCCGCCGGCCATGAGGCCATACAAATACGCCCTTCCAACGTATGTGAATTGAGCACCTAGAGCCACGGCAGCCAAAACATCTGCGCCATGCATGATTCCAGTATCGATATGGATTTCGTAATCTTTCTTAAACTCCTTCTTAATATCTGCAAGTAGGTGCAACATCACTGGCGCCCGATCAAGCTGACGTCCACCGTGATTAGATAGAAGAATTGCATCTGCACCTAGCTTTGCAGCCATTTTTGCATCATCAAGATTTTGAATTCCTTTAACCGTCAAAGTGCCATCCCATTGCTGACGAATCCATTTGAGGTCTTCCCAAGTCATTGTTGGATCGAACATAAAATCAAGTAGTTCGCCAACAGTGCCTTCCCAGTTTTTCATTGAAGCAAATTCAATAGAAGGGGTCGTAAGAAAATTAATCCACCAAGCTGGTCTTGGGATTGCATTGATTACTGTCCCAGCAGTTAAGCGTGGAGGAACAGTGAGGCCGTTGCGAGAGTCGCGAATTCTTTGACCCGCTGCAGGAACATCAACTGTGAGCATGAGATTCTTAACTCCTGCACGCTTTGCGCGTTCAACAAGAGCCATACTTCCTTCGCGGTCTTTCCACATATAGAGCTGAAACCAATTGCGGCCATCAGGTGCTGCAGCAACGACATCTTCAATGGTGCTCGTTCCAAGGGTTGAGAGAGTAAAAGGAATTCCAAATTTTTCTGCTGCTCGAGCTCCAGCAATTTCACCCTCGGTCTGCATCATGCGGGTAAAGCCAGTTGGAGAAATTCCAAGTGGCATTGAGAAAGTTTCACCGAGTGCGCTGCGAGTTAAATCTGCAGTTGATACATCTTTGAGAATGCTTGGGATAAATTCGAGATCACGATAGGCCTGACGTGCACGCTCAAGACTGATTTCACTTTCAGCAGATCCATCGGTGTAATCAAAAGGACCTTGAGGTGTGCGCTTCTTGGCAATATCGCGCAGATCCCAAATTGTGTAAGCCTTTTCAAGACGACGCTTTTTTCGACGAAGAGTGGGCAGAGAAAATTGAAGAAGGGGGGCAAGTTCAGAGGGCTTTGGAAATTGACGTTTTACATTCTTACTCATTAGCCACCACCCTTGATTCTCTGGTTATAAAATTATTATGAGTCTACTAGACCTAATGAGATTCGCGCGTTACGTCTGAACCGCTCGATCCAATTAAGAAATCTAGGTCAGCACCTGTATCCGCCTGCATTACATGGTCGATGTAGATTTTTTGCCATCCACGATCTGGACTTGCATAGGCGTTCTCAGTTGATGGTGAGACTAATCGAGCGGCGAGTTCAGATTCAGACAATTTCACATTTAATGTGCGTGCCGAAACATCCAATTCAATAATGTCACCAGATTGAATTTTAGATAACGGCCCCCCAGCAGCAGATTCCGGTGCAACGTGCAAAATAACAGTGCCATAAGCTGTTCCACTCATACGCCCATCACAAATTCGAACCATATCGGTAACACCCCGGGCAATTAATTTTCCTGGAATTTTCATATTTGCTACTTCTGGCATTCCTGGATAACCCTTTGGGCCACATCCACGCAAAACCAATACTGAATCTGCGGTGACATCTAACTCTTCAGAATCGATGCGTGCATGAAAATCTTCGATATTTTCAAAAACAAGTGCTGGGCCAGAGTGTTTTAATAGTTTTGGACTTGCTGCTGAGGGCTTAATCACTGCCCCGAGAGGTGCAATATTTCCTCGCAGGACCGCTATGCCAGCTTCTTTTTGTAGCGGTTTATCAATAGTTTTGATCACTTCAGGGTCAAAAATCTCACCATCACCAATGGTAGATGTTAAGGATTTGCCTGTGACCGTTATGGCTTTTGGATTTAGCAGATTTATGAGTTGATTAAATACAGCACTTAACCCACCTGCTCGATAGAAATCTTCCATAAGATACTTTCCAGAGGGTTGAAGATTTACAAGCAGCGGAGTGCGCGATCCAATTCGATCAAAATCATCAAGAGTAAGGGTAACTCCAAGCCGACCTGCAATAGCAAGTAAGTGCACAACGGCATTTGTGGACCCACCAATTGAGGCAAGTGTCAAGATTGCATTTTCAAAGGAAGCTTTAGTCATAACATCACTTGGTGTGAGATTATTCGTAACCATTTCAACAATATGACGCCCAGAGTTGTGTGCTGCTTGAAGAAGTCTGCTATCTGCAGCGGGTATTCCGGCAACTCCAGGAAGTGTCATACCAAGTGCTTCAGCCATAATCCCCATAGTTGATGCAGTTCCCATTGTGTTGCAATGTCCACGGGATCGAATCATGGCTGACTCAGAATCTAAGAATTTAGCTTTGCTCAATAAACCTGCGCGCACTTCCTCGCTCATTCTCCACACATCTGTTCCACAACCAAGTGGGGATCCTCTAAAAGTTCCTGTGAGCATTGGGCCACCGGGAACTACTATCGATGGAAGATTCACCGAGGAGGCACCCATTAATAATGCAGGAATAGTTTTATCGCACCCACCTAAAAGAACTGCTCCATCGATCGGATTCGCTCGCATCATTTCTTCGGTGGCCATAGCAGCCATATTGCGCCACAACATCGCAGTTGGCCGCACCTGAGTTTCGCCAAGGGAAATCATTGGAAGATTTAGCGGCACACCGCCAGCTTCCCAAATTCCATTTTTTACACTTTGTGCTATTTCATCAAGATGTGAATTACATGGCGCAAGATCTGATGCTGTATTAACGATGGCTATCTGTGGTCGCCCATCAAATACTGAATCTGGATTTCCTCGACGCATCCATGCACGATGAATATAGGCATCTCTACCGTCTCCGGCATACCAATGCGAACTTCTCACGCAAGATGCTCCCCACTATTTAAGTGCCATGAGCATAGCCGTGCTGCAAAACTTCGTCTAGGCTTCGGATTCTTATGAAGGCATTCGTTGTTCATGCACCCGGTCAATCAACCATAGAAGAAGTTGAATCACCTGTCGCAAAGCCAGGACATGTTGTCATCGATATTGCCCGAGCTGGTGTTTGCGGCACTGACGTTGAATTTTTTAATGGCGATATGGCTTATTTTCAAACCGGTGAAGCTAAATATCCAATGCGACTCGGTCATGAATGGTGTGGCACTGTATCAAGTGCTGGTGAAGGTGTAGATAAGAATTGGATCGGTAGACGTGTTACAGGTGACACAATGCTTGGTTGCCAAAAATGTAAGCGCTGTAAATCTGGTTTGCAACATGTGTGTAGCGAAAGGTTTGAAATAGGAATTAGAAATGGATGGCCTGGTGCTCTTGCAGAACAATTATTAGTTCCAGAGTTTGCTCTTTATGAGTTACCAGATTCAGTTGATGACACGGTAGGGGCACTTATCGAACCTGGCGGAAACTCTTTACGTGCTGCGCAAGCTGCTCATGCAGCGCCAGGAAAAAAAGTGTTGATTTGGGGGAGTGGCACCATTGGCTTACTGAGCGCACAATTTGCCATTGCTATGGGGGCAGAAGTGCATATGGTCGGCCGTAATCCCGAAACACTTTCTCTTGCAAAAGATTTAGGCGTGCATTTTTCTACACAAATATTTGAAGATGTAGATGGAGGCTATGACGCAATAATTGATGCCACAAATGACTCATCTATTCCCGCCGAAGCACTTGCTTGTGTAGAACCAGGGGGCCGCCTCGTTTATATTGGTGTTTCAGTTGAGCCCAGCATGCTAGACAGCCGCTCATTAGTACTCAAAGACGTCACTGCAGTGGGAATTCTCTCGGCCTCTCCAGGTTTAAAAGGTGCCATTGATTTCTATTCCCGTGGGGAGATTGATCCACGGCCAATTGTTGCTGCAACTGTCGGATTATCAAAGTGTTCTGATGTTCTCTCAGGCAAGAAGATTGATGGAGCAGGCATTGGTCCAAAGATTCAGATAGATCCAAGAATTTTATAGCTATGAATATTCGGGCAATCTCAGAAGTAATCTCTGATTTGGGTGAAGGCCCGATTTGGAGCGCCGATACTAATTCTGTGACATGGACCGACATAACACAAAATACTTTTCATACTGCTGATATTGATACAGGTAAGACTATGAGTTTTGGCGTACCGTCCATGGTTGGAGCAATTGCACACAGTAAAGAAGGTGGTTACATAGCTGCCACCCAAAAAGGATTTGCACGTATCGGTGTTGACGGAAAGTACTCTCCCTTACATTCCTTTCTTCCAGATGACATGCGAATGAATGATGGGAAAGTGGATCCATCTGGTCGTTTCTGGGCAGGGAGTATGGCATTATCTTTTGAAAAGGGACGTGGTTCTCTTTATGTTTTAGAAAAAGATAATTCATATCGCAGTATTTTGGATGACATAACGCTTTCAAATGGAATGGGCTGGAGCCCTGATGCACAGTATTTTTATTATATTGATAGCGTCCCTGGAGTTCTGAAAAGATTTGATTACGATTTATACACGGGGCATATAAGCAACCCTAAGGACTTAATTACCTTCGATTCTTCCTCGGGTATTCCTGATGGAATGTCAATGAGTTCGGATGGAAAAATAGTTATCGCTCTGTGGGATGGAGGAAGGATTGAAATTTATGAACCATCAGGGGAAAAAGTTTCTGAAATCACATTAGGAGTAAGCAGGCCAACTTCTTGCACTTTTGCCGGACCCAACAGAGATATTCTTATAGTTTCAACTGCAAGCCAAGGAATTGATCAAGCTGATGAACCACTGGCGGGAAAAATTCTTGCCGTCACTGGTACAGGTTTAAGTGGACTACCAACACAGCAGTATGGTTAAGATAATCAGGTATTTAAATAGGGGGTTGGAAAGGTGAGAATCGCACGAATTGGGCCAGTCGGAAGAGAACGTCCTGCTGTAATTTTGCAGCAAAGTGTGATTTACGTTGATTCCATCATCTCTGATTGGTCCCGAATTGAGTTAGAAAATGGAGCATTTAAAAAAGTTGCTCAAGCTGATTTATCCGCGCTTCCAACAGAACCACTTGGCAATAATCGTATTGGCGCGCCAATTCATAATCCAACAAAGGTAATTTGTGTTGGTCTTAACTATTTAGGCCATATAAAGGAAGCAAATGCTGAAACTCCCAAGGAACCAATAATTTTTATGAAAGCACCCGACACTGTGATCGGCCCTAACGATGACATTGTGATACCACCGAATAGTGATGCAACAGATTATGAAGTTGAACTTGCGATAGTTATTGGTAAAAACGCTTTATATCTTGACTCACCTGATCAAGCTGCTGAATATATTTTGGGCTATACCATCAGCCAAGATATAAGTGAGCGTCACTGGCAACTTGAACGCTCGGGGCAGTGGGTAAAGGGAAAGTCCTTCCCAACATTTAATCCCATAGGACCTAGTGTTGTAACACCAGATGAAATTGATGGTTCTAATCTTCGATTGTGGTGCAGCCTTGATGGTGAGATGCGCCAAGATTCAAATACAAACGATTTGTTGTTTGGCATCAATCACATTATTTGGTATGTGAGTCAATTTATGGAGCTACACCCCGGTGACATAATCAACACGGGGACTCCATTTGGTGTTGGACTTGGATTTAAGCCGCCAAAATATATGCGTGCAGGCAATGTGCTGCGAACAGGCATTGAGGGAATTGGTGAAATCGAATCGGCAATCGTTGCTTATTCTGGAGGTAAGAATAAATGAACTCTGATTTTAAGGGTCTTATAGCCGTAATCTCCGGGGCCGGCTCAGGAATTGGATTGGCTGTTGCAAAAAAATTGAAGGCTCAAGGAGCTGAAGTCTTTGGCCTGGATCTCAGTGCTGGTGAATTAGAAAACAGTGGCGCCGGTATCTGGATTCAATGCGATATTGCTAGTGATGAGTCTGTAAATCAGGCTTTCAAAAACATAGCAAGCAAAGTTTCCAAAATTGATATTCTCATTAATAATGCAGGTATTGGTGCACAAGGGGGAGTAGAGGCGACAACAACTGAAGAGTGGTCTAAGGTCTTAAATATAAATGTTATTGGAACTTCAAGAGTGAGTTCTGCCGCGCTGCCACTTATGCGTAAGAGTTCAGATGGAGCAATTGTTAATACATGTTCGGTTGTAGCCACAGTTGGTATACCTAATCGTGCAATCTATAGTGCGAGTAAAGGGGCAATTTTGTCTCTCACTCTTGCGATGGCAGCTGACTTACTTCCAGAAAGAATCAGAGTTAACTGTGTGAATCCTGGAACCGCTGACACTCCTTGGGTCGGACGCTTACTTTCCCAATCTGCTGACCCTGCAAAAGAGCGCGCTTCACTTGAGGCGCGCCAACCGATTGGCAGACTTATCAGCTCAGATGAAGTCGCAAACGCAATTATTTATCTCGCTCATCCAGAACAGAAGTCAACAACTGGAACAGTTTTAGCAGTTGATGGTGGACTTCATAGTTTGAATTTACCTAAGAAATAGCATGCGCACACGTAGAGAACTTACTGCGACTCAGCTTTCAGATCTTGGGGCATTAGTTGAAGGTCGTATTACAACTAATGACTCTATTTTAGATTTACATGGCAGAGATGAATCTGCATTCCCACCAGTAAAACCATCGGCTGTGATTACTGTGCATTCAACTGAAGAAGTCTCGCAAGTTCTGAAATACTGCAATAAGCACGATATTCCGGTAGTGGCATTTGGGGCGGGGACTTCTCTTGAAGGCCATGTATTGCCTATATACGGGGGTATTTCATTAGATTTAAGCGAAATGGACAAGATTCTTGAAATTGCTCCCGATGACCTGACTGTGCGTGTGCAAGCGGGAGTAAAGCGAATGGCATTAAATAAGAAAATTTCATCTGAAGGTCTGTTCTTTTCTGTAGACCCAGGTGCAGATGCAACTATAGGTGGAATGACCTCTACTGGGGCCGCAGGAACAACAACGGTGCGGTACGGATCAATGCGTGAGAATGTTCTCAAGCTTACGGCTGTATTGGCAGATGGAACAATTATTCATACGGGACGTGAGACACGTAAATTATCTGCAGGATATGACTTAACTCGTTTAATTGTTGGCTCGGAAGGAACGCTTGCAATTGTTACTGAAATATCCTTACGAGTTTTTGGCATCCCTGAAAAAATGGCTGCTGCGGTCTCACGTTTTCCAACTCTTGCAGATGGTGTGCAGGCAGCAATTGCAGTTGTACGTTCAGGAGTGGCAATCGCACGATGTGAGTTTTTAGATGCCCAATGTATTAAAAATGTAAATGCCCATGATGGTCTTAATTTAGAGGAAGCTCCAACCTTGCTTTTTGAATTTCACGGAAGCCCGCGAAGTGTTGAAGAAGATGCGCAACTTGTGCAAGAGATTGCTGCAGATTTTGGTGGCACTAATTTTGAATGGACTTCTGAAGAAGGCGCACGGCGTAAATTGTGGCAGGCTCGCCACAATGCTTATTGGGCAGGGATGGCTGCATATCCCGGAAAACGGGCAATCAGTACAGATGCTGCAGTTCCTTTATCTAAGTTAGCAGCTGCCGTTGAGCTCACCGAAAAAATCCTTACCCAGAGTCCATTTCCATTTTCAATTTTGGGTCATGTTGCCGATGGAAACTTTCATGCCTTCATCATTACCGATCCAAATAAGCCTGAAGAACTGCCAGCAGTGCGTGAGCTGACCCACCTCATGACAGATGCAATTATTGGCATGGGTGGAACGTGCACAGGCGAACATGGAATTGGTGCCGGCAAGATTTCATCCCTTGAAAAAGAGGCAGGTCCAGGCGCAATGGCAGTCATGCTTTCCATCAAAAACGCTCTAGATCCCAAAGGCATCTTAAATCCAGGCAAGGTCCTGGCTTTGCCCACCCTGAAATAGGCTCAGAAATACCCTTGACGCCGGAGAAATCCCCACATAACATCCTTGCTTGTATACAAGTTGGAATACGAAGTCTAGGTATGTGAGCCACAAGGGAGACCCTGGTGTACGAAAAGCAGGAAACAGACCAACGCATTATTCGCGATGAGTATTTGATTGACCAAGTTCAGCGAGAGATTGCCACTGTTGTTGGACCAAGCAATGTGAATAGAGATGCAACTTTGTTGCACGAACAATCTGCAGATTGGTCATGGATTTCGCAATACCTTAAATACAAGTCTTTGCCCGTACCAACAGCTGATCTTTATGTTTGTCCTGGAACTGCAGAAGAGGTTGCAGAAGTTTTGCGCATTGCATGCGAATATAAAATTCCAGTTGTGCCTCGTGGTGGTGGCTCAGGCACACAAGGAGGAACCTTTGCAATCTATGGTGGAATCGCATTAGATCTTCGCCGACTCAACCGAGTGTTGCATATCGATGAAATCTCTATGGTCGTTACGGCTGAAGCAGGAATTGAAGGACCGGAGCTTGAAAAGATTCTCAATCAAAAAGGTTTAACGATGCCGCACTATCCGGGCTCTTTTCACTTCGGTGCAACTCTTGGTGGTTATTTGGCAGCACGTGGTTCTGGTGTTGTATCAACAAAGTATGGAAAAGCTGAAGATCTTGTTTTGCAATTAGAAGCAGCTGTTCCACCTGGGAAACTTGTCGAAACTATGAAAGTGCCAAGCCACGCATCTGGCCCAGGAATCATTCAAGCAATAGTGGGATCAGAAGGAACTCTTGGAATCATTACTAAAGCAACAATGCGTATTGAACGTATTCCAGAATCAATGGAGTTTCTGTCATACGGATTTAAGAATATTTCAGAGGGAATTGAAGCAGCCAGGCTCATTATGACTAATCGCTGGCGTCCGGCCGTTATTCGTTTGTATGACGAAGCAGATAGCGCAAAACTATCTTCATGGCTTAACTTAGGCGTGGAAGGTGTATTACTTGTCATTATGTGTGACGGAGTCAAAGCACTCACTGCTTTAGAAAGTGGTGAAATTGCAAAACTTTGCGAAAGTGTGGGTGGAAAATCATATGGTCCCGAGATTGGCAAAATGTGGTGGGACGGAAAATATGAACCCTTTAAACACGGCAATATCCCTGCGCCACCACAGATTTTTGGCACAACAGATACATGTGCACGCTTTGAAGATTTAGAAAAGATTTATTGGGCAAAGAAGAAAGTTATTGAAGAGGGATTTGCCGAGTACAAAGCTCGCTACACAGCACATTTTTCTCACTGGTTTCCATGGGGCGGAATGATTTATGACCGTTTCTATATAGACAACGCGCCAGAAGATCCCAAAGAGGCTATTGCCCTTCATGATCGAGTTTGGGATGCTGCGATTAAGGCAAGCCTAGACAACGGGGGTTCACTTAATGAACACCATGGTGTCGGCTTAAAACTCGGGCGCTTCATGCGAGTACAGCATGGCGCCGCATTTGATTTACTCCTTGGAGTAAAAGACGCATGGGATCCGGATGGAATCCTAAATCCAGGAAAACTTGGATTCGGTCCTCCGAAGAACAGGCGTTACTAGCAACCCTACCGATTCTTTATGAAAGGAGAATCATGCATCTATCAATGCACAACTGGATGCGCGCAGAACCTATTAAGGTGACGATTGCGCGTCTAGCTAAGTATGGCTATAAAAGCATCGAGATCAGCGGTGAACCAGAGCAATTCGGACAGAACGGTAGTAAGGACACCAAGAAACTTCTTGATGACCATGGTCTTAAGTGCTGGGGTTCTGTAACACTCATGCTCGGCGAGAGAAATCTTGTGGCAGCAGATCGTGGACAGCGTGCTAAGTCAGTTCAATACACAAAGGACTGCATCACGATGGTGAAAGAACTTGATGGATATGAAATGACAATCGTCCCCGCAACAGTTGGTAAAATTGTTGCAGATGCCACACCTGAAGAGGAGTGGAAGTGGGCTGTTGAGTCAATGAAAGAAATTTATGAGCACTCAGAAAAGGCTGGTGTTCGTTTAGCGATTGAGCCACTTAATCGTTTTGAAACATACTTTATTAATCGTGCAGAGCAAGCTATGGCTCTTGCTGAGGCAACTGGCCCTAACTGCGGTGTATGTCTTGATGCATTCCATATCAACATTGAAGAAGCAGATCTATACGAAGCAATTCGCAGCACAAAGGGTCGCCTGACCGACTTCCACGTTGCTGATAATAATCGTATGCCTGCAGGTCACGGTGATTATGATTGGAAGAAAGTGATTTCTACACTCAAGAGCATTGGTTATGACGGCGCTCTCACAGCAGAGTTTGTTGCCCCAATCGATCGCACTCCTGCTAACCACTATAAGAATGCTTTGGAAACAAACTTCGAAAATGTGGATATCAGTCCAGAACAACTTAAGTTCATCATCGACCACGGTTCGAACGTTCTCACAGAATCGTTCTATGACTGGTTGGTTGAAGAGAACGCTAAACACTTACTTCCTTTAATCTAAATATCGTGAGCAAATCAGTTCTCATCATTGCCACTTTAGATACTAAAGGTCCTGAAGCGGCTTATATCCGAGATGGTTTAAACCGTCTTGGAATTAAGACGACTGTGATTGATACGGGAATTCTGGGTGAACCACTTGGAATAACCCCGGATATTTCGCATGAGGATCTTGCAATCTTTGGTGGCATCACCCTGCACGAGTTACAGAATTCTGGAACTCGCGGGCGCGCTGTTGAGCGTATGAGAACTTTTGTTATCGAAAAAGTGAAGGAGCTTTTCTCTAAGGGGGAAGTCCTTGGCGCCATCGGTATCGGTGGCGCTGAGGGCTCCGTTATGGGTGCCGGCGCACTTATGACTTTGCCCATTGGAGTACCAAAACTAGTTTTATCACCTATTGCATCTGGTCGTCATGAATTTGGTCCACTCGTTGGAACAAGTGACATGTTGGTGATGCATACAGTTATCGATATTTTAGGTTTGAATCACATTTCAAAAACTATCTACGATAATGCTGTCGCTGTAATGGCTGGGCTGGTTAAACATGGTCATGAATTAAGTAAGCCACCGGCTGGTAGTAAATACGTTGCAGTAACAATGCTAGGAAATACAACTACTGCGGTAATGGCTTTGCAAAAAGAATTAGAAGAAGCTGGGTTTGAAGTAGTTACATTCCACGCTAATGGCGTGGGTGGGCCTGCGATGGAAGAACTTGCAGAAGCAGGTCAATTTGTTGGCATTATTGATTTCACACCTTCAGAGATCGTTGGAACCCTAGTTGGTGGAATTCATTACGGTGGGCCTAGACGCATGAAGCGCGCAGGGCTGCTTGGTATTCCACAAATTCTTGTTCCTGCATGTGTTGATTTTTCTGTGCATCACACGACTTCAATTCCTGATGAGTTTAAAGACCGCCCAATTTATGACCACAATCCAGAGTTTGTACTGGCTCGTTGCTCAAAAGATGAGATGGGCCAATTAGGAGCTTATTTTGCCGAATGTGCCAATACATCGGTGGGTCCGACAGAAATTGTTATTCCTGGTGAAGGTTATTCAATTCCTAATGTTCCAGGTGGAGTTTTTTGGGATCGAGATGCAGACGCAGCATTTGAGTCTGAGCTTATGAAAAATTTAAAGCCAGAAATCGCTGTCGAGAAGTTACCTCTACATGCCAACTCTAAAGAGTTTGGAATCGCAGTTGCACAACGTTTTCTATCACTTATCAGCGCAAGAATAAAATAGGCAAAGGAGCAGATATGACAAGCTATATAACACCTCCCAGAAAAGTTCCACATATTACAAAAGGGGATGATGCCTTCCGTAATAAGTTCCGTTCCTGGAACATTGCAGATCTCTCCTATGTGGACATTAATGAGTATCTGGCAGAGAAAGATATTGTTCTTGTTCCAATGGCTAGTACTGAACAGCATGGTCCACACTTACCGTTGTATACAGACACAATCACTGCCGTCGAGGTATCTGCTCGCGTTTCAGAGCAAATAGGAATTTTGCACACTCCGCCTATTTGGACTGGCTATTCACCTCAACATATGTATGGACCTGGTCAAGGGCGTGGAACTATTACTGTTCGGGCCGAGACTCTAAATAATTTGATGTATGACATTGCACGCTCTTTGATTCACCATGGATTTAATCGAATCATTTTCGTCAATGGTCATGGTTCAAATATCAAAGTTGTAGATCCAGTTCTACGTAAATTACGTTATGAAACAAATGCACTAATCGGCTTCGTGAAGCCATATATGGAGCGTTACACCGGAATCCTTGCAGGCTTGATGGAAAACCCTCCTGAGGAAACTCCGGGATGGCATTCGAGTGAGCTCGAAACATCGCAAGATATGGCATGGAATGATGGATTAGTTCGCATGGAGCGCGCTGTAGACACCCGCGCACATACTCCCGCTTTCTTGCCTAAGACATTTTCCAAGGATGACGGTATGCCGGATGTGGAGTTCGAGGGTTATCAATACTTTCAATTCCCGATGGATCATCATGAGTTCGTCGATAACGGAATCATCGGAAACCCTATGCGCGCTACTAAGGCAAAGGGTGAAGAGGCCTTTCATCGCTTCAGTACACATGTCTCTAAAGGCGTTCTTGAATTGATGAAAGTTCCTGTGAACGTTAAAAATAGAGAGTTTCTTAATCGCGTCTGATTGAGAAGCTCTATAAATTGAAGGGATGAGTTATGGCCGTAAAGAAAAGCGTCACTAAGTTAGATCCGAAGTCTTCGGATTCTCTCGGAGATGATGCATATGAATGGCTGATTGCTGCCATAACATCATTTCGTATACCAACTAACTCTCAAATCTCAGAAAATAAATTGGCTGCTGAATTGGGTGTTAGTCGGACACCTGTTCGTGAAGCTTTGAAACGTTTAGAAACAGAAGGAATTGTGAAGCGTGGAGAGGCTGGCCGCTTCACAGTTGCAATGTTGACTGCAAAAGAAGTTGATGAAGCTATAGATCTTTTAATGCTGTGTGATACATACATGTTTCAGCGGGCAGCAAAAAATATTGACAACGCCGGAGCGCAAATTCTAAAAGATTCTGCTGCGAGTATGTCAATTTGCGCAGCAAAGGGCGATCGTGATGGCTGGATGATTCATGACAAAATCTTCCACGAAACTGTTATGCGTGCGGCTGACAATGAAATTGTTGCTGAAGTTTCAAGGGTGACTCGTAGACGTATTCAACGCTTTTGGGCACGCTCTGTTTCAGGTGCACGCGATCTTGTGACGTGTTCAGATGAACACACAGAGATTGCCCGGGGCATTCTTGGCAAAGATATGAGTGCAATTAGGAAATCAGTAGATGACCACCTGAGCCATTTGCGTGGAAATATGCAGGAAATTGTGGCTTCGATGGCGCCGTTTTTTGGGAATCAAGGCTAAATAACGAATGAATAACGTTGGAAATTTGTGGCAAATCCCATTGACTTGCCCCCAGCCTTTCTACTTGTATACAGGTGTAGATACAAGGCGGAGTACCCAGGTGGAGGAGTATCGATGACGCGGTTCATTTTTACTTTTCTCAATGGCCTCACTCTTGCTGGGTTGTATTTTCTTGTTGCAAGTGGATTAACGTTAATTTTTGGTTTGATGCGCGTTATTAATTTGGCGCACGGTGCTTTCTACTTATTATCTGGATATGTCTCATGGACCATTGCCGATAAAACCGATAATTGGTTCTACGGCGCAGTTGCTGGTTCGCTCACATTGGGTGTCTTTGGAACACTTGTTTATGTCTTACTACTTCGCAAGTTTCAATACGAGGAACTTCGAGTAGCTCTTATTACTTTAGGTGTGGCACTTGTTCTTGCACAAGCAATGCTTGCAATTTTCGGTGGTGACTATTATCAAACTAATTATCCCGAAAATGTTTCATTCTCAGTGCCAATTCCAGGTCTTGGACTTTCGTACCCCTTCTTCAGAATTTTCGTACTAATTCTTGCAATCATCGTTGCAGTGGGCCTTTGGGTTTTCATTTCAAAGACCCGTTATGGCGCAATTATTCGCGCCGGTGTAGATGACACCACTATGGTTTCAGCACTTGGCATCAATGTGCAGGCAGTATTTATCTGGATCTTTTTCCTAGGTTCATTACTTGTTGGATTTGCAGGTGCTGTAGGTGGAACAACTAACTCATTTGGTATGGGTACAGATGGAGATTATTTACTCTTCTCACTTCAAGTGGTCATTATTGGAGGACTTGGCTCTATCGGAGGCGTGGCAATCGGTTCATTCTTAGTCGGTGTAATTGGTCAATTTGCAACTGGTTATTACCCAACATTTGCCGGAATGATTACATTCGCAATGCTTATTCTCGTTTTAGCGTTTCGCCCACAGGGAATCTTGGGGAAAAAACAATGAGCAGAAAACGCACTATGTACGCGGTTGTTCTAATTCTGGCAATCCTCTTCCCATTTATTACTCCTGATCCAGACTTTTGGGTTTCAAGTGGTGGCACACGCGCACTGTGGCTCGGCGTAACTGCTCTCAGCATGTCCTTTTTGAATCGCAATCTTGGGCTGATGTCTCTTGGACAGCTCTTCTTCTCAGGCATTGCTGGATACATCGTCGCTATTAGCTCGGTTACGCACAATGTTAAATTTGGAACTTCCGTTCCACTAGCAATTTTGGCAGGAACACTTTCAGGTGTGATTATCGGATGGATTGCACTGAAAACAAAGGGCGTGTACTTCTTCATGCTCACTCTTGCTGTGACGCTAGGACTCTATTCATTTGCTAATCAAGCGCAAGAAATAACACGTGGCCACACAGGTATCAACAGCATTCCAAGTCCAATTATATTTGGTGTCGATTTTGCATATGTAAAGCCTCTTTACTACCTATTCCTTGGAATTGCCATAGCTCTTTTTGCTCTGTGCAAGTTCCTGGAAAAAACTTCTTTTGGAATTGCCCTCAAAGGTGTTCGCGACAATGAAGATCGAATGATTTCAATGGGCTATCGCACGATGCCACTAAAAATGATTGCATTTGTATTCTCATCATTTATTGCATCTATTGCTGGAGTCATGGGCGTTTTCTACGTCACCAATATTTCACCAGATAGTGTCGGATTAACTCGTTCGATCGACTTACTCGTAATTGTTGTAGTAGGCGGCGCAACGTATCTCGGCGGTGCATTTGTTGGTGCAGTTCTGATCGCCGTATTTGAAGCAATCATTCAAGACTTTACTCAGTATTACGTCGGGGCAACAGGAGTTCTTTTCATTGTGGTACTAATGCTGGCACCTCAGGGACTAATGGGAATTGCCGCACAGGTACGTGCACAACGTGGAAAAAAAGCTGGTGCATCAGCGTGAATGCATACCTAAATTTCTGTCTTCTGATGAAGACAGATTTGTTCAGAACTAGCGTCAGGCAGTTCCGACACAACGGTTGAAGAAATTCTTCAACTACTACACGAACACGGGGAGATACATGAAGGCACAACGTATAGGCCGCACCGCCATTGTTGGCGTTGTAGCAGGTGTGCTTGCAGCTGGCTTAGTAATAGCACCCGCAAGCCAAGCCGCTAGTACCATCAAAATCGGATACCTCAATGCAACGATTGGACCATTCGCTGGTGGAGCACCTCAGATCACAATTGGTCTGAACATTGCACTAAAGGAAATCAAAAGCACAGTTGCTGGAAAAAAGATCGTTGTTATTGAAGAAGCAACGGACGCAACTCCACAGCTAGCACTTGAAAAGGCGAAGAAGCTTATCGAGAAGGACAAAGTAGATATTCTCTTTGGACCACTTTCAGGTGACGAAGGCGTTGCAATCGCGCGTCTGTCAAAGAAGTATCCAAAGGTAACTTTCATCAATACAACTGGCTCAGCATCAGAAGCTACAAACGAGCAACCATCAAAGAACTTCTTCCGTTTCCACGGAGATGCTGCTCAGTGGTCAGGTGGTGTAGGTGAAATCGCTTACAAGACACTTGGTTACAAGAGAGTCGCAATTATCGCTGATGACTACTCATTCCCTTACGCCAATGCTGGTGGTTTTGCCACTGGTTTCTGTAAGGCAGGCGGAGTAATTGTTGGAGCACAATGGCCAGCACTTGGTACAAAAGATTACTCATCACAAATTGCAGCACTTCCAAAGGATATTGATGCAATTTACGCAGGACTTGGTGGAGCTGACGCTGTTCAGTTCTTGAAGCAAGCAGTTCAGTTTGGTCTAAAGAAGCCATTGATCGGTGGAGCAATCCTCGTTGATGGAACAGTTCTTGGATCAAAGGCTGACATTGGTGATGCAGTACTTAACACAATCGGTGGCGGACCAGTTCCTGATGACTCATATTCATCACCTGAGTACGACAAGTTCAAGGCACAGCTCACTGCAGCTGGCACTGGACCAAACATCTTCAGTGTTCTTGGATATGTCTCAGCTAAGTCAATGCTTGCAGGACTTGCTGCCGTAAAGGGTGACCTTTCAAACAACCATGCTGCATACCGCAAGGTTCTCTCAACATTAAAGTGGAATACACCAACTGGTCCACTTTCAATGGATAAGAACCGAAACGCAATTGTTTCTAACTTCATCTATCAGGTTATTTCTGATGGCAAGGGTGGATTCAAGACTAAGTCACTTAAGCGCCAAGATAAGGTTGCTCAAGGAACTAAGGTCTTTGGTCGCATTAACTCTTGTGACGACGTGAAGTAAACAAACATGTCCACAACCACTAAAGCCGGTACTCACGCTCTATCACTGAGCAGTGTTTCACGTAACTTTGGTGGTATTCGCGCCGTGGCTGACATCAGTTTTGATGTCAGCCACGGAAAGCGATTAACAATCATTGGAACAAATGGTGCCGGTAAGTCAACACTCTTCAATTTGATAACTGGCGTGTACCCACTCAGCAGTGGATCAATTTCAGTTTTCGGACAAGATGTTTCAAAACAGCCGGCTTATAGCAGGGCCAAGTTAGGTATTGCGCGTACTTTTCAAACTTCAAAGTTATTCCAGGGTCTGACAGTGCGTGAAAATCTTTACACTTCTTTACGACAAGCTCTGGGAGAAAAGAAAATTAGCTGGCTAGCAAATCCTTCACAATCTGATCAATTACATGCCGAAAGTACATCAATTCTAGAAAGAGTTGATCTGCTCAAGAAATCAGACGTTTTAGTTTCAGATATTTCACATGGTGAATCTCGCCAACTTGAAGTCGCGATGGCGCTAGCAATGCGCCCAAAGGTTTTGATGCTCGATGAACCAGCAGCTGGCATAAGTCCAACCGAGCGCGGTCGTCTTGTAGATCTGCTTAAATCTTTAGATAAAGAAATGACTCTTGTTTTGATTGAACACGATATGGCTGTGGCGCTGGCTGTTGCTGATGAAGTCATCGTTATGCATGATGGAACGATGTTTATGCAAGGTTCACCAGATGAAGTTAGAAATAGTTCAGCAGTACGGGATCTATACCTAGGGAGCAATCATGAGTGATCTCATTATTTCTGGCGTTGAAGCTGGATACGGTCATGTGCGCGTTCTTCATGGAGTTGACCTAAAAGTTTCAGACAAACCTGTTGCACTCATGGGAAGAAATGGAATGGGTAAATCCACGCTTGCACAAGTAATCATGGGATTGAATGCAACAACTGCAGGCACTATAACTTATGGAGGCGTAACACTGACTGGGTTATCTCCAACAAAGATTGCTAATGCAGGTATCGGTTATGTTCCACAGGGTCGTCGAGTATTTCCATCACTGACAGTGGATGAGCACTTGCGTATTCTTGAAAAGCGCAATAGCCAATGGAGTGCAAAAAAAGTTTATGATTTATTTCCACGCCTTGCAGAACGCAAGAAAAATGGCGGCGCAATGCTTTCTGGCGGTGAGCAACAAATGTTGGCAATCGGTCGTGCTTTGATGACCAACCCAACACTTCTATTAATGGATGAACCATCAGAAGGATTGGCACCAGCAATTATTGAGCACCTCGGGAACTCTCTACGAGATTTGGTTGCTCAAGGTCAACGTGTTTTATTGATTGAGCAAAACCTTAAGTTTGCATCAAGTCTCTGTGATGAGATTGTCATTCTTTCGAATGGTGAAATACAAGCAACAATTTCATCAAAGGAATTGCGCTCAAGCGCAGATTTACAAAACAAATATCTCGGGGTCGCTTAAATAGAAAATGGAGTCATAAAGATGTCAAAGACTTTACGTATTGCAATGATTGGCTATGGCTTCATGGGAAAAGTTCACTCACATGCATGGCGAAGTGTTAATCACTTTTTCCCTGATGCACCACAAGTTGAGATGAGTGTTATCTGCGGGCGTAGTAAAGATGCTCTAGAAGCTGCTCGTGTGACATTTGGATGGAACGAAGCAGAAACTGATTGGAAGAAAGTAATCGCCAGAAGCGATATTGATGTTATTGATATTTGTACAGCGGGAGATACGCACGAGGAAATTGCGATCGCAGCCCTTAAAGCTGGCAAGCATGTGATTTGTGAGAAGCCTCTCGCTAATAATGGCAAAGAAGCAAAGGCTATGGCTGATGCTGCAACAGAGGCTGCAAAGAATGGAACCAAGTCAATGGTTGCCTTTAATTATCGACGCGTCCCAGCGTTAGCAGTTGCCAAACAATTTATTGACAGCGGAAAGATTGGGACTATTTTCCATGTGCGGGCAAATTATTTACAAGATTGGATTATTGATCCAGAGTTTCCGCTGGTTTGGCGCCTTGATAAGAAAACAGCAGGCTCTGGAGCACTCGGCGATATTGCAGCGCACATTATTGATGCTTCATATTTCCTAACAGGTTCGAAGATCACATCCGTGAGCGGACAGCTAAAGACATTCATTAAGGAGCGTCCATTGCCAGCTGCCTACACGGGATTAACTGCGGGGTCTTCATCTGGCCGCGGACAAGTAACTGTCGATGACACTGCCGTCTTTACTGCTAACTTTGAAAATGGCGCTATTGGTACTTTCGAAGCAACTCGCTTTGCAGCAGGCCGTAAGAATGCAATGTCAATTGAAGTAAATGGCTCAAAGGGAAGCCTGTACTTCAACTTTGAAGATATGAATGAGTTGCTATTCCACGATCACACCACACCGTCATCTGAAGCAGGATTTAGAAAGATTCTGACTACAGATGGGGCCCAGCCATATGTTGCTGCATGGTGGCCACCCGGACACATCATCGGTTACGAACACACATTTACCCACGAGGTCTATGACTTTGTGGTTGCAATAGATAAGAATTCAAGCCCATCTCCTTCGTTTGCTGACGGTTTGTACGTTCAGCAAGTTCTAGATGCGGTTGAAGTAAGTGCAGAAAATAAATCACAACTCACTAACGTGAAATAGAAGGAGAATAAAATGCCACGTCCAGTAACGCTCTTCACCGGTCAATGGGCTGATCTGCCATTTGAGGAAATGTGCCGACTGGCCTCTTCATGGGGGTATGACGGATTAGAAATTGCATGTTGGGGTGATCACTTCGAAGTTGATCGCGCTTTAAACGAACCTGGATATATCGAAGGTCGTCATGCAATCTTGAAAAAACATAACCTCAAGGTATTTGCAATCTCGAATCACCTTGTAGGTCAAGCAGTCTGCGATCATCCAATTGATGAACGTCATAAAGGAATTTTGCCTGCTCGTTTATGGGGCGATGGAGATGCAGAAGGTGTCCGTCAACGCTGTGCAAATGAGATGAAAGATACTGCCCGTGCCGCAGCAAAGCTCGGAGTCAATGTTGTTATCGGTTTTACAGGATCATCAATTTGGCACACTCTTGCAATGTTCCCACCTGTCCCACCATCAATGATTGATGCCGGATATAAGGATTTTGCAGATCGCTGGAATCCAATCTTGGATGTCTTTGATGAAGTCGGCGTTAAGTTTGCACACGAAGTTCATCCTTCAGAAATCGCATACGACTACTGGACAACCGTTCGCACCCTCGAGGCAATTAAACATCGCCCAGCATTTGGATTAAACTTTGATCCAAGCCACTTTGTTTGGCAGGATCTTGATCCAGTTGGATTCTTATCCGACTTCAGAGATCGTATTTATCACGTGGACTGTAAAGAGTCTGTTAAGCAACTAAATGGTCGCAATGGCCGTTTAGGTTCTCATCTTCCATGGGGAGATCAACGACGCGGATGGGACTTCGTCTCTGTTGGTCACGGTGATGTTCCATGGGAAGCATGTTTCCGCATGCTCAATGCAATCGGTTATAACGGTCCAATCTCAGTTGAATGGGAAGATGCTGGAATGGATCGTTTAATTGGTGGACCTGAATCACTGGAGTTCATTCGCAAGATGTGTGCGATTGAACCTTCAGCTGCATCATTTGATGCCGCCTTCTCATCAGGAAACTAATCTAACTACTAAATCAACGCCCGCTTCACTCCTTTTAACTGTTTGCAGGAGTGAAGTGGGCGATGATTTTATAGGTGCGTGAATCCCACCTTTAGACTAGATTTTTACCATGTTATGGGCACGGTTCACCCTAATGATTTTGTTGTTAAATCTAATCCCGATTTCACAGTCACAGGCAGCCGATGTTGTATATCCCGGAGATCGACCATTCACATTGGTTTTGCCAAATAATTATCAATCTGGCACTCCTGCCCCACTCATTATTGGCCTTCATGGATATACAGCAAAATCACCCTATGCCCAGAGCTATTTTGCTTTAGGCAAGGTTGCTAATGAAAAAGGAATTCTCACTGTCTATCCAAGCGGAAGTAAGGATTCCAACGGATCTTTATTTTGGAATGCAACACCTGCTTGTTGTAACTTTAATGCAAGCAAAGTAGACGACGAAGCTTATTTATTAAGCATTATTGATTCAGTATCTGAGGATTATTCTGTAGACCCTGCTCGTATTTACATTATTGGGCACTCAAATGGTGGATTTATGGCTCATCGAATGGCGTGCAATCAATCGAATCGAATCGCTGCAATCGTAAGTCTTGCAGGAACTACATACTCAGATCCAAAGAGTTGTAAACCAACTTCACCTGTTAGTGTCTTACAAATCCACGGCAACAATGATGCTGTCATCCTATACACAGGTGGTTATTTGTTAAGTAGCGCATATCCATCTGCACGCAAGACTATCGATCTCTGGGGCAAAATAAATGAGTGTGGTAAAGAACCTAATTCAATTCTTCCTCGACTTGATCTAGACAAAAAATTAGCTGGTGCAGAAACAACTGTCCTGCGATACAAAGGTTGCAAAGCAGGTGTGACCTCTGAATTGTGGACTATAAATAAAGGTAAACACTCACCTGAATTCTCTGCCACTTTTGCTAAAAGTGTTGTTGGGTTCCTACTAAATCACCCAAAGAAGAGCGTATGAAAATGAGCGTAGCCGGTTAGCTCGATTTCGTAGCGGACTTTGCACGTGCAGCACGTGCTAAAAACAATGCAAAGACAAGCGCCAAAACTATTCCCGTGTTAACTCCCATTTCCATGAGAGCACGGTTGAAATACTCGGTTGTCTTCTCTTTTTCCATTGTAAGTGAAGCACCAACCGTGAGGATATGTCGGACAGCGGCAATCACACCGATGATCAAGAAGTTATCTAATTGGAAAACTCCATCAGTAAATCGCACGATTACTGTGCGCATAATTTCTAGAATAATCACGACGAATAAAATGTCATTAATTCCTTGAATCATTCCCAATGGGAAAAAGGGACGGGTTTCAATAAGGCGCTGCAAGGTATAACCAGCGGCCAATACAGAAATTACAAATAATACAATTCCAAGAAAGCCGTGCAAAATATCTTCAAGTTTATCGATAAAAGTTACAGGGATGAGTGACTCATCTTTTGTGAGTAGACCCTTTACTGACTTGTACTTCATCGTCTCCGCCCTTCAGTGGAATAACTAAGGGTAAATCCAGGCTAGTAATCCCGCAATATCTACGGTCTATTCAGGCCAGCCTCAATTTCAGTGTCAATGCCTGTAAGGGTTCAAATTCATAGGCTTGGGGACCAACATCAACTGTGTATGAAAGGGCTTTTTGCATGTGACTCGCGTGTAGACATCTCTATTTGAGTGAATTAGCCTTCTCCTGTACCCACCGACTTTGAGGAGTTATCCGTGAAAAAACGTTTTGGAATTTTTGCAGCAGTTGTAATTGCAGCTGCGCTAACACTTACAGGCTGTTCTTCATCTGATTCTGCAACATCTGAAAGCGCATCATGTGCCAAGGCAGATCTTGCAACAGTTACTGAAGGCAAGCTAACAATCGCAACAGGCGAGCCTGCTTACTACCCATGGATCATTGATGATGCACCACAGACCGGAAATGGTTTTGAAGGCGCAGTGGCATACGCAGTTGCTAAGCAACTCGGATTCACAAATGATGAGGTTGTATGGGTTCGTACAACATTTGATTCAGCTGTAACACCAGGTGAAAAGAACTTTGACTTTAACTTGCAGCAATTCTCAATTACAGAAGAGCGCAAGACTGCAGTTGATTTCTCATCTCCTTACTACACAGCCCCACAAGCAATTGTTTCTTTCAAGGGCAGCAAGATCGATGGAAAGACCACTCTTGCAGAACTTAAGGATGCAAAGCTAGGTGCAGCAGTTGGCACAACATCACTTGATGCAATCGAAAACCAGATTGGTTCAAAGCCACAGGTATTTAACGATAACGCTGCAGGTGTTTCAGCACTCAAGAACAAGCAGATTGATGGTTTGGTAGTAGATCTACCAACAGCTTTCTATCTATCAGGTGTTGAAGTTCCAAACGGAATCATCGTTGGTCAGTTGCCTTCAACTGGTTCAGGTGATCAATTTGGTCTCTTGCTAACCAAGGGCAGTGCATTAACTTCTTGCGTTTCAGGCGCAGTTGATGCAATCACTGCTGATGGCACATTGGCAGCCATTACAGATAAGTGGCTTGCAACAGATGCTGGCGCGCCAGTATTGAAGCCATAAGCGTAAAAAAGAAGTAAACACGGTAGTTTGGCGACCATGTCAGAGCGAATTAACTCTGCTTGGTCGCCAAGCTCACGTGAGATTCAAAGACGTGGTGAACGTAAGCGAATAAGTAGACGGCAAGCAGCTATTGCCGCAGTTTCAACCACGGTAGTTCTTGGCACATTGCTCATCATTCTTGTTACATCCCCAGGCTGGGAAATAGTTAAAAAAACCTTTTTTGATATTGACTATGGCCGAGAAGTTTTCCCAACAGTTATCGCAGGCTTGTGGATCAACTTACAGCTCACCTTTATTGGGGGAGCAGCAATTGGCATCATTGCGCTAGGACTTGCGCTCCTGCGAACTACTAAATCTCCAGCACTGACACCTTTTAGATTTCTAGCAACGGCATACGTTGATATTTTCCGCGGGGCACCGCTTATCTTGATTATCTTGCTGGTGGGTTTTGGTGTGCCAGCACTACGGCTCAAGGGAATTTCTAGCAATGTTATTTTCCTGGGCACAGTTGCTGTTGTTCTTACATACTCTGCCTACGTTGCCGAAGTTATTCGAAGTGGAATTCTTTCAATTCACCCTAGCCAACGGGCTGCTGCGCGCTCATTAGGTCTAACTTCAGGACAGACCATGCGATATGTGGTTTTGCCACAAGCAATTCGCCGCGTTGTCCCACCACTTCTCAATGACTTTGTTTCACTTCTTAAAGACACTGGTTTAGTTTCGATTTTGGGCGTCACAGATGCGGTAAGAGCCGCGCAGATCAATGCTTCTAGAACCTTTAATTACACACCCTATGTGGTAGCAGCAATCTTATTTTTACTCATCACAATTCCCATGACCCGCTACACAGATCGCGCCATTAGAGCGCGCACTAATGCGCAAAGTTCAGAAGGGGCCATTTAATGGCCAACGTCCTAGAGCTAAACAAGATCCGCAAATCCTTTGGAGCTGAGCTCGTATTAGATGACTTATCACTTTCAGTTCCTGAACACACCGCCACAGTATTAATTGGTGCTTCAGGTTCAGGTAAGTCAACGTTGCTGCGTTGTATTAACTTGCTTGAATCTATTGATGATGGTCAGATTTTTCTAGATGGGGAAGAGATTTCAGATCCACTCATTAATGTGGATGAGGTTCGCCGCAAGCTAGGAATGGTTTTCCAATCCTTTAATCTCTTTCCACATAAGACAGTATTGGAAAACATCACACTTGCCCCGATAAAGGTGCAAGGAAAGAGTAAAGATGAAGCAATCACTGCCACCCTTGCACTTCTCAAGCGCTTTGATTTAGCAGATAAGGCTGATCAATATCCAGATCGCCTCAGTGGGGGACAGCAACAGCGTGTTGCAATAATCCGCTCTCTGGCACTTAATCCCCGCTTGTTATTACTCGATGAAATTACATCCGCTCTAGATCCAGTTTTAGTTAATGAGGTCCTAAGTATTGTGCGTGATTTAAAGTCTGATGGAATGACAATGGTTCTTGCAACACATGAAATGGGCTTTGCCACCCAAGTCGCTGATGAAGTCTGTTTCTTAGAGTCTGGAAATATCCTAGAAAGAGGCTCTGCCGAAGATGTTTTACATGCTCCTAAGAACCCAAAGACGCAAGAGTTCTTAAAGCGCGTGCACCAGGCTGGAAGGCTGTAGTGAATTCACTTCCAAAAGCCGCTGTACCACTGCTTGCTTATGCCGCCGGTGATGCATTTGGCGTGTATTACGAATTCTTAGAACAAACTTCACAAGAGATTCCACAGGTTTTAATGGCAAAGCAGGGTTGGCCTTTTGGTGGAGTCAGTGATGACACACTTCTTTCAATTCTGACAATCAAATCTTTGAATCAAGAGACACCTAATTTGGCGGCAGCATTTTTTCTTAAACAATTACGGCAAGCGGTTCCACGTTTAAGAGGCCTTGGACCAACGACTAGAACTGTGCTGGGATTAGAAGTAAAAGAAGGTGAACGAGGAGTTATTGGCGAAACTAACGGTGCAATTATGCGTACCGCTTTATGTGGGCTCTATTTAAAAGATAACCGCAATGAATGGATTAAGGCATTAGTGGAAGTTACACATAAATCGCCTAAAGCAATTGAGTGCGCGCAGATTGCGGCAGGTTTGTTTGCCGGTGAAGATTTTCCAGATTATTCAGATTGGACTCCGCCAATCGGTGGAATCTCTTTAGATCCGTTAGAAACTTTGCAGGCCGTTGTTTGGGTTGTTAAAAGGGCTAATAATTGTGCGGAGGCTTTCACATTAGCGTGTTCTTTAGGGGGAGATACTGACACGGTGGCCGCATTGGCTGGTGCTTTATTTGCTACGCGCTGGCCAGAAAGAAGTGATTTCTATTCAATTCCTTGGTTGAATGATGTTGAGTGGTCTGAGATTGAAAGTGATCTTCGTGAGTGCACAGAAATGTTGGAGCGAATTCATGGCTAAGAAAGTTTGGGTGCAAGGTCCAATCGCACTAGACACTGTCGTATATCTCTCTAATTTTCCCACTCCTGGCACTTTTATGAATTCACTTCGCACTGAAGAACGCACGGGCGGCACATCAGCGAATGTTGCTTTGGGCCTGTGCACCGCATCGGTTGAAACAGGATTTGTAAGTTATCTTGGTAACGATGAAATAGGCAAGCAGCTCCTAAAAGTTTTAGAGCAAAGTTTGATTAAAGACTTAGTAATTACTCACTTCGATGATAAAACGAATCACACTTTGGT
>ENA-OSIY01000292-OSIY01000292.1-marine-metagenome-genome-assembly--contig:-NODE-292-length-29154-cov-24.602572_pt1 | contig 29154 bp, 17 predicted proteins | sample MGYA00237884_ERZ534233 | MGnify/ENA primary metagenome ERZ534233 (study PRJEB26412, sample SAMN06343840) | marine metagenome | isolation source: estuarine water | place: USA: Columbia River Estuary... | reverse complement strand
GGATCATCAGGTACATCAGGATCTAGTGGATCAAGTGGAACTTCAGGATCTTCTGGATCATCAGGTACAAGTGGTTCTTCTGGATCTAGTGGAACTTCGGGATCATCAGGTACATCAGGATCTAGTGGATCAAGTGGAACTTCAGGATCTTCTGGATCATCAGGTACAAGTGGTTCTTCTGGATCTAGTGGAACTTCGGGATCATCAGGTAGTTCAGGTACGAGTGGTAGCTCAGGATCATCAGGCACAAGTGGATCATCAGGTAGCTCAGGAACAAGTGGTAGCTCAGGGTCTTCAGGTACAAGTGGATCATCAGGTAGCTCAGGCACAAGTGGTAGCTCAGGGTCTTCAGGCACAAGTGGATCATCAGGTAGTTCAGGAACTTCAGGATCTAGTGGAACTAGTGGATCATCAGGATCTTCAGGTACGAGTGGTAGTTCGGGTACTTCCGGATCTAGTGGAACAAGTGGTTCATCGGGTAGCTCAGGTACAAGTGGATCATCAGGTTCTAGTGGTACAAGTGGATCTTCAGGGTCTAGTGGAACTTCAGGATCATCAGGTTCTAGTGGAACTTCAGGATCAAGTGGTAGTTCAGGGACATCAGGTAAAGAAGGATCATCTGGATCAAGTGGAACTTCAGGATCATCAGGATCAAGTGGTACTTCTGGATCAAGTGGATCTTCAGGAACTAGTGGATCATCAGGATCTAGCGGTACTTCTGGATCTAGCGGTACTTCTGGATCTAGTGGATCTTCAGGTACAAGTGGTAGTTCAGGTACAAGTGGTAGTTCAGGTACAAGTGGTAGCTCAGGATCTAGTGGTACAAGTGGATCATCAGGATCTTCCGGAACTTCCGGATCTTCGGGTTCAAGTGGAACTTCCGGATCCTCTGGAACAAGTGGATCATCTGGATCTAGTGGAACATCAGGGTCAAGTGGTACTTCCGGATCATCTGGATCAAGTGGTACTTCTGGTAAGTCAGGATCATCCGGATCAAGTGGTACAAGTGGAACAAGTGGCTTAAGTGGTATTGATGGTACAAATGGAACAGGTGGTACGAGTGGATCTTCAGGAACTAGTGGATCATCAGGTAGTTCAGGTACAAGTGGATCTTCTGGATCTAGTGGTACAAGTGGATCATCAGGATCTAGTGGAACATCAGGATCTTCTGGGTCAAGTGGAACATCAGGATCTTCTGGGTCAAGTGGAACAAGTGGGTCTTCCGGTACATCAGGTAAGGCGGGATCAAGTGGTACTTCAGGATCATCAGGAACTAGCGGATCATCTGGATCTAGCGGTACAAGTGGATCATCGGGTACATCAGGATCTTCGGGTAGTTCAGGAACTAGCGGATCATCAGGTACAAGTGGATCATCCGGATCTAGTGGAACTTCAGGCTCATCAGGAACTAGCGGATCATCAGGTAGTTCAGGCACAAGTGGATCTAGTGGTACTTCTGGATCTTCAGGTTCTAGTGGAACATCAGGATCATCAGGATCAAGTGGTACTTCTGGATCTTCAGGTTCAAGCGGAACAAGTGGTTCATCAGGTTCATCCGGAACTAGTGGATCTAGTGGTACATCAGGATCATCTGGTAGCTCAGGTACAAGTGGATCTTCAGGTAGTTCAGGTACAAGTGGTAGCTCAGGCTCATCAGGAACTTCAGGGTCTTCAGGTAGCTCAGGTACAAGTGGATCATCAGGATCATCAGGTACAAGTGGATCATCAGGATCATCAGGATCTAGTGGAACATCTGGATCTTCAGGATCATCCGGAACTAGTGGATCATCAGGTAGTTCAGGTACAAGTGGATCTTCAGGGACTAGTGGTTCGTCTGGAACTAGTGGATCTAGCGGATCTTCAGGTACAAGTGGTTCGTCAGGATCTAGTGGTACTTCTGGATCATCAGGATCTAGTGGAACATCTGGATCATCAGGTACAAGTGGTTCATCAGGGTCATCAGGTACAAGTGGTTCATCAGGTACATCCGGATCATCAGGATCTTCAGGTACAAGTGGTTCTTCAGGGTCATCAGGAACTAGTGGATCATCAGGTACATCCGGATCTTCAGGATCTAGTGGTACTTCTGGATCATCGGGATCTAGTGGTACAAGTGGATCTTCTGGATCATCAGGTACAAGTGGATCATCGGGTACATCAGGTAAGGCGGGATCAAGTGGTACTTCAGGATCATCAGGTACAAGTGGTTCATCAGGTTCGTCTGGTACATCAGGATCAAGTGGGTCTTCGGGAACTAGTGGTTCTTCAGGATCATCAGGTACAAGTGGTTCATCAGGGTCAAGTGGAACAAGTGGTTCAAGTGGATCTTCAGGAACTAGTGGTAGTTCAGGATCTAGTGGTACAAGTGGATCTTCTGGATCTTCTGGTACATCAGGATCAAGTGGAACTTCAGGATCATCAGGTACATCCGGATCTTCTGGTACAAGTGGTTCATCAGGGTCTAGTGGTACTTCTGGATCATCAGGATCATCCGGTACAAGTGGTAGTTCAGGATCATCCGGTACAAGTGGTAGTTCAGGATCATCCGGTACAAGTGGTTCTTCAGGTAGTTCAGGTACATCAGGATCAAGTGGTACTAGTGGATCATCTGGATCTAGCGGTACAAGTGGATCTTCAGGATCTAGTGGTACATCAGGATCTAGTGGATCAAGTGGAACTTCCGGTTCTTCAGGCTCATCAGGAACTTCCGGTTCTTCAGGCAGCTCAGGTACAAGTGGTTCGTCAGGATCAAGTGGTACATCAGGATCAAGTGGTACATCAGGATCATCCGGAACTTCCGGCTCATCCGGAACAAGTGGTTCGTCAGGATCTAGTGGAACTTCCGGTTCTTCTGGATCTAGTGGTACAAGTGGTTCATCAGGATCTTCAGGTACATCAGGATCTAGTGGCACAAGTGGTTCATCAGGATCAAGCGGCACATCAGGGTCTTCGGGTACATCAGGATCAAGTGGTACTAGTGGATCATCTGGATCTAGCGGTACATCAGGATCTAGTGGATCAAGTGGAACTTCCGGTTCTTCAGGCAGCTCAGGTACAAGTGGCTCATCAGGATCATCAGGAACAAGTGGCTCATCGGGTAGCTCAGGTACATCAGGATCATCAGGATCAAGTGGTACTAGTGGATCATCAGGATCAAGTGGTACATCAGGTAGTTCAGGATCATCAGGTACAAGTGGATCTTCAGGATCATCCGGTACAAGTGGATCATCCGGAACAAGTGGATCATCAGGAACAAGTGGATCTTCAGGGTCATCCGGAACAAGTGGTAGTTCAGGATCAAGCGGTACATCAGGTAGCTCAGGATCTTCGGGCACAAGTGGATCTTCAGGATCATCCGGTACATCAGGATCAAGTGGAACTTCTGGTTCATCAGGTTCATCAGGAACAAGTGGTTCATCAGGTAGCTCAGGCACAAGTGGTTCGTCAGGATCAAGTGGTACATCAGGATCTTCAGGATCAAGCGGTACATCAGGATCAAGTGGAACATCAGGTAGTTCAGGATCATCAGGAACAAGTGGATCAAGCGGTACTTCTGGTAAAGCTGGATCTAGTGGATCATCAGGAACAAGTGGATCTTCAGGATCTAGTGGAACATCAGGATCTTCTGGATCATCCGGAACAAGTGGATCTTCAGGATCATCGGGTACAAGTGGATCTTCAGGATCTTCAGGTACAAGTGGTTCATCAGGATCTTCAGGTACAAGTGGTTCATCAGGATCATCCGGAACAAGTGGATCTTCAGGATCTAGTGGAACATCGGGTAAGGCAGGATCTAGTGGATCAAGTGGAACAAGTGGTTCGTCAGGTATTACTGGAGTTGGTAACTTCACACTTGAGTATACGGGTACAGATATTACTACTAGTGCTTTCGTTAGTCAGAATGTGACTATAATTCCAAATCCAGGATCTAGTGACTTTTTCACTATAAATGGTTCTTATTTTAGATTTTCTTTAACTGATAGATTTAGTAATAATATTTACCAAACTCTTGTAGACTTAAAGAGCATACTAGATACTTATGCCGGTCCTACTATAATGATTAAGATTACTGATATTAATGATCCAAGTAAGTATAATTTTTATTCAGCTTCTTCTATTGGGTGGTCTCTTACATCAGGTAGTGGTATACAAACAGATCATGTTTATTATAGTTCAGGAGCTGGTATAACTGACTTCTCAACTAATGATGTGGCTGTTACTTTCATAATACCTGGTCGAAATGGATCTTCTGGATCTAGTGGTACAAGTGGTTCATCAGGATCTTCAGGTACATCAGGATCTTCAGGTAGTTCAGGTACAAGTGGATCTAGTGGATCAAGTGGAACATCGGGTAAGGCAGGATCTAGTGGATCAAGTGGTACTAGTGGATCATCAGGATCATCAGGTACAAGTGGATCATCAGGATCTTCAGGAACTAGTGGATCTTCTGGATCTAGTGGCACAAGTGGATCTTCAGGATCATCAGGTACAAGTGGATCATCAGGATCTTCGGGAACTAGTGGATCATCAGGTTCATCAGGTACAAGTGGATCATCAGGTACATCTGGTCAATCTGGTATGGATGGATCCAACTCTGGTAGATGGTATTATAACTCAGGTGTTACTGCTCCGGCTGATCCAACTGTTACTAAATTTGCTATAAATGCTACTTTAGGAACTAATAGTTGGATTTCCATAAGTTCAGCTAATATAAATGGTACTAACTATACCAATTGGCTCGCGGCTTTAAATACCATTTATACATCTGGTAACACTATTTATTTACAGTTATATGAAGTTGGTTCTACAAACATTATAGGTATCTGGACTGTTGATGCTACTGTTATTCAGTCATATGGTATTGATATAAGAGTAACACCTCTTATAGCAAATGGTTCTTTAATTAATGGTAGAGCTTATACAATTTCATGGGTATTTAATGGAAAAAATGGTTCATCAGGAACAAGTGGTTCTTCAGGTACAAGTGGATCATCCGGAACTTCTGGATCAAGTGGTACATCGGGATCAAGTGGTACATCGGGATCAAGTGGTACATCCGGTACATCCGTTGCTGTAGCTGGTACAGGTGATGTATTTACTAAATTTACATCAGCAACTACAATTGGAGATACTTCATATGATGTTCATGAGATGCCTTCAGATGGTACTTTATCATTTGGACCAGCAACAGATGTTAGCGCTCTTACATATGGTCAGATAGCACATGCTAAAGATATTATAGCAATTCAAGGTGATGCTCAAACCAATCAGATAATATTAAAGGGGTCGGTTCCTCCTACTGCGTGGGCGACTCTAACTTCGGATTCTGGTGGTGCTGCTCAAATTCAAATACCTGTTGGAGCGGCTTTATCTGGAGCAATTTCATTCCGAGTACAATTAGTTGCTATGGAGAACAGTGCTAGTTCTTATACTAGTCATTTAGTTTATGAAGGTCTCGCTAAAGCAACTCCTACAACAAGTTCTATAGTAAATGTCATGAATGCTAATCCGGCTGAAGAGATAATAGGATTACATAAGGCGCAATTTTCAACTACTGGATCGGGAACCGCTGGAGCTTTCTTGGTTATTGAGGTTCTTAACAATTCAGGTGCTGGTTCACCTTGGCCTCCTGCTCCGGGAAGACCAGCAAATGTAGTAGTTTATGTAAGATATACACAAACAGTATTTTAATAGTATTTACTTTACTTTAATTTAATTAACCAATCTCAATTATTTGAGGTTGGTTAATTATTTTTTAAATAAACCACTAATTTCCATTTTTTATTGAAGATAATGTGATATTACTCTTTAATATTAAAATATATAACTATGGAAATTAATATATAGAATTATATAGAAAAAATTAAAAGAACCTGAATGTCAAAATATATAATCAGTAATAGTGATGGTGTAGAATTTATCACGGGAACCGGACCTAATAATAAAGGATTAAACATACCAGTAGTCGCTAACGCTACTACACATACTACATCTGGTATAGAAACTGGAGCAGTAATATTTGATGATTTAACAAAACAAATTTTCAGATTTACAGGAACTGCTTGGTTGTCTGGTGCTGGTACATCCGGAACTAGCGGTACAAGTGGAACTAGTGGTAGTTCAGGATCAAGTGGGTCTTCGGGATCATCAGGATCTTCCGGGTCTAGTGGTACTTCTGGTAAAGATGGATCATCTGGAACTTCCGGATCTAGCGGCTCTTCCGGATCTAGCGGTAGTTCAGGTACATCAGGATCATCAGGTTCTTCAGGTACAAGTGGATCATCAGGATCAAGCGGATCAAGCGGATCAAGCGGATCATCAGGTAGTTCAGGTACATCAGGATCAAGTGGTTCTTCTGGATCATCAGGATCAAGCGGATCTTCAGGATCAAGTGGCTCTTCTGGTACATCAGGTAAAGCAGGATCAAGTGGTACTAGTGGCTCTTCAGGATCAAGTGGTACATCAGGATCATCAGGTAGTTCAGGATCAAGCGGGTCAAGTGGTACATCCGGATCAAGTGGATCATCAGGTTCTTCGGGTTCTTCGGGTTCTTCGGGTTCTTCCGGATCAAGTGGTTCAAGTGGATCATCAGGTACAAGTGGTTCTTCTGGATCAAGTGGATCATCTGGATCAAGCGGATCTTCAGGTACATCAGGATCAAGTGGTTCTAGTGGAACTTCAGGGTCGTCGGGATCAAGCGGATCATCAGGAAGTTCAGGATCATCAGGATCAAGTGGATCTTCAGGCACAAGTGGTTCTTCCGGATCATCAGGAAGTTCAGGATCAAGTGGATCATCTGGTACAAGTGGATCTTCAGGCACATCAGGAAGTTCAGGATCATCAGGATCAAGTGGTACATCAGGAAGTTCAGGATCAAGCGGATCAAGCGGATCATCAGGTAGTTCAGGTACATCAGGATCAAGTGGATCTTCCGGTACATCAGGATCAAGTGGATCAAGTGGATCAAGTGGTTCATCAGGAACATCAGGTAAAGCAGGATCAAGTGGTACATCAGGGTCAAGTGGGTCAAGTGGTTCAAGTGGTACATCAGGATCAAGTGGGTCAAGTGGATCAAGTGGTACATCAGGATCTTCAGGCTCATCAGGATCTTCAGGATCGTCAGGATCAAGTGGAAGTTCAGGTACATCCGGATCAAGTGGAACATCCGGATCAAGTGGATCTTCTGGTACATCAGGATCAAGTGGTTCTAGTGGATCAAGTGGTAGTTCAGGAACATCAGGATCAAGTGGATCATCTGGATCTAGTGGTAGTTCAGGAACATCAGGATCAAGTGGAACTTCAGGTTCGTCGGGATCAAGCGGTAGTTCAGGATCTAGTGGATCATCAGGATCATCAGGCACATCAGGATCAAGCGGTTCATCGGGTTCTAGTGGATCAAGTGGTACTTCAGGGTCGTCAGGATCAAGCGGATCATCAGGTAGTTCAGGTACATCAGGATCAAGCGGTTCATCAGGTACATCAGGTAAAGCAGGATCTTCGGGTACAAGTGGATCTTCAGGATCTTCAGGTACATCAGGAAGTTCAGGATCAAGTGGATCTAGTGGTACAAGTGGATCAAGTGGTAGTTCAGGATCAAGCGGATCATCAGGATCATCAGGGTCAAGTGGTACATCAGGATCTTCTGGATCTAGTGGGTCTTCAGGATCTTCAGGATCAAGTGGTACATCAGGATCAAGCGGTTCTAGTGGTACATCAGGATCAAGTGGTTCATCGGGGTCAAGCGGTTCAAGCGGATCATCAGGCACTTCAGGATCTTCGGGATCAAGTGGCTCATCTGGTACATCAGGTTCTTCGGGATCAAGTGGATCATCAGGATCCTCAGGTACAAGTGGTTCTAGTGGATCTTCAGGATCTTCAGGTACATCAGGATCAAGTGGTTCTTCAGGATCAAGTGGATCAAGTGGTACTTCAGGTTCATCAGGATCAAGTGGATCATCAGGAAGTTCAGGAACATCAGGATCAAGTGGATCTTCAGGTAGTTCAGGATCAAGTGGATCATCAGGTACAAGCGGGTCTTCAGGTAGTTCAGGTACTTCAGGATCAAGTGGATCTTCAGGATCATCAGGATCAAGCGGATCATCAGGTACAAGTGGTAGTTCAGGATCTAGTGGATCATCCGGATCTTCAGGATCATCTGGGTCAAGTGGTTCTTCAGGATCTAGTGGTAGCTCAGGTACAAGTGGATCTTCTGGTACTTCAGGATCAAGTGGATCTTCAGGATCAAGTGGTAGCTCAGGATCAAGTGGTTCTTCAGGTACATCAGGTAAAGCAGGATCTTCGGGAACTAGTGGTAGTTCAGGCACATCAGGATCAAGTGGTAGCTCAGGATCTAGTGGATCTTCAGGCACATCAGGCTCTTCGGGTTCTTCTGGATCAAGTGGATCTTCAGGTACAAGTGGATCATCAGGATCAAGCGGTACATCAGGATCTTCAGGTACAAGTGGATCATCTGGATCAAGCGGTACATCGGGATCATCAGGTAGTTCAGGTTCAAGTGGATCATCAGGATCAAGCGGTACATCAGGTAGTTCAGGATCAAGCGGTTCTTCAGGATCTTCTGGATCAAGTGGATCATCAGGGTCTAGTGGTTCTTCAGGATCATCAGGTAGTTCAGGCACAAGCGGTTCTAGTGGATCATCCGGTACAAGTGGTTCTTCAGGATCTTCAGGTAGTTCGGGATCAAGTGGTACAAGTGGTAGTTCAGGCTCAAGTGGTTCAAGCGGATCATCAGGAACCTCTGGTTCAAGTGGATCTAGTGGTACGAGTGGATCATCAGGAACATCCGGTTCATCGGGTAGTTCAGGATCAAGTGGTTCTTCCGGAAGTTCAGGAACTAGTGGTTCTTCAGGTACATCCGGTAAAGCAGGATCAAGCGGTACATCAGGATCAAGTGGTAGTTCAGGTTCTTCCGGATCAAGCGGATCTTCAGGTACAAGTGGTAGTTCAGGATCAAGTGGATCTTCAGGATCTTCAGGTACAAGTGGTAGTTCAGGATCATCAGGTTCAAGCGGTTCTAGTGGTACATCAGGATCAAGTGGATCAAGCGGTTCTTCAGGATCAAGTGGTACAAGTGGTAGTTCAGGATCATCAGGATCATCGGGTTCATCAGGTACATCAGGATCAAGTGGTTCTTCCGGATCATCGGGATCATCAGGTAGTTCAGGATCTTCAGGATCAAGTGGTTCTTCAGGTACATCAGGTAAAGCAGGATCTTCAGGCACATCAGGATCTTCAGGCACAAGTGGATCTTCCGGATCAAGCGGTAGTTCAGGATCATCAGGATCAAGCGGTTCTTCAGGATCATCAGGTAGTTCAGGCACAAGCGGTTCTAGTGGATCTTCAGGTAGTTCGGGATCAAGTGGCACAAGTGGCAGTTCAGGCTCAAGTGGTTCTAGTGGATCATCAGGAACATCCGGTTCATCGGGAAGTTCAGGAACTAGTGGATCATCAGGAACATCAGGATCAAGTGGATCTTCAGGATCATCCGGTAGTTCGGGATCAAGTGGTTCTTCAGGCTCAAGTGGTTCTTCAGGTACAGCAGGATCAAGCGGTTCTAGTGGATCATCGGGATCAAGTGGTTCTTCTGGTACATCAGGATCTTCAGGATCTTCAGGATCAAGTGGATCTTCAGGGTCATCAGGTACAAGTGGATCAAGCGGTTCTAGTGGATCATCCGGATCGTCTGGATCAAGTGGTAGTTCAGGTTCTAGTGGTTCTTCCGGATCATCAGGTACGAGTGGTAAAGCAGGATCAAGTGGTACATCAGGATCAAGTGGATCATCAGGTACAAGTGGATCTTCAGGATCAAGTGGTACTTCTGGTAGTTCGGGATCAAGTGGTAGTTCAGGATCTTCCGGATCAAGTGGTACTTCTGGTAGTTCAGGATCAAGTGGATCATCAGGATCAAGTGGTTCTTCAGGTACAAGTGGGTCTTCAGGATCATCAGGATCATCAGGATCATCAGGATCATCAGGATCATCAGGATCAAGTGGTTCTAGTGGTACATCAGGATCATCAGGTACGAGTGGTAAAGCAGGATCAAGTGGTACATCAGGATCAAGTGGGTCATCAGGATCATCGGGTTCATCAGGTAGTTCAGGTAGTTCAGGATCAAGTGGTTCTTCAGGTACAAGTGGGTCTTCAGGGTCTTCAGGTACAAGTGGATCTTCAGGATCGAGTGGTAGTTCAGGTTCATCAGGATCAAGTGGCACAAGTGGTAGTTCAGGATCAAGTGGTTCTAGTGGATCTTCCGGATCAAGTGGTAGCTCAGGTACAAGTGGATCTTCTGGATCAAGTGGTACATCAGGATCTTCAGGATCATCTGGATCTAGTGGTAGTTCAGGCACATCAGGATCAAGCGGTTCTAGTGGATCTTCAGGATCTTCAGGTAGTTCAGGTACAAGTGGATCAAGTGGATCTTCAGGATCAAGTGGTAGTTCAGGATCTTCAGGATCAAGTGGTACATCAGGATCTTCAGGTTCATCTGGTACATCAGGATCAAGCGGTTCTTCAGGATCAAGCGGTAGTTCAGGTAGTTCAGGTAGTTCAGGATCAAGCGGATCATCCGGAAGTTCAGGTACATCCGGTAAAGCAGGATCAAGTGGTACATCAGGTAGTTCAGGATCAAGTGGCACAAGTGGATCATCAGGATCAAGTGGATCGTCAGGTAGTTCAGGATCGAGTGGTACAAGTGGATCATCGGGCTCATCAGGATCATCAGGTAGTTCAGGTTCATCAGGATCAAGTGGCACAAGTGGTAGTTCAGGTAGTTCAGGTAGTTCAGGATCAAGTGGTTCTAGTGGTTCTAGTGGTTCTAGTGGTTCTTCAGGATCGTCTGGTAGTTCAGGTACAAGTGGATCAAGTGGTACATCAGGTAGTTCGGGATCAAGTGGATCTTCAGGATCATCCGGTAGTTCGGGATCAAGTGGTTCTTCTGGTACATCAGGTAAAGCAGGATCAAGTGGCACATCAGGTAGTTCAGGTTCATCAGGCACAAGTGGTAGTTCAGGATCTAGCGGATCGTCAGGATCAAGTGGGTCTTCAGGATCATCAGGTTCTTCCGGATCAAGTGGTACATCAGGTTCTTCAGGTAGTTCAGGATCAAGTGGTTCTAGTGGTACATCAGGATCAAGTGGTAGTTCAGGATCATCTGGGTCTAGTGGTAGTTCAGGTACATCAGGATCAAGTGGGTCTTCAGGATCATCTGGGTCTAGTGGTAGTTCAGGTACATCAGGATCAAGCGGATCAAGTGGTTCTTCAGGATCAAGTGGTAGTTCTGGTAGTTCAGGATCAAGCGGTTCTAGTGGATCTTCAGGTTCATCAGGCACAAGTGGATCAAGCGGATCTTCAGGATCGAGTGGTAGTTCAGGATCAAGTGGTACATCAGGATCTTCAGGTTCAAGTGGTACATCAGGATCAAGCGGATCAAGTGGTTCTTCAGGATCAAGTGGTAGTTCTGGTAGTTCAGGATCAAGCGGATCATCCGGAAGTTCAGGTACATCCGGTAAAGCAGGATCAAGTGGTACATCAGGTAGTTCAGGTTCATCAGGTACAAGTGGATCAAGTGGTTCTTCTGGATCAAGTGGTAGTTCAGGTTCTTCCGGTACAAGCGGATCATCGGGTTCATCGGGATCATCAGGTAGTTCAGGTTCTTCCGGATCAAGTGGATCAAGTGGTTCTTCCGGATCAAGTGGAACATCTGGTAGAGATGGATCTTCAGGTACAAGTGGTTCTAGCGGATCATCAGGTACAAGTGGATCAAGTGGTAGTTCAGGATCATCTGGGTCTAGTGGTTCATCAGGTACAAGTGGATCTTCAGGATCAAGTGGATCTTCAGGATCAAGTGGATCTTCAGGATCAAGTGGATCAAGTGGCTCTTCTGGTACATCAGGATCAAGTGGTACAAGTGGATCGTCTGGATCAAGTGGTAGTTCAGGATCATCTGGATCTAGTGGTAGTTCAGGTAGTTCGGGATCATCAGGTACAAGTGGTTCTTCAGGATCAAGCGGATCTTCGGGATCAAGTGGCTCTTCAGGGTCATCAGGATCAAGTGGCTCTTCTGGTACATCAGGTAAAGCAGGATCAAGTGGCACTAGTGGTTCTTCAGGATCAAGCGGTACTTCAGGATCATCTGGATCTAGTGGATCATCAGGTAGTTCGGGATCATCAGGTTCATCCGGAAGTTCAGGTACAAGTGGATCATCTGGTACATCCGGATCAAGTGGCTCTTCAGGATCTAGTGGTTCTTCCGGCTCTTCAGGATCTAGTGGTACCTCAGGTAGTTCAGGATCTAGTGGTTCTTCCGGCTCTTCAGGATCTAGTGGATCATCAGGATCAAGTGGATCATCTGGTAGTTCAGGTACAAGTGGATCATCCGGATCAAGTGGATCTTCGGGATCAAGTGGTAGTTCAGGATCTAGCGGATCTTCTGGGTCATCAGGATCAAGTGGTACTTCAGGAGTAAATGGAGCAACTACAGGAGCTTGTGGTCTTTGGAATTTATCAAATAATAATCCACCATTAACAGGTGAAGTTAATTCAAACCTTGGTAATGTAATGTCCGCTTCGGTTACTACTATGAGATTGTATGATGTTGACGCATCTACTACAAACTGGGCTACATTCTTCGCTACATTAACTATTGGTTCTGTTATAACTGCTGTGTCTAGTGCAAATCCTCTTAATACATGGACATTTACAATAACATCAATAGGTGATAGTGGATTGTTCTATACTTTTGGAGTTAGTAATATTAACTCAACAGGAGCTGTTTCACAAGTTGGTGGACCAGTTAGGTTATGTTTCAATATTTTTGGATCTTCAGGATCAAGTGGTAGTTCAGGTACATCGGGTAAGTCAGGATCTTCGGGCACAAGTGGATCATCGGGATCTTCAGGTACAAGTGGATCATCAGGATCAAGTGGATCTTCAGGGTCATCAGGATCTTCCGGATCTAGTGGATCTTCAGGATCTAGTGGTACAAGTGGATCATCAGGATCAAGTGGATCTTCAGGTTCATCAGGATCTTCCGGTACATCAGGATCTTCAGGATCTTCCGGATCTTCAGGATCTTCAGGATCTTCCGGTACATCAGGATCAAGTGGATCTTCGGGGTCTTCAGGATCTAGTGGTACAAGTGGATCATCAGGATCAAGTGGATCATCAGGATCTAGTGGTAGTTCGGGATCAAGCGGATCTTCCGGTACATCAGGTAAATCAGGATCAAGTGGTACATCAGGATCAAGTGGATCTTCGGGTACATCAGGATCAAGTGGATCTTCCGGATCATCAGGATCAAGTGGATCTTCAGGATCATCAGGATCATCAGGATCATCAGGATCATCAGGATCAAGTGGATCTTCCGGATCATCAGGTACAAGTGGATCAGCTGGTGTGTCTGGTAATGATGGTTCTAATAGTGGTAGATGGTATTTTAATAGTGGTGTCACTGCACACGGAGATCCTACTACTACTAAATTTGATACCGATTCTACGACAATTTCAGCAATTGGTAAAATTAGTATTCATAACGATAATATAAATAGTGTATCTTATGTCTCTTGGTTTAATGCTTTAGTTTCTGCTACAACTGTAGGTACCGTTTATTTACAATTATATGAAGTTCGTAATAGTAGTATCTTAGGAGTATGGGCTGTTCTATCTGCTAGTACTACAGCTTATGGTATTAATTTAGCTGTTCCTGCGGCTTTGGCATCAAATGGTATATTGACTAATGGTAACACTTATACTATATCTTGGTCTTTTAGTGGGAATAGTGGATCTAGTGGATCATCGGGTACTTCTGGCAAGTCAGGATCAAGTGGTACTTCAGGATCTTCAGGATCAAGTGGTACTTCAGGATCAAGTGGATCATCAGGATCAAGTGGATCTTCAGGATCTTCAGGATCTTCAGGATCAAGTGGATCAAGTGGATCATCAGGAACAAGTGGTGTTAGTGGCGCATCTGGTACGTCAGGTGTGTCTGGATCAAGTGGATCATCAGGTACTTCCGGTTCTTCAGGATCAAGTGGCTCTTCCGGATCATCAGGATCAAGTGGTACATCGGGTAAAGCTGGATCATCAGGATCAAGCGGTACATCAGGTAGTTCGGGATCAAGTGGATCATCAGGATCAAGCGGATCAAGCGGTACATCAGGTAGTTCAGGATCCAGTGGATCTTCGGGATCAAGTGGATCAAGTGGATCATCAGGATCAAGCGGATCAAGCGGTACATCAGGTAGTTCAGGATCCAGTGGATCTTCGGGATCAAGTGGATCAAGTGGTTCTTCGGGATCATCAGGATCAAGTGGTACCTCAGGATTAAGTGGTTCTTCGGGATCTTCGGGATCTTCGGGATCATCAGGATCAAGTGGTTCTTCGGGATCTTCAGGATCAAGTGGTACATCAGGTAAAGCTGGATCATCAGGATCAAGTGGTACCTCAGGATCAAGTGGATCAAGTGGTTCTTCGGGATCATCAGGATCAAGTGGCACCTCAGGATCAAGTGGATCTTCAGGATCAAGTGGATCAAGTGGATCTTCGGGATCTTCAGGTTCTTCTGGATCTTCGGGTTCAAGTGGTACATCAGGTAGATCTGGATCATCAGGATCAAGTGGTACCTCAGGATCAAGTGGATCAAGTGGTTCTTCGGGATCTTCAGGATCAAGTGGTACATCAGGTAGTTCAGGATCTTCCGGATCAAGTGGATCATCGGGATCAAGTGGTTCTTCAGGATCAAGTGGCTCTTCAGGTACAAGTGGTTTAAGCGGTAGGCAACAATTATATGTTGGATCTGTTCCTCCTCCAGGTCCATACCCAGGACCATTTGCTGTTAATGACCTTTACATTGATACAGCAGCAAATCGTGTGTATCAGTATAATGGTGCTACCTGGATCACAATATCATCATTCACCGGATCAAGTGGATCATCCGGATCAAGTGGTTCTTCGGGATCATCAGGATCAAGTGGTACATCAGGTAAAGCTGGATCATCAGGATCTTCAGGTAGTTCTGGATCTTCGGGATCTTCAGGATCTAGTGGATCTGCTGGTACATCAGGTACTTCTCCAGCTGGTGGTGGTACTACATTAAATAACAATACTAATAATTATATTGTTACAATGACCGGTACAGCTAGTAATTTAGATGGTGAGTCTGATTTACGATTTGATGGTGAAACATTATACCAACAAGTGCCTGCTGGTACTATAGCTACTACACCTCTCGGTGGTATTACAAGTAATATTAATAGTACTCTTTTTACAGCTTCAAGTAAATATCCAGGCGTTCCACGTTTTACTGGAGAAGTAATCTATGCTGAAAATATAGGTGGTCCTACAATTACCCGTGGTGAAGTTTGTTATTGGAGTTATAATGCTACTAGTTTTGGATTTAAAGCGACTGATATTAATATTATTCAGAGTACATTTATGTTAGGAGTCGCTCTTGAAGATGTTAATGGTGGTGCTTTTGGTGATTTCCTACTTAAAGGTTTTGTCTCTCTTCCTGCTAGCGTTGTCGACCTTGGTGGTGGTGGTGGTACTGATGGTGAACCTCTATATCTTACTTTGACTGTTGGTGCTGTGTCTAACGCCAATAGATGGGGTGGTACACCGGGTAATCATTACTATAGATGTATTGGTTATCTTGTAACTCAACTTGTTAGTATAAGTGGATCTACCTATCATGTTATAAGATTCGACCCAAGTACAGATTATATATTGTAAAAAAATAAATTATGAGTGTGGTTAAATAATCACACTCATAATTATAAAAACATAGATTATAGATGCCTACATATTATAATGGAAAAGAAATAACATCTACTAGTAAATTGAGTGGATTAAGTTTAGTTGGTAGATCATCTATTACTATAGGTGGAAAAGTGACTACTCTATCAACGCCTCCTCCCCCTTCTCCTGAGATGAGTGTTTATGGAGATTCTAGTGGTGCTTCTGGGTATCCGGATCCTGGTACTGCTTGTATGTTTGGTGCTGGTGGAACCCCTTTACGAGTTTTTGTTAAGGATAATGGTGATGGTAGTTTCTCTTTATTTAAAGATAAGGCATTTACAATTCCTATAGGCCCTGGTTGGTGGTGGTCGGACGATACTAGTAATATTGGTGGTGGTGCTAGTCCAGAAGGTTCTCCTTCCTTAGTGGATCCAAGTGGTCTTGTAGTGATGATTTCGAGATGTTGATGATAAACTATGGTGTAGCTACACCTCTTTTAGAAACAACTATTGAAGCCATTTCATTGGCATAAATAATAGAAGTCTTAATATCACCAGTTTCTAAATACTTTAAGATAAATGCTGATGTAAATGTATCTCCAGCTCCACTAACATCTATAGTTTCTTGTGGATTCGGACTAGGATAAACTTCATCATTGAATTTAGTTCCCTTACTTCCTAAAGTAACTAATATATTTTTACACTCCAATAAATCAGAATTATGTAAAGACTCTTTCTCATTCAATTTCACAAAAGTAAAACTATTGACTATCTCTTTACTTAATTTTCTCTTAGAATCTAATATAGATATCTTTGAGTTTTTACCTATTATTAGTAAATCATCATTAGTCATAAATCCTTTATCATAATCACTTACAATAACAATATTAAAATGACCTAATTCCTCCACTCTCTCACCAATTAATTCTACTTTAGATATATTTGATTCACCATCATCTAATCTAAGAAACATATGATTACTTTTCTTTTCAACAAATCTAGTTTTAGTTATAATTTCATCTTGATACCAATGAGCTACTAAACTATCACTTTTCATAGCTAAAATGTTTCTAACAACATTACCAGCCATTCCATCATTTTCAACTATTTCTATAGGATTCAAAACAGGTACTGGTGCTTCTGGGCTAAACCTAGAAACATCACAATACATAAATCTATCTATACACTTTTCCCCTATTACTAAAATCTTAAACATTTATAACTTCATTTATTTTTTCAATAACCATTTGAGAAGTTATTTCTTTAGTACACTCAAATTGTCTTTCAGTGTTTTTATATATTGGACACCAATTCCAATCACCACTGTCTAATCTATGTGAGTTAAAACATCCATGACAAACACTTTTATTTATAACTCTATATGTATCTGTTGTTGTTTCACTATATTCCTGACTAAATCCAGATATTAAAACTGTTGGTAAGCCAATTGACCACGATAACCAACTTAAACCTGATCCTAAGCCAACAAAGAACTCACAAGTAGCCATATCGTTTATAACAGATTCTATTGTACCATCGCTTTCAAACTTTCTTATTCCTACTGGATGATTATTACCCATATATCCGTCATTTTCTCTTGAATATAAAACAACATCATATCCTTTTAATTTTAGATAATCAACAACTTCTTGCCAACCAGTTGGGTTATTCCAGTATTTTGCTTGAGCAGTTGAGTGTATTCCAATACCAACTTTTTTCTCTCTTTTACCATTTGGAAATTTAAGTAAAGCTCTTGTTTCTTTATATTCAAGTCCTAAGATGTCAGAAGCTGTTTTTTGCAAAGGCATTATTCTGAAATCATTTGGGTTTCTAGATAAATTAAACTCACCATCTTTGTAAAACCAACCTAATTTATACATTGCGTATAATCCAGAAACACCTGTTCCTGGTTCTACAAATTCAATGTCGGGATAAGTGTCTCTAAATAAATTATTCATAAATGTAGAAACAACTAAATGACATTTGTGTTTATCTTTGAACTCTCTTATATAAGGAACCCAAGCTAAAGTATCTCCTAATGAACTACTTTCTAAAGTTATAAATACTTTTTTACCTTTCAAGTCTAGAGTGTTGTCATATATAAGCTTTCCACTTTCCCATATCTTTGTATTCCACTTAGTAAAATATTCTCTATTCAATCTTATCCAATGATTTGATGATAATTCTTCTGAATAATGACATCTACCTGATTCATCATAAAACTCAACTTTGAATTTACTATTACTTTCGCCTTTTATTTCTAAAAATGGATTATTAACAAAGTATTGTATTATTTCTGGTTTTGGTATAAATTTAGTTTGACTCGTAATAGGAAGATTTTTAACATTTTTGTAAAACTGAATATGTTGATTCTCAAATTCAGAAGACCCGTCTATAACTTCATATGTTGATTCCGAATCTAATAGGGAAAGAAGTTTATTTTTAGTAGTAACTATATCATCATTAATTTGTGTGATATATGGTGTAAACATATCCATATATTGTGGTAAATTTCTTGATATTATTTTAAGACCGTGTGATATAGCTTCTCTTACAACTAATGGATTACATTCCCAAGTTGAATTAAACATAAAAACATCAGCAGCTCTCATAAATAAATCTGTATCATGTCTTTCTCCCCAAACAGTAACATTTGATGGTATATTACTCATTATAGGTCCCCAATATTCCGCAAAGTTTATTGCTTGATTTCCTATAAAATGAAATTGAATTTCTGGATTAGATTGTTCTAATTGTTTTGCTAATTCAACACCTTCTTTTTGATTTTTACCGGATGTCCATAATCCTACATTTATAATGTGTTTTTTGTTTGGGTCTAGTCCTAGAATTTCTTTAGCCTGTGATTTCTCTTCTAAAGTAGGTACTTTATTTTCAATAGGATGTTCCATTACTTCACTATATGAAGGCATTTGAGAAAAAGTAGACATTTTGTGCCAAGGTGTGCAAAAAGCATAACCATCAGGATTAAATCTCTTAGATGTGTTTGGATTAAACCAAACATTATGACAAGTTTCAACTATCTTCCAAGTTCTACTATTATCATATAAATCATTTAATAGTGAATCTGGTACTACTTGACCAAATCCTTCTAAAATCTCATCAGAGTGAACTATATCAATGTTATTACTTTTAATAATCTCCATTAAACTATACTTATCTTCACCTAAAGTAAAAAAGTTCTCAGGTTTAATTAGTTCTTTAATTTTGTTTTTCTGAACTACATATTCGTCACTGAAGTTTGTATATTCTACTACAAATAATTCTAATTCTTCTTGTTTTATTATATTTTCAATTCTTTTCAATAGGAAAGCTGGCATTCCTCCTGTTGATAAATGTGGAGCGAGGAATAATATCTTTAATTTACTTTGCATAGTTATATTTATATTTTTACTTATCAATTATATGAAATATTTTAATAAAGTTAATAGTAAGTGATTAAAAAGTGTTGATAGAATTTAATATATAAGATATGAAGCTTATAAAATATTTTGAATTCAATCAGAAAGATTTAGAACCTATTGAGTCTTTTTATCTTAAAGATGAATTGAATCCTAAGTTATGGGATGATTTTAAATTAGAAGATGAAATTAGAGTTCAATTACTTACAATTGCTCAAGATTTCTATGAAAAAGTTGAATTGTCTTCTGATGTTGTTGATATCGTTCTTGCTGGTTCTTTGTGTAATTATAACTGGTCTGAAAAATATTCGGATTATGATTTACATGTTATTATTGACTTTGATGATGTTGATGATAATTTTGAATTAGTTGAGAAAGCTTGTGACTATGCTAAAAAAGTTTGGAATGCACAACACGATATCAAAATTAAAAACTACGAAGTTGAGATAGCTATTCAAGATAATGCTGATTTAGATAAAGCTATTGCTGGTGGTAGAATGGGTGGTGTTTTCTCACTATTAAATAATAGATGGATTAAAAGACCAGAAAGAGCCGATTTTGAACCAGATGAAAAACTCATATCTGAAAAGGCTAAAACTATTATGATGGCAGTTGATGATATTGAAGAAGAATCAGAAGAAGATAAGTATGATGCTTTTGATGAAAAGATATCTAAAGTTTGGAAAAAGATAAAAAATTATAGACAAAGTGGTTTAGAATCTGAAAGTGGTGAGTATTCAGTTGGTAATTTAGTTTTTAAGTTATTAAGAAGAAATGGTTACATTGGTAAAATAATGGAACTAAAGAGAAAAGTTTACGATAATCAATTTAAATAATATGGAAATTAAAATATCAGAAATAGAACAAGCTTTCAAAGATATATTTGAAGTAGAAGAAGGTGTTGTTAATACCGTTGAGTCTGTGTATGAAATGTCTTTAGATGAAAAGTTTTATAAACTAGTAATTTCAATTCACGGATTATCAACACAAGATACTTCTATTATACATACTAAGTTTATCTTTAAAACAGATTTAGACAAAAGAAATATTATTGATAATTCATTCATTTATTTATATGATATCAATTGTATCTACCATAAAATGGAATTTACAAATATTGTTGATATGAAGAAAAAGATAGAAGATATAATTGAATCAAAAAGCTTTGGTGAAGATTTACAAATTCTTTCTGACTTTATTGAAGCTCCCGCGATGTTCTTAAACTATTATATGAGAAGATCAAAAATCACTGACTATTCAATCTTTGATGTTGAGTATGAGCCTAAATTCAAAACAACACCTTGTGATAAAGTTACCTTTGATTTCAAAATTAACATTAATAATAACTATCATATGGAGATGTCTATTCATAAAATAGACAAAAAAAGCGATGATAAAGAAGATAATGTTGATATTTATAAATTTCAGTTCAAATTTATGGATGAGATTGAAACATTTGAATCTGATACAATCAAAAATGTCCATTTCTTTATTGGAGATCACATCGCTAAAATCTTAGATAGAAAATTAAAGAATAAGTAATGAGATTAAAATACTTTGAAAATTTTGTTAATTATCTAAATGAATCAACTGAAGATGTAACTGATTTATCTAAAGAAGAATTAGATGAATTACTTATTCCTATGACTGACTTAGGAATTGAATATTCAATTACCACTCCTAGAGTTATTACCGATGGTGAGTTTTCTGGTTATAAATCCTTGAATATTCAATTTAGAAACTCATTTAACTTAGGTCCTGCCGGTGGGTATACAGAACAAATTATTGATGAGAAATTTTGGGATTTCTTAGATGAATTGATAGCTCTTAAAAATCGTTTAGAAAGTTCTAGAGTTTCTATTAATACAAATTGGAGACATGGTATAGTAGTTACTTTTATACAAAAAGCTAAAGTTGAAGGTGATTTGTTTACAATTCAAAAGCTTTACAATGAAATGTCTGTTAGAACGAATGCTTCTAAAAGTGATTTTAGTAATGGTATGGTTAAAAGATTTAATAAAGATGAATTAAAAATTGTTGTTACTTGTGGTGGTAGTTTTGGATCAGCTGAATATACAGATAGAAAGTGGAATGGTCTTTTCAGAGGTATAGATTTTTCTAAATTTAATGTTGAAAAGGAAATTACAGAAGATAGATATGGTTCAAAATCAGCAACTATTACAATTACTTTAAAAAAGTAAGAACTTTGTCTAAGTTTTCTCTATTAAAACCATCTGGTAAAGGAATACCACCAACTTTTAGATACTCACTATAAATATTATTATACTCATCAATTGTATAGAATTTATTATCTATCTCAGATAAAACTACATTAGTATCGTGAAATGTTACAGTTTTATTTTGTAATCTAGTTTCACCATAAGCCGGTCCAACTGGTCCAACTAATTCAGTACCAGATACTTCTTCACTGATAAATTGATTAAATTTTTTAATCTTCATTTTTAGATTCTATTTTTTCAAAATATTCATCTTGTTCTTGTAGAGAATATTGATCTTTCTTAATACTATATATTAAATTATAAAGGAACTTATCATGTAACTGATGTTTTTCATCACCTTTCATAGTAATTATACAAGTATCTTCTTCAAAGTTATTTTCTATTCCAGTTATATCAAGGCCTATTTTACCATTTCTGTCGTGTAAATCACATATAACTTTCTTACCTATTTCCAATAGTTCGCTAATTTTTTTAAAAGCTGAGTTTTTAGAAATATATAAAAAGTCTTTCATATCTTCTTCTCTGGTTGTTTTATATAACTCTAAGAAATTTCTTTCTCTAGTAGTTAGTGACTTCCTATTGGAAACCTTATCTAAAATCTTATTTAGTTCCATCTCTTTTACTGATTCGTTAAATAAATAATACTTAATTATTCTTTTTATTTTCATATTTAATAGTTCCCTTACTCTTTTATATATTAAGAGTGATAATCATATTTTATATATACATTGTAAAATTTATATTTTTAAATGGATAAGAAGTTATTAGATTCGCTAAATAATTTATCAATTGCTCTTGAGAGTATTGCAGACATTCTTAATAAGAAACAAACTAAGAGTGCAACTGGTGCTGCCTTAGAAAGTGGTGACTTTTCTAAAGATATAAAACAAATAAGTGTTGGTATAAAGTCTATTAAGGCAGATACTGAGAAAATACTTAAAGAACAAAAAACTATTCTAGAACTTTCTAAGAAAAAAGCTTCTGAGAAAAAAACACCTATGGAAGAAGCGGGTGGTGATAAGAAAAAAGAAAGTAGTATAAAGAAGGGTGTTGGTACAATTATTTTAATAGCCGTTGCAGTTTTAGCAATCGGTATGGCTTTCAAACTAGTTGGTAAAATAGATTTTTTATCAGTTGTTGGTTTAGGCCTTGCTATTGTTATAATAGCAGTTGCATTTGAAAAGGTTGCTAGAGTTAATATGACTCTTAAACAAGCGGCTATTGCCTCTTTGGCTATGGTTATGATGTCTGTTGCTGTGATGTTATCATCTTGGGCTTTAGGAATGATTAAACCAATCGGATTTGCTCAAGCAGTGACCGGTATATTAATAGCTGGTTTATTTACTGTTTTGGCATTTGGCTTACCAAAGATAGTTAAGGCTTTGAATATGGTTAAAAATCCGGTGAAGATGGGATTCTTAGTAGTTGTTATGTTACCTGCTTTAGCTTTGGGTATAGCAATGGCCTCTTGGGCTTTATCGTTGATTAAACCAATCGGATTTGCTCAAGCAGTAACTGGTATATTAATAGCTGGTATGTTCACTGTGTTAGCATTTGGTCTACCAAAAATAGTTAAGGCTCTTAATAAGGTTAAAAATCCAGTAAAAATGGCCTTACTTATACCTCTTATGTTACCTGTTATGGCAGCAGCGATAGCCGCTTCTTCTTGGGTTTTACAATTAGTTAAACCAATTGGATTTGCTCAAGCAATAACGGCTATTTTAATAGCCGCTTTATTTGTTGTTTTATCATTTGGTATAGAAAAAATAGTTAAGGCTCTTGGTAGAATGCAATGGAAGGATGTTGCTAAATTACCGGTATTCTTTACTTTACTTGCTGGGGCTATCGCAGCATCAGCATTTATATTTGCAAAAGCCGCACCTTACTTTAGTGAGATATCATTTATGATGATGTTAAAGGTTATTATATTGGGTGTTACTATGGGTATAGTACTTGTAATTGTTGCTTTTGCTATGAAGATAATGGGTAGTATTAAATGGGGCGATGTTATTAAAGTTCCCGCTTTATTTACATTATTATCATTGGCTATTGCCGCTACAGCATTTATAATATTCAAAGCATCTAATTATATCAATGGTATATCATTTATGACTATGTTCAAACTATTAGTATTTAGTGTTTGTATGGCTATTGCTGTAGTAGTCACTGCTATCGCAATGAAGGTTGTTAATTTACTAGGTTCTGTAATGGATTATGTGAAAGGTGGTATAGCTGTAGTTATAATAGCCACTACTATAATGGTAGCTTCTAAGATATTAAACTTTGGTGATTATAAAAAATATCCAGATTGGAAATGGTCACTTGGAGTTGGTATGTCTATAGTTGCGTTTGGTTTAGCCGCTGTTGTTTTAGGTTCTATAGCAATGTCTGGTATGGGTGCTTTAGCCATTATAGCAGGCGCTGCTATGATTTTAATAGTAGCAGCGACCGTTATGGCGACTTCTCACATATTAAATAAAGGAAAATATGATAAATTTCCTCCTGTCTTATGGGCACTCGGTGCTACGGCTGTTATGTTACCATTTGGTATGGCCGCTGTTGCCTTAGGTATGATAGCTATTACAGGTCTTGGAGCCATTGCTCTTGTTGCTGGTTTAGTTATGATTTTAGGAATTGCTGAAACCGTTGTTAAGACCGCGAAAATCTTAGGAAAAGGTAACTATACTAAAGCACCTCCTATATTATGGACTTTACAAGTAGGCGCTGCTATGGTTCCATTTGGAATGGCCGCACTTGCTTTAGGTATGATATCTATAACCGGTATTGGTGCTGTTGCTATCGCCGCTGGTCTTATTGCTATTCTATTAATTGCTGAAACCGTTGTCGCGACTTCTAAGATATTAAATAAAGGTAAATACAGTGGTGGTCCTAATCTATCTTGGACCTTAAATACAGGTCTTGTTATGACTGGATTTGGACTAGCTGTTTTAACACTTGGTTCTTTTATAGTTGGTACATTAGGATTTGGTTGGATAGCATTAGAAGCAGGTGCTGCTGCTGTTGATTTAATTGCTGAGTCTATTGTTAGTGTTTCAAAAATACTTCAGAAGGGTAAATATACTGGTGGTCCTACTAAGGATTGGGCCGAAGGAATTGCTATAGCATTAGGAGCTTTCTCTCCTATCTATGGTATGATGATGAATAGTGGTATAATGGAACTTTTTGGAGGTGGTGGTGTTAGTCCTGATGATTTTGCAGCGGCTATAGTAACTGTTTCTGAGGGTATAGTAACTGCTGCTGGTTTCTTCGCTAATAATACTGCTGCTTTTGTCGCTGGTCCTAGTAAAGCTTGGGCAGAGGGTGTAGGTATTGCAATTGGAGCATTTGCTCCAGTTTATAAAGTTTTACAAGACAGTGCTCCTGGTTTATTCTCTAGTGGAGGTCCTACTGTTGAGGATATGGCGGTAGCTATTATGACTATATCTCAGGGTATAGTTGATGCTGCTGTCTTCTTTGCTGGTAACACAGCTCCATTTGAAGAAGGTAAATATCCATCTAAGAAATGGGGTGAAGGTGTTGGAGCTGCCTTAGGAGCTTTCGCTCCTGTGTTCAAGGCTTTACACGAGGATGCTGGATTCTGGACATCTGGTGATGATGTTATTAATGGAATGGTTGCTGCTGTTTCTAGAATTTCTTGGTCTTTGGTTGATTCAGCTACTGCCTTTTCTAGTCTTAAAGATGGATGGTCGGCTTATCCTACAACTACTTGGGCTGAGGGAGTTAGTTCAGCCGTTGAATCTTTTATGGGAGTTGTTGATATTGTTAAAGAACTTTCACTTGTTGATACTATGAAAGTCAGTATGGTTATTAAACAAATTACTGGCATGGCCAAATTGTTATACAATTCTCAAAAATTCTTTGATTTTAAGTTAGATAATAGTTTCATTAGTAAAATTGCTAAAAATGTTTTAGGTTACGCTACCTTGAGTAAACAACTTGAACAAATGCTTACAATTACTGAGAAAAAAACAATTAGTCTTGGTATTTTTGGTGATGTTACTACTACTACAAAGAAAAACGCTGATATATCAGGTGTTAATAAAGTTGTTAGTCAATTAGTTATGACTGCTGGTATTTTATATAAAAATAGAAAACTATTTGAGACCAGTATAGATCCTAATTATATGAAAAGTGTTGCATCAAATGTTATGGACTATGCTTTATTGGCTAAGAATTTAGCACTAGTTAGTAAAGAAACTAGTGTCATGGATGATCTTCTTGGAAATGATCCAATATCTAAAGCTGCCAAAGGTATGGTCAAAATCGCTTCTGCTTATGATAGATTAGCTTCAGCAATAAAAGGATTCTCAGGGGCTCTGAATAGTTTAGATGGTGGTAAAGTTAATATGTTTAGATCTTTAACAGGTAACTTAGCTTTATTATCCGCTATGGACTCTAACATGTTTAGTAATATGTTAAAAGTTTTAGAAAGTAGATCTGGTGTATTTGCTAATTTACTAAAAGAACAAGCTAAGACTGAAGGAATTGGTAGTAAAGGTGTTAAGGCACCTGGTGGCGCTGCTGCTATACAAACTAATAAATTTGGAAAAGATTCTGGTCAACCAAAAGATGCTAAAGGAGAAACACAACTTCAGAAATTAGATAAAATTATACTTTTACTTTCTGATATTAATAGTGTAACTGGTACTGGTAAATCACTTGATAATTACCTAATATCTAAACAAACCGCAGGATCTGATACAATTGGTAAAGAAAAATAAACAATTGTTTATTAATTAAATATAATAGTTATGAATAAAAAAGTTTCCTTATTAAAAAAGATAAAAATATTCAAAGAATATAAAAAGATTATTAAATCTATAAAGACTGAGTTAGAACAATCTTTTTCTGTTAGAATTGATAAAGCTTGGAGAATGTATAGTGTTATCAATATACCAATTGAACAAGTTGGTGAACCTTATAATTTAAAAAGATCAGATATTGACAAAATAGCTGAATCTTCTATTAAAGCATTTTCTTCTGAGTTAGGTATTTTTTTAGATTCTAAAGGTTTAAAAGAATTGTATGACTTTTATGAAGTTCAAAAAGTTGATAAATATTCTTACTTATTAGTATTTGGATTTTCATTATTTAAAAGTAATGAATATTATGATAAAATTAGATTCAGAATAATTCCTATAACTCTCTTGATATCAATTATAGTATCAGTTATTTTAATTCTTTTATAAACTTTTGTTTGGTTCTATTCTATAAAAGAAAACAAACAAAATATATAAATGGATAATTTCTACGAAGTATCTGAGGATACAATCAAGACTTTTTTTGAGATTTTTAATAAAAAATCTTTCCCTGTTAGTATAGGTTTCCAGTTTATTGGAAATGAAAAACAAAAAGAACTAATTAAAGTTTCTAAGATTGCTGACCCATACGCTTTTCTTGTTAAAAAAGAAATTTTAGTTTCTATTAATGATGACTTAATGAGTGTATTTGATGATGAATCAATAACAATCTTAATGGAACAAGAAATTGATAAAATCAACATCAACATTGAAACTGGTAAAATTAAATTAGTTAAAACTGACTTAAACACATTCTCATCAATCGTTAATAAGTATGGTGTTGAAAAAGTGGCTAGAGCTAACAAAGTTGAAGAGTTGTATCAAGAACAAAAGAAAGATGCAAAAACAGACGAAGAATTTATAGCATAAAAAATAAAAATATAAAATGGAAAAAATAGAAACAAAAGTGGTTAAACCAGAAATTTCATTTCTTGAAAATGATATTACATATTTAATTTTAACTCCTGAAGAAGAGTCAAAATTAGATGGCAAAATGAAAGAAATTGAATCTTATGTAAGAAGTAATTCTGGAAAAGGATTATCTGAAGTTGAGAAAGATTCTTTATATACATCATCTCAAGAGTTGTGGCATTCATTTGTAAATGCTCTTAAAGATGCTAAATATAACTTTCAGTTAAACAGACCTCAACATAAGTTTTTAACTGACTTACTTTTAACAAAATTAGAGTATGATGTTAATACTGTATTTTTCGCTATCGAGTTAACAGATATGTTAGGTGGTATGAAAGAAATTAAATTTACAAATGATACCGATTTAGTTGCTATTCCAGTAAATGCTACTGAGATTACTTATATCTATCACTTAATATCTAAACATAAAGTTAAAGGTCTTACAAAAGATTCTTACACTTTCTCTAAGTTGTTATTGAAAATAGGTGGTATTAGTAAAGTATTTAATTACTATGAAGCAGCTAGTAAAAACTTATCTCAAGATATCCAAGATTGGGTTTTAACATTTGATGAAGGTGTTGTTTCTGATAGATTGGCTGAAACTGTTACAGCTAATGTAGTTGAACCAGAAACTGAAAAAGCTTAATTAAAAAACTTTGAAAAAAATAAAACCTCTGTGAAATCACAGAGGTTTTTTTATTTAATATATTGGCTGTATTGGTTGGAATGGTCCAATTGGATCTATGTATGTGTATGTGTCTCTTAAATCTTTTAGACCTCTTATCTCATAGTTTTTCTTATCTCTGTAGATTAATCCATATCCATTGTCTGATGTTACTTCAATTACTACAAAAGGATCAATATTTGAATCTATTGTAAAGTTAAATGGTAGTATTGGATTTTTCTGTGTTAAATTAACTCCTCCTACAACATTAGAGAATCCTTCTTTAGGAATACTTCTAAACTCATTTATAGTTTGAACTGGTTCATAGTCTATTTGTTTCCAATCATTTGTTTTTAACCAGTTACCTGAGTCTAAAACAGGAGGTATCGATGATGTTCCTGACGATGTTCCTGATGATATTCCACTATAAACAAATATATCTCTTTCATACTCAACAAGATTAGTTACTAAATATGTTGATCCCGATGACCAAGAAGTTACATTTTCATATTTTCTAGGATTGTTTATTTTATTATTATCTGTTACAGATTCATATAACTTTCCATAATAAGTAATTTTATCACCTATGTTGTATGTAGTAAAAGGCACCCATTCTTTATATGTCTTATATGTTCTAACTAAGATGTTAAAATAATCTGGTAATTCAATCGTAACTCCATTAAATGGCTTTGGTGGTGGTGTTAATCCAGTTGGATTTTTATCAGCTCCAACACCACCTAATATTGTGTAGAAATCGACAACACAATTATAAACAGTAGAACCACTATTGATAGGCATCAAGTAAGCTTCATTCAACTTTAATGTTATTGGTGTCATGTTCTGCTTGTTGTTTATAAATCTAACATCATAAGATGTATGAGATATTTCATTTTGAGCTTTAAAATATGATCTTCCAGTTATATCTAGTATTTTATGTGTTAAAGGAATTATATTTTTCTTTAACCAATATTTTAGACCTTGTAATTTAATTACAATCTCATCTATCGAATAGTTTATTTGATTATTACCATCAGTATCAGTTATCTTATATGTTAAGTTAAACATATTAGTTTCTTCGTAGTTATCATTGGGAAAATTATTGGTAATAAAATCACTTTCAGTCCAACCTTCAACTGTATTATCAAATATATCAGGAATTTCTTGTTTGAATAACTTCAAGAACTTCTCAGATTTTGGATTAATATCTTTATAATACTCATTTAATTGTAAGTCATTATATCCAAAGAAATTTATAGCGTTTATTATAGACTTATAAGAACCTATATAAGGATATATAAGATGTTTCATCATTAACATCTCTTTTCTCTTCATATTTAGGTACGGCCA
>ENA-OSIY01000290-OSIY01000290.1-marine-metagenome-genome-assembly--contig:-NODE-290-length-29303-cov-7.342880_pt1 | contig 29303 bp, 19 predicted proteins | sample MGYA00237884_ERZ534233 | MGnify/ENA primary metagenome ERZ534233 (study PRJEB26412, sample SAMN06343840) | marine metagenome | isolation source: estuarine water | place: USA: Columbia River Estuary... | reverse complement strand
CAGTTTTTGATGGAATTCTACGCTGGTGAATTTCATTCTTGATACGTTCCAAGTGAGCACGTGCTTTATGAGTTGGCATACTACCAACATCAATGTAAAACACTCTACGTTCTGGCGCACGTTGAACACGATATATCAGAATTGCATCTTCTAGAAGTTCTTTTTGTTTATAAACTTTAAAGACAGGTTCTAAAATACTGGTTCCAAATGGCCAATAGTTATCAATACCTTCACTCAATGAAAGGTGAACAATATGACGGGCATCAACTGGCATTGATTGCTGTTCGTTTGTAAATCGTGCACCACCTGATCCAAGAGTCATAGCAGATGTAGCGCCGCCAGAGTTGGCATTGATAGATGGAACACCTACCGAATATCCAGTAGGCAAGTTTTGCATCTTTTCTTGTGGAGCGACAACCGACATTGACTGTAAGTTCAAGTCAACATCTTTGATGTAGTATACTTCTGGCTTTTTACCCTTGCCTTCGTTGACCAAAATCTTTTCTACTTTAGCTGGGTCAACCCAGAATAGTTTATAAGTCTCTGGATCACGAACAAATATCTGGTCGCCGTATTTTATTGCGTTTCTAAAAATACGAAATGCTCGTTTTTTTAGATCATTTATGTTTGACCATTGACGTAATGATTTCTGAACGACTTCACTCTCACTTTCAGATGGGTCTTCATTCCATTCAATCATGAATGGAAGATTGGTATTTTCATCTCGTAATGTTGAGAATTCGGCAATAACATCCAATGCAGCATTGACTTCACTGTCCAAGTCCATCTGATCATATTGTCCGTAACGCTGAACTCTATTTGGTTGCCCTTGATAAACTTCTGGAAGCCAACTAGAATATCGTTTGTTAGAAGCATCACTTGCATCATATGCATTTGATTTTTCTGCGTTCCTATCAATCCCATTGTAGGGTTTGAAGTATTTTTTCCATGTTGCCATATATTATTTTCCTCTAATCGCTTATTATATCATTTTTATTATTGTTTGTAAAGTAGTTTATTGCAATCTTGTTATCAAGTCTTTGATAGCGCCTAATAGTTTGGTGACATCTGTATCTCCAGTGGCCTCTACTAATTTCGTTTGATTTGTTGTTATATTTGCAATTACCTCATTCAACATTGCTTTCATTTTGTCTGCACTAATATTATCCCGTGCTTCCATATCAGTTATAAACTTGTCAAACGCCTCCATTTGAACGTCTCCAAAATCTGTTCCACTTCCCCCAGTAAGTTCTGCCATCTTTCCATATAATTCAGTGGTTGATCCTTCTACGTTGGTAGCACCAGCAGTTTTAGTAGGGTCCATAGTATCCAAGAATGATTGAATAATCGGAGCGGTTACTATTGTGGGTTGTGTTGCATTGACAACAGGAGTTTCCCCCAATGGTGCATTCATCGCCGCTATCACCTTGTCTGCATTATCTCCTACGGCAGTCAAAAACTCTTGACTTTTTGACATGGTGTCAACAAATGTTTTCATATCACTTACGGATGAACCTGTATAATCCATCAACTCTTTTACTTGATTTGATATAGACATAGCGTCAGATTCAGTTATGTTGTTATCCTGTGACAATGTTGATATGTTACTCATCATTTTCGGATTCACGTATTCTTCTGCTTTGGCACGAATACCTTCCTTTGCACTAGTAATATCTTCTGGTGACGCAGAAGGATTTTTTAGAGTATCTTGCCATCGTTCTATATCCGTTCTACTATCTACTCCCATAATCATACCCAACAACTTCTCATAAGGAACAGATGCGCCCCATTCTGGCTGTATCACCTTTTCACCATATATACTAGGAGTTAAATCAGTTCCCGCTGTAGCATTCCCGGTAGAAACTTGATTCTTGGTTTGCAATGCTTCATAGTATTTCGTTTTTTCATCTAAATATGACTTCATAGTATCATCAATAACAATAGGTTTTCCATTAGCATCAGTTAATGTTATTCCACCACTCTTTATGTCAGAAATTGCTTTTAGTGCATCGTCGTATCCACCGAACCAACCCATGCTATTGTCAACTGCATCTTCAACTGCCTTTACTACCGTTTGTCCTTTTGTAGGGTCACTCTTTATTTTTTCATCAATATCAGGTTGCTTATTGGATAATGTTGTTACAAGATCGCCCGCCGCTGATGCAACATCCTTTGTAGAATATCCGTTTGCTCCGCCAGCTTTTCCTAGATCAGTGGTATTTTTTGGCAATAACGAAGTAACGTATTCTGCGACTTTTGAAATACTTCCCATTACCGTTTCATTAGTTGTTGCAGATACGGAAAGTAGAGTAGCTATTATTTGAGCAGAATCTGCAATGTTATTTACAGCATTTGTTTGAGCGGATAATATGTCAGTCTGCGCATTAAGAATTTCAGTCATTCTTCCTGTATTTTCTAATGTTTTTAATGCGTTTGCCGCCATTCTATCATAACTAACACTTAACTTACGTGCTTGGTCTTGTCGTCTTCTTTCTGCCTGATCTACTTGCGGTGGAACAATATTTGTGATCGCATCTTGAGAAGTTTGCGCCAATCTTCCAACACCAGAAATTATAGATTGCACATCAGTATCCATTGCAGCCAACTGACCAACTACTGGATCATTCTTGATAATGTCAGACATTCGTTTTCCGTATTGAGCTATCAGTTCGTCAGTTCCTTTTCCTGATCGCAAGTCACTCATCATTTGTTCAATTATGCCACGGACACCTGCTAATGCAGGATTATTCAGTTTTTGGAATTCAGGCGTCAACATAAATCTATTTGGGTCAATCGCACCTTTTGCTATAATCTCACCCAATGGTCCCATTTTTGCCATCGCACCGATTTGAGTTATTACTTCTTGAGACAACTGCGTTGAACTTGTCATAAGCATTGCCGAAATATCATCTCTACTCAAATATTCACTAATCATTTTTGCAGATTCTTCAAGTGATGTTTTCAATGTCATTGAAACACCTTCAACTGCACTCATAAATGATTTCATTCCACGATCACGTTCAGAGGTAGATATTTGCTCTAGCATACCAGTGCGTTCAAGCGTATCCAAATATGTTCCAGAAATCTTCGCAACTTGTGAGAAATTCAATCCAAAGCGGCTCATCATATCAGTAGAATATGCCATTTGATTAACAAATTTTAGGGCAGCACCCGTTCCCATAACACCTACCGACTTAGAGAATTCTCTCACGAACTGCGTTGCTTCAACAATTGTCATATTATTGTCGGAAAATGATTTGGTGACATCAAGAAAAGATGCGCTCATATCTTCAAGTAATCCACTCTGTCTAAGTTCAGTCCCTATTTCAAACCGATCTTTCACTTGTTGCATCATCATTTCAAATGGAATCTGCGATGCAGTATATGCGGTGGTAATTGCTTGCATTGCCATTGCCACTTCTGGTCCGCCAGCTAATGCCATAAGAGTTCCAAAAGTGTCATTTCCAGTCGCAGCTTTATCTGTTATTCCTAGCTTTGTTAACAATGATTTATTATCTTCTAATTTGCTATTAGAGGTATCTAACTTTCTTACCATATCTTTCAATATGGAGTTTTGTTCTTTATCATCTTTTGCTGACGCCAACTCTTTTCGTAACATCATCTCCTCATATTTGTTCAGCTTTCGGAGTTGACCCTCAATTTTTGTCTCTCCTACTGTAGGCTTAGGATTTGGTGAGGTTGTTGAAGCCTTTCCTGGATCAGTGTTGTCGGCAACTGTCTTTATGCCGTTTTTCAACTCTGCCAATTGCTTGCGCACTTCTGCCTGTTCTTGAATCATTTTAGTATAATTTATGGCAGACTTCTTGTCGCCCTTCATTATCATAACCAATTGTCCCAATAATGCACTCATGTTCGCACCAATATTAGCGTTTACAGTGGTTGCTTTATATACATTTGCAGAACCTGCTTTTATGGCTTCAACAATTCTCTCTTGCGATTGTTCAGTTGCCCAATCTGGTAAGTCAGAAGACGACACCCCAGTAATGTAAACTTTTTGCGTGGTTGGATCAATTGCCATAAAATACACCTTGACTTTTTGTTGGTTTTTGTCTATTATAAATATAAGTAAATATCACTTATCAGTGTATTTATCAAAGGTGAATAACAGCATGACAACCAATCCATTATCAAGATATTTTAGAAAACCAACTGCATACATTCAGTTGCCGACTAGAGGGATATTCAATCCAGAAATTGAAAGAACCGTTATGAATGAAGTAGCAATACTTCCCATGACAGCTATTGACGAAATAGGATTGAAAAATCCAGATGAGTTGTTGAACGGTCAATCACTCGTAAACTTATTTAAAAGTTGTGTCCCATCTATTCCAGACCCATACAAAATACCAAATATTGATGCAGAAGCATTATATTTGGCCATAAGATATGCAACATATGGCAGAGATACTACGCATAGTCACACATGCAGTAATTGTAAAGAAGTAAGCGATTTTAATATAGACATAAACTACATATTGAGTAGATTTCCAACCATTGAAGAAGTCCCAAATATCAGTTATGAAGGTCTGACTATTTTCATTCGTCCAAACACTCTTCGTTCTATTATGAAAATTTCTATTATTGAAACAGAACAAAACAAGCTTATAAACTATTACGCCTCGTCCGATTTTGAAAACTCAGACGAAGAATATGCCGCAAAGCGTATATACGATAGTTTCAGAAAAATAGCAGTTCATAATGTAGATGTGATCGCGGATGCAATTTTAAAAATTGAAGATGAAGATGGAAATGAAATCACTGATCAAGCATATATCACTGATTTTCTACAAAATGTGCCATCCAGTCTAATCACAGAAATTCAACAACACGTCAAACAGATTTCAAAAGTTCCAGAGGATGTGTCAACCACTGAGTTTGAATGCCCAGTATGCAATCAAAAAGATAAGGTTAGGATTGAGTTCAATCCTGTAAATTTTTCCGTAGCTGGCTAGTAACCGCTAGTCAGCAGGATATTGCAAAAAAACTTTCAGATTATAAGAAACAACTTGACTCGACTCATAAGAACCTGTTACAATTGACTTGGTATATGAGAGGAGGAGTGTCCATATCTGAACTACATGATATGCCGATAACTCACATTGAACATCTTCATAAGATCATAAATGAGAATTTTGAAATGTCCAAAAAAGCAAAAACTCCGATCATCTAAATATAAACATAATATCTATCTAATACATATCTAATATATCCGCATTGAGGGACGCACACCCGATGATAAAAGTGTAAATCAAAAATGAGATTAAGGTTGACACGCCGTTTGTAATAGTGTTGGGAATCCGTTCTGATGTGTGACGGTAGCCAAGCGGGTATGCTCATTTACCCGATGCAACACACTACCCCATCCTCGTAGGTGGGATGCCTTAAACGTCCTAATTAGTGAACCGTTTGTGTTGTATTTAATGGTTGGTAGTCTGGAAACAGATGAAATAACGTGGGTAACTCTAAAGGTTACTTTACGACCAGTTTTATGTGATATACTAAACAATATTCACAAATCGTAGACGGGCAATAATAAGCACCGTCAGCTATGCTAATTACTGAAGTCTTGTCTTGTATTAGTGTGGTGCCGTTGGGTCGCAAGACGCAAAACTGAATGATGGGGGAATAGCCAACCGACCCCGCCCTACTCTGGGGGCTAGTTCAATGACATGATACCGAAGCCTGAGATGTTTCAGTTTTTAATTTGCTCCCCCAGTGGGGGCAAATATACCTCTACCGAGATGATATGTATCATTGATGATTCAATGATCTATTTAAATGATTATGGATTTGAAAATATAAGACCGATGAAATCAATAACGAATGTATATGAGTTATTGATTTTTGAGGTATTGGTCTTTAGACCTATTAAGATATTCTCTATAATGAACAATTTTGGAAGTAATAAATATCTACACATTCAGAACATATTGATGATTTGAATTTACCATTGGATTTACACACATATGAAATATGCAGTTACAGGACACACCTATGGAATAGGTGAAGGGTTATATAATAGATTATCGCCAGATGTTATCGGATTTAGCAAACCAAATGGGTATGATATTACGAAAAAAGAAGATCGTCAAAGAATAATTTACGAATCTAAGGATTGTTCTATCTTCATAAACAATGCAACTGATCAGTTCGGTCAGAGTGAGTTACTTCTTGATCTATGGCATGAATGGAAAGATCAAGACAAGATCATCATAAATGTCGGTAGCAGAATCGCAGAAGATAAGGTAGTTCTTGATCTTGAATACTCATATCTGTTGGGATATAGCATGTATAAGAGAACATTGAAACAGTTATCTCTTGATCTTATGAAAATAGATACTCCACTTCAAGTGAAGTATTGTTGGTTTGGATATGTCAATGTTCCGCATATCTTGAAGAAGTATCCTCATTTCACCGAAAAGGATTACATAACTGTAGAGGCAGCAGTGGACATAATATTGAGTGAGCAGAATGGCAAGTAAAAGTAAAGTAAAAGGTTCAACCTATGAACGTGATGTCTCCAAGTTTCTATGTGAAACGTATGGCGGCAGTTTTGTGAGGGTTCCAAATTCTGGTGCATACATTGGTGGAAAAAACCAATCTCGCACTGTAACGCTCAGTGATGGGCAGATACGGTCATTCAAAGGTGATATTATCCCACCAGATGATTGGAAGTATTTCAATTGTGAGTGTAAGTCCTATGCCGACTTTCAATTTCATCAGTTGTTTTCGCCAGGTGAAATTCCAATAATGGAATCGTGGATAAATCAAACGATGGAAGTTTCGGCAAATAATGATCTGAACATCATATTCATGAAGTTTACACGCAAAGGTCAGTATGTTGCGTATCAAGAAAATACACAATGGAAAACCCCGCATTCAATCGTCTACCATAGTAAAAAACATGGAGATTGGATATTCTGCGGGGCTGATAAGTTTTGGAGTTGTCATTCAGACAAGGTTAAGGATGTATCTATAAATGGGGTTCAGTCCTCACGAACTCCATAACCCCAATCTATAACTACTGGAAATCTTGGAATGCCGTCAGGGGTGAACTTTGCAAAGCAGCGAAGTGTAATCCAATCTGGTTTTTTCTGAGATTTCCACAACTTTATCAAGTCAGGACGTTTACCTCTTACGCCCGCCTTGAACTCTTTTCCGTCTTTACGTAGGAGGTAATGCTTGGTTGCATTAGACCAGTTACCTTTGCCTTCTAGCATGTCTACGATTTCATTGTTATACAGTTCAAACGTGATGAACTCTTTTCGCTTCAATAAGAACTTTGAACGCTTATGTTCATAACTCTCATCAAATCGGATCATCTGTCCTTCATATCCTAACTCCAAGTAATGTTCATAAAGGTCATTACAGTGAGTTTGATTTATAACCCTAACAGTATCAACCAATACAACATGGTTATTCATGCGCAGCAATATGCTATTACGCTCGTAAAATGGCATGTCAGGTTGTAATGCATCCTTCACGTCATAGACGTGATACTGGATTATTTCGGATGCAATTTTAATATCATCTTTGGTTGGCTTTGTCTTTCGCACGATTGATGCGATTTCATTGAAGTCATCTTTCAGATCATGGTTGTATAGTTCGCCATCTAATGTGTAGGTAGGATTTATTTCAAAGATATGTTTTATGTTTTCCCAAATATGGGGACAACTAACGATTTCTTTTCCTGATCTAGTCCAAAGACCGTCAGAACGTGCAATACACCTAATGCCGTCTAGTTTTGGTTGTGAGTATACTGGTTTGGTAAAGTCAATTCCATCAGTGTATTCTTCTGCAAGCATTGGTTTGAACTTGTCATGTGTATTGATAAGTTCAATATTTTCAAAATATCCAGCATCTTTTTTTGCCGTATAGTTTGAAATAACCTCTTTCTTTGCTTGATCTAACGCAGAGGTTTCGTTTTTCTTTCCTAGATTTTTACCTTCACAACGTTTCCATTCTGATGTTACAAGGTTTCCGTCTTTGATACCTGCCACAGTTCTAAATGCGGCAACATCGTTGTCATCTACACCCAGTTCTATATACCATACTCTGATATTTTCACTTGTGTCAATCTTATACAGGGGTTCATATGTGTGTTTTACTATCATGATTCTACTATACTATGAATGGGTCATTCAGTCAATAAAAAACCTCGTCAAATTAATGACGAGGTTTTGTTATATCAAGGAAGCCTAGCTGAGATGAGAGAGGTTGAGAGGAGACAATGGCTTCCTCAACTATTATAGAATATCAAATTACAAATGAGTTGTCAACACTTATTTTTACTTTTATTCAGTTATTTCTAATGCTGCTTCTGGAATAACATCTTCTTGTGTGAACGATGTAAACCCATTTTCTTTTACCACATTCAGAACATTTGATACTCTACCTTGCAATTCTTCTCTGTGTGACACTAAGAATACAGTCCGATTGCTTTCTCTTACCATCTTCTTCAACACGGAAAGTGATGCCTCCACGCCGTTACTATCCATCCCGCTGTCAATCAACTCATCTACGAATAGGACGTTGATTGTGCTGTATAGGGATTCAAAAATGTCTCTGAATGCCCATGACAATCCAAGAATAAGTCGGTTTCTTTCTCCCCTTGATAGATTGTCAAAGTCAAGGTCGCGTCCTAATTCTTTGATTTCAACGCTTAGATCACTTTGGAACTTCACTTCATGCGGTAGTCCAAGTTTCTCTAGGAAGTAATCAAGTCTTGAGTTTAGGTAACTTAGATTTTGGTCAATGATCTTTTTGCGAATGAAACTGTCTTTGTTGGTGAGAAGTTTTAACAGAAACTCTTGGTGATCCTTGAACGATATGAGGGTGTTCATCTTGTCATAAACAATTTCCTCAAGTGAGTTCTGCTTCATCTCCTGTATCTGTTCTTCATATGGATCAGTTGATGACTTCTTACCTTCAATCTGATCTTTCAATGAAGTTACAGACGTTTGATGTTGATAGGCATCTTGAATTGACTTATAGAATACTTTTGGCTGTGATCCCAACTCGCCTATTTCTGCTATCGTTTCCAAATGTTCTTGCAGTTGGCTTCCATTTGAAATCATTTGCATGACTGCATCAGACTTCTGGCTTTCTTTGATATTGAGAATTTCTTCTTGTTTGGTGTCATGTAGTAGACTACCACACGCATAACAAATATGAGATTTCAATGCAGATATTTCAGCGTTCAACTTTTCTATCAGTGAATTTTGCTTGATGTCATCTTTTTGAATGTTCAAAGTCCACGATCTTGCCTGATCAAGTTTTACCTTTTTCTCGTTATACTCTGTAAGTTTAGCATGATTAGATATTTCTTCACTAATGTCAATATGTGAAAGATCATCAAGTTGTGAGGTGAGATTTTGAATGTCTGATGTTAGGTTCTTCTTCCATACACGTTGACGGCGCTCAATATCTTCAATAGATTTTAGAATACGCTTGTTAGCTTCATCTTTCGCCTTTATCTCGTATTCTTCATCTTTGATCATGTCCTTAGTTTGCTTTATTTGCTCTCTAAGGAGTTCTGCCTTTTTGGATAGTTCTGTGATACCAAGAAGTTCTTCAATGATTTCACGTTGGTCAGCCGCCCTCATAGATAAGAATGGTTCGGTGTAAGTATTCAATGCGACAATGTGTTTGAACATAGAGTGTGAGATACCAATGATTGAATCTACTTCAACCTGTGTATGTCGCATTTCACCTTGGGCTTCATCAATACCTTCAGCGCCGTTTAGATCAACACCATTCTTCTTGAACCGAAAGACTACAGGTCTACGACCACGTTCAATTCGGTATTCTTCTCCATTGTAAACAAAATCAACAGTGACCAGCATCTGCTTGCCATTAGTCTTGTTTATTAGGTTATCTTGTTTGATCTTGGTAAGTGCGTTACCATAAAGACCATAGCTTAGAGCATTGATTAGTGTAGTCTTGCCTGTTCCGTTTCTTGCCCCGTCTCCTCCAAGGTCAAGGTTATTCCCTAGAACCAATGTCAGGGCGTCTCTATTCAAATCAACTGCTTGTGTAACGTTTCCAATGCTCATAAAATTTCGCATTGTAATATTATTGATTTTTAGCAATGTTATCTCTCTCTCGTAAAGTTACCATCTTGAATGGGGTCTAGACTAATTTCGTTGATATTTACATAATATGGCTGTCTCAATAACCATAGTATGACTTCTGCAATATAGGTAGTATCAATAAGTTTTCTGTCAGGATGTTTCTTCATGACACTCTCTGTTGTCAAACTGCCAGGAGATAGTAGAGTTGTTCGGATATTGCTTCCGCCTATCGCAGAGTAACTTAGATTGCGATTGAAGTCTTTCATCGCTTTCTTCTCTATCGGGTATCTCCAAGACGTTCCACGAACACCAGTGTCGGCGGTTGAACCCATGTGTATGAAGTATGCGGGTATGTTTGCTGCCGATACAGTGTTGAACATGATTTCTGCCAACAATGTCTGGTTAAATTTCCAAAGTGCAGAGTTGTTTATGAACACATCGTAAGAATGTTCCACAAACTCATCGGCAAGTTTTTGATGTATTGAAGAGTCACAAAGATCGTATCCGGTGGAGCGACTAACACAGCGATAAGTAATACTATCCACAGTATCAAAAAGATCGCATATTTCCTTGCAAAGTCCATAATTTCGGTTTCCTGTTATTAGAATTTTCATAGGTTCTGGTATATCTCTATTAGAATTGATTTATCGTATGAACCGTCAAGTTCTTTGAGTTGTGACACCACGATTTGATCAATGGTTTCAAAATGAATCTCTGCGCCAGCATCTTCGGTGTGCTCAGTGTTTTTTATTGGAACCAAGGTAATATCCCTCAAGTTGTATTTTTCTACGAATGTGTCTTTGATGTAGTTGGCTTCTTCATATGTAATATCAATGTCAAGAGAAATTCTGATACTTGATTTTGGTAACAAATACTTATCTGGATCATCCAACAAAGAAGACAACTTGATAGTCTTGAATTTTGGAGCATCTGGCCACGCAAAGAACTCAGGTTCTTTATCCCACTCTAGGAACATCCATCCACGATCATCATCCCATGCGTCAGAGAAGTTATGTGGAAATGCGTTACCGATATATATCACGTTTTTCTTGATCTGACGTTTATGAAAGTGACCAGTGAAGACATAATCTTGGTGCTCAAACATGTCACCATTCAAGCCGCCATGATCTGGCATTTCAACCATCGCATTGAGTTTGAATGTTGGAAGTTCAAAGTGACCAAACATATATTTTGATTTGATGCGAGGAATAGTTTTCCACTCCTCGCCAACAATCCATGAAACCAGTGCAACATCGCCTTCAACCATTACATCGTCCACCAATGTGATGTTTGGAAACTCTTTGATGAACTCAATAGAGTTTACATCTCTGGTTTCACGATAATATAAGTCGTGATTTCCCAAAATGAAATATACTTTTTCAAAGGCGTTGCTTAGTTTACGAAGTCCTTGAAGACTGTATTTCATGGTTGATATGTTGAGGTTGGCACGGTTATGATGCCAATCCCCTCCAAATACACATGTTTCACATCCTTTTTCTTTGGCCTGTTCAATGAACCAGTCTATAAAATCAATACAATCATCATTATACATTTTTGAATTGTTTTTATTACCAAAGTGGATGTCAGTAAATACTGCCGCCTTGTGAAATAGGTTAGTCATTCTCTGAATAAATTTCCTTGATGGTTTCTGTGGGTATTTGATCGTCAGTAATTGGAGTAGCTTTAATCTTCTGCCAACGCTCATGTGACTTGATTTCATGTTCAAGCTGACGTGTCCAAGAAGGTGACTGTCCAATACTTTCCAGTAAATCGTCCCGCAGTCCTTGGTTCTTTTTCTCTGTGTTCAATACACGAGTAAATGAGTTGTTTACAACTGCCGTGAAATATGCAAAAGGATTGTCACTCTTGTCTTCATTGAACTGTAATCCAACCTGAGTAAGTTGAAGTAGTGCTTGCCCTCTCATCTCGTCAATGTATGTATAGCCCCTCCAGTTTGAACGTTGTGAATATCGTTCCACCAGTTTGATATACATGTTTGCTAATGTAGCAGTTACCTTGCCATATGTCAAGTCAAATTCTTTGTTCTTGTTGTGATGACTTAGGCCGACACACAAAGTTTTTCCATTTGCATCAATGACATAATGCTTGAATGGCGGGAAGTTCAACTTTATTTTGTGGTCCGCTTCTGACTTTGGATTTCGTTTTCTTCCTGGTTCTTCTGGAATGTGATCATATGTCATCACTCGGAACACCAACTCAGAGGTATCAAAAGAAGTAGGATCAATTGCAAAATCAGACTGTTTCAGCTTCTTGTCTTCGTTCTCATCCCATGCTCTCTTTTGTATTCGGTCTGCTCGGTTCTGTCTCGCTAAATCAACTGATTCCAATATATCATTTTCTGAATACAGAATAACGTCATATTGGCTGTGTGCTTCTCGGTTTTCAAACCAACTAAAATTTGATTTTGATATGTGAATTTGTCGCAACATATCCTTGTTATTCAAATAATTTGGGCCACGTCTTGCCATAAAAAAATCTCCTAAATATATTTTCTTTCATTATACTAAAAATCATTAGATGTGTCAACCTTTATATAAACTTCGTAGTTAATACGAGGATAAATACAGTATAGAAGTTTGGAGAATAAGATGAATAACCCGTATAATCAACCGCAGCATGTTTATATTAAAGACCCTACTGGTAGGTTAGGTATGATTGGTAACATATTCTATTTCCCATATACACCGACCATTACGAGTGTGAGTTCTACTTCTTATAGTAGTTATGATATGACGCATAGCAACTTTCAACAGAAGGCGTTTGATCTATCTCAGAACGCAACATTCTCTGTTACCGCCCCAATGGTTGCTAGAAATACAGAGGAAGCGAGAAGTATCTTAGCGGGAGTTGATTTCTTCCGTGGTTCAATGAAGATGGGATTTGGAAAAACTGATCCATATGCTGGATTGCCACCAGTAGTTCTTGAATTTTACGCACATGGTATATATAAAAAAGTTCCTGTTGTTCTGACTGATTTTAGTTGGAACTTAGATGATAGTATTGACTATATTGAATATGGTAGTAGCCCAAATAAAGTCCGTATTCCAACTACTAGTAACTTTGCAATGACACTTCAAACTACCTATGGCGCTAAGAAGGTAAGAAACGAATTTACCCTTTCGCAATATGCGTCTGGTGCACTTAGAAGTAAAGGTTATGTATAATGTATGATACTAGAAGCACGTATTTGAAAACACCAGTAGTGAACGACACCTATATGGACCTCATGGTAGACAGATATATTTTCCTTGATCCAAATGATGAGATTTACGAAATAGAACAAAAATATAACAAGCGTCCAGATTTACTTAGTTATCATAGATATGGAACTTCAAAGTATTGGTGGGTTTTTGCAAGAAGAAATATGAACATCTTGATTGACCCAATAAATGATTTCGTATCTGGGACTACTATAAAAGTCCCATCGCTGGCAAACGTAGAAAAGATGAAATAAGGTAAACAGTAATGGCAGATCAGGCTACAGTTGATGGCGTCCTAGCTACTATACGATCAAGAGAATCTGGCGGAGATTATGCTGCACATGCTTCTGGAAGTAGTGCATCTGGTGCATATCAATATATCAATTCAACGTGGAAAGCAGAGGCTGCAAAGGCGGGTGTTGATACGACTTTATACCCAACCGCAGCGAGTGCTCCTGCATCAATTCAAGATAAAGTGGCTGCAAACAACGTATCAAATATTCTTGATGCTAACAATGGAAATATTGCGGCAGTTCCAAATGTATGGTATACGGGAAATGCTGCTGGAAACATGTCGGCTGCACAACTCGCAGCAAATAACGGTCTTACATCTCAACAATATTCCGCTGCATGGATAAAAGACTACAATGCAAAGACAGGCGGAACAGTGGTTACTAACCCAAACGGTTCTCAGACGGTGTTGGATAAAAATGGAAATGTAGTAAATCCAGTTGTCGGAAGTCAGGGATTTGGAGTATATACAGGCGGTGAACAGAAGCAAGTAATAGCTTCTATGAAACAGTTAGAAGAACTTGAATCAAACTGGGAAGAGAACTCACTTGATAGCTATAGTGATTACATATACAATCTAGAACTGTTTTTGGTTGACAATGTTGATACTAATGCGTTTTTAACAAAAGTTCCTCCAACTGATATAGAGAACGATTCTTGGCCTTACGCTGGAATGAAAAAGGTAGTGATCGCGAAAACTGGCGAGACTGCTGAGTTCGTGATAACTGATTTATCAATTGATTCAATATCAGTAGGTGGATCATCCAGTCCTAATGCAACAATCGCTAATGCGGCTACAGGATTATCATTCAATATCACACGGGTTGGTAATGCAAGACTTGGAGATGCAATACAAGACGCAGTTATGCTGGCTGGTTATCCAGACGTTTCAATCGCAAATTTCTTCATAAAGATAATTTTTACAAAAATAGATGCTACTGGTGTCGCAACAAGTGTTCCAAATGCAACCAAGGTTATTCCATTTCGTTTGGCAAAAGTTATTGACCTATCAACATCTACCGATCAAAAAGGAACATCAGCTACTTTAGAAGGCGCAATTTTACGAAACTATGGAATTTCTACGCCAGACGTAGCCCAACTAAAATACAAAATAACTTCTAAGATTGATAAAAACAGTGCAGACACTACGATAAGCAATTTTTTTATTGCGCTGAATAAAACCATAACTGCAAATTCACATGGCAATAGCTTCAAATATAATTTGACGTATCACTACAAAAAAGATAAAGCATTCAGTGACAAATATCCTACATTAACCTTGATGGATACATCGGGAGTTTCATCTGGCAATTCAGGAAACGAAGTTGATACACGCGCCAACTCTGCATATCAAACAATAAACACTGTAACACAGACGCTTGAAGTTCCTGTGACCACCAGTATATTAGACGTTCTTCAAGATGTTCTCATAAACACATCGCAGTTAAAAGCACAACTAACTGCTCCGAATGTATCATTTACTGATCTGTTTTCAATTGATGTTGAATATGTTCCGAAAGACAACGGTTATAACATATTGACAAAAACAGAAGGTGCAGATGTATATTACACCATTTGTTTGAAAAAAGAAATGATTGAGCATAACGTCTTAAATCAAATAGATCAATTGCAAAACATAAATGCCATAATGAAAGATATGATTGATTCTGGTAGAATAAAAAAGAAGTATTATTATTATTACACTGGTCGCAACGATCAAATAATGCAGTTTGATATTACAATGGACCGCATGTTGATGAAAGCACAGAATGAAGAATATGATGTTTATTATGATGTAAATCAAGTGAACTCGGTTGAAACAATGTTGACTGAATTAAAAATATTTTCCGATGCTAGACTGGACCAGTTACGAGGTGAGTATAGTAGAGCAAAAAGTAATTTTTCTGCTGCTGATGCGAAGTTGACTTCTGCAAAAAATACTTACGCGAGTGAAGTTCAACAGGCAAAGAAAAATTATGTTGATTTGGTGATGTCACAAGAAGGTGGTCCTCCTGATGAGCGAAGAGAAAGTGCCGCCGCATCGGTTGATACATATTTTGAAGGAGTTGACATATATGATTCATCTTCTTTTGATGCAGCAATAAGCCAATTAGAAGAAGAAAAAGGATTGGGGGGATCGGATGTTACATCTGAGATCGCTTCTAGTCTTAGAACTCTTAGAGATGCAGTTGACAAAGCTAGGGACGAATATGTCACTGCAAAAAATAAAATTGATACTATGACTGCCGACATAACTGACGATGTAACTAATAAAGTAGGGGCCGCTCTATCGGATGCAGCACAAAAGTATGGCATGGGAGATTCAACCAAGATGTTTGAAAAAGCAGGTATAACTTCAAACATAGCAACGCTGGAAGACTTGCAATCAGATTTGCGAAAGAAGATCATGCCTATTGAATTGGCAGGTATTTTAAACTTCTTGTCAGTTTCTGCTGCAAGATTTATAAATGTTGCGGTTATGACTATTACTGATCCTCCGAATGCTCCAAAGTTCTTTATGTCAGGTGATCAAAAAAGAGTTGAACTGGCTAGACTTAAATATGTTGAAGGATGGCAACAAGATTTGAGTATGATAAATGCGACAATAAAAATAAAGGGCGATCCCTATTGGGTTCAGAATTACATTACTCCTGACGTTAGAAGCAGCACTTATGGAAATAACAATTATAGACCAAATAATGTTTCTAATACGGTTGGATCAAATTTTGCAATGATTGTGACAAATGCGCTTGATGGAATGGATGACATGGGACAGCCAAAAGTAGCAAATCTATTCAGATACATATATCTAGTGAAATCAATAAAAAGTGAATTTTCTAATGGATTGTTTACTCAGACACTAGATATGGTAAAGTTTCACCTAGCTGATACATTTGAACCAAAACCAGATGCCCCATCTCATCATCCAGATGAGGGTGGTGGCGGAGAAGACTTGGCTGCTAACCCTGCGAATACAGGGAATGCACCAATATCAACTGGGCGTAGCATAACTGGTCAAGATACTCAAACTCCAATAGATGAAACCATTTCTAACATGGTCGCAGGATTGCCAGTTGGGGATGTTCTTACATCAACTCAAATGAATGCAATAACCAGTGGACTATTCAGTGGTAGCAGATTTTCTCAAGATATTTTGAACAAATATAAACGTCAGCAAAACAACACTCAGGGACCACAATAATGTCACAAAAAAATTCAAATAAAGTTGGCTTACCAGAACTTATTCGCGATGGTAGAATTCGTGCAGAAAACCCAGTCGCCAATAAGATTGAAAGCGGAATATATAAGGCAATAACTGTTGGCATACCAGACCCAGAAGGTAGAGGTCGTGTCTCGGCATATATCCCAAGACTTGGTGGAAATCCAGATAATTATCAGTTTTTTGAATATGCAAGTCCATTCGGCGGGCAATCAAGCGGCAGTTCATATGGATTCTTTGCTGCACCACCTGACGCCAACTTGACAATACTTGTTCTGTATGCTGACAATGGAGATATGCGAGAAGGATATTGGTTTGCCGTTCTACCACAGGTTCCTACTGTTGCTTCGGGTGGCGCATTAGGAACTCCGCATCCAGATCAAACAACTGGAATAGGTGTTGGTGCGTTTGCGAGTGTTCCTGCTGCAAAAGATGGTAGATCAACTCTGAAAGATGCTCAACAAGGTCCAGATGCATTCAATGGTGATAATCCTCCTACATATGGGCCAGGAAATTTACCAATCCCCCCAGAAGGCGGAAATAGTGCAAGAAACTCAAACACTGCAAATCAGGGAACATTCTCTGATCCTCTAAGAGGTGGCACCACTGCATCTCCAGCACGGGATGCTTCATATTCCACTCCACAGCACTCAAAAGTGTTTGGTATGGTTACACCCGGACAAAGCGCATTGACGTTTGACGATGGTAGTGTTGACGATCAAGGAACCATTCATCCTACGCAAATTCGTATTACTACGGGTAATGGTGGTTCTGTTATACTTGACGGAACAAACGACTTTATTTACATTGTGAACAGTAGCGGAACTGGATGGGTTGAAGTTGGCGCAGATGGTGAAGTTTCAATATATGCAAAAGGTTCACTGAGTGTTCGTGCGGAAAAAGATATAAACTTTAGAGCAGATGAGAACATAAACTTTGATGCTGGACAGAAGGTAAACATTCGTAGTGGCAGTGATACCATGTTGACTTCTGCTGGGCAAACACATATGCACAGTGCAGGAAATCAGTTCTTTCAAACTGAGGGTTCGAACCATACTAAGGTAGGTGCGAATATGTATGCCACTACTGGTGGCGTGATGCATTTGAATGGTCCAGCCGCTACTGCTGCACAGAAAGTATCTGGTGTTTCTATGCCAGATATTAAGGGACATGAATCCACTGAAACTCCAAACGTTTCTGTTCCTATGATGCCATCAAGTGAACCATATCTACGTCAATCTCCACCAAACACTGGCGGTGGAAGCATTGTTCCTGATCCAGCAAGTTATTCAAGTCAGGCATCTGCATTGAATAGTTCAGGTGGAAGTTCATCTGGTAATACAGGAGAGAATGGAAGACTTGATACTAGCACTTTGAAATCTATTGGGTCAGGTCATATGCTTCGTCCAGATGCAGCGGATGCGTATTTACGAATGGTTGAAGCTGCAAGATCGGATGGTATAACATGGTCAATAACAGACTCTTATAGAACATACGATGCGCAAGTTAGATTGGCGCAGGAAAAAGGATTGTATTCACAAGGTGGATTAGCTGCAACGCCAGGAACATCAAATCATGGATGGGGAACTGCACTTGACTTGGGTGGCGGAGCAAATAGTTCAGGATCACCACAGAACAACTGGCTACAACAAAATGCAGGAAGATTTGGATTTAGAAATATACCAAGAGAACCTTGGCATTGGCAATATACTTGAGGTAATGAAATGATATTTGATAAAAGAAAAGGATCGCTTCTAAATCTTATTCAACGTCCATTGAACGTGATAACACCATATGGAACTTACATAGGGTTGGATTATAAAAAAGATGGCTCTCCTAATTACATACTTTCTGATGTCAAAGTAACCACATTTGACCTACCGCATTTGGTGTTTTCAGAATTGAGTAAGAAGTATATAATACGCAAAAATAAACCCACACTTCAACTATCATCAGCACACATTATAGGGTATAACTACCATGTGTCTGATGTAGAATTGAAGTATGGGTATATCACTGTTGCGGCAAAAAGAATTTCTATTGTGAACAAAGCTATAACTGTTTTGGAATCCAACAAGTTATTGGAAAAACAACTTCGTAACATAGGAAACTTATTGGAACAGTATGTAACTGTTCAGTTAGGACAGCCGCAATATGATGCATTGCTCGTATATTTTTTCTATGAGGGAACAGACAAAATAAAAGGCCATCCTATTATTGAGATGATCAATAAGGAAATGTGGTTTGACATTACTGATGAACTACAAACCAACATAAGAAAAGAGAATGGCAGAGTTGATGAACAACTTGCCAGACTCCGTATGGACATTTCTTTGATGTGGAACTATGTTCCTGGTTATAGTTAAGCTATTCGCTTTGTGACAATCTGATCAACCAGCCCATAATCAAGCGCCTCTTGTGCTGACATGAACTTGTCACGTTCCATATCTGCACGGAACTCATCGTAAGTTTTACCTTTTGCGTTGTGATGCACATACATTTCGGTAAGTGACTTTTTCATCTTGAGGATTTCTTGAACTTGGATTTCCATATCGGTAGCTTGCCCGCCAGCACCACCAGATGGTTGGTGGATCATATGACGTGCGTTAGGAAGCATATATCGTTTGCCCGCAGCACCAGCCGTTGATAGAAGACTTCCCATTGAGCAAGCCTGTCCCATGACTGTCGTGGTAACATCTGGACGAATGAACTGCATCGTATCATAGATTGCAAGGCCAGCCGTAACTACCCCGCCCGGAGAGTTGATGTAGAAGTGAATGTCTTTTTCTGGATTGTCGGCTTCTAAAAATAGAAGTTGAGCACAGATTAGATCGGCTTGATAATCATTCACTTCTCCTGTTAGGAAGATCACTCGTTCTTTTAGGAGACGTGAAAAAATATCATAACTGCGTTCTCCATTAGCAGTTTGATCTACTACCATAGGCACTAGGTTTGGCATTAGTATCCTCTTATTTTATTGAAAGTTGTTGTTTTAGATTGGTGTTTTCTTCAAGTAACTCATCAATCCGCTTATAGGCGTTTTGAAGTTGCGATTGAAGTTGTTTCATCTCGTATTCAATCGTTCCGACCCGTAATCTTGATTCTTGGACGATGCTCTCGTTGATGAAATGCTGGCTGTCGTAGGTTGTCATCAGGTAAACTCCAGTTTGAAGACAAAATCATTTTGTCTATAATGTCGTTTGACACTCTGTCGTCCCAAATTTCATATGATACAGTTATGACATAACTCATGTGTTTCTCCAATGTAGGACAACATTAGCACACAACTATTTATATGTCAAGGAATAAGTTCGCAGTTTATACGATGATAAATACTCTAATAGAACAAACTAGGAAAACGATAGTATGAAAAGCTACAAGGGGTTCAGCACCAAAAATCCAGCGGCTATAAATCACATCCTTCAGGGAAAGGATTTGGTCATAGAAGATGTTATGAACGAGATTATGACACGAAAAGGTGAACGGTTGATGATGCCAACCTATGGATGTATCATCCATGATTTGATTTTTGAACCACTAACATCTTCTACCTCGCAGCTTGTCAAGGATGATTTACAAAGAATTATTGATAATGATCCACGAATTGAACTGATTTCAGAGATAACATTACTTGAAGCAGACCATAGTATAACAGCAACAATGATTGTTAGAATTTTACCAAGCGGTGAAGTTGAACAACTCGTCATAGACTTAGAAAGAGAATAATAATGGCTCAAGATAGAATAGATAACTTATTTGCTGGTGAAAGCTGGTCAGCGGTTTACACTGCTTTCACTAACATCAGTTTGAAGGCGTATGACTTTGATAACATCAGAGAAGCATTGTTGTCATACATCGCACAGACATATCCAGACAAATTCAACGATTACATCGCAAGTTCTGAGTTCATTGCAGTCCTTGACCTTGTTGCATATCTTGGTCACTCTCTATCATTCCGTATGGATTTGAACAGTCGTGAAAACTTCTTAGATACCGCAGAGCGCAGATCAAGTATTCTTCGTCTAGCAAAGAACCTAGGATACCAGAAGAAGCGTCCAATAAATTCTCGTGGATTTATGAAGATTACAAGTGTATCAACCAATCAAAAAGTATATGACTCGGACGGTAAGAGCCTACAGTCCAAAAAAATACTATGGAATGATAGTAACAACGAAAACTGGTATGACAACTTTGTCACGGTATTGAATGCCGCCCTTCAATACAATACAAAGACTAACTCTCCTGCCGCCTCATTGACTGTTGGCAATGTTGAAAACTATATTCATTATGTAAACGAAAATCCAACTTCTAAATCCGTTATGTATTCATTCACTGGAAACGTTGCTGGTGACACACGATCATTTGAAGCAGTCAGAGCAGAATTTTCTGATGAAGTGATAACTGAATCTGAACCAAACCTAATGAACAACTTCTCAATCATATCACGAGATGATTCATTTGGACCCGCAAGTGACAGAACTGGTTTCTTTGTTTATGCAAAAGGTGGTCAACTAAAATTCAAAGATTTGAATTATACCACTAAAATCTCAAACCGAATTGAACAGATTTTGGATGCTGACATATCCAACAGTGACGTGTGGCTACAAAGAATTGACAGCAATGGAGACTACAGTAGTAGTGTTGCGTTGCTTGATAATACCACACGTGAAACTGCAATTTACAATCATTTGAGAACTGGAAATTCCGACATTGCGTCAGTTAGAACCAATGATGAGAACCAAGTAGAATTGATATTTCCCGATGGCGTGTATGGAAACACTGCTTATGGAAAATACAGAGTTTGGTATAGAATTGCTGACAACGCTAGTTATTCAGTTGATCGCGAAGAAATAAGAAATGCAACCATATCTATTCCATATATTGGCGAAGATGACCACCCATACATTCTTACCTTGACATTGCAGTCATCTCTTGACTTCCTAAGTAACTACGTTGGTGAAAATTATTACAGCGTGAAGAGACTTGCACCGAAGAACTACTATACTCAAGATCGTATGGTGAACGGACAGGACTACAATATCATGCCTCTTACTATGGGGGCAAGCGTTGTTACGAAAGTAAAATCAGTGAACACCACTTTTGCTGGTAAGTCTCGTTATTTTGAGATGGACGATGTTACTGGTCATCATTCAACCGTAAACATAACTGGAAATGATGGGTCCGTCTATATGGAACGTGATCCAATTCAAATGGAAATGTTTTTCAATCTAATGTCTGGCGACATTGATAGTTTCATACGTAATGATCTAACTGATGCTATAACTCACCCAAGTATGGTTAACGCATATTATTACTCATACAGATATGATGCATCAGTAAACATGAACACAATCCCTTATACTACTTGGGAACGCGATCCAAGTGATCCTTCAAACAACTTGAAGGGAACATTTGACACTTTCAATAATATAACACAGGGCGATAGTATAAAAATAGGACAAGAATGGTATACCGTAGTAAAATATGTGTATTCCACCAATACAATAACTCTAGATCGTGTTGCCGCATATGGTAATGTTCTAAAAGAAAGAGTAAAAGTATATGACAAAACGTTTGTTGATGGTGTGGTTGAAGCAATAAAACTTGAACTTTCCGAAAACTACTCCAACTCATTTGACTTGCTATATGGATTTCCATATCCAGAGGGCGGAAGTTCAACATGGGATATATTTACAGAAGCTGCTAAACTTGCACTAAACACCGAGCAACTTGCATTGTATAACACATGGCCTCTAAAAATAAACGTAAAATACCTTCCTGGAATACGAACAAATGAATCAAGATTTTTGGTATCATTTGATGGAAAGAGAGTTGTATTTGAAAGCCGTGATCAGGTAAAGTTCTATTACAGTAATGACAACAAATCAGTAATTGATAATGCAACCAATCTATCAAAAACTGATCAGATAGTTATAAACTATGCTGACGGTGATTACAAAGAAGCAGGAAATGTTGCAAATGTAACTGCAACTGCATTTACCATGGGATTTGGACCAGTGGTTGCCATAGATGATGTGAATGGAACATTTGATGTATCGTTTGCATGTTCTGGCGCACCAGAAAACTATGAGTTTGTTCAAGCAAACCATTCATACTTGAATGTTTCATATCAGCATTACATTGTTTCTCCTGATTGCATTGAACAACTTGTTACATCTCCATCTAATCCAATTGGAACTCCAGATAACGGGTATAAGATCACATTCCCATTAAACATTCTTGATGATACATTATATTCATTGACCTTGCTAGAATCTCATTTGACTTCTGTCCCTACAAACGACATCCAAGTTTCACTTCACAACATTTCAATGTATATTGGAACTGGAAATGTCGGAAACGTAGGCAACGTAGGTAATGTCAACAATGTCAGCAACGTAGGCAATGTATGTTATGACGGAATTGGAAATGTTGGAACTGGATCATATTCTGGCGATTTTTATACCTCACTAACATCATACGATCTTGAAAATGCGTTGGGACTCCATGGAAAGATTACTCTTGACTACATAGATACGGCCCAAGGAGATGGACATCTGTTCTTCATAGATCAAAGTCTACTGTCAAGTGGAAAGACAATGGAAACTGTTGAGAATGGTGAGCGTGGAACACAGACACCTCTTGTGACCCTAGAATGGGAAGACAATGGAATTCAATCATACCGATTTGTTTACACTGATACATTAGAATTCTTGAATAACATAGACAACTGTGATATTTACATAAAGCAAAAGGCATACTCTGAAGTTTCGTTTGTGACTACGGAAGAAATTACCGCACCTACTCTGTTTTTCAAAAAGACGGATGGAACTCTTATTACTCATGATTGGTTTACCTTGTCAAAACTGACAACCAACAACTATACAGCGGTATTCTGGGGTCCAGATGTTCCTGCTTCAACCGTATTAGATGTGTATACGGGTGTGACTGGATCATTAGAACTTTATAAATTCCATTGCAAGGTTAGAACAACGTTCTCCGATGTTGATTATACTGTGTATAGAGATAAGACCTATTCAACTGTTGGATCATATGTCTACGACAAATATATAACACCAGAAGGATACATTGACAACAAAAAAGTAAATATCTTGACACGTGACATGACTGGAAATCCAAATGGAATAATTGATACATTCTTGGATACTACCTCACATTCTCATATGTTTATTGAGACATATACTGGAATAGACGGAGTAGGATATACTCGTGCATCTGAATATGCGGTTCCATTAGAAGGCGACATATCTCTAGATTATGGAATACCGTCAACCTCTAGACTTGCATACGATACTATTACCGAACTATGGCATATAAAAACAAACGGACTTTGGAGTTTGCTGTCTGACATAACTAGTGATTATACTGAGCCATACAAAGGACAACTCGTGTATGCAGGAGTTACCTACACAATGGTTGAAGGTAAGACATATGTAACCGATAATTACATGAGTTTCCGCTGGGATCACTACGCAGACCGTGATAAAAGAATTGATCCAAGCACTTCAAACATTGTTGATGTGTATGTGTTGTCAACTGATTATGTTACGAAAGTAAATCAGTGGATCGCTGGCAATTTCAAATCTGCAATTCCTACTCCTCCGACTTCGTATGAACTGAAAAACATGATGAGTTCCATAAATGGAAAAGCTGCCATTGCGGACCATATCAGTTACATACCAGTTCGTTTCAAGTATCTATTTGGTTCATATGCCGAAGAACAGAACCAAGCGATATTCAAGGTAGTAAAACGAAAAGGGACTGCATACACTGATAGTGAAATAAAGTCAATGGTTTCTTCAAAAGTAAATGAATATTTTTCAATTGACAATTGGGACTTTGGCGACACATTCTATTTCTCCGAAGTAGCGGCATATTTACATAAAGAACTAAATGAGTATATCGCATCTGTTGTAATAACTCCAAAGTATTCAAATTACGACTTTGCAGATATGCTAAGTATTACTAGCGAACCGTATGAGATATTCTTGTCGGTAACTACATCAGCGGATGTAAAAATAATTGATTCAATCACAAAAACAGAATTATCAGGCGGATAAGACATGACAGATAAAGTTTACGATTTCCTTCCAGCACATTTGAAGAACGATGAGTTGGAGAATATTTTCAATGCTACACTTGATCGCGTTTTCTCAAAAGGACAAGTAGAGAAGGTAAGATCATATGTTGGAAGAAAAGAAAAAGGGATATACAAAAGAACAAACTCCTACCTAGAATATCCGTTTTCCGATTTGGCAAGAAAAAACTATTCTCTAGAGCCAGTTTATTCAAACGTGACCATACGTGAAAACGTATTCTATGATGATCTAATCAATTTGGTATATAACAAAGGCGGTCTAGTGAACGATCACCGCCGTATATTCACTAATACCTACAATACAGTAAATTTACCGATTGACTCTGATAAATTTTGTAACTGGGCAATGTATTACTGGGTGTATCCAGAATTTGACGTGAGTATCGCTGGATCAAATAACCTACATTATGTCACCATTGACCGAGGATCATCAAATTGGTGGAGCCAGAACAATTCGTGGTATCACTTTGAGGACATCAAACATCTTCTTACCGCCGATACCAAACCACTGATCAAACAGGCGACCCGTCCTATCATAGAGTTTGATAACCGACTTGTGCTATCTGATGCAAGTGCGTCAAAAAATGTGTCCGATTTGAATTTTGAAGAACCAACATTCAAAGTTTACGATTCATCTAATGTGTTTGTCGCAAATGAAAAGATATTCTCATATGTAACTGGAACCTCCGCAGATTATCCCTACGATAGTGAATTGATGATGTATCCAAAGATGATTGCTGGGGATTATTACAGCGAATACGTTTTTGTAATAAGCCTTGATACTCAATACCATTGCTTGTTGGGCGCTGAGAAATTGACTACATATGTAAAAAGTAACTTCAACTTTAGAAATATTCGTCAAGAAAAACCAGATGGTATGGTTAGTTATATTTCTCTAGCATATGAACCAAAATCAGAGAACGATATTGACGTTTATGTAGACGGCATAAAACAGGTTGGAAACTACCAGTATGCATCAGGAGTTGTAACTCTTGATGCGCCAACAGAGTCATATGTATATGTTGATTATACCACATTAAATCCAATACAAGATGAGGTCGCTGGAACCTATCAACTTATAAATCCATCAGTTGAATACAATCCAGACAACATAAGCCATGTTCAGGTGGAGTTTACGTATAGCACCATATTTGAACATTTGATAAGAATTATTGAAACCACTCCAAATCTGGAAGGTCAGGCAATATCTGATAACAACTTCCGACTTCTTACTGGATCAGATAAGACTATGTTCAACGATCAGGGCAGTGTCATGATACAGAGCGGAGTAGATATATCATTTGCATACTTTGCATTGTCACGAGACGATTATGATCCATATGCCGCGACAGAGTTCCTTTCGTCCGCATATAGTAACTACAAGAACAAACTTGTGTTGACCATAAAGGAAATTCTTAAATCGGTTGATCAAGGTAATAAAACCAACACTGAAATTCTTGAAGAAGCATTGCAAACTATTGCGACCAATAAAAGCACTGTTTATAAAGTGTTTGAAGGTATTGGAATGCTTGATTACGGCATTCGTAACAATCACTATGAAGAATTACCAGTAACAAACGTAAATGGTTCATTAGAACAGTTCATGCCTTCATTCTCTAATCCAGTGGTGAGTGACAATGATATTGCAGTGTATGTAAATGGTTCAATTCAAATTCTAGGATACGATTATAATATTTCTTCTACTGGCGGCGAAATACTGTTTACCTCATTTGTTACATCCGCATCGGATGTGATATTGGTAAGAAATTATGCAAACAGAGAAGATTTGAGAATACCTCCTTCATCTGTGAAATTGGGAATTTCCGCATCATACGTTCCACATTACGAAATTGATAGTCAATATAGTGAACCAGTTCAGTTCATCGTGGGGCATGATGGGTCCAAAACTCCAAGATGGTATGACCGCACCGATGATATTCTGTTGGAATATGAAATCAGAGTATATAACAAGTTGGCGGAAAAAGCTACATCTGTTGATTATTTGAACTATGGTGTATTTGTCGGATCAGATGATGGCTACTCAAACTTAGAGAAAAATCATATTGCTTATCCGTTCTTCAAAAAATGGATGATAAAAAACAGCATAAGCAATATGTATAACGACACGTTTGATCCTAATGATTGGAAGACATGGAACTATTCTCCGCTTGATTCTGACTTGCCAGGAAATTGGAGAGGCATACACCAATACTTCTACGGGACCGACAACATATTCTCAGAACCTTGGAAGATATTGAAGGTCAGTCAGAAGCCAGCAAACTTTGATTCTATGTATGGATCAAACTATCATAGTCCTTCATTCTGGGCTGCACTTATTGCAGACTCTGGAACTGAATCTCCTATTCCCGTATACACCAATGGTCAGATAAAGACAATAGACGATTTGCTATATAGTGGAGAAATAACTTCGCAAGTTATTGAGACACTTGCGGGCGACTGGAAGTTTGGTGATGTATCACCTATTGAATTGACTTGGAAGCATAGCAGTGAATACAGCTTTGTCACGTTCATTGAAATGATGTTGCAAAAGCCATTTGATGTTCTTTATGTCTATGAAGAAAAAGTAAAATATTTGATTGAACTTTATTCAAAGAGCCTAGGCATAAAGATAGATGACGTATATGCGCAAAAACAGAATTATGAATTCAAGTTGGGTTCAAAACTTGCTGGGTTTGTCAACAACTTTTCACTGTTGAGTGAAAATGAATCGTTAGCTAATAGCAAATACACTCCTATTCCTTCTGACAACTTTGATCTATTTGTTCATGCCAGCGTCCCAAGTAAGTCAGAGAATTTTAGCGCCATCACTATTGAAAAGGTATCGTTGGATGCATTGTATCCTACTTACAGCATTGATGAAACAGCAAATTACATAATAGGTGACGTAGTAATAAATCCAAACGATAAGAAATATTACAAGAGAAAAACGAATGGGCAGACGGACAAAGAAATAGCACAGGCAATTTCCTTTGACTATTCTGCATGGATTCTTGTGTCACAACCAAACATAAAGAGCATAGGATATAGAATTCATGGTTATGTTGATCTTCATCCTACATTCGTTACCTACGAGTGGGATACCGCCAGCGGCGAGAAGGTGTATGAAACAGAAGGTGACAAGATGGTCATCAAAAACTGGAAGCAGAACACCTATTATAGAATAAATGACCATGTAGTTTACAATAACATTCCTTACATTTGTTTGGAGGAGCACACATCTTCAAACCTATTTGAAAATTCATTGAATAAATGGAAGGCACTGGGCATATGGCCCCGTGTCAACAAGATATATGCATATGGATATAACGATGTATTGAATACAAAAACGAAGACCTACTACTACGGTGATATTCTTACCTCAGTGAATGACGTTGTTCACTTGATGGTTGGGTATCAGGCATATCTAGAAGCAAGAGGCTGGAAGTTTGTAGACATTCTTGACAATTCATCTCCAATAGATTTTGAATCTCTTATACCACAATTCTTAGAGTGGAGTGCACAAGGAAACAACGCAGGAGAATACATTTCTCTTACTCCTATAAGAGAGAACGGATCATTCACCTCATCAAGTGGTGTGGCGTCAGTAGCCAAAGAACTGTTCAAGAACTTCTATCGTGTGGTAGATGTGAATGGTAACAAAATATCAGAGAACGATATAGAGTTCTATAGCACTGGAAATACACTCACATGGAAATCCAGCACACCAGTTTATGGTATAAACATTGGCATTCAAAATATTGAACATGCATTTGTGGTTGATCGCGTGGATTCTTACAATGATGTGATTTATGATCCTGCGCAGCATAACAGAAACTTGCGTATGCTGGTAGACTGCGACAGAGCGGTTGGCTGGAATGGAACTATGTCTGTTGATGGCTATATCGTGTATGGTAACAAGATGATTCCAAACTTTGAGACGATTGTAAATGATGTTCTTTATTACCGTGACACTCTGGTTGATCAAGGATTGGAAAATATAAATCTGTTGAAGGCAAGTCAAATTGGCTTCTTCCCACGTGATTATTTTACTCGTATGGGCATTGAACGAGAGAGCCAACTTGAGTTTTATAAAGGCTTCATCGTAGGCAAGGGAACTAAGGATAGCGTGAACAGACTGGTCAACTTGGAAAGCAACATTACTGACATAGAAAATAGCGATGTGTGGGCGTTCAAGCTTGCCGATTACGGAAATAATAACTCAAGAAAAACTGTGTCAAGTGTTATAAACATATCTGATATGAAAAAGAACCCACACGTTGTTACATACCTGTCTCTTATACACATCTGACGCTGCCGACGAATAGAGAGGTGTAGATCTCGGTGGTCGCCGTATCATT
>ENA-OSIY01000287-OSIY01000287.1-marine-metagenome-genome-assembly--contig:-NODE-287-length-29439-cov-10.206491_pt1 | contig 29439 bp, 42 predicted proteins | sample MGYA00237884_ERZ534233 | MGnify/ENA primary metagenome ERZ534233 (study PRJEB26412, sample SAMN06343840) | marine metagenome | isolation source: estuarine water | place: USA: Columbia River Estuary... | reverse complement strand
CCCCAAGCCCAAGCATCCCCATCAGTACGGTTGTTAGCAAAGAACCATCTACTGGCGGGACGGTGAACCAGATGCCAAGTATTGGCGCAAGAATCGTCGAGTAGACTAGAGCGAAGCAGCATGACCAGCCGACTGCTGGCCGCCATCCAGAAACAAAAAGGCTCTTGTGCGCTGCCTCTACCTTGTTAACTTCTAGCTGCGCCAGGCTGGCTTCGTGAGCCTGTTTCGATGCGAGTGTCGATATTTCGTGAGCCAAGGCCGCAGCCTTATCTTTGTCTTTAATTACTTTTCCTAGCAACCCTGTTACTGGCTCTATTAGTGATCCAAGAATATTCATTCAGACTTACCTAACAGCTTCTGAACGCTGTCGCTCTCATAAATTCGGATTGCCATCCAGATACAGGTAAAAAGTGAGGCAAGCGGTGGTAACCAGGCAACCATAGTTCCAAGTGCCGTGCTGGCAGCGGCTAAATCAACAGCTTGTTTCGCTTCTTCTGTCATTTTTCGTCCAATTAGTAAGTCCATACGACAGGCGTATCCTCACGAATGTCCAGATGCACAAAAGTCTTGGCGATGCCCACTCCTGTGAACCCTAGCGCCATTGCGTGTCTAACGATTTCGTGACGTTGTTTCCCGTTGCTTACCGCAATGTCAGCGGCAATACCCTTGGTGTGACTGCCGCCACCATTCGGCTTGTTTATTTCCACGCTGTGACTTGGGTCTCTGTAGCCACTGGTAATCGTGCAAGCCCAACCCAACACTCCTCGAAGGTGATCTAGCTTGTAGATCAACTCGTCCTCTATGCGGTTCTCGCCAGTTTCCTGGCATTTGAACTCTTCTCTGGTAAAGTATTTAAAGTCAGTCATTTATAACCACTCGCCTAGTGCGTGTTGTATGCTTTGCTCTTCTAGAATACTGGACACATCAGCTTCCTTAATCCTGTGAATACGGCTTTTAACTTGTTCTGTTTTTTCAAAAATAACGATGCGCTTGGGTAATATTACAAGTGCAAAAAAATGGCAGTCTTCTGGACGATATAACCCGCCTGTTCTACGAGTAGCAAAACGCCAGTATCGACTCCCGTTTAATGTTTCGACTTGGTTCGTGCTTTTTACTTGGCATTTTAAAAACAAGCCTGAATGGCTCTCGACCAGTAAGTCGTAAACAGATGGGATATCGGGTGAGGCTATCGCCTTAAAGTGGCGTTGTAGCACAGCGGAAGCTAAATACTCTCCTGCCTGTCCTATTGCGTTTGAGCGGATTCTCTATTCTACCTTATGTAAGTTAGTTAGCCTAAAATCCCCTAGAAACTAAACGTAGTAAAAATAAGGGTCTTTACTGTGAGCCTCTAAAAACTTAAAGGCTGTCGCCAGATGCGTCCCTACAACTTCAGGCTCTATCTTGTATATGGTTACAGCGGTACGTTGCTTGGGTATCTCCGAGACACTGTGGGGAACGGCTGAGTTGTGGAAGTACCAACGGTTTGCGTCATATTTAACTGTTTCAACCACGTCCCCCTCCATGTCTTCTTTCCATCGCGTGACAGCACCTTCACCATGTAACAGGCAGTTGTAAGACCATTTTCTTATCGTGTCCGTGTGAAAATGGGCGTAGTCAGTGTCGAAGCGTTGAATCGTCACAACCCATTCGTCACTCAAATCAATAGGTATGTTTTCCACGACCCACTGACGCAACGACCAGGGGGCTGTAAGCATCGAAAAAGGCTCTTTTTTAGATGCGGGAATCGCTCTTTCAGATGACAACGACCATTCTATTAGATCAGCGGCCATGTCATCGGGGAAGGAAGGCCAATTCTTCTTTTCGTAATACTTACCCATCTAGTGGTTTTACTGAATTGTAGAACTCTATGTCTTTAGCGAAATAAAGCCTCATTCTTTCGTAGCAGTCCGACGGCAACCACGTCTCTACAGGTTGCTTAAACTCTTCGGGAGTCCCTGTCGGATTTCTCTGGATGTGGGGAAGATTAACAGACACGTTTTTACCAAGTGTATCGCTTAGAACTTTGTTTGTGGCCGCTTCCGCATCTTCAAACCGGTATGCGTCCACAACTGTTTCTCCGTTGTGGCAAAAAAACTGTTCGTAGCTGAATGGTCGGTCTGATTTCTGACCCGTAAGCATATGAGCGGCAAAAGGCATCGGTGACGTTTGCCTTACCAAGTTACATATCTGAGTTAAAGGGTCTTGATGTTTGTCGAGAACGCCAATGAACCTAGCCAGAAAAATACTTGAAACCCATCTCTCAAAAGGTTCTCTAACAAAAGCAAAAGCGCGGAACTCTTTAAGTTCGTCTTCTGTCATAACCCCTGTATCAACTAAAACAGATGGCCTCATGTGGTATTTCTTTATATTGTCAAAATCCACTGAGTGGCTAAGAGAGCGAACAATATCTGTTTGATCAGCGATTTCAGCGTTCTGCAAAGCGTGTTGAACTGAGTTAGATGCAGTGCGGGGAACTGCTACGAACAAAAGTTTATGCTTTTTTGAAAGGTACACTATGATGCTCCGGTTGTGTCTGCGTAACCATCCATTACGGTGGCCCCTGGTGTAAGTCTGCGAATCAGATCCTCTTGCATTGGCCCTACAGTCGGCCCCTTCCAGCGGGCAGCGACAGTTGTAGGTGTGAGGCCATCCTTCCATTTTTGGAAGGCGAGCAGCCCAAAACCGCCGTTCACTACATCACGGGCTACACCTTTAAAATTGACGCCTGCTCCATGAGTCTCGCCTGTAACTAGAGTCTCAGATGCCTCTCTGTAGGTGGTCTGCTTCAACTGACCTGCGTCATCTACTGCCCAGGTGTCCAAGCGCATCTTGATCACATCAACGTCTGGGTGTCCGTGGATAGGTAAGTTTGGGCAAGGGTGTATCAGGTACAGTTCAACCTGAAACTGACCGCTTCTAAACAAACAAAAAGAGGTGGCATCGTCGCTTAAATTTACAACTTCGTCTGGTGGTGCAATTGGTCGATTCGCAGCATTCCACCACTCGCAAAACTCCCGCACTGTTTCCCAATGCGGCACCGCGTGGCCCCGCATCGGGTTAGTGCTGAAAACACCCGCCTTTGCCATTTTAATGGTCATTAGCTGACCGCCAGTTCTGCTGTTGGGCGCAGTGTTAAATATCGGTCAGCGTACTGCGATGACAAATTAGCTTCGTGTGCGCCTTGTAGATGCTCTAAGAAATCCGAACCACCTTCGTGATCAAGGCAAAGCTGCAATACTTGCTGCTGGGTGATACTGCTGTAATCGATAAATGAATCAGACAGAGTGTCAGTGTTCAGGTATGTCAGTATTTGACCTTCGCTGTTCACTGCGCGACGGAAATCGGCGTCAAAAAACTCTATCTGCCACAGCACTTTCTTGACTACGTTTTCGCGTCCGTCTTGTTCGGGGATCGTATATACCTCTAGTATTTTTGCTTCGTACTCAATGTTCATTAGTTGTGTCCTCTAATAATGTTTTTGCTAACCCGACTCGTAACTTTGCAGCGCGGGTTAATGTTCTCTCTGCCAAGCTTTTAACAGCGGGTAACTCGTCTGCAAAAGGCAATGCTTTCTCCAAAGCGTAGGCAAACATCTCGTTACCGTTGGCTGAACCTTTTTCAAACACATCAACGTAATTAAATACGGATGCATTTTCAGCAAGCATTCCGTAGTTCATAGCCATCTGGCCCGACAAAACATTCGCAATAAGTAAATCGCTTTTATGATTCATATGCCTTGGCATACGAAGCCGTTTAGCTGTCTGCAACACCCCCGAATCTGAATCCGGTATTTCGGCCCATCGCGCTGGGTTGATAATAAACACGCTCAAATCCAGGTGTTTTCTACCAATCTGGCTGCCAACAAGCCCGTAGGCTTGGCTGTGCTTTGGGTGATCGCTAAACACACCAGCGCGGCCCAGGCAGATGTCATACTCACTTAGCAAATCCCAAGAAGGTAAGTCTCCGCTATTCACGTCCAAAATTACGCCGCTTTTTACTACTAACGCTGGCTTCTCAATATTCTTTAACGCCGTGGCTATAAACCCACCTTCGTATGGCACCACCTTGCAGTCCCAGTCAGGCATGTTTGCTTTTACAGAGTTAACTGTCAGCGACGCCAGCTTGTTGCACTCGACTACTAAAACTTCGGGGCGCGACATGCTCAACTCCTATGTACTGATCAAAAAACCTAGTCAGATTATCTCGGTGATTGTCTTGGTCTGAAGGTATCAGCCCAGAACAATCACTACTTAAAACTGATTTCAAGCGGTCTGCTCGAAGAGAGCCTTTGTCTTCTAACGCTCTATATATCGCGGTGTATGTACACCACTCATCGCGCTTGCCAAATAAGTAAACTTTCTTGCCTTTTGCCAAAGCCACAATTCCCATTTCGCTGTTTTCACAACAGCCCACAATCGCCGCTCGATCTAGTATTGCTTTGCCACTTTTTTTCTTTTCAATGACATTCTTTGCGCCGTACTTGTGTACCAGGTGTTGGTACACAGTTGGCGACGTAAGCGGGTGGCACTTCAGCTTCGCGCCCTGGGCCATCGCTCTTTCGATTTTCGGCCAGTCGGCAACTTTTTCTAATATGTTCGTGCCTGGGAGAAAAATCACAAAGTCATGGCTGTCGGAAGTAGACCGTAATCGGTACTTGTCTTCGTTGTTCTCAGCAATATCCCTAAACAGACGTTCACCAGTTGCGTTAATTTGGCTGTTAGCTGCTTGCTGCATCGTTTGAGATGCGTGTTTTATACTTGCTGCTCTTAGGTAAATGAACTTCGTTAGCAAGTCCGTATAAACGTATCCATGTATCTTGCCGTCGCTGAAGTTGTACCAGAGATCATATTCGATCTTTGTACCTCTCCAAGTGCCAGGTAACAGCTTCTTAATTTCAAGTAGTTGGTCGCTTTTTCTGTTTCTTAGTACGTTTCCGCTTTTAAAAAAGTGTGCTGCAGAATTACCAAGTTCGTCATTCTCAGCTAGTTTCTTCAAGTCTTTCTTCCAATTTAGCGATCTGCACTTCAAGTTCAGAGATACGGTCTTCTGTTTCTGAAAAATGCTCCATAATTACATCGAGCGTGTTTTCTAGTTTTCTAGCCATGTCATCCATTAGTCTTCTGTCCACTGTGAGCCATCCCAATACCGGCGATTGTTAGCGCCTTGACTGCCTACTTCGGTCTCATTACCCGTTGCTGTAAGTCTTTCGTAAACCACCGTGGACGTATCCCGATTCGTGTTAGTCGATCTACTTGTCCCTGTGTCATGCGCGGTGGTGTTGTTAGTGTCAAAAGTCGTAGTGAACGACGTAGTAGTTGCACGACTAGTGCCTGTGGCGCGAGTAGTGTTAAACGACGTGGTGGTTGATCTGCTTGTTCCAGTAGCCCGCGACGTATTAAACGACGTAGTAGTTGATCTGCTGGTGCCAGTGGCGCGAGACGTATTAAACGCTGTGGTCGTTGATCTGCTGGTGCCAGTGGCGCGAGACGTGCTGAAAGTCGTGCTAGTTGCTCGGCTAGTAGAACGAGAGGTTGCGAACGTAGTGGTGCGAGAGGTGCTGCGAGAGGTTCCACGGCTGGTTCCGCGAGAGGTACCGCGGGTTCTGGCGAGCCTCTTAATTCGATACTCTGTGGTCGTGATGGTATAAGCGTCAGTAATAGAACTGTGTTGAGCGCCCCGCTGGTATGTAAAACCGCCTACCGAATAAGTGGTGCTGGCTGCTAAAGATGTGGAATTTAATTGACTACCGTAAAACCAGAATTGGGTGCCAGAGCCAGAGATACTGCCGCCAGATATTTTCGTTACACGGTAATTTGTGCTGTACCCTGGGTAGCTTTGTGCGTGTGACTGTGTGTTAAACGACGTGGTGTACGACGTGGTGTACGACGTGTTGAACGAAGTGCTACGCGACGTGTTAAACGACGTACTGAACGACGTAGACCACCCCGCACCTGTAGAGAAAGAAGTCGTGGTGTTGAACGACGTGGTGGTTGCTTTGCTGGTGCCAAAAGTAGTCGTGGTGTTAAAGGCTGTAGTCGTAGCGTTGCTTGTACCAAAAGTAGTGGTCGTGTTGAACGCTGTCGTAGTCGCGTTGCTCGTACCAAAGGTGGTGGTCGTGTTGAACGCTGTGGTGGTCGCGTTGCTCGTACCAATGCTCGTACTATAAGTAGTTGTATAGCTGGTCGAAGTGTCAAACGCTGTAACTGTACCAAAAATGGTACTGGTGTCTCTGGTTGTGTCATAGACAGCATTCCAGACAGTGCCTAACGTGCCGTTGTTGTTGGCAACCACATAGTTAACGCCATAAAGCGTCCCCTGGTCACCTTTAACAAAAATCTGCGTGGGTTCTTTTAAAGTACCGCTGTCGTTAACTTTAATAGTCATAACGGCCTCTTAAACTACATACCAAACGTGTCCGTTAGCAAAGCCACTGGCGCTTGTTGGCGCTGTCGTGACAACAGATTGTGTTCCTGCGTTGTCTAGCTTAGTTTTTAAGGCAGTAGTAAAGTTCTTCTCTGTGAGGCCGCCATCTCCGACATTGTAAGTAGTGCCTACCCCTGTGACTGTAAAGTTTGGATATGTTCCTGACACAGTCGTTGTTCCCGCGCCCGTGAGCGTTACCGTCTGGTCAGCTTGTGCAGCAGTAGCGTATGCACTTGCGTCTGTTGTGGCCGCTGTGCCTAACCCTAAGTTAGTCCTGGTTGTGCCGACATTGTTGAGATCAGACAGGTTACTAGTCGCTAGTAATGCACCCGACAACGATGCGTATGCATTCAACCAGGTGCTACCGTCATAGACTTTCATTTCGTCTGTCGCGGTGTTGAAGTACAAAGTACCCGCAACAAGTGTGTTGCCATCGTTATCGTTAGAAGGATTTGACGCTTTCTGACCCAAATATCGATCATCGAACGAATCAAAAGCCGCTAATGCGGCATCTCTTGCAGCTTCTGCGGCTGACTGAGCGGTGGTGGCTGAAGATGCGCTGTTTGATGAGACTGTGGCTGATGAAGCCGAATTTGCCTCTGAACCTGCCGCATTTGTCGCTGAGTTTGCCGCATTTGTCTCTGATGTAGATGCCGCGTTTTTTGATGCAAGTGCAGATGCCTCAGATGCTGATGCTGTTGACGCGCTTGATGCCGCATTATTTTCTGAGGCCAGAGCGTTAGACGCAGAATTTAATGCTTCTGACGCTTTGGTAGTCGCAGTTGAGGCCGATCCAGAGGCAGAGGTTGCGCTTGATGCCGCATTATTTTCTGAGGTCAAAGCGTTAGACGCAGAATTTAATGCTTCTGACGCTTTGGTAGTCGCAGTTGAGGCCGATCCAGAGGCATCTGTTTTCGCTGACTCAGCCAAATTCTTGGATGCGAGTGCATTTGTTTCCGCGCTCTCAGCATCTGTTTTCGCTGACTCAGCCAGATTCTTGGATGCGAGGGCAGATGACGCTGATGCCGCAGCCGCATTTACACTTGATGTGACAGACGAAAGTGCGCCAGTAGCAGTTGATGCGGATGAGGCTGCATTTGATTCTGATGTGGCTGCCGCGTTTTTTGATTCGAGGGCAGATGCCGCTGATTCCGCAGCCGCGTTTTTGTATTCTAACGCATCGACCTCTGCCGCTTCCTGAACAGTTGTGTTTGATATGTTCTCGTAAAAACCTGCCATATTTTAGTATCCGTTCCCAACTTCTGGTGTTGCTCCCGAAAACTCGCTGTAACGGAGGTGCGCCATCATGCGACTAAAAGCGTTCTGGTATCCTGCTTCCCATCTGCTGTTGTCCGAGCCTAAAAAATTACCTGCTTCTGCAAGCGCACCATATAAATACAGTTCTGGAATAGTTTGCAAAAGGACGTTTGTCTGATTGGAGTCAGTCAGCGCGTCTACCTCGTAGTAATAAACCATTTCCAAGGTGTCGCTTGCCGTAGGTGTTGGCGTGGGAAAAAACAAAAGTTTTCCTGCTTCACGCGCAAAAAACTGGGGTGTCCCAGAGTCTTGCACATATGATCGAAGCTGCGTTCCACTCAGACGCTGTAACGGTCTGTCGTTGTAGAAAACATCTTTTACTTCTAAGAAATCAGAGGGGATCGTAGACTTACCTTCTGAGTCTATGGTCACTATGACCTTTTTTTCTATCGTTGGTATCCGAACTTCATGTGCTATTCGACTTTCTACCAACCGAATAAAATCTGGTATTTCCGTTGCTAGGTCGGTTCGATTTAACCAATTAGCAATTGAGGCTTTGAGGCCGTTATAAGTGGTCATACTCATAGTCTGCCGCCGCCTGTGCGAAGATATGCCCACTCCGGTGAGTTTAGCTTTTTCTTCATTCTCGCCAGGTCTTCTTTATTCGGGGCCATGACGTTTATGCCTTCGTTCATCCACTCTACTGCCACAACATCAGGTATGGTTGCTACACGCACCATGTCACCCATGCGCTGCCCTTCCGCTTGCTCCCTGGCTCGCTTGTTAGCTTCCAGTATTGCAGTTACGTCTTGAGAGTGGCTGATGTGGATTTTGTCATCGCTCTGATCGTGTTGAACATTTGCGATCATTTCGCCAGTTTGGAAACCAGACATTTGTAACCTCCCTAAATTAATAAAAGGATGGCCCCGAAGGGCCACCCAGTTTTATTGCTTTAAGCAGTTAGGGCGTTAATCAGACCAGATGCTTTGTCGTTTTCGCAAACCAAAGTCTGCTCAGTCAACATTTGCTTCTTCTCGCTATCGCCGTTGCGGGCAAGGTTGATAGTCTGCATTGGACGCAGAACTGCACGGCTCCAATACTCTGTGTCCAACACGAGACAAGAGTTGGCTTGGAGAAATCTATTAGGGACAACCGCGCACTCCGAAAATGGACTAACGTATAAATCCACGCTGTTCACAATTTTGGTGCCGGTGCTGAAGTCACGGTTACGACCAGAGGACGCTGCGAAGTTAGCAACCAGAACAGAGTGAGATGGAGTCACCTGAATCTGGTTCGGATCGCCACCAGCTTCATACACAGACTGCAAAGTACCTAGCAAAAAAGCTTCGGTAAAAGTACGGTTAGAACCGGCAGTGTTAGTTGTCGCTGCGTTGATCTGATTCTGAGCCGAGGTTAGCTGACGAGCAGTTGTTGAGTTACCGGCAGTACCTGCCTGTCCAGCGCCAACGAATGCGTGTTCGATGTCACGACGCATTTCTTTTCCTTTCATAGCGATGTTCATCGCCAGATCAGAATCCCTGCCGTACTTTTCTACGGCTTCAGAAGTTCCTGAAGACTGAACTACCTTGGTGAAAATCTGCGTGTTAGCAGTTTTCATGGTAGTGGTGTTCATACTTGCTGCACCCGCGTCTGCTCCTTCTACGGCGGCATTTGAGCCGACTACCGACAACTCCGATTGCTGCCATTGGTGCAGAGTGGCTGATGCTGTGCCTGTTCCGATTGAAGAAGTGAACGGCGTGAGGGTCGGGCTGATATCATAAATTATGGACTCGATATCGGATTTGAGGCCTACCTGATCGAATGTCTTTAAAGTACCTGCTACTACTGGCATGAGAAAATTCCTAAAGTTAAGTTTTATTCAAGAGGGCTTGAACTGCATCTTCCATAGAGCCGGACTTCTTGAGACGTTCACGCGACTTGCGGTAATTATCTTTTTTGCCCAGGTCTTTTGGTTCTGCTTTCTTGCCCGATAAAGTTTTTTTCGGTGACGCTTTAACTTTCTTTTGCGTTACCGATTTAGCCTGGTCAAACTTCATAGCCTTATACAAAGCCGTAATCATCCTGTGGTCGTGTGTCTCATTAAATTCTTCTGAGGTAACACCTAACGACTGTGTTGCGTACTCACCGATTGAGTAATAAAGGTCGTTGTTCCAGTTAGGGATCGTGGATTTGAGAACAGTCAGGCTTTCTTTGGCGCTTTCTTTCGCCGCTGCCTGTTGCTGTTTAGTGGCGCGTTGTTGATGCTCTTCAGACTGTGCGCGAATAAAATCGTGCGTCTGCTTAGTTTGCTCAAACATCGCCTTGGCTTGCTTGTATTGATCAGGGTTTTCCACTGCCGCTTGCTCCCAGTTCACATTATCAAAACGTGACAGGTCTGCTCCGGCTGCGGTCAAGAGGGCGCTCAGTGTGGATTCGTAATTTGCCGTTTGTTCTTCGGCGGCTTTACGCTGTTCGGCAACAAGTTGCGTCTTCTTGGTGTAATCGGATTGTCGCATGTAACCAAGTTTAATCTCTTCGACCGAAACGGACTCGCCGTCGATCTCAATATTGCCTTCGGTTATATACTCAGGTGCGCTTTCAGATTCATCTTCAGATTCTTCGGTTGGGTCTTCGACCTCCTCTGATTCTTCCGACTCTTCTTCAACTTCCTGCGACTCTTCGACCACTTCATCAGTGATTTCTTCAACCACCTCTTGCTCTTCTTTAGGCTCTTCGGTTTGTTCCTCTGGTGAGGATTCCATAGCGGCCTGCAGTCTAGCGATAATGTCGTTACCACTTGGTTCAGTTGAGTCCGTTGCGGTTTGCTCTTCTGACATGGTTATTCTCCTAGTTTACACCTGTTCCTGTGTCTTCGTTAGTTCATATTTATTGACCATGCTGGCAAGCTGCTGCACAAAGACCTGTCCGGCCTTAAACATGTTGTATAAACGCTCCCTCTCAGCATCTGCTTCTGGGGGCGTAGCTAAAATTTGATCAACAATTTGCGCGTTCATCGTTTCAAAAGCTTTGTTAAAAACAACGCTTCCTAACATTTCAGTTGCGGCGTTGGCTTCGGTAGCCAGGTCGCCTGGTTCTGCATCATTCATCGGGTAACTCCACAGTTGTGGTTGGTTTAGGTTTAATTTTTGCCATACGGCCCCGCGAGGGGGCTTTAGGCATTGCAGTGTCTTTATCCAGTTTTCCGTCTTTCCACTTTTGAAATTCATCAAACGCCTGTTTTCGCGTTTTCTTCTTGGCGTATTTTTTTTCGTTGGCGTTCTGTATAAATCCAGCCCACTTAGCTTCTAAGTCAGTCATTAGCCAATACTCACATTACGTTTTTGTTTAGATTCAAGCTGCAGTTCTGCTTCTGACATTTCCATGTCGTGAGTCTGCTTCTCAACGTCCAACATCAACCGACTCTCTGTCTCTTCCTGGTTGTGCTGCATATTCTCCATCTCGATGAGCATCTTGTTCTGTTCCTTCATCACATCGAGCTCTAGCTGACCTTCGAGTACAGCAACCTGTCTTGCAGTCATACCCGCGTTGAATTTCTCAACTTCAGCCTGCTTGGCTGCGGCCTCTTCCTGCTGCTGCTGCATTTGCTGCTGTTGCTGCTGGAACTCTGGGCTGTTGGGATCGAACAGGTACATGCCGCCAGACTTAATGTTCAGCAACTCATACGCACGACTCAGCAGCGCGTGACGCTGCGGCGCGTTGTACATGCCACCCACATTGGGGTCGTTGGGGTTCATCGTGAACTGCTGATCAAGTGACAACAGTATCTGCGCTTCTTGTGCCTGCTCTTCAGGCGTTAGGGCCACAGCGACAGACATCTCTGTGCGGTCACCTAAGAACTGCGGATTAACAGGAATAAACTGGCCGTCTAGCTGAACCATCTTTTCCTGCGACTCGTTCTCCACCGCCAAGCGATATATGTCGTGCATCAGTGGCTTTAAGAAGTTCTCAGCTAAGTTGCGGGCCATGACCATAATTCTTCGGTTACTGGCGTTCATAAACTGAGTGATCAGGTCAGAACTGTTCTGCTTACTAACAACAGTGCTGTCCATGCCACGGGCCATACGGCTCATGCCGCTCCGCGCTTCCTTCTCAGTTTCCAGGTTCTCAATCGCCTGGAAGACGGTGCCTGAGAGGTTAGGCATCGGCATAGGTCTGACAACCGACTCAGGGTTCGGGCTGTTAACGTCGATAACTGCGCCGACCTTATTCTGTAGCAGGTCTCTGGGGTTCTTAACCAGGGACAGGTTAGCGATGAACCGTGAGGTGTTGGTCATAAAGGTGTGATCGACCACGCCACGCTTTAAGCTGCTCTGCGTTTTCTGAATATCAAATAACACATCTGCCAGGCTCATACCGTGGAAGCGGTGAGGCAGTGGGAATGGCGTGAAGTACCGAAAAGGCTTCTCGCTGACTATCTCAACGTCCAACATAATTGTGCGGCTGTGAAGTACCTTCAGCACTACGCACTTCTGCAGGTCATCGCGGTATTTCTTGATGTATGACTCGTAGATCGTCACATACTGGCGATCATGGTTGTCGCTGTTATCATCGTCGTGGCGAAACCCATCGACAGCGTCACGGCCAATACGCCCGTCACCCTTCATGTCCTTATCTTCATCCAGCTTGGCGACCAGGTCGGGGTCGTAGCCCTCGCTCAATAACTCGCCACGGGTGCGACTTGTCCTGTGCGAACAGAAGTCAGCGTCTTCCTCATCTGTAGCGCGTGGTGTTACAAGGAAATCTTCAGGCGGTATGACTTCTATGCAGATTTTGCTTTTGTCGATCTTGCGAACTAACTCGCCGCTGTACATTACCTGGGAAGCCTGGACGGGCTGACCTGTTTGCGGGTCTTGAGCCTGTACAGCTTGCGCCTCTTCAGCGTACTCAGTGATTGTTACATCGGGATCAGACGCGATCTGATTAAAGCTTGCCTCGTCAACACCCTCAAAGGTTTCCTCGTCATACTCATAATAATTCTTGTAGTAACGCTTCACTATTCCAGTCTTAGCGACCAGGGCGTCGTGGATCACATCGTGGAGAATTTTTGAGCCTTTGTTCTCTCTATAAAAGATGAAGTTAGTCAGCGCAGTCGCCATCTTGGCAGGCAGAAAGTCCTCTGCGGTTTGCGGATCGAAGCGGCACACGTTGCGGTCAGCCGTAAAGGTCTCCATCAACATAGCCTTCACGCTCTCGACTGCGTCAAAAACGTCCATGCTCACATGCTGTGACCGTCCAGTGCGCTCATTACCCAGCGGCATGCCGTAGTAGTAGCTGTGGCCCTTGTCCCGCTGCTCCCCGATCTCGCTCTCAGAGTATGAGTCGGCAGCGTTAATCATATTTTCTAACGAAGCCAACAACTCGCCTTCGTTTATCTCAGAAGTTATATTCATGTGTGGTGTATCCCGATTGTCCGTTAGTTAATTGCTGTCGCTCGACTGCGTTTTGCCCGTAGCGGGTCACTGAGATCGCTGAATACCTGGTGGCATCCATCAAATCGTCAAATTCTTTATGTATCTTTCCCTTCTTCCGGTGATACCGGCGAAACTCTTCAAACCAAGGCACCAGGTTGCTGAATACCCGCAAACGCCCAGTGCGAAACCTCTCCAGCATCTCCATCAGCCCTGGCTCGACGTAGTTAGTGCCGTCAGGGTTGGTAAACTTGCCGATCATCAGCACCCCCGCCTCCAAGTACATCTCCGCTAGAGTTCTGCCGCTGCCCTTCTCCGTGTTGTCACCGTCATGGGGGTATATGCAGGGGATATCCTTACCCCTGGACTTGATAACAGTTGAGTGGACGGCTGGAATCTCGCCTTCTTTCTTGTAGGCGTCATAAACGTATATGACATCTGAGTCAGGATCGTAGGCTGTCCAGACACAGGTGGTCGGGTGCGTTATTCCGAAGTCCACAGCACACAATTTCTTGTAATGCTCCGGTATTTCAAACGGCTCAACCTTTATAGCCTCTTCGGCTATGGGGAAGACCATGCCCTCACCCAGAACGGGTATGCCCTTTGACCGCATATCTCTCTGGTACTCAGGAATAGCAGCTAAAAGCTGGGTCTTAGTCTCGTCGGTGATGTGTGGAGCATCGTTCCATGTGACATTCTGGAGATACTGGCCCTTGTTCGGGTTATCCATGAACTGGCTGACGAGCTCGGTCATCCCGTTCTCTGGCGTTAAAGTACCGACGAGGTAGCCGCCCTTCCCATCGTTACCTGTGGCTGTACGAGTTAGGCATTGAGGGTAAATTGTGGGGTCGGTTGGTTCCTCGTCGATCCAAATGTAGTCCTGACTCGAACCCATGAGGACATGTTGCCCCTGAGTGTAGGACTTAAAACTTACAAGGCTTGTATTACCCGCCGCATGGCGCACCGCCACATCTCTTGGTAGCCGTGGCGTTCCCATCGCAGGGGTTACTTGGTAGATAAGCCTTTGAGGTATGAGGCCAGAGCCGTCGAACTTCCCCTCGCCCAAGTACATGCCCAACAATTCTTTAACGATTACATCGCGTAGCTGCTCACCGGACACGCCCAGGCACCATATCTTTGTAGGTCGGGTGAACCTGATCCCCACCCACCAATCTGGATATAAGCCTGTGAGGTGAAATGCTACTTCTGCGGCCTGTGAAGCAGTTTTGCCTACACGGTTTGCCGCCATCAGCATTCTTTGCTTGTTGTCTTTACCAGCGGCGTAAAAGTCTTCCTGCCAACCGTATGGCTTCCAATACTTCAGACGGTTCTGCGCTTTGTGCAGCTTCACCACGCGGATTGCTTCTGCTATTTTTTCCGCTTTATTTTTCTGGGCCGCTGTCAGAGCAGGTACTTCGTTTTTTGAAGTCTCTTTTTTTGAAGTCGTTTCTGTCATTCTTCACTAAGTCCAATTTCTGTGGGTAAATAAACTTCCACATATGACCGGCATGTTGGGCATGACAAATTAGTCACTATGTAGAACACAGAAAATTCACCCTCTTCTGTTTCTACGTCGTGATCCCCGCCCCAAATTAAGTCGGTGTTGCAGTGCCAGCACTTCATAAATAAACCGCCCTATATGTACTCAGATATGTGGGCGCGTAGCGCCCCACAGAGGTACTTCGATTTTGCGAAGCGCATTTGAAATTGGCGCTTCCCAGGCTATTCGGTTATCAAATGCAACGTCTTTTTGTGATTCGGTGACGTAAGTCATTGATTTATATAGCTTTTTATCCGATGCTGCATCGGGCAGACTACAGCTTGCTAGGATCAACGCCTGCTTCCACAAGTGATGCAAGGGCTGACTCTATGTCGTGATCCACTGTCACTGAGCCTGATAGGTTAGCGTCCACTTCCTGCTTATCCCGCCAAGTTCCTCCACTTCTATTCTTCAAATAGAAAATGGCTGCAGACATATTAGGCTTTGAGGCGTCAGTCGCTGCGTTAAACAGGCTGCTCACCACTGTGGTCAGGCCCATTTGCTTGCCATCCGTTATAGCGGCGTCAAATGCGGCATCATCACGCTTACGCCTGGTTATTGTTGAGCGTGATACTCCAATGCTGGTAGCTATCTGTTCGTCGGTAAGCCCGATAGATGCTAGGTGTTTGACTTTCTCGTAGTCGAGTTCTTTCGTTTTAGCCAATGCGATTTACTCCAGGGGATGCATTAATGACACGCATTATATGGCATATGTGACGCAGGCGTTGTGTCCTGACGCAAGTTGACAGGGGTGGTTGACCTAACCAGGGGACACAGGATGCTGCTGATATAATGATCAATGCCTACTCAGGCACAGCCAACCCCAGCGGAGCATCCCATTGATAGCAGAAATTACAATGGCGGTGAGTGCCGCCAAGTCAGCCCATTCTTTCATCACCAAAGCAGTCGGTGCTGGACACAGCATTATGGACTTGTCAGATCGTGTCGCTAAGTTTTACGACAGTAGCGATGCCATATCTGCAGCCGAAGCTGCCAATAAAACAAAAGCAGGGTTTCTTACCAGTGGGTCAGTTGAAGCTGAAGCGTTGCAGATCGTCACCGCTAAAAAGCAAATTGAGGACTTTGAACGTGACTTGCGGGAAATCATCCTCTATACGGCAGGAAAAGAGTTCTACGTTAGTATGCTGCGAGAACGCAAAGCGATCAAAGAGTCGCGCATCAAAGCAGCCAAAGCTAAAGCTGCTAGGAAACAATACCTGATCAATATCGTTGCCATTGCCGGTGCAACACTAGTCATAGCAGCCATGCTGCCTTTCCTAATCGTGGCCCTCGCCAGGGGGTAAACAGCCTGCACAGGTTGCACAGGGTAGAAAAAGCCACCTGTGCGCCTCAAAGCCGCATAGCCATTGGGTTTCAGACAAAATGCACAGGGTACAGGTAAAATCGGACATGTTTGGTGGCTGGAGTTTTTATAGCCTCACAGGCTTATATTTATCTCTTTATTTTCTCTCTAAACTTAAAAAGCAAATAACCTGTTCTCCCTGTGCATCCCTTGCCCCGCCTAACTCACAGACGCACAGGTGGACGCACAGGTGCCTATTTTACCCTGTGCATTTGGGCCTTGCCTGTGCGTCCCCACACCTAATAGGTTAGTATCCACTAACTTAATCACTTTTCCCACGGGAAATAATCTTTCCTAGCTGGGAATCTTCAACAGCTATCATCACCAACATTGTTACTACATACACACACCACAAAAACACGACAATCCTCACAGGCTAACAGGTTAATTAAGGCGGCATTGTAGTGCCTAGCTTGTGTTCTACCAATGCTAAAAGCCTATGAGGTACATTACCCACTGGCATGTACATTTAGTGCCACTAAATGTACATTTAATGGCGCATAAAAAAGCCGCCCGAAGGCGGCAAAGGTTCACTCAGGGGAGAGTAATCGGTCATAGGAGTCTCTCTATCCAGCTATCAGCGCCAAGAACTATCAGCACCATAACGACCACGCCTATACCGCACAGAGTCTCGTAGACCTCACGCTGAATGGCCTTACGGCGCTCTCGCTGCTTGATCTGTGATAGCTGACACACGTTAATTGTTTTCATAAGTACCTCTCGCTTGATTATACCACTGTCGATAATTGTCACGGGCGTATCCTCCGGCCACAGTTGCGGCAACCCGTCACCCAGTCGCCGTCCCTCACCTTACAGCCGCACTTGCAGTACGCCTTGCGGCATGGGATTTCCTCAAAGAAATAGCTGCCCGTGGTCTTGATCTTTTTGGGCGTTAGCTGCAGACGCTCACTCGTTGTCATAATCATGCTGCGCCACCCCACTGATCTGCGATTGCGTCTGCAATCCCTTGGTACGTCTCAGACCTAATTTTCCATCTGTCTGCACTGGGGCCAAGTTTGTTCTGCCCACTGGGTGTTTGGTTATCCCAGTACCCACACTCTGGCTTCTCAACAATGTTGGTAGGCTTCAAAGGCGGTAAGTTATGCAGCCATAATCCGGTCTTTTTGGACTCAGAATGGCCGTATTCATATGGTTGGACATACTGCGTTGGCTTGATAGGTAGTACGCCTACGGGGTTCTCAAACGCCACCTTGTCAGCGTGTTTCTTTGCGTGGTCATAAAGAGACATCGTCCACTTAATGGCTTCGTGGCGCATAGCGTTCTTTGCCATACCCGTGCCGTAGTGAGCGTTACCGCTTACAGCTAATGCAGTGCATGGTGGGTGCATCATTATCAAATCCCACCCCTTCTCTATCACCGGCCAACAGTCACCCTCAAAATGGTGAGGGCTGTTGTCATCAGCAGGCAAAAGATCGCAGCTATAAGCGTCATGCCCAAGGGCGCGGAAAGCCTCTCTGACTTTACCGCTGTACTCGCAAGCAACTAGTACCCTCATGCTGCCACCTCTTCCTTAGCAAACCACTTCTCAGCTTGCTCAGTAGTGAGGTCGTAGAAAGTGCCAGTGTTGATGTCAGAGGCTATATATGGACGCTTACGGGCGCGTGGCTTAAAACCGACCAGCATTAACTGCATACCATCTTTCTTGTGGACGATTTCAGCGTCTAGCGTCACAACCGCTCGAAACTTTTCTCTCCACGATAATTCTTCATCTAGGTCTTTTTGACTCTGGGTCTTGCCACCCTGCGTCTTCACCTTAAACCCGTTGATCTTGGCAGAGTCATCGTCGTAACTGATGTTGCCCATATCGAACTCCAGACCATATGCCTCTAGAATAGGAGTTAGTTCTTGCTTCAAAATTTCACGGATTAGCTTTGCGTTTTCACGGTTCATAGTTTCAATTTTCATTTTAATCGCCTTATCGTTATCGTTAGTGAGGTACTATTATAGCGTCAACCTGGGATTGACCTAGAAATACGAGTGACCGCAAAGGCTTAAACAGTCACGCACAAAAAAAGCCCCAGCCATTTCTGACCAGGGCAAGGAACCGAAAGAGGTCATCGGTTCGGGGGGAAACTACATTGTGTACTCAACATCATCGCCGCAATGCTCACAGGTTAGGTTCGACATCGGCCTGGGTACTGTCTGATCACCATACGGCTCCCAGTTAATCTCGATCTCTTCGTGAACTTCGGTCTTATCAAGACCACCGCACTTCCCGCAGTGGTACTCGTAGTGTTTTTCTTCTTTATCACCAAACACCGCGTCCCAGTTATCCCAGAACGTTTTGGCCGTTGGCCGTTGCTTGCTACCTTTTCCCATTACATGTCCTCCCAGTTGTCAGGATCGAGTGGGTCAGTGTTTGGCCCGATGTCTAAGGTCGCCCACTCGATATTGCTTAAATTGTTTGCTGCCTCAAAAATCCAACGGGCAGCCTCTACTGTGTTGACCTTCACTGTCCGATAACGGTGGCCCGCATCTGATCGCATAGCGCCGTCTTCAAACATGTTGTCGAAAGACTTCATGCGCTTCCAAAACGGTGCCTCCTTCATCGGAACCTCAAACTTATTTGATCTGAGGCTGCTTACATATATGTCGTATATTTCAGACTTTGCAGCCTCTTCACCGAAGTTCACCACGTTTCCGGCAACACGGTTCTCTCGCATCTCGCCGGTCTGCAGGCAGTTGTAAATCCATGCGGTGACGTTATCCAACGCCTCTAACTTCTGATCTGTGAGCGCCTCAGTTTGCGGCACCAGGCGTAGGTTGATATTTGTCAGATCGAAGTTACGCAGGTAGTGAATCAGCGCGTTGGCCCCACCGGCCTCATACCACGCGGTCAGGCCCGCAAAGTATTCGCTGTCCTGCTGCTTGGAGTTGCCAACGTCGAACACAGCAAACCTCCGCTCATCGAGACTTGCAGGAACAACGTAGTCTTCGTTGCTGGTAAACAGGATGCGGGTGTAGTTTGGCGCGGTGTAGCTATCAACGCCCTTACGCTCAATCTGAATCTTGTCGTTGGTCAGCAGGTCTTTTAACGCGCCCTCAGAGGCTTTTGCGCCAGCCCAGTAAGCCTCATCTGCTTGTAGCAGCAGCGTGTCTTCGAGATGCCGGTTAAAGTTGCCGGTGATGTGTTCAGCACGGCTAACGATCTTGTGGTGTGCAGCGACCAGGCCACCTAGCATCTCACCGAACTTGGTCTTGCCTGTGCCTTTACGGCCTCTAAGGACGAGCCCGACGCCAACCTTAGTCATAGGCTTCTGGATCATCTGCGCTGCCCAGGCGACAATATAATTGGCGTACACAGCGTTACCGTCAGCTATCACATCGGTGACAAAGTCCAGCCACGGCTGCACATCACCCCCTCTCGCCTCGTAACTCCACCCCCGCCACAGGTTATATCTCTGCAGCACCTGCATGTCTGGGGCAAAAGTAAGGCCAGCCGCATAGGTTCTGCGCTCTGGATGTTCAAGCCACATATCTACAAGGTTTATCAACTTGGGCTTCTCGTCGCCGGATAGCACCCTGCAGTTCATATGTTCTTTCTTTAGATCGTCTAGCTTGTACAGCACCAGATTGTCTTTGTTCAGGTCTTCACGCATCACACGCGCCGACCCTTCAACATGTACAAATGCCCACTCTCTGAGCATCTTTGGCAGCCGCTCTTCCTTGATTTCCTCCCGCACAGCCTCAACCTCCATAGCCTTCACGCTGGCGAGGGTTACTGGCGTCTTACTACTGCTATCAAAGGTTGCGTAACGTCGCTCACACTGCCCGTCGATGTACGTCTCGCCGTCAGATGACCAGTCATCCCAGATCATCCAGCCGGTATCATCGCCATCAAAATGGTGGTGTAAGCCCATCCCCACCCTCACCCATTCGTCATGGTGACAGTTGGGATCAATCGACTCTAATAATTGACGGACGCCTTCTTCATCGACATCCATCTTAGGCCGAAACATAGATAGGTCATCTGGGTCTATCTCAGCGGCAGCCATACCCTTTCGGGCCAATTCCCAGCCGTCCTGCTGCCCCGCGAGCTCTTCAAAATAGGCAATAAATGCTTCTGCCTGATCTTTGGTGATCAGCGGCAACTCGCTGTGAGATACATCGGCAATACTCTTACCTCTCACCCACTTGTACGGCTCGTTTGTGCCAGGGTGTATGCCGTATGCCACAAACTGCTGCCCGTCAGCTAACACCTCAACGGCGTGTTTGCTGCCGACCTCATCCTCATACTCACAGCTTCTAATCTTAGAAAATGCGCCTTCAACTCTAAAAGGTAGTATGCACTTCGGCGCTTGGCCTACTCTCGTTAGCGACCTGCCGATGTTCTCATCGACCCACTTGAGCAGCTTGTAATTCACATCTCTGTTCAAGCAGTCGATATCGACAGCCACTGTGTTGCGGCAGAGAACGCCTACACCACCATCGCGGTGACCGTTTGATAGCCACTTATCTACGTCGTCGTGAGTGGCCCTGATGTCTTGCCACCCTTTCAACATTGGGGCTTTTTTGCCCTTCATAATCGGCACAATCTCGTAGCCGTTATCGACTAGCTGATGACCGTGTTGCTGTAAAAACGCCATTGCGTCACCTCTTCACTTCACATTTTGAATTTATTTTTTTAATTGGTTTGCATGTATCGCCCAGTGGTCGCAATAAGCTGAAAAAGATAAAAGCTTCACCGACATCCAATGCGCTATGGGTGAAGCAATGCGGGTCACCTTCTCAACCGCTCGCCAGTACCAAATTCCCGCAAACAATTTTTTCTTAATTCTTTCTAGAAGTTTCATAAATCACCTCACTGCTGTCGTTAAAATCAGCAACGATGTCAGGACACATTCTTTTCCACGACACCTCACCACCTGTCATCAACTCCATTTGCAACGCCCTGTGCGCTGGCACGACGCCAGACTGGCGCCATTTACTTAGCGCCTGCTTAGTAACGTCCAGGCGTCGCGCCAGGGCGTTGCAGTTTTTTAGCCGTGCAAAAACCACGACATCATCAATCGCAGCCTTCACTTCATCAGCGAATTCGCTCACAAAAATCATATTTATTGCCTCTTATTGAAAATGTTTGTCGATCTTAGGTTGACAGCATGGTAACTAAAAATTAATCTGTCAACCACAGATACAAATTGTTAGTAATTAAATTGCTCAAAGAGGTTTAAAGTGATGAAACATGCATTATTAGGTGCAAGTAAGGCCCACCGTTGGATGACCTGCCCTGGCTCGATTAGCCTGGAGTCAACATTTCCAGAGCAAGAATCTTTCTACGCTGCCGAAGGCACTGCCGCACACGCTCTCGCTGAAGAGTGTCTACTCAAACAAAAACCACCAGAACATTTCATCGGCGTCGAGTTTGAAGGCTTCATAGTTGATGAGGTGATGGCGTCGCACGTCGCTACATATGTGGACTTCTGCAACAGCCAAGACAGCGATGAGTCACACGTCGAGTTGCGCGTTAATTACAGTGAGTGGGCTGCAGGCGGTTTCGGAACCGCTGACTTTGTAGTTCTGCATGACGGGGTACTGCACGTCATCGATCTCAAATACGGGCAAGGCTTAAAGGTGAACGCCAACCGCAACGAGCAACTGATGCTCTACGGACTAGGCGCGGCTTACGAATTTATCGACAAGGTAGACACCGTGAGCATGACCATAGTTCAACCACGGCTAGACCACATCGACACATACTCTATGCGGGCCAAAGATTTGTTTACTTGGGCCAACGATGTAGTGAAGCCAGCAGCGCGAAGAACCATGTCTCCAGAGCCAGAGTTCCACCCCAGCAAAAAGGCGTGTCACTTTTGCAAGGCCAAGCCAACTTGCAGAGCGTTAGCTGAACACAACTACTCTCTAACGCTAAGTAGTTTCGACAACCTCGAAGAACCGCTGCTTGTGCAAGTGCCTCACACCTTAAATGTTGAAGAGATTTCTAACCTGCTACCAAAAATGGATGCGCTTATTGGTTGGGCGCAAGGCGTACAGAAACACGCGCACAAGCTGCTAACAGATGGCGGCATTTTGCCCAACTTTAAATTGGTAGCAGGAAGAGGTCAGCGCAAATGGGTAGACGCTGACATAGCGGAAGAATCACTTATCAAGATGCTAGGTGATGAAGCCTACACATCAAAACTAATTTCACCGACCCAAGCAGAGAAGGCGCTTGGCAAGGCGAAGTATGGAGAGATCGTCGATCTCATCCACAAACCCGAAGGCCGACCACAGCTTGCACCGGATACTGATCCACGTCCGGCAGTTAAGCCAGAAGCGGCTGATTTTTTTACTGATATAACTGAATAGGAAAAGTCCTAATGACTACAATCACACTTAAAAATGTACGTTTATCATTTCCACAAATCTGGACTCCGAAGGCATATATGGAAGGCCAGACAGCAAAGTTTTCTGCCAACCTGTTGCTTGATAAAGAGGGCGACAAAGAGCAGATAGATATGCTCAAAAAAGCTATCAAGCAAGCCGCAACGGTTAGCTTCAATGGCGAGATACCAAAAGGCTTAAAAAGCTTCTTGGGCGACGGCAATGAAAAAGCATACGACGGCTATGAGAACGCAATGTTTGTTAGCTGCTCCACGCGCCAGCGCCCCACCACGATAGATCGGGATCGTACCCCCTTGGTCGAAGAAGACGAGAAGCTTTATGCAGGTTGCTACGTTAACGCTGCGATTTCGATCTGGGTACAAAACAACCAGTTCGGCAAGCGCGTCAACTCTAACCTTCTGGCCCTTCAGTTTGTTAAGGACGGCGAGTCTTTCGGCGGCGGCGGTGTCAAAGTCAACGACGTGTTCGATGACATTTCATCAGAGCAGGCTGCAGATGCAGCGGAAGATGACTTTTTAAGCTGAGTGGCTTGATCGGGGCTGCGTGTCAGCCCCTTTTTATTTACAGGTGATATATGAAGGCGACACTGAGTTACCCATACATTGGTGAGCGATACCCAGAACTATCAGGAACAGATGTCGTGATTAAAGACATAGCTGAACGCTCGGATATCCCCTACTCCCTGCTTAAAAACAGAATGGGTATGAAAAAGAAACGCGCTGGTTCTATCCGATCTGTTTACATCGAAGACTCAGACCTCGAACCCAAAAAGCGCAATAAGCGCCTAAAAAAACAGCGTCTAAGATACCAAGACGATGACAACGCGCTCTCCACGGAGTGGTTGAAGAGACCGATAATATGAATATCTCATTAGATTTTGAGACATACAGCGAGTGCGACATATTTAAGGCAGGCGCTTACGCCTATGCCGATCACGAAACAACAAAAGTCCTTTGCATGGCCTACGCCATCGATGAGGGGCAACCAAGACTGTGGACGCCAGAAATGCCACCGCCAACTGATCTGTTTAATTTGATCACTGGCGGCGCAACGCTGTGGGCGTGGAACAGCTTTTTTGAAATGAGCATTTGGAGCCAGGTTCTGGGGTGGCCCGAAGTGCCTATAAGCCAGTGGCGAGATACCGCTGCCCTTGCAGCCGCACAGGCTTACCCCCGTGCATTGGGAAAATGTGGTGAGGCGCTAGGTCTTACTGGTGATGCTGCAAAGTCTAAGCGCGGCAAGCTGCTTATCCAGAGGCTGTGCAAGCCTTATCGCGGTGAGCGCAGGAAAGACCCAGAACTATTTAAAGAATTATGCGACTACTGCCTGCAAGATGTTGTAGCCGAGCGTGAAATACGAAATAAACTCAGACCACTGCGTGGTATTGAAGAACAAGTGTGGATCGTGGATCAGTTAATTAACTGGCGCGGCGTAAGACTTGACCGCGACTCCATATTTAACGCGCTGGACATCATCGACAAACACTCACTTGTGCTAAACGCACAGGTTAAAAATATAACTAATAACCAGATGGATTCGACAGGATCACGCGCCAAGTCTATGACTTGGATTGAGCAGCAGGGTTATACAATAAAAAGTTACGACAAGGCCGCTATTGCAAACGCGATGGCTGACGAATCCTGCCCCGAAAACGTCAAGAAATTTCTTGAAATAAGGCAGGCACTATCGCGCTCCAGCACCAAAAAATACGAATCGATGAAGACACTTCTGGGCCGTGATGGCCGCGCACACGGAGTGTTGATGTATCACGGCGCAGCAACTGGGCGCTGGTCAGGCAGAGGCTTTCAGCCGCAAAACTTACCGCGTCCCACCATCGACGATGTTGATGCGGTTATTGAGCAAATGACTCTGCGGGAACCCAGTGAGATCGATGGCGAGCCTATGGAGTCTTTAGCCAGTTGTCTGCGCGGAATGTTAATCGCGTCTGAAGGTCACAGGCTAATCGTGTCCGACTACTCATCGATTGAAGCGCGTGTTCTTTCATGGCTTGCCGACCACGAAGATGCGCTCGACATTTTCAGAGATAACAAAGACATCTATAAATTTACAGCCGCAGAGATGTACGGAATAGCGTACAGCGATGTTGATTACGACCAGCGGTTTGTCGGCAAAGTGGCGACCCTGGCCCTGGGATACCAAGGGGGTGTCAGAGCGTTCCAAAAAATGTCAGAGGCTTACGGAACTGAGGTTAGTGAAGAACAGGCGTTGCGAATTCGTAACGACTGGCGCGACGCCAACGACCCAATTGTCAAATTGTGGCTTGGGGTTGAGAAACAAGCCCGCAACGCTGTCAGTTACGATGGTGAATACCACTGTGCCAAAGGTGTCTTTAGAATGGTCAAAGGCGACCTTCTCTTTAAGCTGCCGAGTGGACGCCTCCTTTCATTCCCAGAAGCCAAACTGCAAAAAGGTGATCGCGGTATGGATTTGGTCTACAGCGGAATGAATAACCACACGCATAAATGGGGCCAGATAAAAGCATATGGCGGCTCCCTGGTTCAAAGCATCACTCAGGCCGTGGCCCGTGACATATTAGCTGAAGCCATTTTGCGATTAGAGGCCAAAGGTTACCCAATAGTTCTGCACGTCCACGATGAGATTGTGGCCGACGTTGCTGACCCCGTAGGGACACTGTCCGAATTTGAAGCTGAGATGTGTCGATTACCCCAGTGGGCCAAAGGTCTTCCAGTGACAGCGGAAGGCTACGAAAGCCAACGGTATCGCAAGTGAGAGAGTCTTACATTGAAACAAAGGTCACTCAGGCCGCAAAGGCTAATGGCTGGCTGGCCTATAAGTGGGTATCACCCTCCCAGCGCGGAGTGCCAGACCGTCTTTACTTTAAAAAAGGCAACCTAGTGATCGTTGAATTTAAAGCGCCAGGTAAAAAGCCCACGCCTTACCAGCAAGCAATCCATCGCAGATTGGCCGCCGTTGGCTGGGAAGTTCATATCGTCGATGACATCGACAAGGGCAAGGCGCTGCTATGCTAACGAGAGATAACCTACACGCCTATCAAGAAAAGGCCGTCGAGTTTGTTTTATGTAATCCGAAGGCTGCACTCTGGATTGACATGGGTTTAGGAAAAACCGTGTCCACCCTCACAGCTTTATCTGAGCTCAAGCGTGATAAGAAAATAACAAAGACGCTAGTCATCGCTCCGCTGCGCGTTGCCACGCACACATGGCCGACTGAGATTGCCACCTGGTCGCATATCGGCATGCGATATACCGTCCTAGCAGGACTCACAGCATCAAAACGTCTTAACGCTTTGGACGATGACACAGACCTGCACATAATCAACCGTGAGAACATTCCGTGGCTCGTCGATCAACTGGGCCAGTCGTGGCCCTATGACTGCGTCGTGATCGATGAGAGCAGCAGCTTTAAGTCGCACACATCTAAGCGATGGAAGGCGCTGCGGAAAGTTCTAGGCAAGGTCAAAAGAATGGTGCAGCTAACAGGCACACCGGCACCCAACGCGCTGCTAGAACTATGGCCGCAACTGTACCTGCTCGACCAGGGGCGGCGCCTGGAGAAGACCAGGGGCAAGTTTCTAACAAAGTATTGCACTCTGGTGGGCAACCCCCAGTGGAACCAGTGGGCGGTCAAACCTGATCGAGCAGACGCCATCCACAGCGCAGTTGCTGACGTTGTTTTACGGATGAATGCCGATGACTATCTCGACTTGCCGGAGCGCATAGATATCAATGTTCCTGTTGTCCTGCCGCCAAAGGCCCGCAAAGCTTATGAGGATATGAAACGTGATTTTCTTGTCGCGTATGATGGCGGTGAAATTCTTTCTGTTAACGCTGCAGTGCAGTGCAACAAGCTGTTGCAGATATGCAACGGCAACCTATATACAGAAGATGGGGACTTTATTAACATACACGCTGCAAAGTTAGATGCGCTTATCGACATCGTCGAAAACGCTAACGAGCCGATCCTCATCGCTTATTCTTATAAAAGCGACCTTTCAAAAATAAGAGGCGCAATCCCTCACGCTGTCGTTTTAGACAAAGACCCCAGCGTTATTGATCGATGGAATAAAAAACAGATTCCGGTTCTGCTAACCCATCCTGCTTCCGCAGGTCACGGGTTGAATTTGCAGAAGGGTGGCAGCCTGATCGTGTGGTACGGGCTGTCCTACAGCCTTGAACTTTACCAACAATTTAATGCACGACTACATCGCCAGGGGCAAACAAAGCCCGTGCGCGTAATGCATTTGCTTGCCGAAAATTCGGCAGACTATGCGGTTCTTGATGCTTTAAAAAATAAATGTGAGACACAGGATTCATTATTGAATGTGGTCGAGCAGATTAGAAAAACTGAAATAAGAGACTAGAGAGCAAGATGATCAGACCGTATTACACCATGCAGGAACTTGCAGAGATTATGTCGATGAGCCTTAAAGGCTTGCACAACGCTCTGCACGGCAAAAAGTTCCCCATTCCGACGTACAAGTTAGGGAAACTACGGGTAGCCGACAAGGATGTTGTTGACGCTTTCTTTGAGCAGAGAAGGCTTGAAGGGCTGAAAAAAATCACCGACAACCAGAGGTTAGACCATGACGGAAGATATTAAGTGGAAAAAAATACAGCAAGAAATCCCAGCTATTGACGGCGGGAAGAAGGCAACCAACGACCCCGTAGAGAGACCGGCTCATTACAATCACTCAGGGATCGAATGCATAACATATCTGGAAGATAACCTTGGCGCAGGGTTTAGCTATTATCTAGAGGGTAATGTTAAGAAATACCTGCACCGCTGGAGGTTCAAGGGCGGCTCTGCAGAGAAAAAGGTGGAAGACCTCCGCAAAGCCGCATGGTATCTGGATAGACTAATTAGTTCAGAGAAGACTGACTGATTTGGGACAGGACACTTTTGGGTGTTAAGTGCGTGTATCTTTTGAGCATGTTCAAGTCCTTATGACCGCTGAACAGGCTCACTGTCATCGCATCTAAGCCTCTTTCAAACAAGCGGCTGCATCCCTCATGGCGCAAGTCGTGCCAGCGGATTTCACCTACACCGGCTTTCTCACGCGCTTTTCTGAAGGCGTTTGACACGCTGTCCCCGTCGTATGGGAATATGAACTTCTCATCACCGGACACGGCAATTTGTTTTTTAATAATTTCTACTGCTTCTGGCAGCAAAGGCACCCGCTCATCACGCTTTTTCTTCGGGTGTTTACGCCGTCTAATTAAAACGGATTCTTCACCCTCGGTGAGATCAAGATCATCCCATTCAAGTCGTACAACCTCTGCCCTCCGCATAGCGGTATGAATGGCGAATCTAGCCAAGTCAGCAATAGGCATTTTGGTGTAACCAACATTCTCCAGTATCAAATTTAGTTCTTTATCAGTGCAGCGCGTGTCTCTGTGATCGCTCTCACCAATCACACCGATACGCTTTAAGGTTCTGTGCGCCTTCCGATAGACTTCCAAGTCGAAGTCTAATTCCCACATATCTTTTGCAGTAGATAAAATCACGCCTAGTTGAATCATCTCACCCATAACCGTAGAGGGGTGTCTTCCCCTGCTCATGGCGTAATCCATAATAGCCTTTGTGGTTAGGTCTCTTAATTGTAAACGCCCCAGAGGGGAGCGTCTGAGGTACTCTATGTGGTCGCTCTTAGTTCGACCCCACTTTTGGATAGGCCACAACTCAGATGAATACCTGCGGCACAGCCACCCAAAGTTTGTTTCATCTTGGTTAAACTCGCCACGTTCTATGGCGGCCTCCGTGTCTCTGGCCCAAGCTTTAGCGTCTTTTTTCAACGTAAATGTTTTAGAGACTGGTTTTTTCAAGTCTGTTCGTCTTATCTGCACCAGGTGCCTGGTCTCACCTTTTTTTGTCTTTTTCTCTGTAAATGTCGCCATGATATTGTCCACCCTGCGTTTTTATATTTTATACTGTGAGTTGTGATTTCAGTCACAGTTGCAAGGTGCAGTTTAATGGTTTTACCCGTCCTGTAAAGGCGAGTCACAGCGGAGTCACAGAATAAGATGGAGTTAAGTGGTTGAAAACAAAGAAAATTATTTCAGTCGCGCCCATGATGGCTTGTAATATACTCTATATAAATCAATGACTTACATGCTAAATAGCAAATAAGTCACATTTTTTTAAATAGGGCTAAATAATTTACCAAATTCTTTAGCTTTTTCTGCCCTTTCCACCGCTTCTGGGTCATCCTCGTCGTACAAAACCGGCTTCACCACAGGGTCAACAAGGTTGCCCACTGGACTTGCTATAGAAGGTGCAGTGAATCTGCTAAGACCCTCGTTGGCAGGATCGTACTGCAACCGAAACAGATTAACAGGGTTTAAGTAGTCGAGGGTTTCTGCCCCAGTCTCTACTAAACCTTGTACAGCGTTGCCCAGGGAAGGGAGCATTGTTGAAATCGTGTGATCCCGCAAAGCCTTTGAGGCTCTTGGCGCGTGTTTGCGCTCGCGGGGACTCATCGTCTTTCTGGCATCACGCTCCGCGTAGATCGCATCGTAGTTCTTTTCGCCTGTGTCCGGTTCGGCTGCGGCGGCTGATCCAGCAAAACCGGCGGTGATTGTGCCTGCTGCTATTTCTGACTTGTACTTCTCCACCCCATCGAGCCATTTCTGGTCAGCAACCTCATACCCATCTTTCCGTATGTTCATCGCCACAATTGCCTGGTCGTGAGTCATCAGTTTCCCAGACCGTGTTTTCGTGTTCCTGTACCTTTTATAGCTTTCAGGAAAGAAAATCTCAAAAGGCAGAGATTGCTCAAGGCCGCCGTTATCGTCACCAGGCATTCTATGTGAGTAGCTGTCGTGGTAATCGATTGGCTCGATACCCTTCGATGCGTCCACATTGTATGTGCTGATGCCTGAGTCCCCATAATTTGCTCCTGCAAGTTCAGGGTCTTCGACTGCTTTGACCATCTCTTCGTAGCTAGGGAACCCTCGATCTCGATAGTGCGCTTTTTTCATAGTCGTGGTTAAGACCTGTCTCTTATACACATCTCCGAGCCCACGAGACAGGCAGAAATCTCGTATGCCGTCTTCTGCTTGAAA
>ENA-OSIY01000286-OSIY01000286.1-marine-metagenome-genome-assembly--contig:-NODE-286-length-29455-cov-6.483117_pt1 | contig 29455 bp, 34 predicted proteins | sample MGYA00237884_ERZ534233 | MGnify/ENA primary metagenome ERZ534233 (study PRJEB26412, sample SAMN06343840) | marine metagenome | isolation source: estuarine water | place: USA: Columbia River Estuary... | reverse complement strand
TCATTGGCTGAGATTCAACTTCGATTAAAGGAATGCAATCGTCTCTCGAATACAATTCAGACTAATTCAAATTCAGTTCAGCTTCTTCAAAGACAGATTCATGACCTTCAGCGTGAAGGGAATAGTATTTCAAAGACTGATATCACAGAAGCGGAAAATTCTCTCACTGATTTACTTGAGGTGGGTAATAAACACGCAACGTCAAAACACGAGTATTATGAAGAGGGCACGTATAATCAGGCAATGACGGAGATGCTAAAAGATACCGGTATCAAAACAAAAGTGATTAAACAATATGTACCGATTATCAATAACTTAGTCAATAAGTATCTACAAATCCTTGACTTCTTTGTGCATTTCAATTTAGACGAAAGCTTTATTGAAACAATTAAGTCACGTCATCGTGATTCGTTTACATATGACTCATTCTCTGAAGGTGAGAAACAACGTATTGATATGGCCTTGTTACTGACATGGCGTGCTGTCGCCAAGTTAAAGAATTCGTCCAACACCAACCTGTTGATACTGGATGAGGTCTTTGATTCTTCACTAGATACAGAAGGTACTGAAAATCTGATGAAGATACTGCACATGTTGGAAGATGTTAATCTGTTTGTTATTTCACACAAAGGTGATATACTACAAGACAAGTTTCGAAATGTGATTAGGTTTGAGAAAGTAAAGAATTTTTCTAGAATAGTGAGGTAATTATGAAAGAGTTTTTAATTAAAGATGATGCGGCATTTAAATTGCGAGTTCAGGTTAAACCCTGTTTTGTACCAAAAGATTTGAACGCTGTGTATTTTGTACAAGAAGTTTTAGGTGAAGATGAAGAGATTGTTCATTCATCAACATATGAATTCTTTTTGACCAATGAAGAGATTGCAAAATTATGTGAAGGACTAAAGAATGAGTGAAGTCTTAACGTTTAATACCGAAAGTAATACAGTTGTCAAGGAGTCAGAAATTGTTCCTTTGACAATTTATTCGGATGCTTTTGGTATGTTGAAAGAGGTAATGCCTGAATATACAGACAAGTTACCTAACAACAACATGGAGAGATTCTCCAAACAAATGCACCTGACAAGAAAGATGTACAATGGTATTGGTCTTGCGGCCAATCAATGTGGTATTCGTGCCCGAGTGTTTGTAATCGGTACAGGCGATAGAGATGATTTTAAAATTACCTGTATCAATCCAAGAGTAGTTAAACAATCGGATAACATTGTGCGAGAAAGAGAAGGATGCTTGTCTTACCCTGCATTATCTGTTACAATTGGACGTCCAGACAATATTGATGTTGAATTTACTAATGAAAAAGGTGAACTTGTAAACATGAATTTGACTGGAGTAACTGCTCGTTGTTTCTTACATGAGTTGGATCATTTGAATGGTGTGTTGATGGCTGACAGAGTTGGTACAACCACAATGATGATGGCCAGAGACAAACAAAAGAAACAACTAAAGAAATTTGAAAGAACTTATAAACGTGGCATACGCATTTGATCCTAAAGATGATATCGAAACACAATACCAGAAATGGTTAGATTCAGGTATTGTTTATAGAGATATTGATTTAGGTGTTCTGACAGAGAACGTTAAAAAAGATTTGACGTTTGTATCAGCTATGGATGTAAAAGAATATACCTTGTACCAGAAATGGTGTGAAGTGCATGAGAAATATCCAACTGAGGAAATGAACACGTTGTTTGGAACTGAGAGGCAGTTAATTGACCCTTCTCAGAGAACAATGATTGAAGAAGTAAAGGCCAATATTTGGACACCTGATTCACCTGATGCATACTTAGATTTGGAACCTGTTCTAGTCTATACTGATGACTCTGGTGAGAAGGTCTCCACAGGTATGGACGGCACTAATGTAACTCAGAAAATTAAACGTTCTGATTTACCTGAAAGATGGAACACAGCACGCACATTCATTTCAACAATGAAAAACAACTCTAACATCGGCCGTAATTTAAATTTCTTTGCACAGGATAAGAAGACAGGCAAGTACCTTGGTGTTGTCTGTATCTCATCCGACTTTCTAGATTTAACACCAAGAGATAATGTAATCGGTTGGGAACGTGAGAAGAAAACACAAGGCGGTATGATTAACTATACTGCCATTGGTTCTACGATTGTTCCGTTTCAACCACTAGGTTATAACTATGTTGGTGGTAAATTACTTGCCTTGCTTTGTTTATCTGATACAGTACAAGATTTGTGGAAGAAACAATATGGTGATACACTAGTTGGTGTTACTACAACATCACTCTATGGTAAAACCAAGGCGAACGGATTAAGTCAGTATGATAATCTTGACCATTGGTTGCCGATGGGTTTTACTTCAGGCTCAGTATCATTTGAACCAGAAAGAGACACAAGATATGAAATACGTGAATGGTTGAAAAAGAATCATACACGAAAATACTTTGAGTGGTACGTTGCAAAGAAACCTAGTGGTCAACCATACAAGCGTGACCATAAGAATCGTTCTTTGTCATTTACATATTCGAAGTTAGGTATTCCAAAAGAGTTGATTCGTTCAGAACATGCTCGTGGAATTTATTTCAGTCCATTGTATGATAACACATATGATTTTCTTTGCGGCAAATGTGACGGCAATGATTTGAAAAAGTCGTTCGAAACGTCTACAGAGAGCCTAAGTAATACATGGAAAGAAAAACATGCAAGAGGTCGGATTGGTTTTCTAAAGAAGAAAAACAAAGTCTCTACCGAAACATTGTTTTATGATGATTTAATTTATTTGACATGGCAGGAAACGAAAGATAAATATCTAAGTCAAGTAGGAAGATAAATGCGGTTTTCCGTGAAAAGTCCCTCCCAAGGGAAAAGTTGGTTAAACTCCATAAAACCGCTCCAATTAGAGGTGTTGTAGAAATACAACATCTCTTTTTTTATGCTTGCCATTTACCGTGGATACAGTATAATTAAACCTTTACAGACGAACATGGACAACGGTTCCATAAGTAATACTAAAGTACTCATTTTTAAAGGGCTTGCCAAATGCCCCTAATCTGTTATAATTAATGCATACATCGGGAAACAATATGCAATATTCAGTAGAATCCAAATCTCAATTAGCCAAGTTGCTGGCTTCAGAGAATCTTACAGTTGAACACAAAAAAGTTCAAACTGCTTCGTTCAACCTTAAAGAACGTGTTTTGACTTGTCCAATCTGGAAAGATATGACAGGCGAAATGTATGACCTTATGCTTGGCCATGAGGTTGGTCATGCATTAGAAACCCCTGAAGAAGGTTGGCATGATGCTGTCAGTACAGGCAAATCACAATTCAGTAAAAACTTCAAACACTTTTTGAATGTGATTGAAGATGCCCGTATCGAAAAGAAAATCAAACGTAAATTTCCAGGTATTAAACCTTCATTCATTAAAGCTTATGGTCAATTACTTGACCGTGATTTTTTCGGTATTAAAAATGAAGATGTAAATGCTTTGCCATTTATTGACCGATTAAATTTGTTTACTAAAGGTGGTTATAATCTTGGTATTAAATTTAATACTGAAGAAGAACCATTATTGCGTGAGGTAGAATCTTGCGAAACATGGGAAGATGTTGTTCGAGTTACTGGTGCAATCTTTGATTACTCTAAAAAAGAACAACAAGATATTAATAAAATCCAACAAGATATTGAATTCGGTAATTATAAAGAATCAGATAATGGTGATTATGATTATAGTGATGATGAATATGAGTATGAAGAATCCGATGAAGAATCTGATGGTACCGAAAGTGTAAAAGGAAATGATGAAACAGATTCTGATGATGAAGATGATTATGTAAACGAAATTAATCGTAATAAAGAAACATCTAATTCTGATGGTTATTATGATAACTTTGAACCAACATGCGAAACTGATGAAACGTTCCGTGATAATGAAGCTCTGTTATTAGATGCAAAAAGCAAAGAATTTGTTTATGTTAATATCCCAAAATTCTACCCACAACATTCAATTACATCATACAAACGTGTACATGAATTAATGGAGAATCACTGGACAAAATATTATGAAAATACTATTCCTGAGCACAGAAGTTTTCAAGATTCATTATTGAAAGAATTTAAAAATCGTAATGACCGTTATGTGTCTTTACTTGCCAAAGAATTTGAAATGCGTAAAGCTGCCTCCAAGTTCTCTAAACAAAAGATATCGGAGACTGGTGATATTGATATCTCCCGCATTTACAAATATCAAGTTGATGATAATATCTTCCGTAAAATGATGCGTATACCAAAAGGCAAGTCACACGGATTGGTTTTGTTACTTGATCGTTCTGGTTCTATGGACGGCAATATGCAAAGTTCAATTGAACAGATTTTGATTCTAACCATGTTCTGCCGCAAAGTGAATATTCCTTTTGTTGTTTATGGTTTTGGCAATTGCACTTTCTCTAGAGGTATGGATTTAGGTGATAGCGTTGTTCAGAAACCATCCTTCTCTAGAGGTGAGAAAGATTTGTATTTGTCTGATGTTTATATGCGTGAGTATATGAATTCACGTATGGGTAATGCTGAGTTTAATCGTTGCCTTCGTAATATGATTTCATTAATGCATTCTTATATGCCACGTTTTTCACGTAAGATTGACAGACCATTATCAGAAACATTATCTAATACACCAATGGTTGAAGCTATGATTGCTTCTCGGTATATTACTAATGAATTCCGCAAAGTGAATAATCTTGATATTGTTAACATGATATTAATCCATGATGGCGATGCTGATAGTATTTCTGGTTATTTTACTGGCGAAAATAATGATTATGGTTCACCAAGATTTGATTATTTTAATGTTAAAACACAATCAGTAGTTATTCGTGATACCGAATCTAAATTCGAAACACTTTTGGTAAATGAAGAACAATCTAAAGATGATGATCCAATGCGTACAGGAATTTTTAATTGGTATCGCCACGTTACTGGTGCAAAGATTGTTGGTTTCTTTTTGATTGGTACAGGTGTTGGTGCAAGAGCTGCTATTCAACGCAAGTATATTTCTGGTAATGAAACACCAGAAACTAAAGAAGAAAAATATGATTATAACAGGTCACACAATCGTTGGTTGCGTGAGAAAGAAGAAGCACGTGAAATGCTCAAAGTGATTAAAGCAGCCAAGTTTTTGGAATCCAAAAATAAAGGTTATAATAAGTTCTTTTTGATTCCTGGTGGAAGTGATTTAGATGTTGAAGATGATGAATTGTCCGTTGAAGGCAATGTCACTGCTGCTAAATTGCGTACCGCATTTATCAAAATGAATAAGAAAAAACAGGTAAGCCGTGTCTTGGTTAACCGTTTCATTGGTGAAATCGCAATGTAATACTAAAGTAGTACTGTTGTTTTTATGCAACAGTACTATTGACAAATGCTGTGGTTTTGATATAATTGGTATATTGAATTGATTGATGGAGTTATTCGTAATGCGTGGTATTCAAACTGACAAACGTGAGAAGTTTATTTCTATTGCCTCTGCTACAGGCAAAAGTATTTTTACACTACAGGACATTAAAGACCTTTGTGTCGAAAATGATATTAAGTTACCCCAGTGGTATTTGAAAGATATGGACTTCCGTGCAGGTCGTGGTCTATATAAAGTTCCCTCTAATAATGCCAGTGTAGTTAACATGGCAGCTGCACAAGTTTTGCAAATGAAAAAATCTGAACCTGTTGTTTCCAGTGGCAATCGTATTGCAAATATTGTTACTGACCTTGAAACTGAAAATCTAGTTCCAAAAACATATAGCAATTATGTTCCCTTTGGTAACTTTGATGATTTGCTTTCTGTTGTTCAAAGTAAATTGTTTTTCCCAATTTTTATTACTGGTCAATCTGGCAACGGCAAAACAATGTCAGTTGAACAAGCTTGCGCTAAAGCAAAACGTAAATTTGTTTGCGTATCAATGACACCTGATACCGATGAAAGTGATTTGCTTGGCAATTATGTTTTGATTAATGGTCAAATGGAATGGCGTGATGGTCCAGTTACCGTTGCGGCTCGACAAGGCGCTGTGCTGTGTATTGATGAAATTGATTATGGTGCTCAGAACTTGTCCTGCCTGCAACGTGTTTTAGAAGGCAGACCTTTCTTGCTTAAAAAGAAGAATGAAATGGTTGCACCTGCTGAAGGTTTTACAATTGTGGCTACTGCCAATACAAAAGGTAAAGGTTCAGAAGATGGTCGTTATATGTTTACCAATGTTTTGAATGAGGCTTTCCTTGAACGTTTCTTGAATACGTATGAGCAAGAGTATCCTCCTGTCAACGTTGAAAAGAAAATCATTAAGAAAGAATTGGCTTCTTTGAACCGTTCTGATGATGAGTTTGCTGAAAAGTTGGTAACATGGGCTGATGTAATCCGTAAAACGTTTGCTGAAGGTGGTGTTGATGAAATTATTTCTACCCGCCGTCTGGTTCACATTTGCAAAACGTACTCTGTGCATGGCGACCGCATGAAAGCAATTGCTCTCTGCTTGAACCGTTTTGATACCGATACCAAGTTATCGTTTATTGACCTGTACACTAAGTTGGATGCTGGTGCCAATACCAGTAACCAACAAGTGAACGTAGAAGCAGTCTCGGCAAACAGTGATGAAGTACCATTCTAATTGCCTAAAAAACTGTTGACAAATGTTAATAGTTTTGTTATAATAGAATTTCTGAGAGAATGAACCACCTCTCAGAATTATTTGAAGTGTGGTTCGTTTTTATTATTTAAATTTTGGAGTTATTATGTCCGCTAAAGCAAAAATCTTGTCCTACTTGAGCAAATCTGATGGTTACAACACGTTGACCGTTAATCAAGCTCGTGCTCGTTTCAACGTTCAGAACGTTGCTGCTCGCATTAATGAATTGCGTGAAGAAGGTCATGCTATTTACTTGAACACCCGTATCAAGTCTGATGGCGAGAAAGTTTCTTTCTATCGTTTAGGCACACCAACTAAGCGCCAAGTTGCTGCTGGCTTGCAAGCACTTCGCACTGCAGGAATGTCAACATTCGCCTAAAAGAGTAGTCTCTTTGTAAGAGGAGTAGGATATATAAGTATATCCCTACTCTTTTTTTTATGGAATAAATTATGGAAATACAAGTCAAAGTTGAAGATTTGAAAAAGAATAAACTCTTTGTGGCTACACCAATGTATGGTGGCATGGCACACGGGTTATACCTGAAGTCTTGTTTAGACCTTCAAGGTATTATGTCACGTTATGGTGTTGATGTTAAGTTTTCTTTCTTATTTAATGAATCACTTATTACACGTGCAAGAAACTACCTCGTAGATGAATTCTTGCGCTCAGATTGCACACACTTATTGTTTTTGGATTCCGATATTCATTACAACCCACAAGATGTTGTAGCATTATTGGCATTAGACAAAGATGTTATTGGTGGTCCTTACCCCAAGAAATCAATCAATTGGAATAACATTGCACATGCCGCACGTAATCATCCAGATTTGGAACCACGTGAATTGGAAACATTGGTTGGTGAATATGTCTTCAACGTTGTTAAAGGCACATCACAATTCTCAGTTACCGAACCACTTGAAGTACTAGAAATTGGTACCGGTTTTATGTTGGTTAAACGTGAAGTCTTTGATAAGATGGCTGTCGAGTATCCAAACATTCGTTACAAACCAGACCACGTTGGTCAGGCGCACTTTGATGGTTCACGTTACATTCATGCTTACTTTGATACTGTAATTGACACCAAAGACTCTATCACTGGCGGTGGTTCAGAACGTTATCTAAGTGAAGATTACATGTTCTGCCAGATGTGGCGTAAGATGGGTGGAGATATCTTCTTGTGCCCATGGATGAAGACACAACACATTGGTACATATGCCTTCTCAGGCAATATGCCAAAAGTAGCAGAGTTAACTGGTAGGTTATAATGGCTACTGGTCGTAAGTTTGATGGTGGCAAACTAGAATATGGTTTGTTGCCACCTCTTGCGCTAGAGGAGACGGTTAAAGTTCTCACCTTTGGTGCTCAAAAGTATGAACGTGATAATTGGCAGAAAGTACCTGAATCTAAACGCAGGTATTTTGATGCATTACAACGGCATCTTTGGGCATGGAAACAAGGTGAGCAACTTGACCCCGAATCTGGCATACATCACTTGGCTCATGCAATGTGTTGCCTCATGTTTTTATATGAGCATGACATTAAATATTCGCTTGACAAAGACAAGTAAACCATATATAATTAATTTTTTGGAGTATATTATGAAACTATCGAATGACACACTGAACGTACTGAAAAACTTCGGTGCAATTAACCAAGGTATTTACTTTCGCAAAGGTAATACATTGAAGACCATGTCTTCACACAAAAACATCCTAGCACAGGTCAACATCACTGAAGATGTTCCTGCTGACTTTGGTGTCTATGACCTTAACAATTTCTTATCTGTTGTATCATTGCACAAAGACGATACTACGTTTGAGTTTGATGACAAACATGTTGTGATTGTTGGCAACAAAGGTCGTTCTAAAATCAAGTATCGTTTCTGTGACCCTACTATGATTGTTACAGCACCAGAGAAAGAATTGCAGGTACCAAACCCTGAGATTACTTTCACTTTAACTGCTGAAGATTTGGATTGGGTACTACGTGCAGCTAACGTATTGTCGTCACCACAAATTGCCGTTGAATCTGATGGTACCAAAATCAATTTGATTACACTAGATACAACCAATGATGCAGCGCATACTGATTGCCTTGAACTTGGTGAAGGCAATGGTACGAAATACAAAATGATTTTCCGTACAGAAAACATTAGTAAGGTTATGCCTGGAGCTTATGATGTGAATATTTCTTCTAAAGGTATTTCACATTTACGCAACAAGAATAAAGACTTGCAATACTGGATCACAACTGAAGCTGGTTCTAAATTCTCTAAAGAGTAATTTGTTTTTTTATTATATTATGAAAGTTGTGAATCATGGATCATTTATTATGGACAGAGAAGTATCGTCCTAAAACTATTGAAGAATGTATTTTACCTGAACGGTTGAAAACACCGTTTCAGGAATACGTAAATCAAAAAAACATTCCCAACTTGTTATTGAGTGGCGGCGCAGGTGTCGGTAAGACAACTGTTGCCAAAGCCATGTGTAATGAGATTGGTTGTGACTATATCGTCATTAACGGTTCTGATGAATCTGGTATCGATGTATTTCGTACCAAGATTAAGAACTATGCTTCTTCTATGTCTCTATCAGGTGGCCGCAAGGTTATCATTATCGATGAGGCAGATTATCTAAATCCGAATTCTACACAGCCTGCTCTTCGTAATGCGATTGAAGAGTTTGCAGGTAACTGTTCGTTCATTTTTACTTGTAACTTTAAGAACCGCATCATTGAACCATTGCACTCTCGTTGTGCCGTGATTGAGTTTGGTCTGAAGAATGGTGAGAAGGCCAAGATGGCTGGTTCATTCTTTAAGAGAATCCAGTCGGTTTTGCAAAGTGAAAAAGTTGACTATGATGACGCTGTTATTGCTGAATTAGTTAAGAAACACTTTCCAGATTTCCGCCGTATCATTAATGAGATGCAAAGGTATTCTCAGTTTGGTAAGATTGATTCTGGTATTCTTGTGCAGATGGGTGACGTTGAGATTTCAAACATCGTTAAGTATATCAAAGAGAAAGACTTTGGTTCAATTCGTAAATGGGTTGCAACCACTGAGATTGATGCTGCAACATTGTATCGTAAGTTGTATGATGGTTTATATGAAGTTCTGAAACCACAAAGTATTCCTCAAGCAGTCATTATCATTGCTGACTATCAGTACAAGCAGGCATTCGTTGCTGACCCTGAGATTAATACTGTGGCCTGTTTGACAGAATTAATGGTAAGTGTGGAGTTCAAATGAATGACCTCTTCAGACCAACATTAGACTGGATTGCAGATGACTACAAAAGTAATAGAGTTCGTTTTTGTCTTGAGGTCCTTGCTTGGGCTCTTAGTATTGGGTGTGCTATCACTATGGCTATCACCGTTCCAACACCACCTCTCTTGGTTTTATACCCAATCTGGATTATTGGTTGTTCTATATACGCTTGGTGCGCTTACAACAGGCGTTCCTTTGGTATGTTGGCTAATTACCTCTTACTTACCACAATCGACACAATCGGATTAATAAGGATGGTAATATGAGTCCGTTTGATTATGTTAACCAAATCCTACAAGGAAAGAAACAGTTAATTGTTGATGATGTGACCGAATCGGAATACGTTCCGTTTCTGGTCAATCGTTCGTTATCTTACCATATTGACTGTGTATCATATGCAAATGAGATGAACCGCAGGTCATTCATTGACAAGAAACTGCAGAATGATTTTTTACTAAATACCATAAGGTCTAAGAAAAGACCGTTCGTAAAGTGGGCTAAGTCTGATAAAAGTGAAGATATACAATGCATTAAAACCGTCTATGGTTTTTCTGATACGAAAGCACTTGAAGCACTCCGCCTATTGACTGATGAACAAATCCAAAAATTAAAAGAAAAAACCGGCATCGGTGGATTGAGGAAATAATATGGTAGATTTAAAAAACTTTGTTGAGGTTAAGTTAAAGCAAGAGGATGATTTTTTAAAAGTACGTGAAACATTAACCAGAATCGGTGTTTCTTCACGTAAAGATAAGATTTTGTATCAGTCGTGCCACATACTCCACAAACAAGGTAAATATTATATTGTACACTTCAAAGAATTATTTCAGTTGGATGGTAAACCAACCGACATTACAGAGAATGATATTCAAAGAAGAAATGCAATTGCAAGACTATTGGAAGAATGGGGTTTGGTGAAAGTTTCTAATCCAGAATTAATGGGTGATAACATTGCACCACTACATCAAATCAAAATCATCTCTCACAAAGAGAAAGATGAATGGAATTTGGTACCAAAGTATAATATTGGTAAGAAGATTACACCGCAATAAGTAGATATGTTATGAAGCAAGTGAAAGAAAAAGTTGATAAGTTGAAAAACATTTATACTGGTGAGGTGGTGTACACCAGTAATTTGTTTGAAAAAAGACAAGACAGTACAATGACATTTATCCAGGTATACAAGCCAGAAAATCCACAAAGAAAATACTTTGTGAATGGCGAAGCTTTTGTAAAATTGGATAAATAAAAATACTCCCATCGGGATGGGAACGTAAAGACTCTACTACCTTAGGAGCGTCTAAAGCCGGTACAACGATAAGGTACCCCAGTAGTCGGTAAGCTGGATTAATGATATGCCTTCGGGGTATCTATTTTTAAACTTGCTTATTAAAGGAGAAAACTATGACAAGTATTTCAGCATTGTATCCATCATACGTTGGATTTGACCAATTGTTTACTGAGTTGGAGAAACTCGTTGGCAAAGGTCAAACAGTCCAAACATCTTTCCCTCCACACAACATCATCAAAGTAGAAGACAACAAGTATGTCGTTGAAATGGCTGTTGCTGGATTTTCAAAAGATGAAATTGACATTCAACTCGATGAGGGTAATCTAGTGATTCGTGGTGAGAAGAACACCAAAGATGACGCAAATTATGTTTATCGTGGTATTGCTGCTCGTTCTTTCACTAAGACTATTAGATTGACTGACACTATGGAAGTGCGTGGTGCCGAATTCAAAGACGGCATTTTGAAGATTGGTTTGGAGAATGTAATTCCTGACCATAAAAAACCAAGGAAGATTGAGATTGGTGAGCAACTTGCGTTCTCAAAACCAACTCTATTGACTGAGTAAAACTGTGGGGCGAAAGCCCCACTTACTATATTATGAAAAAGAAATTTATCGATGCACACATGAAGACTGCTGAAGTCTATGCTGAATTGTCTTCAGCAAAAAGACTGCACGTTGGTTGTGTTGTTGTAAAAGATAATACAATCATTGGCATCGGTTATAACGGCATGCCTTCTGGTTGGGACAATGAATGTGAGGTAAGAGATTATTTTTCACCATGGCCTTCTGAACATACAGATGAAGATGGTGCAACATACAATCTTAAAACCAAACCAGAGGTACTTCATGCAGAGACTAATGCACTCGCAAAGATTGCACGTAGTACCAACTCAAGTGATGGTGCAACATTGTTTGTAACTCATGCACCTTGTCTAGATTGTGCCAAACTAATATATCAGTCTGGTATTGATAGTGTGTATTACCGAAATAGTTATCGCAACGATGACGGTATTAATTTTCTAAAGAAGTGTAATGTAGCTGTTCAACAGCATATATAATTTAAAGGGGTTTATTATGTTAGTAGTGCCAGATGATATGGCGGGCAGACCAATTGGTTTCACCTGCTCAACTTTTGATTTACTTCATGCAGGACATATTCTTATGCTTGCTGAAGCCAAGTCTGTATGTGACCACTTGATTGTTGGTTTACAAAATGATCCGACTGCCGATAGACCTGGTAAGAACAAACCAGTTCAATCTATTGTAGAACGATTCGTACAACTTTCTGCGGTAAAATTTGTAGATGAGATTGTTGTCTATAGTACCGAAAAAGACCTTGAAGACTTATTGATGTTTCTTCCAATTTCTGTTAGAATCATTGGTGAAGAATATAAAGATAAACAATATACAGGTAAACAAATCTGTATTGACCGCAATATCAATATGTACTTTAACTCCCGCAATCACCGTTTCAGTTCAACTGAATTGAGACAACGTGCATACCAATCCGAATTGAGTCGCCAGAATGTATAATGATGTTTGTAAATTCATAGATGCTTGTGACCAAGAATCATCAGCAAAAAATGTTAAGTTATACAAAACCTTAATTGATGAAGAAGTTGGTGAGTTTCGTTCAGCTTACTACGCATGTGATGAGGTAGAACAACTTGACGCATGTATGGATATGATTTGGGTTATATTAGGGTTTTGTAAGATGAAAGGGTATGATGTTGATGCCGCATGGGCAGAAGTTGCCCGTTCTAACTTGGCAAAGATTGACCCAGCAACAGGCAAAGTAATTAAAAGACCAGACGGCAAAGTTTTAAAACCAGAAGGATGGACGCCTCCTGCGCTTGACAAGTTCGTTTAAATAGATTATAATTGATTATTAACTTTCGGAGATATTATGGAAACATACAGAATCGCAAAACAATTCGCTGAGGCTAATCGCCTTCCCCGTGCCTATAAGTACGATTTCTTTTTGCGAGAATTCGATGATATGGTAGAGGTCGTAGGTCTTATTGAAGACCCAACACTCAACATGACCGAGTTTAATGGTCGTGAAATGCTTTACCCAAAACGTTGGGTAACTTTGGCCGTAGTGCCAGCTTCAACAAGGATTTGAAATGGCAGTAAAGTTAATTTCCTTCAAAACAAATCAGACAATCATTGCCAGTGTTGTCTATGAGAATGATGAAAGAATTACAGTGAAAGAAACTGTACAAGTAATTGTTCAACCATCCAAAGATGGTCCAATGATGGGATTTTCTCCTTTCTTGGAGTATGCACAAGAGTTTAAAACAGGCATCACATTTGACATGTCCGATATTCTTTGCGTTACAACTCCAATGGTAGAATTGGAAAATGAGTATAATAAGTTATTTGGTTCTGGCATTCAAATTGCCTCAAGTATTCCAAAATTCTGATATAATGTATGAATGAATAAAAAATATTACACAAATGTTGCCTCTATTGGCAACAACATTTTCTACAGAGGTGTAAACAACGGCCGGCGTGTTAAGATGAAAATTGCTTACACGCCGACTTTGTTTTTGAAGTCTAATAAACCAACTAAGTTTAAAAACTTAAATGGTGAAGCACTTGAACCTATGAAGTTCGAATCTATCCGTGAAGCACGTGATTTTGTTAAGATGTACAATGAAGTACAAAACTTTGAAATCTATGGTCAAACCAGATTCGAATATGCATTTATTGCTGATGAACATCCAGATATGGTCGATTGGGACTTTGAAGATGTTGCAATTGATGTTATCGATATTGAGGTTGGTTCTGAAAATGGATTCCCTGATCCATATCAAGCCAACGAACCAATCACTGCCATTTGTATTACACGTGTCGGTGGTAAAACAATCGTAATGGGTTGTGGTGAATATATTAATAATGATGATAACGTTACATACATTAAATGCCGTGATGAGTATGACCTTTGCAAAACATTTATCAACCACTGGTCAAATAATTGTCCAGATGTTATAAGTGGTTGGAATATTAAGTTCTTTGATATTCCATATTTGGTCAATCGTCTATCACGTATCCTTGGTGAAGATGACACAAAGAAGTTGTCACCATGGAATATGATTTCTGAACGCAAGGTCATGGCCATGGGTCGTGAAAACATTGCATATGAATTGTTGGGTGTTGCGACACTTGACTATATTGAATTGTACAGATGGTATGCGCCAGGTGGTAAATCACAAGAGTCATATCGTTTGGATAATATTGCGAACGTTGAGATTGGTGAGAGTAAGATTTCATATGATGAGTATGACAACTTGCACCAGTTGTATCGTTTGAATTACCAAAAGTTCATTGAGTATAATATTAAAGACGTAGCATTGATTCTAAAACTAGACGACAAGTTGAAGTTGTTAGAATTGGCACTTACTCTTGCCTATGATACGAAGTGTAACTATGATGATGTATTTGCACAAACTAGAATGTGGGATGCAATGACATATGGTTACTTGTTGAACCGTAATATCATTGTGCCACCAAAGGTTATAAAGGACAAAGATGCTGCTTTTGAGGGTGCTTATGTTAAAGACCCACAGAAAGGTATGCATAAATGTGTTGCTTCATTTGACTTGAACAGTTTGTATCCACACTTGATGATGCAATACAACATCTCACCTGAGACATTGATTGAGCCTCAAGACTACACACAAGATATGCGTGACATTATTATGCGTGGTGTAAGCGTTGATAAACTGCTGACTAAATCAGTTGACCTATCAAAGATGAGTGGTTATACTATCACACCGAATGGCCAGTTCTTCAGTACGACCAAACAAGGTTTCTTACCAAAGATGTTGGAAGAAATGTACATTGATCGTTCGAAGTTTAAAAAGATGATGATTCAGGCGAAGAAAGATTATGAAGTTGAAACTGATGAGACAAAGAAGAATGAATTAGATAAACGAATTGCTAGGTATAATAACCTACAACTAGCAAAGAAGGTGTCTCTGAATTCGGCATACGGTGCCTTAGGCTCCAAGTATTTTCGATTCTATGATTTACGACAAGCTCTTGGTGTTACCTCTGCAGGCCAACTTAGTATTAAGTGGATTGAGAATAAAATCAATTCTTACATGAACAAACTATTAAAGACCGAAAAAGATTATGTTATCGCCTCAGACACAGATTCGATTTATCTCCGCCTTGGTGAGCTTGTTGATAAGGTGCATCCAAAAGAATCAAACGTACAACAGATTATCCAATTCATGGATAAAGTATGTGAGCAGAAGATACAACCATTTATTGATGAGAGTTACCAGGAGCTTGCTACGTATGTTAATGCGTATGCCCAAAAGATGCAAATGAAACGTGAAGGTTTGTCCGACAAAGGTATTTGGACTGCCAAGAAACGTTACATTCTTAATGTATATAACAATGAGGGTGTTCAATACAACGAACCACATATGAAGGTGATGGGACTTGAGATGATTAAGTCTTCTACACCGGCTGCGATTCGTGAGAAGATGAATACCTTAATTAAAATGGTGATGCTTGGTACCGAAGAAGAAGTACAAGACTTCATCCAAACCTTTAGAGAAGAATTTAAATCTTTACCTGCTGAAGATATTTCTTTTCCAAGAGGACTTAATGGCTTGAAAACTTATTCTGATTCTGTTACAATGTATAAGAAGGGTACTCCGATTCATGTTCGTGGTGCCATCGTGTACAATCATTTCCTGAAGCAGTATAAATTGGATAAGAAGTATCCATTGATTCAAGAAGGTGAGAAACTCAAGTTCACATACTTGAAAGTTCCAAACCATTTCAAAGAGTCAGTCGTATCTTTTCCAGGTCGATTGCCAAAAGAATTCAATCTACAAGAGTATATTGATTATGACACACAGTTTGATAAGTCTTTCCTCGAACCAATCAAAGTGATTTTAGATTGTATTGATTGGAAAACAGAGAAGACTAATTCATTGGATAGTTTTTTTAACTAAAGGAATATTATGAGTTTATTGGATAAAATTAAAAAGAACAGTACGATTAAAGACAGTGCTGTGCTTGCAACATCAAAGTTCTTTACCAAAAAGGATATGATTTCAACATCTATCCCAATGATAAACGTGGCGTTGTCAGGTCGTTTAGATGGTGGTCTAACCCCAGGTCTTACAATGTGGGCAGGTCCTTCTAAACACTTCAAGACTGCTTTCAGTTTGCTGATGGCCAAGTCTTATATGGACAAGTACCAAGATTCAGTAATGTTGTTTTATGATTCTGAGTTTGGTACTCCACAGTCCTACTTTGATACATTTGGTATTGATACTGAACGTGTCTTACACACACCATTGACTGACATTGAGCAGTTGAAGTTTGACATTATGAAGCAACTTGAGGGGTTTGAACGTGGTGAGCATATTATTATTGTTATTGATTCTATTGGTAATCTTGCGTCTAAAAAGGAAGTAGATGATGCATTAGAAGGCAAGTCAGTTGCTGATATGTCACGTGCAAAACAGGTGAAGAGTTTGTTCCGTATGGTCACACCACACTTGTCACTCAAAGATATTCCAATGGTAGTTGTTAATCACACCTACAAAGAAATTGGAATGTTCCCTAAAGACATTGTTGGTGGTGGCACAGGTAGTTACTATTCTGCCGACAACATCTTTATTCTTGGTCGCCAGCAAGAGAAGGACGGAACTGAATTAACTGGTTATAATTTTATTATCAATGTGGAGAAATCACGATATGTTAGGGAAAAATCCAAAATTCCTGTTTCTGTATCTTTTGATGGTGGCATTAGCAAGTGGTCTGGCTTACTTGATGTTGCTCTTGAATCTGGCCACGTAGTCAAACCATCCAATGGTTGGTATTCACGTGTCAACAAAGAAACTGGTGAAATTGAAGACAAGAAGTTCCGTGAAAAGGATACTAATACCGAAGAATTCTGGTCTAGTATGCTCGTCAATGAATCATTTAAAGAATCTGTAAGGAAGAAATATGAAATCGCTTTTGGCAACATTATGGGAGAAGATTTCAATACGGCAGAAGCAGAAGAGGCTTGAGTACAAGTTTCTGAACTTACCTGAAGAAGACTCCACGATGGTAGAAATTACCGGTGGTAAGTATTCAGGTGTAGTATTCTCGTATGGTCATGTTAGATTTGAAGAAGGCGAATTAGGTCAACTACAGTTTACCTATAACGTAAACAATCCAGGTCAACATGGCCATGCAAGCTTGCTAACTGACCAAGAATATCATACAATGATGGGAGACATTCTCACAGATATTATTATTAATCAAGAAAGCCATAATGAACAGACTAGAACACTCGATTCTAAAGAATCTGATTTACAATGAAACGTTTGCTCGTAAAGTTTTGCCGTTTCTCCGTACAGATTATTTCTCTGACAATACCGAGAAAGTAGTTTACAAAGAAGTTGATGAGTTTATCAACAAGTACAATAGTCTACCGACACACGAAGCACTCATCATTAATCTTACAGAGAGTAAGAAGTTAACTGAGCAAGAAGTTCGCAATTCCATGGAATTGTTGCAGAATATCAATCAGCACAAAGATGAACCGACTGAAATGAAATGGTTGGTTGAACAGACTGAGAAGTTCTGCCAAGACAAAGCAATCTACAATGCCATCATGGAATCTGTGTCGATTCTGGATGACAAAGGTGATAAGAAAGCCAAAGGCGAGATTCCAAAGATTCTTAGTGATGCCTTGGGTGTATCATTTGACCCTAATGTTGGTCACGATTACATTGATGACTTCTCAAATCGTTATGACCTGTATCACAAAGTTGAATCACGTGTTAAGTTTGACCTTGATATCTTCAATAAGATTACCAAAGGTGGTCTGCCAATTAAGACATTGAATGTTGCACTCGCAGGCACTGGTGTTGGTAAGTCTTTGTTCATGTGTCACGTTGCTGCAAGTTGTTTATCTAATGCACAGAATGTTTTGTACATCACCATGGAAATGGCTGAAGAAAAGATTGCTGAACGTATCGATGCCAACTTGTTGAATGTGACAATGGATGAACTACACGTAATGTCTAAGGATGATTATGTACGTAAGTTTGGTGTACTGAAGAACAAGACACAAGGCAAGTTAATCATCAAAGAGTATCCAACTGCCGCAGCCAATGCACTCCACTTCCGTGCTTTGTTGCAAGAGTTACAGTTGAAGAAAAGTTTTAAACCAGATATTATCTTTATTGACTATCTGAATATTTGTTCGTCTTCACGTATCAAACCTGGTGGTTCTGTTAACTCATATACATATATTAAATCTATTGCTGAAGAGTTGCGTGGTCTTGCCGTTGAAGCAGGCCTGCCAATTGTAACTGCGACACAAACAACTAGGTCTGGTTTCACCAACACCGATGTTGACTTGACAGACACAAGTGAATCGTTTGGTTTGCCTGCAACTGCCGACTTTATGTTTGCGTTGATTAGTACGGAAGAACTGCAACAATTGAACCAGATTATGGTGAAACAATTGAAGAATCGTTATTCGGATCCTAGTGTATTCAAACGTTTCATTGTTGGTATTGATCGATCAAAGATGCGACTATATGATACTGAACAATCTGCACAGACCGATATCTCCGATTCTGGTCAACCAGATAAACCACTAAGTACATTTGGTAATAGAGAACGTAGAAATAAATTTGACGGAATTAAAGTATGAGTTTAACAGTAGAACAAGGTGCTTATGTTGCCAATGTATTCTCGGAGTATTTCGATAAGTTTGGCCGCATAGATGAATATATGCGTGAACAGAAACTGGCAGCAATGTCGGAAAGACCATTCACATTACCTGGATGTGGACCAGAAGAAGACTTGTTCTCCGACTTTACAATGTCACCGGCAGATATGCAATTTGAGGTTGTTGATTTGCCTCAAGACCGATGGGACATTTACCTTGATATGATATCGTCACATTCAAACATGACAAGTATACCCGGTCGTTGTCTGCGATTGGCAATCTTAGAGAAGAAGTCTGGAAAGTGGTGTGGTTTCATTCGTCTTGGTTCTCCAGTCATCAACTGCAAGCCACGAAATCAAATGCTTGGACAAGTGTTTACGCAAGTCCAAGGCGGTGCTCAAAGGTTCAATCAATGTGCTGCGATGGGTTTTGTTATTGTACCTGCACAACCATTCGGGTATAATTACCTTGGTGGCAAACTGTTGGCTGCGATTTGTACCTCACATGAAGTTCGTGAGATGTTGAACCAGAAATACAAGATGACAACCTGTTTGTTTGAGACTACCAGTTTGTATGGTTCTTCTAAGGCAGTATCACAGTATGACGGCATGAAACCATTGATTCGTTTCAAAGGTCTTACTGATTCAGATTTCTTACCGATGTTACATGGCCAAACTTATACCGACTTGAAGAACTATGTTGAAACAATCATTGGTGAACCACTTGCACCAGAAGATGCATCATCACGTAAGTTGAAAATCTCCAATCATATCATATCATTAACTAAAGTGGCACTCAAAGGTACACCAGAAGGTGCCAAGTTTGCACAGACGATTGAGAATGCCAAGAATCTGAATGAACAGAAACGATACTTTATCTCTGATTATGGTTACAAGAACATGGTTGATTTTGTCAATGGTAAGACCGACAAGTTATTACCTGGTGAAAACTATGAGAAGTTTCATTTAAACAACATCATTGAATGGTGGCGTAAGAAAGCCATGAATCGATTTGAAACATTGAAGACTGAAAATCGTATCAGGACTGAACAAGAAGTTTGGACCGGTGATAAAGTGCTTGACATTATTCGGTAACCTGGTAGGATAAATACTTGGTTGAGGAGACCGAGTATGAAAATTCCATCAAAAGTTAATGTAGATACCGAAAGCAAGCAGTCTGGTGCCGGTGCGGAAGTGACTGCATTGGCCGAAAGTATGCAGGCCTATGCTTGTGCAACAAGGCAACATTTTGGTAAACCATTAACTGATGTGTCTCAAGTTACAAAGGCCACAATTGCTGATGCTGATTGTGATAGAACACTAGAGGCTTGCATGAAAGGTCTGGATGAGAATTGGTTCAGAAGTGTTATCTTAACTGCCAATTTAATCTTTGATGAAGTACCTGGAGCCAAGATTGGTAAGAATTTTAAGTTTTATCGTGGTGGTGCTTTAGTGAATGCCATCTATGATAACTGGCGCAATTTTAAAAAAGGCAGTGGTATTACTGGCGATGACAAATGGAATCCTGCCGACATTTGGATGATTAAAAAGAGTTTCAAGTTAGAAAAAAACTTTGCAACATTAGGTGAATACAATCGATATGTCTTTGATGAGTTTGCTAAAACAAACATGATTGGTATTTCATTAAAGAAAATTGGACCAAAAGATACTCCACATTCCAAGTTCTTCAACAATGGTAAACCACTTGTTGCTGTGTTCACTGGTGTCAAGCTTGGTGCGAATATGAGAGACTCAAAAGATATATACATTCAGTACAAGTCTGAAGGTAATCCAGGTGAGGTACAGTTCCGTAACTTCTCTAGTCGTGCGGTGCCTTCTTCTTGGCAAGGTGAGATTAAAGGCAAGGCTGCTGCGGGTGGTAAAATTGGTGGTGGTATTGTATTTGAAGGTGCAATTGAAGCTGGTGTTGCTAGAGCAAAGTTAACATTACCAAATCAAGTACCTATTGAGAAGCCAACTGATGCTGATTTTAAAAAGTTTGCAATGATGTTTAAAGAGTTGTCTGGTTCAAAAGAAAAAATTGAAACATTGATTACTCAAGCAAAAGCAGGACAGAGACAGGATAAAACTTGGTGGATGTCCAAGTATATTGGTATAGATTTAGTTTATACTGTGATTAAAGAAAAGAAAATGGATGCATTGTGTAAATACATATATGAATATGCATCGTCAGCAACTAAGAACAGTAGCATTTTTATAAAGTACAGCTAATGAAATTTTCAGAATTTATAACCGAATCAAAAAAAGAAGGTGCCAATCTTCACCTCGAGCACATTGAGGATGAGGTGTTGAATCGTGGTGTTGCCGGCACACGTGATGCAATTAACTTTCTGCAATCGTTACGTGACATGTTGGCAGGCAATTCATCATCTAAAGTAAACGTCACAACAAAATGGGATGGTGCACCTGCTGTATTCTGTGGTATTAATCCAGACAATGGCAAGTTCTTTGTTGGTACTAAAGGTGTCTTCAATGCAAACCCTAAGTTAAACTATACTGACGATGATATTGACACGAATCATTCAAGTAGTGGTTTGAATGCTAAACTTAAAGTTGCACTACGTTACCTGCCAAAACTAGGCATCAAAGGTGTTCTGCAAGGCGACATGATGTTCTCTAAAGGTGATATCAATACACAAACAATTGATGGTGAAGAATACATTACCTTCCAACCAAATACAATTGTGTATGCTGTACCATCAGATTCAAAATTGGCCAGAGCAATGACTTCTGCACAGATGGGTATTGTCTTCCACACTTCATACACAGGTAAAACATTTTCTGATATGAAGGCATCATTCAACATCGATATCAATCACTTGACTACAACTAAAGATGTTTGGTTCCGTGATGCATACTTTGTTGACGCATCTGGTACAGTCACATTCACAGAGCAAGAAACAAAGGTGTTGAGTTCACATCTATCACTTGCAGGTGCAACATTCCAATCTATCAATGCACTAACACTCAATAGAATTGCCTCAAGTGAAGTAGTACTCACTTACATTAAGACATTCAATAACACCAAAGTACGTGAAGGTAAAGAGATTAGAGATACTACTGCACACACAAACGAATTGATCCGTTGGGTTGAGGCCAAGTTAAACAAAGATATCTCTGATGCCAAGAAAGAAGAAACTAAACAGAAACGGATCAAAGAGAAGACTGAGATTATGCGTTTCTTCCGTGGTTCGGCAAGAGACTTAAAGAATATTTTTGATTTGATGAACCATTTGGTGGCATCCAAGAATATGATTGTTAGTAAGTTACAACAAATGAAACAAGTAACAAATACATTCTTACGTACAGATGATGGTTTCAAAGTCACTAATCCTGAGGGGTTTGTGGCCGTAGATAAATTGAAGGGTAATGCAGTTAAATTAATTGACCGATTAGAATTTGCTCATGCGAACTTCAATGCCGCAAAGGCGTGGACTAAATAAGATATGACGACAAAAATAACACTAACCAACATCGATTCGACTGGTGACTATTCAGAACTGGTAGACTCGGCCTATAATACGGCAAATGCAGCATTTGCCAAGGCTAACACTGGTGGTTCACCAACTGGCGTTACTGCTGGTTCATACACATCAACAAATATAACCGTAGATACTTTTGGTAGAGTAACTGCAGCTGCCAACGGATCATCCGGTGGTGCTTCATCTGCTTCATCTGTCGGTTACTCACTAGTTTTCGGAGGATAATATGGCAGCACCAAATTTAATCGGCGCAACAACAATCAATGGTAAGACGGCAACGGCCAACTTAACCACAACAGCAGCAACAACAGTAATAAACAACCCAGCATCTTCAGGTAAGTGCTTGAAGATTAATGTGTTAAACGTTGCAAATTATAATGTCGTAACAGTTAACGTTTCAATTGGATTCTATAATGCTGCCAATGTCGGTGGTTCTTTGTTTCCAATTGTTGGTTATGTTGATGTGCCTGCAAAAAGTACACTAAACGTTATCGATAAAACAAGTCAATACTACTTGGAAGAAAACACAAGTATTGGTGCCTTTGCTGGTTTTGCAAATTCTTTATGTGTAACTTGCAGTTATGAGGATATAAGTTAAAATGGTCAAGAGATATTCCGGTGGTGTCATATCTGCTACCGCACCATCAATTCTTTTAAACACAGCATCTGGATTTTACAACACTTCATCGCAAATGCAAGCTAAAAACGCCGGCGTTTGGCCAATGGCTGGTGGAGTTCAGTTATTTACAATTAGTCCAGCTGTCAGTGGAAAAACTACTTGGGATTTAGCAGTCGATGGTGCATTAAACCTCAGTTCAAATGGCACATATACTTTAACTCCTTTGAATACTTTTACTGCGTCTGTAAAAATGTGGGGTGGTGGCGGTGGCAGTGGCAACCAAAATATGCCAGGAGGAGCTGGTGGTGCATCAACTGGCACTGTAACTTTTTCCAGTGGGATTGCTCATGTATTACTTGTTGGCCAAGGCGGCCGAGCCGGCGCCGGAGGAACTGCAACCGGCGGAGGAGGCAGCGGAGACATAAATCGAGGTGGAGGTGGCGGATATAGTGGAATTTTTAGAACCTCACAGACACAAAATAATGCAATAATGATGGCTGGCGGAGGCGGCGGCGCTGGTGGAGGTGGTGGCTCTTATGGTGCTGGAGCCGGTGGTGGTTCCAGTGGTCAGGCCGGAAACGCTGGACAAGGTGCTCAACCTGGAGGTGGTACACAATTAGCTGGTGGCGCAGCAACTGGAGTTTCTGGGTCTGTTAGTGGTGCCGCATTGACTGGTGCTAACGGTTTATCGGGAGGCGGCGGTGGATATTTTGGTGGTGCTTCTGGTGGTGATAATGGTCCTTACGCACCTGGAGCTGGTGGCGGTTCTGGATATTTAAGTAACACTTATGTTACTGCCGGTCAAACACTTACAGGCAATTTAACCACTACTGGAAATAGTACAGATGCTAATCGTGGTACTAGTGGTGCTGCCGCTGTCACGGCAAGTACAGCAGGTACAGACGGCAGAATTTATATATCAACATAATTATTAAACATATTTTAAGGAAATAAACTATGAGTCATTTTGCACAAATAGATGAAAATAACATTGTCACACAAGTTTTGGTTATCGAACAAGATGTAATTGATACTGGTATGTTTGGTGACCCAGCATCTTGGATTCAAACAAGTTACAATACTCACGCTGGTAGACATTTATTGGATGGCACACCACTACGTAAAAATTATGCAGGTATTGGTTACACATATGATATCACAAGAGATGCATTTATTCCATCAAAACCATATGCATCATGGATTCTAAATGAAGATACTTGCACTTGGGAAGCACCAATACCAATGCCTCCAGTACTGAACGGTAATGTTTTTATGTGGAATGAAGATACAACATCTTGGGTTGAGTTTACACCACCAGCCTAAATATAACAATAAAGAGAATATAGATGCCTTTAACGAATATTAAACTGCCGAAGAAGACCAACACGCAAACCAATTCTTATACTGGTGCGTCTGGTGAAGTCACTATTGATACCGACAAAAAAGTAATTGTCGTACATGATGGTTCGACTGCTGGTGGAATTCCATTGGCTCGTGAATCTCAAGCAAACACAGCAATCTCGGATTTTAATCCTCTAGTATTTCTAACATCAGGAATGTAAAATGGCAACCACATTAAAAGTTTTGGGACAAGTTAATCCCCCATCGGCAACCAACACAACATTGTACACGGTACCTTCTTCAACATCTGCCGTCATCAGTACAATCAACATTTGCAATCAAAGTGCCAATGGTGCTAACTTTAGAATTGCTGTTAGACCTGCCGGTGAAACAATTAACACCAAACATTATATTGCCTTCAACACAGAAGTTGCTTCAAACGATGCCATTAGTTTAACAATTGGTATGACTTTGGCTCAGACTGATGTTATCACAGTTTATGCTAACACAGCGTCACTAAGTTTTAACGCATTTGGATCAGAAATTACATGAGTTTAAAATCACTAAAAAACCAGACACTCAGAAATAAATCAACAATCAATAGCGTTAACTTAACTGGTGGTGCTTCTACCGGTCCAGTTATCACATCGATTGTTGTTACTGATTCCAATTATAATAACTTAGATGACACGGCACTATTACCGGCAGGTGGTTATGCAAAACTAATTGGTTCTGGTTTTGCAAGTGGTTGTTCTGCATACTTCAATGGTTCATCTGTAACAACAACATTCGTTAGTGCAACAGAAGTTCGTGTTGTTATTCCTGCGACCTCTGTTGGTACTTACAATGTGATGTTGTTTAACCCAAGTACTGCAGGTGCTATCTATTTGAATCTTGGTATTTCTTCCGCACCAACATTTACAACAACTGCTGGTTCTTTAGGTACATCATACGAAACAACGGCAGTCAGTACATCTATTGCCGCAACTGGTGATGCTCCAATTACTTATGCCTTATACTCTGGTTCACTGCCAACGGGTGTGACACTGGCCTCAAACGGAACACTATCTGGAACATCTCCAGTAGAAGCATCAAGCACAACATACTCATTCATTGTGCAAGCAACCGATGCACAGTTACAAGACACCACACGTTCATTCAGTTTGACAATCAGTACTGACGTTGTTACTTGGAGTACTCCAGCGGCAGACTTTGCTTATACATTGGTTGGTAATGAGGCAATGGCAAACGTTAGCTTGTTAGCAACATCTGCGGCTGGTTATGGTGTAACTTATGCAGCCAACACATTACCGACTGGTGTTTCACTCAGTGGTAATACGGTCTTTGGAACACCAACAACAGAACAAACAATTTATACTGCATTGACAGCAACAGCCAACACAACTGGTCGCACAGCAACTCGTTATGTTTCTTGGTCTGTGGTACTTGGAGATGCTTTCTGGAAATACAATACACTATTGATACCTGGAGCCAGCACAACATTTGTAGATGATGCTAGTACAAATAACTTTGCTGTAACTATTAATGGTGATACAAGGCCAAACAGTTTTAGTCCGTATACAGCTGGATATTATAGCAACTTCTTTGATGGATCAGGTGATTGGTTAACTTTCCCAAATAATGCAGGTTACGAATTTGGTTCTGGTGCGTTTACTGTAGAACTTTGGGCATACATAACAGGGTCATCTGGTACTGTAGCTAATTATTCAAACGGTCAATCAAGTAATTCAAATTTTGCATGGGAATTATATCAAGTTTCTACAACAGTAATGCAGTTTAGTGTATTTGAGGGAGCCACACAATATATCTCGTCATCGTCTGCATTCAAAACAAATTCTTGGAATCATATCGCATGTGTAAGAAGTGGTAATACACTCACAACTTATGTAAATGGAGTTGCAGGAGGAACAACAGCGAATATAACCGGAGTATCAATATCTGCACCTGCAGCTGCAACACTTAAATTATGCTCATATGGTAACGGGTCATCATATTTAACCGGATATATTAGTAATTTTAGAGTTGTTAAAGGAACAGCAGTCTACACGGCAGCATTTACTCCAAGTACGACACCATTAACCGCAATCACAAACACAAGTTTATTAACCTGTCAATCTAATCGTTTTATAGATAACAGTACAAACAACTTTACTATAACAGTTACAGGTAATACATTAATAAGTTCATTTGATCCGTTCGTGCCAAACAGTAGTTATAGTACATATGGTAGTGGATACTTTGATGGTACTGGGGATTATTTAAGTGTTCCGTCAAATGCTGCATTTGATTTAGGCGCCAGTGATTTTACAATTGAGTGTTGGTTTAATCCACAAGGATTTGCTGCCGCATATGGTCTTATTTCCAGATATAATTACGAATTTGTTGGGTCTGGATGGTTTTTACGGGTTGTAAATTCTACCACTATACGATTTGCATATGGCAATGACGTAATTAATAATGTATCAGTGTCACTGAGTACAAATATATGGTATCATCTTGCTCTTTCTCGCAGTGGAACTACAGCAAAAATGTTTTTGAATGGAATACAAGTTGGTTCGTTTACCGTTAATAATTTTTCTGATGCTACTACAGCTTTGCAAATAGGTAGGACAAATACTCTTACCGATGATATGTATACTTACATGACTGATGTACGTGTAGTCAAAGGAACCGCAGTTTACACCACAGCATTTACACCACCCGTTACCCCATTAACCGCTATAGCAAATACAAGTTTATTAACATTACAAAACAATCAACCAGTAAACAATAATACTTTCTTAGATAACAGTACAAATAACTTTTTAGTAACAAGAGCTGGTAATGCTACTCAAGGTACATTTAGTCCTTATGGTGGTAACTGGAGTAACTTCTTTAATGGTTCTACTGATTATTTAAGTGTGTCTAATAATGCGGCTCTTATGCTTGGGGCTGGCAATTTTACAATTGAATGTTGGTTTTACATCACTGGAAATTCTGCATCAAATCCAAGTTCAGAGCGAAGCGGACAACTAATAACAAAATTTCAAAACACATCTAACTACTACACATTGTATGTGCTAGGAAATAGTTCTACTACAGGAAACGCTCTAAGATTAGAAATTGTTGTCGGCGGATCCCTTACAACAATTCAATACACTGGAACTATTGCTCAAAATCAATGGCAACATTTTGCCGTAGTAAGAAATGGTTCTGGCTCAAATAATATTGTATTATATCTAAATGGAAGTTCGGTTGCGACAGGAACAAACACAGCAACGGATAGTAATACTGGACCTGTTTATATAGGATACTACGGGTATCCGTCTTACCCTAATTATTTTAATGGGTATATTTCTAATGCTCGTATCGTCAAGGGTACGGCTGTATACACTGGTAATTTTACTCCAAGCACAACGCCATTAACACCGATTGCTAACACAAGTTTATTAACCTGTGCAGACAGTCGATTTATTGATGACAGTCTCAACGCCTTTGCGTTAACAACCACAGGCACACCAAGCATACAGCGTTTCTCACCATTCAATCCATCATCAGTAACCCCAACAAGTTATAGTGGTTATTTTGATGGTACTGGTGATGTACTAACACCACCAGCAAACAATGTATTTGCTTTTGGAACCGGCTCCTTTTGTATTGAAGCATGGATATTTAACAACGAGCTTAAAAATTACTCATGCCTGGTTACCACTAGACCAAACAATAGTAGTTATGCTGATGCTTATCACATAGGATGGGACTCAGTGGGAGGAGTTAGTCTTTATGTAAATACTACCTCAACAACAGGTGCTCCAGGTGGTACAATAACAACCGGTCAATGGCAACATTTTGTATGTTGCCGCGACTCTAGCAATAGAACTGCAATTTTTGTTAATGGAACTAGAGTTGGAAGCGATACTGTAACTAGTAACTTTACACGAAACCTATTAGGAATTGGAGACTTTCCCACAACACCAGCAGAAGGTATAAATGGCTACATTTCTAACTTAAGGTTAGTAAAAGGTAATAGTGTGTACGATCCAACTCAAACAACAATAACAGTACCAACTAGTCCATTGACTACAACAAGTCAAGGGGTAACTGCAAGTACTGTTAGTATATTAACTTGCCAATCAACTACATTTATAGATAACAGTACAAACAACTTTACGATTACTGCTGTTGGTAATACTCAACCAACACAACAAAACCCATTCGGTTTTACTAGTGCAACTACAAATGGCTATACGGTAAGTACAATAGGCGGTAGTGGTTACTTTGATGGTACCGGTGATTATTTGACTGCACCATCAGATGCGGCATATCAATTTGGTACTGGTGATTTTACAATTGAATATTGGATTTATCAAACAGCATCTGGTAGTTATAGAACAGTTTTGGATACTAGGTCATCAGGAACAGCAAGTCCATGGGCATGTCTTATTAACTCTAGTAATCAACCATACATTTTAATCACCGCAGATTTAACTAGTAGTATTGCTATAACCATCAATGCTTGGAATCATGTTGTTTGTGCTTATAATGGAGCTGGACAAGTTAAATTTTATGTGAATGGGAGTTTAGTAGGAACATCTACTGCTTCGTGGACAGATGCTGGAGGTACTACGGGAACATACATAGGAGCTTATTCTGGAGTAGCTTATTTCTTCAATGGTACAATAGATGAGGCTGGAGCTTGGACAAGAGCATTAACTGCTACAGAAGTAACGGAATTATATAATAGTGGTAACGGTAAACAATATCCTTTATGATTTATTTAATAACAGAATTACAGAAAGATATTTTAGTTAATTTGACTAACTTCGATATAGTATTTAGACCTATTCAAGCTGCTAATGATAACTATTTTATATCAGAAAACGAGTATTTTTATATCGTTGGTTTATGGTACTTAGATGAATGCCCTACGGAACTATTATTTGTAAAGGATTTAACAAGTTCTGAGTATTTCCCTAAACAACAAACACCGCTATTGTAATGTTCGATTTTTTAACACATATTAATCTACCTCCTTATTTGCTATTTATAGTGATAGTTTTAGG
>ENA-OSIY01000285-OSIY01000285.1-marine-metagenome-genome-assembly--contig:-NODE-285-length-29593-cov-18.514162_pt1 | contig 29593 bp, 16 predicted proteins | sample MGYA00237884_ERZ534233 | MGnify/ENA primary metagenome ERZ534233 (study PRJEB26412, sample SAMN06343840) | marine metagenome | isolation source: estuarine water | place: USA: Columbia River Estuary... | reverse complement strand
AAATCCGCTAATCCATTTTACACATATACTACTGATGGATTAAAATTATATGTAAATGCATTCTCAAAAGATTCTTATCCAGGAACAGGAAACACTTGGTATGATCTTTCAGGAAATAATGCAAATATATTTTTATTTAACAGTCCTATCAAATCTCCTTATTCTTTTGATTTACAAGGGCCTGATGATTATATTTCTGGAACTGTTGCTATAAATGACACAACTGCTGGAGATACAGTAACAGTAGAAATACTTTTATATGGTGATCTTAGCGGACAAGTAATTCCTTTCTCTTGGGGAACTTACACAATTTATTTTAAAAATTCGTCTATAGGCTTTAATACATTTTCAGATGATATATTTGGTATTGATCAAACATCTTTTAATTTAGAATATAATCATTTCGTGTTTGTATTTAAAAGAAATCAACTTGAAAATTGTAAACTTTATATCAATGGAAATTTACAAACATTATCACAAAGAATAAATGTTCATAATAATTCTAATGCTATTTTCAATAATGGATCTTTTGCCCTAGGTGCTGTTGGAAATAATAATTATAATTCAACAATCAAAACTAGCTATTTAAGAATATACAATAAAGAACTAGCACAAACAGAAGTTACACAAAATTATATCTGGTCAACAAAGATCTTCTATCCATTCTTTACAAACCCAAGCGCACCGGAAAAAATTACACAAGATTTAATATTAGATATTGATGCTGGAAATCTTTATTCGTACCCTAGCTCTGGAACTAAAGTAATATCACCTAAACCAAATGATAATCCTTCTATTCTAAGATCTATGATTATGCCTCTAGGTCTCTCAACAAATTATATAGGTGGAGATGTTGAAGGTGTATTATATAATGGAGTTGGATTCTCTACAAACTTTGGCGGTGTTTGGAATTTTGATGGAGCGAATGACTATATAGAATTTCCTTATAATAGTGCAATAAATAATGCTGATAATTTTACTTTTGAATGTTGGTTTAAATCTAACAATATAGCTTTAGAACAAGTAATTTTCAATACAAATAATTATGGACAAAGCCCTGAGAGAGGATATCATATAGAAATCTACCAATCTAAAATGATTTTGCAGGTCTTCCCCTCTCAGCAATTTACATTTTCTACTGTGACTTTACAATCTAATCTTTGGTATTTTCTTTCTGTCACATATAGTAATGGTTCTGTAAATTACTATGTCAATAATGTATCTGCTGGAACTGGGAATTATACTTTTACCCCTTCCAGTGAAACTTTATTATTAGGCAGATATAGACAAGGATTTTTTAATCTAAACGGTCAGATAAGCAACTTAAGATTCTATTCAAGAGCATTAACTGAAGGAGAAAGAAAATTCAATTATGAAGCTTTGTCACCAAGATTCCAAGTACAAGCTTTAAATAATATAAACTATCTACCAGCTAAAGAAATGTATCCAGATATTGTTCAAGCTGGATTACTATTAAATATTGATCCTGGATATTATAAATCTTACATTGGATCCGGGACAACTATTAATTCTTTAGTTAACAATTACACTGGCACTCTTAATAACGGTGTAGGGTATTTAGCGAAGAATTATGGACAATTAGTTTTCGATGGTACTAACGACTATGTAAGTATTCCAAATGCAGATCTTTTAAATCTTGGAAACAGTTTTACTATTTCTGCATGGGTTAAGATTAATGATTTAGCGAATTATTCATTTATTTCTTTAATTAGCACGTTGGACATATCTTCAGTTACCAAAGGTTTTACATTAGGTTGGTATAAAGATGCAGCTTACGGCGTTAATGCCAAAAGTATCATGTTACAATTTGGAGTTAATGTTAATGAATGGAATGTATATTCATCTGATACTAATTCAATAACTGACAATAATTTTCATCATATAGCTGTAACGGCTTTGAATATTAATACAAATAACCCGACTATCATATTTTACTTAGATGGAGTTTCAAAAAATACAACTTGGTGGAATTCTTCAACTAAAAGACCTATATCTTACAATACAGATATTAATAGCATAAGAATAGGTCATTACTATACACCTTCTACTCCTACATATTACAATGGATTTTCTCCAATAAATCTTGGTAATGTTCAAATCTACACTACAGCATTATCTGCAAAAGATATCAAACAAAATTATTATGCTACATACTGGAAATTTAACACACAAATAAAATCTGGCCAACAATTATATCTTGATGTTGGTAATAATAATTCATACTCTGGTTCTGGTACATCTATTTTAGACATATCAGGGAATACCAGAAACGGAACTCTTGTAAATGGAGTTGGATATAATTCTGGCTTTGAAGGCATTTTAACTTTTGATGGTACGAATGATTATATCTCAGTTACAGTATCATCGTTATCAAATACTTCTGGATCTTATTCTGGTTGGTTTTATTTTACTCAGGCTAATAACAATTGTGCTGTTGTTGCTACAAATGGGAACCCAATGGGTGAGTACTCGTTAGTGATGGGTATAACCAGTGCCAGTAGAATTAGAACATATATTTGGGATGGAAATCCAAAAACATTACAAAGTAGTGTTGTATCTTTAAATCAATGGTATAATATAAGCCTCACATGGGCAGATAATGGCTTTTCATACCTTTATCTTGATGGAGTTTTACAAGGGTCAGTAGCACTATTAGCTACTCAAAAACTTCAAGTATTGTTAATTGGTTCACAAGCTGGAACAACATCTACTTTAAACAATTATTTCCAAGGTTCTTTCAGCAACATCCAAGTTTACAGCAGAGCCTTATCATTCTCTGAAATACAAGAAAATTACACAGCATATGCAAGTAAATTCGGAAAATCAGGCATTAAATTCTTATTAGAGAGTTCATCATTAAGAAATTTAAATACACCTCAGCCTCCATCAATTATATCTGCTGAGAATTTACCATCTCATACATTTAATAATATCTTCTATGACAAATTTGATTATGGATTAAATCTTACATTAGGAGATACAAACTTTTATGAATTTGCATCTGATTTTGGAATTCAACAACTTGGGATGTACAACTCTTGGCTCTATCCTATGGGCTTCAATAGCGATCCAGGAGCTAAATATTCTTTCAACATTGGATTAAGCGCTTTCTTAGATTACCCAGGAGCACCAATAACAAATACAGCAAGCTTTGAAAGAAATGGTATATATAGAGCACCAAGTAACCCAGGAAATAAAGTAATTGCATATAACGTCAATTATTCAAGAGGAACTAACTTCTTCTATTCTGGATTCTTAAAAACAAATCTATATTACGAAACGACAGGTCTTACAGGTTTAGGAATTGGTCTTCAAGGTGATGTTAAATTAGGTTACTTTGCTGTTATTGATGTTAGAAATGGAACCGGAGAAACTGCTGCCTTCCAACTAAGAAAAGATATCAATAATACTGTACCTTTAGCAACTGACACATCGATCACAATTCAAACAGATAGATGGTACAGAATTAGCTTTACATGGTCTTCCGCTGGACTTATAACTGCGAAGCTTTATGATGGTATTGGAATTCTTATCTCAACATTAACAGTGACAGATACATCATATACTTCTGGCTACCTAGGAATTACAAGTTTCTCGTTAAGCTCTTATGACAACTTAACAAACATATTCAATTTGTTATTAAGTCCATCAGCTATATCCACGGCAGAAGCATTTAATAATAACAACGTAATATTTCCTGGTAATGTTAATCTTCTCTCTGGCACTATTGCTAAAATTCAAGTAACTAACGGCCTATCCTTACACTATGATATTGGAAACAGTTCGTCTTACAATGGAACTTCAACAATAACAGATCTTCAAGGAAATTATAATGGAACAATTTCAGGAAGTCCAGTTTTATTCAATACATATGGAAAATATTTAGAATTTAACACTTCTACTGATTTAATTACTACCTCAACAATTCCTAGCTCTTTCTGGAATAATGGATCTTGGACTGTAAATACTTGGGTATGGATTAATGCACCTAAATTATCAGGAATTCAAAGATACATCCTACTTCATGGAACATCTGGAATAAACAATAGTTGGCTTCATCTTGCTATAAATACTTCTGGAACTTTAAGATTTGGATTATGGAACAACGATCTAGATTCTACTACGGCATTGTCACCAAATAGATGGTATTACATTTCATTCAGATACGATAGAGTTGCTTTAACTAAAAGAATTTATATTGATGGAGTGTTAGATGCACAAGCAAGTTCTAATGCCTATATTGGTACTGGAAGCAATACACTCATCCTTAGAACTATTGGAGGAAGAGGCGCTAAGGTAGAAATTTATAATAGAGCACTTCAGCCACAAGAAATTAACCAGAATTACATGGCTAATAAAGATAGATTTAGCAACCACTATCTTATTCCTAAATTCTATGAGCAATTTGAATCGACAAGCATTTTCACTGAAGGCGATTTAGATCATTATATTAGGTTGATTGATTATGGCCCTGGGTATGGAATTAACGCTTTATTTACCCCTCCTTATATGGCTGGCTATGTTTCTGCTGCTGGATGGACAGGATATGGTTTAGCAAGAGTTCCAGGCGAATCTTTCAAAATTGTAAATACAACTTTCGGATATCTTTCTGATTCTAATTTCTTCTGGTCTGGTTGGCTTAAAGTACAACCTAATTATCAAACTTCTTCTATTTCTGGATTAGGATTTGGAATTCAATCTACAAATACTCTTGGATATTTTGCTGTAATTGATATAAGAAATGGCACAGGATCTTCAGCAGCATTCCAATTAAGAAAAGATATCTATTCTACACCATTAGTAACAGCAACAAATATTACGATAGTTCAAGACGAATGGTATAGAATTACAATCACTTGGAATGACGGAACTATTATAGCAAATCTTCATAATAAATTTGGAGATGTCATTGCCACTTTAACAACATTCGACTATTCATATACTAGCGGAAAAGTGGGAATTGTTTCTTATTCTAATGCTTCCTTTGATAACTTTACAAACCTTACATTTTTAACGATTTCTAAGGCAAAAATAAGGCCTGACTTAATCACAGACAACTTGCAATTCTATTATTCCCCATCAAACTTAGAATCTTATCAAGGAACTGGGAATTATCTCTACGATATGAATAGGGCTACTGATAAAATTACTAGGACAGGATTGCTTATAGAAGTCGATGCTGATAAATTTAATTCTTATGATGGCTATGGAAATATTATTTATGATCTTTCAGGCAATAACTTAAATGGTGCTCTAACTAATGGACCATACCTAAATACTTATAATGGAGTCAAATCATTATACTTTGATGGAGTAGATGATGTTATTGATTTTGGCAATTCTGCTCTAACAAATATTACAAGCTCTGGATTTACAGTTGGATTATATTTTAGATCATCTGGAAGCCCTAATAGACCCCATTTAGTTACAAGAGGAATTAATGGAGGTGCAGGAAAATTCAGTATTGTTTTAGAACCAAATGCAAAAATTAACGTATTCTTAGATAATAGTTCAGGCTGGACAACACCAGTATCATCACTTTCTAATATAGCAAACAATACTTGGTATCATTTAGTCGTTACATACGATAATGCTCAAGCTAAGATTTATATTAATGGTGTTTTAAATAATACTGGCAATTTCGCTGGTCCATTAAGAAGTACACCTACAGAAAAATTATTTGTAGGAAGATTTTATGACAGTGGTTACCCAGATAGCTTATTAAATGGAAATATTGCATCTTTCTACATGTACAGCAGAGCATTAACAGCTGCTGAAGTACTAGAAAATCATAATATTACTAAAGGCAGAAAACTTTTAGCAACACTCAACAATGTCACATACTCTAACGACAACTCAGGATCTTTAGTATTTAATGGAACAAATAGCTATATTGATGTTCCATATACCCAAACAGCTGTAACAAAATACTCAATATCTGTATGGGTGAAAACAACTACTGGTGGAGTTATCATTGACAATAGAGGCGTGACGGGAACAAGTGGCAGATCTGTTGTTTTGAGTATAGGAAACTTTAGAGTAAGTTATTTTCCATTTAATTCTGATGGACAAATATTTTCATTAACAGCACCAACGATTGTAGCAGATAATACATGGCATCATATTGTTTGTGTGCTTGACGGAACATCAGGCTTAATATTAACAGATCAAAATTACAATCAATATATTAAAATTTATATTGATAATGCGCTTCAGGTTATTTCTGTAGGTCAAATATTAGGTTCGCCAGCTCTTCCATTTACAGGCTTAGATAACTTACAAATTGGAAGATCTGTTTCTCTTAACTCATACTTCTCAGGTCAAATTGGTACGACACAAATCTTCACAAAAGCCCTAACACCAACAGAAGTGAGAGGCATTTATTTAGGAGATGAAAATCCAAATATTGGCACACATACAATTAAACCTGAACTTGTCAATATACCATCAGGAACAATACCATCCTTAGAAAATGTCAGTATACAAAATCTGTTTGCTAATTACAATCTTAGACATCTTTCAGTATTAAGCTCTGAGATTCTTCCTAACACTAATGCATTTACAAATATCTTCTACGAACAGTTTGAAACCGCAAGCTCCTTAAATTTTGGAGACACTGTTAATTATGTAAAATCCGACACAACAGATCAAGTGTATGGACTTAATACATTTAACGAACCACCTCCGATTAATGCTGGTGCTACTGGATTTGGAATTTACTGGTTTACAATGGGCCCTCTCTATAAGCCATTCGTAAAATACACCGGCATTTCTGGATTTGGTATGAAGAGAGTAGATAATCAAAGCGGAAATAAGGTTTTAATTTATCAAGCTCAATATAATAGATCTTCCACTTTCTTCTGGTCTGGATTTGTAAGAACAACTTTAGGATATATTACAACTGGACTTTCTGGAATTGCTTTTGCTATACAACCTAACAATATTTATAATGGATACTTTGCTGTCATAGATATTAGAAATGGAATTGCAGATACAGCAGGATTCCAATTAAGAAAAGGAATTGATAACCTCACCCCAATTGCTTTTGATTCTGGAGTAAATATAACTTTAGATACATGGTACAGAATTACAGCAGAATGGAAAACTAATGGAGATATTACTGTAAGATTATATAGCTTGCAAAATATTTTATTATCAACTCTTTCTGTTAATGATAATACATACTCTACAGGTTATATTGGTCTTACATCCTATTCTAACAGCTTATTTGATAACTTTACAAACATAAATTCTCAAACTGCATCTCCATCAACAATTGCAACAAGAGAATTTGTCAGCTTGCATAGAATTGCTCCAGGTCAAGTAAACATAACACAATTTGGATCTGTATTAACTGGCGAAACTACTGGAATTCATAGCATTAAGGTTGAAATTGTATACATTGTTTCTAGTTCTATATCATCAAGAGAATTCTTACCAACTCAAAGAATTAATCCTGGAGCTGTTAGAATCTTGCATCAAGGATTCTCAAATGTTTCTATCCTAGGTTCGCATACATTATTGGCTGGTGGAAAGAACTTATCGCCAACTACAATCTTGACTGGTCAAATTCTCGGTACTCATAGAATTAAGCCTGAAGTTGCTAAGATCTTACATAGAAGCTTAATTAATACAAACATCTTAGGTATACATAGACTCAATCCTGGAAATGTAAATATCAATAGTGTTACATCTATACCTTCACAAGAGCAATTTGAAAATTATAGATTAGTAGCTGGAGTCGCAAAGATTTTACCAAGCTCGTTTACAGTTGCTCATATTTTAGGAATTCATACTGTAAGGCCTGGAGTTGTTAATATTCTTTCTGGAACAATTTCTTCAAGAGAATTTGTAAATAGACATAGTTTATCTTCAATTGCTAGATTAATACCTACAAGCATCTTAACAGGACAAGCTTTAGGATTACATAGATTCGAACTCAAGAATAACATTAGTGCTGGAACAATATTATCTGCAGAAGCACTTGGAATTCATTTATTTAAGGCAGTTCATAAGATATTACCACGAACGCTTGTTAATAATTCATATGTAGAAACACCTAAATTCATCTTCGACACCCGTGATGGTTTCCTAAAGATTATGATTTTACCAATAGCATTAATAGGTATGACAACTAACGATTATGGTAATATTACTGTAAGCGTGACAAATGTTTCAACTATAGAATAACAAATTATTAGTTAATATATCTTGGAAAATTAAGTCGATGACAAATACATTATGAAAATTAAAACATACGATAATGAAGGTTACCCTAGCATAAAAAGAGGATAACTAAGAATAAATTGTAGAAAATTACTATTATACTTTTTGTGAGGAAAAATATATGGCTAACGCTCTTTATGATACTGGTAGAAACGCATTCTTATTAGGTCAAATCAACTGGTCGAGCAACTCTTTTAAGGTTGTGCTTTTATCCAGCGCTTATTCTGTTAACTTAGCAACACATCAATATTTATCTGATATTACTGCTGGCGCTAGAGTTGGGACATCAGCTGCATTGACAACATCGACTCCTGGTGCTGGTGTTGCTAACGCTTCTAACATTACTCTTACTGCTGTTACTGGTTCGCAAATCACCCAGTTCGTAATCTACAGAGATACTGGCACTGAGGGAACATCGCAGTTAATAGCTTATTTCGATACTGCAACAAACTTGCCGATTCAACCAAACGGTGGAGACATCACCGTACAATGGAGTACAGATAGCTCAAAAATCTACAAATTATAGCATGATGATGTCATAATTACCCCCCATTAGACATATTTTTGTGTATAACAATTATATGTTCACGCAGAAACCAATAGATAAAAATTGTGCAGTATGTAGCACAAAATTTACAACTAAAAATTATCGTCAAAAATACTGCTCTTCAGATTGTAAAGTCAAAAGATTAGGAATGTCAATTTGCAAACAATGCAATAAAGATTTTCCTATCAAGTCTCATACAACTGGAGAGCTTTGTTCTACTGAGTGTTGGTATAAATATTACGAAATACATGGAAGACTTACTAAATCTTGCCCTATTTGTGAAAAGGTTTATCATAGTAACAATAAAACATGTAGCGCTGAATGTGGTTACAAACTAGTAAGAAAAAATAATTCATTAAGAAATGATTCATGTAAACACTGTGAAAATAGCTTAAATGATAAAAAACCTGGGACAATTTATTGTTCTAAAGATTGTGCTTCAAAAAATAAATTAAATACACATTTGAGATATAAAAATGGAGATACAATCACAAATGCAAATGGATATACAAAAATAAAAGTAGATGGTAAATGGATTCTTGAACACAGATATGTAATAGAACAAAATATTGGTAGAAAATTACATAAAGAAGAAAAAGTTCATCATAAAAATGCTAATAGATCAGATAACAGGTTGGAAAATCTTGAATTGTGGGTTATTCATAAAAAAGATCCTCCAGGAAGTAGAGTCAATGATCTATTAAATCATGTTTGTAATAAGGTTTTAGAAAGCCAAGTTTTAGAAAATCTTAAAGAGGAAGAAAAGAATTTATTAAAGAAAATTATTCTTGAAGGAAATAAATAAAATGGATTTTTCAACATTAACTGACGAGCAACTTAATGAGCTTTGGGCTGAAAAGCAAAGAGCTGTAGAAGTTGCTAATGAAGAATTAAATCAAATTGCTGCAGCTGTTAAGTCAAGATTGATTGAAGCAGAAGTTGTGAGAAAAATTGGTGGAATTACCGCTGAAGAATTAGAAGTTCTTAGAAATATGGCCCCAACTACACAAAGCATGAACACTGCATCTATTGAATCTGAAGAAAGTGTTATTTGGAACTAGAAGTAAAAACCACATGTCTATACTTAAAAAGCCAGCTTAATGCTGGCTTTTTTTGTAAGAATACTAGTTATGATTTAAGAATACATTTAAAGAGGTAATGCAATGAATCAAAAATTATATTCGAATTCTACGATAAGGATTGAAGCTCAAGTAAAATTAAGGGATGGAACTTTAACTAATCCGACAGGCATTAGATTTTTAATTACTGATCCTGCTGATATTACCACTACGTATGTTTATGGCACAAATATTCAACTTAAGCGTGATGTTGGAGTTACTGGTATTTATTATGTTGAATGGTTAGCTTTATTGCCTGGGAAATATAGATACACTTGGGAATCATATGGTGATATTTCAATTGCCCAAAAGGGTATGTTTGAAGTAGAAGACTCAAGGTGGTAAATAAATGCCTTATCCTGGTCCTATAAATAATCATGAGGGCGCAACTGGCTTATTAATAAGAAGCTTAAAAATCAATAACTTTTATCTAATGGTTGATGATTTTAGCGTTAATCAAAAACAAGATATTGAAATTAATCAAAACTTCGTACAAGGTGGCCCAGGAGCAGCTATTTCAAATATTGGCGCTAAAAGATTTGAAGGATCTTTAACTTGTCCATTACGTGTAGATAGAAATGGGAATTTAGATCCTGCTGTCAAAGAATTATTAAAGCATGCTGAAAGTCCAATGACAGCTTTAAGAATAGACACAAATCACGTAGCATCTCATTATGGCATTACTGCAGGTAGCGTTCCGACAATTAATAATGAACTCTTATCTTTAGATTGTGTATTAATAAAAAATTTAAAAATATCTTGTTCTCCTGACGATGAATATGTAAAATTAACAGCAGATTTTGTCGGCATGATCGATGGAAGAATAAATTTAGAATATGTAGCTCCCTCTGATGCAACTTATCTTAAAAGAGCTTTGTCATGGTTGGATTTAGATGCATATAGAGAAGAAAGCCAAATGAGATCTCTATCTGGTTTTAGCATTAATATTGAAAATCAATCAGAAACACATGCTTTTTTAATGCCAATAAATACAGCTGCTTTTCAGAGAAATGATCAAATCCAGTTTATTGGTGTTAAGGGTACTAAATGGACTGGTGAGATGAACGAAGTGATGAGAAGAGGATTGGAATTACATCAACACATTCATGGTGGCTGGATGGTCAATGAAAATTTAACATTCAAGCTTGGTAAATTACAAATTACTTTTCATCATCCACTTTTTAATATATCTGATGTCCCCTTGTCTGCAAAAATTCTTAAGAGAACAACATCTTGGACAAAAATTCAAGCTCCTAATGAACCAATGACAGCAGGAGGACTTTTTACTTTTAATGAATAAATCTTTAATAACAAGGAAAATAAAAGATTCTTGTAATATAAAAAGTTATATCGTGTCGCAAAAACGAAATTTAAGTTTATAGGTGGAACAACATGCCTCTTAATAATAACCTTTACGGTGTATATAAGACCCTCAGAATTGGCGGGACTTCGTACATCGTTGAAAATGCATCTAGAAATAGATCGATGGAAGTTAGCCCTAAGAGCTACGTCCAAGGAACCCCTCTGTCGGCTATCTTGGATATTGGTGGCGTAAAGGAAGACATTTCAATTCAAGCTCCAATTCTTGTCGGCGGTGCTTCTGCTCATGATGGTAGATCACTTGCTAATACAAAGATTACTGAAATTCTTTCTCCTTCGACAGCTACATTGCCATTACTTCAAAATGCAAACTTTAGAGTTTCTGAGAGTGGAGCTTCGGTTTCCATGTCTCTTATGTCTGATGGTTCGGCTGCATCTTCGCTTGCTGGTTACTTCCAGTTAGTCAATACTCCAATTCCTGCTTTGAGCCCAGTTTCTGCTGGTGGTCCGACCAGAGTTGCAAGATTCTACGACTTCCGTGTTAACATCGGTGGTAGAACATTCTTCGTTATTGAAGCTAACATTGAAGTCAAGTCCCAAGTTGATACAAAGTACTTCCTCGTCCCTAATGCCACATCGACCAATATCATGGACGAAACTGGACAAGGCGAGCTTGTTACCATTCCTAATACAGGTGGTACACAATACTCCTTCGGTAACCAATTCCCATTTATTGGTATCACTGGTGTAGAAATCTCCGGTGGTGGCAAGGCTGCTGTACTTTTACAAGACCTTAACACTGACGGCGACTTTACTGACTACACTTCGGGTTCTGTTGATGAGTCTATCAACCTTACCTACGGTGTCAATGAGCCTTCTTCGGGAGACCTTACACTTCAAATCCCTGGTGGAGCTGTTTATGAATCAGTTGCATTCTCCTTTGAGATTTACAACCCAACAACTGATGCATGGGTCAGCCTTCTCCCATCGCTTAACCTTACAAGATCGGTTATCAACAAGTCTAACTTCGAGATCACCAACGGTCTTCTTACTGTAGACTTCGGATTCACCTGCTGGGTTACCACAGCTTAGTGACTTTTGCATAATTTACAAGATTCGCATAGACTTTTGTTTATCTTATAAGCGTAAATTATCATAAAAGATCCTAAAACTAGTAACAAATTAAGGATAATGTTGCTCTTGTTTATATGTTCATGTAGCGTATGAATAAGAGCAACTAATCCAAATCCAATATAAAAATACAAAGATGCTTTGATTGATTTATGTCTTGCATAACCAAAGCACATAGTTAACAATCCTGATAATCCTGATACTAATAATAAAACTAATTCAAGATTTTCATCCGCAAACATACTAATACCTAATAAAGGTAAAAAGATCATAAGAATTGGCATCAATGTGCAGTGTATTGCACATAAAAAAGATGCAGAAAAACCAAGTTTTTCAAATAAATTTGTAAGAATACGATTTTCTGTGAACATCCGATAATCCATTTTCCACAATAGCCTGAATATGATCTTTAGTCAAATATCCCTTGTTTGATAAGAATTTATAATTGGGGTATTGTTCATCCAAATTTTTCATTAAGCGACACTGAATAACTTTAGCTACTATACTTGCACATGCTACCACAAAACTAGTCGAATCGGCTTTAGGTAGCATGTGCATATTTTTTAAACTAATATCAGAAGCTTGGTCTAAAATAAATAGATCTACCTTATGATATCTTAAAACCTCTAAGGCAGACTCTTCTATAATCTCTTTATTTGCCCTATTTATCCCATGTTTATCGATGAAATATTGATCACGAGTAGAAACATGAATCTTGATAGCATTTTTTAAAATTTCATCATATAATTCATTTCTTTTTTTCTCTGATAATTTTTTAGAATCATTAACACCAGGGATAAAAACAGTAGAATCCATTAAGACACAAGCAGCAACAATACTACCTGCGCAAGATCCTCTACCACATTCATCTATGCCAGCAATGTATTCGCCATGAACGCTTCTAAAATCATCATCATAGTTTTTGAGTGACATGTTCTTTTGCCTTTTTGTAAACAATTTGACTATATTCTTTTATATCATCATTTGTAGATTCTAGCAAGCCGGTCAACATTTCAATATTATTAGACTCGCTAGATTCCTGGAGAGATTTTTTCATATCAGTTAAATCTTCTACTACATGTCGTGGCAATACATCTGTTCTCAATAATTCCTCAATCTGGATAATTCTGTCAGTTAATTGAGATTTAATATTAGAAATTTCCAAGAATAATTTATCATCATTTTTATTATTTTCAGCTTCTAGGATTAGCTTTTGAATTTGATCGCTTGCTAAAGACGATGAGCCTTCAAGAGTAAGATATTTTGAAATTCCAGAATCTTCATCTTTTGCCATTACTGAAAGAATACCATTAGAATCAATTTCAAATGTAACTTCAATTTTTGGCACACCTCTAGAAGCTTTTTTAATACCATCTAGAGTAATTTTTCCTAATAAATGATTGTAAACAGCCTGTGGTCTTTCGCCTTGATAAATTGATACATCTACTTTTTCCTGATTATCAAAAGCTGTCGTAAATGTTTCTGTCACTTCTGCTGGGATAGATGAGTTTCTTTTAATCATAACATTCATCAATCCACCCTGTGTTTCAATTCCTAGAGATAAAGGGGTGACATCTACAAGAAAAATTACCTTATCACTATTGCCAGATAAAATATTTGCTTGAATTGCTGCTCCGATTGCGACAGCCTCATCTGGATTAATCGATTTATTGGGATTCTTATTTGTCCATTCCCTTACTGATTCTGTGATATATGGAACTCTAGTTGATCCACCTACAAATACAACCTCATCAATGTCATGGAATTTAAGCCCTGCATCAAAAAGAGCTTGATCTACACACTTCTTAGTTTTATCAATTAAGCTTTGAATTTTATTTTGAAACTCTTCTCTACTAATTGTTACTTTTAAATTAATTGGGTTTCCATCAACAAATTCATAATAAGGGATAGATACATTGGCTTCTGTTTTAAATGATAGTTCTTTTTTAGCCTTCTCTGCTGCATTTCTTAGTCTAGGATCATTTAAACATTTACCACCATGTTTTTCAACAATAAGATCTTTTAGGCATTTATCAAAATCATCTCCACCTAATTCCGTGTCACCTGAAGTACTTAAAACATGAAAATCCATACCTTCTGCAATTTTAAGTACTGTAACATCAAAAGTCCCACCACCCAAATCGTATACAAGGATAGTTTGATTAAGATTTTTGTCTAGTCCATAAGCAAGAGAAGCAGCTGTAGGTTCATTGATAATCCTAGAAACTCTTAAACCAGCTAATTCTGCAGCAACTTTAGTAGATTTTCTTTGGTCATTATTAAAATATGCTGGAACGGTAATGACAGCAGAATCAATAGTGTCACCAATAAATGTCTCAGCATCTTTTTTGAGTTTAGTTAAGATGCATGAAGAGATTTGCTCAGGAGAATATTCTTTATTATGTAAGAGATAAATATGACTCTTGCCCATATTCCTTTTAACAGATCTAATAGTTTCTGCTGGATTTTCACTTTCATTATCTACTGCAGAAAGACCAACTAAAATTTCTTGATCAGAGAATGATACAACAGATGGAGTAGTTCGGAATCCCTCTTCGTTTGTTAATACTTGTGGGTTACCGTTACTATCAATATAAGCTACTACAGAATTAGTTGTTCCTAAGTCAATTCCTACTGTTACTGGCATATTAAACCTCTTTTAATATATTGTACAGGATATTATATCTCAGATTTGGTACAATGAGAGAGAAGAAATCACTGTAGATTCTCACTCCATATTGTTGTGGATATAAATGTAAAGGAGAAAAATATGAGAATCTTAGACGACATGGAAAAAATGTTTAGTGAAGTAATTAACTTGTTATTTAGAATCGAATTGTAAATGCAAAAAAGGAGCTTAAAATTAAGCTCCTTTTTCTTATTCAGCTTTTATAGAATAATATTGCCATGCTCTTTCATTCCTATAAACTCTTGCTCTTAAATTTGAATGGGTTTTTAGATTTTTATGATTGACTTTGAAATCTATGATAATAGCATTTGGTTTACCATTTTCAGTAGATTGTTGGGCATTCATTCCAATACATCTTAATACTCTTCCGATTTGCTGATAGGTTGTAATTGGAGAGCTACTACTACCTGCCAAAATAAGTGCAGTAATTTTAGGAGCATCAACACCAACATTTGCCCATTGAGTAGCTATAAGGATAATTTCGTTATTTTCAACTTTATTCAGCATTCTTCGGCGATAATTTTTCTCTTCATCTGACGGGTCTGATTCTCCCTTATCTCCTCCGGGCACAAACACAGCATTCTCAATAATATCTTCAAGAATATGTCCATGTTCCATCCTTTCAACAAGAATAAGAGTTGGAGTACCATTGTCTTTAAATGTCTCAGCAAACTGTTTAATCCTATAATTTCTCTCAGTGTTTTTGATTATATTAAGTTCATAAGCTTCTTGGTATGTTTGAGCTTCGTGACTTTCTTTAATCTCACACTGGAAGATTTTAGGTGGAACAAGAAAGCCTCGTTCTACTAAATCACTTGCAGAAACTTCAATAATTTTTTGACCTAATGTACCCTCTATACGAATTTCTTGGTTGTCATTTCGATAAGGCGTTGCACTTAATCCACCACGAATAGTAGCATTTACTGCATATTTACCTATCTCTTCTATAATAACGGATGCTATATGTGCCTCATCAACAATATAAGCTTGGCATGCGGTAACTAAATCTCTAATGTTATTTTTATCTTCTGAAGTTGCCATTCTGTTTTGATATACAGAATCTGCCTTCTTGAAGTTATTATTTTGAAGCTTAATTAATGAGTCATATTTTCTCGAATATTCTTTAAGCTTTAAATCTAAATCTTTTGAAGCTTTATTTATTATTCTTTGATTTTTGGTATCTAAATTATCCTGAAAAAGCTGATTTAGTTCTTCAAATTTAGCTTGTAATGAATCAATTTCTGTCTGAAGGCTTTTAAGTTGATTTTTGGCGCTTCTCTTAGCAATAGAAAGATCTTTAAGTGCTTTCTCGTATTCTTCTTCTATTTGAGTATTAGATTTTCTAACGCCATCTGATGGAGCTATGTCAACAATTTTATATTGACTTTCAGCATACTTCTTATCATATGCGCCTAAAACTGTTTGATAAGTTACTACGTTTATGCCTTCTAAGTTCAAATCACAAATGCCATCACCTGCGATTCCTACTTTTACTGGTTTTCCATCTAATCTCAAGTACTTTTCAAATTCTTTTTTAGTTTGCTTAAGAAGTTCAAGAGCTGGAACTACAAAAATAACAGGAGCAACTTGAAGCTTTGAAAAGATATAACAAGAAGTCATAGTCTTGCCAGCACCTGTAGCTAACGAAAGTATGCCACCATTTTGCTTGTAAAACTCATCCCCTGCTTTGATTTGGTAGTCTCTTAGTATCTTTGGACCAAAATCACAAGTAAATGGGTAATTTCGTTGAATTTCAGGCCTTTTATCAACCGTTTCAAATTCAACATTAAGATTCTGTAATAGATTCTTAATTTTAGGATAAAGGCCAATGGGGAATGTGCCTAGTTTTTTATTATAGAGTGATATTTTGCCGTCCCATTGTCCAAGTTTATATTTGGGACTCCACTCTGCGTCAGGCTGTATGTAAGACAATTCATCTCTAATTGCAGAATGTAGGCTATATAAAACATGAGGGTCAGATAAATTAAAATCTATCTGACACCTTTCATTAAATAAGTTTATTACTATCACGAAGATATTATATCTTAGATCTTTCTAAGCTGCAAATTTCATAATACCAACCTGAACATCTCTTTTAGTTTTATTCTCAATCATTCCAAGAGTTGTAACAATTAGATCTTTAACAATTTCATATTCTGATTCTGAAAGCTCAATATTATTCTTACTAGCAACAATCTTGATAAATCTGAGAAAAGAATCCGCTTTGTCATTTTCATCAAAAGTGCCGTCAACACAAGATTTTAATCCTTCAGCCCAGGCATCAATAATAATGACAGCCTTGGAGCCTAATTGAGCACCTAAGATACTTTTCACAATCAACAATGATTTGTATACGAAATCACTCTCTCTTGTAAATTTTCTTGCGATATGGGGAGCTAAAATAATTACTAGAGCTGTGCAAATTAATAAAGTAAGATGATCTTGCACAGCATGAAGTAAGATTTCTTTAATCTTTAATGCTGTAAATAATTGAGACATTCTAGCAATCCTTGGCGATTACATCATCTCCAGTATCAGATGCTTCTAGATCAAGAAGAAGATCAGATACAAGAGTAACATCCAACACATCCTTTACAACAATAGATTGAGGAGCTGGCGCATCTGTTGTTTCTTCAACTACTGATGCTTGTACTTCTTCACCCTCTACATCTGTAAACTGTTCAATTCTTCCGGTAGCACGTTTAATCATAGACATTGTTTTTTTCTCCTATTTTAAAGTAGACACATATTTTTGCAAGATATCTTTTTGTTCTTGAGACAGATTCTTAGGTGTCTTATACACTACATTAATTACGAAATCTGTTCTTGCAACCTCATCCTTGTATAGGCCTTTTTTGGGCAAATTGAATTTTTGACCATTAGTTGTATATTCTTTCATCTTAATTGTAGTTTTTCCGCCTTCTGGTAAATCAACTTCAGCATCATTACCCAAAATAGCTACAACAGGATCGATTTCAAGATTAAGCTTAATGTTTCCACTTCTATCAAATTCAAAATTACCAACATCTGTAAGCTCAAAATCAATAATAACAGGACCTGGCTCTACAGATTTATTTTCTTGATTACCCTTGCCTTTAATAAACTGAGAATTAAAAATAGATCCTTTTTTGATATCTACTTCTACTGTTTCAGTTATATTTTTAAGTCCAGAAGAATGACAATTATTACAAGCAGAAGAATATCTGGAACCTTTACCCTGACAAGATGAACATGGAGTAATAAATTGTTGAGTAAACATTCCTTGTTGGATTTGCTTTACTACATTACCAGCTCCATTACATTCTCTACATGTAATCTTTTCGCCCAATCCACCATTACCATTACATTTGTCACAGCACACATTTCTAGAAAATGTGATATTTTTCTTAAAATTTTTGAAAGATTCTGCTAATGTAATGTTAACTCTAATAGATACTGGAGAATTTTCCATTCTATTTTGTCTCTGATGCCCAAAAGGATTGAAGTCAAAATCAAATCCAAATGGCATACCACCAAAAGGACTACCATGCTGCTCTGCTTCGTATCTATTTTTCTTCTGAGGATCTGTTAAAATAGAATAAGCCTCCCCAAGCTGTTTAAATTTATCTTCAGCATCAGGAGACTTATTAACATCAGGATGATATTCTCTTGCTAATTTACGATAAGCTGACTTAATTTCATCAGCTGTAGCATTTTCATTTACACCAAGAACTTCATATGGATTCATGAACAATATTATACATTAATTTTTTGAAGCAATGATTTAATTTTATTCGATGGACATACTGAATTCTCACCAATAGCCAAATCAGCATGTTCACCAGTAACACCGATAACTAAACCATAAACTAATCCATCAGTGCCAATAACCATTCCACCAGAAATACCCTGAAGGATGTCAGCATCAACAAAAATCAAATCAGACCAAGCTGGAGAATCTGCATTTTGAACAGTTTGATGAATATTTGAAATTCTACCAACAGTTGCAGTATCATGCCAACCTTCTGGAGATCCAATAGCTGCTACGATATCTCCAATTTCAGCTGTTTCAGAATCTGCCAATTTAACTGCAGTAACCGAATCAGGAATATCTTCACAATAAAGAATCGCTACATCTAGATTAGGCTGAGAATCTACAACTCTAGCACCGAAAGAGTTCTTACCATCAAAACTCACTTGTAATCCCATATAATTGTTAATAAGTTTTGGTGGAGCAACATGAGAAGCTGTAGCGATTAATCCATTACCAATATGGAAACCACTACCTGTCCATTGCTCTTTGCCTTCTTTAACAAAAATTGTGCATGATGCTGCAATTGCATTTTGAATGACAATCTTAATAGGATCATCAGCTTTATTTTGAGCTTCTCTTAAGAACATCTCAACCATATTTGCATCTAAACGTAGCGACATAAATTTAATACCCTAAAATTTTATACCCAATCTCATCAAACGTTAAAGTACCAAATCTTCTAGAATCATCAGAATGAAATGTATTATCACCTAAGACATAATAATGCTTTTTTGGTACTCTAGTGATTGTCAATAAAGATCCATAAACTTTTTTGAATTTTAATAGTTCTTTAGTGTCATAACCTTCAAGTAAAATAGCATTTAAGCTCTTCATGTCAAGCAATGAGGCGTAACAATCTCCGCCTACAAACTTAACTCTTTTTATTATTGTGTCTTCGCCTTCTACATTACAAACAACAATATCATTTCGCTTGATATCTTTAGTCTTATAACCGATTAATATTTGACCGTGACTTAGAGTTGGATGCATTGAATTACCACTTACAATAATCACCCTGAATGGCCTGTAGTAAATTAATAACAAACAACCCAAACTCAATACTAAAGTCAAAATAAATTTAAGCTTCATAGTCCTCTCCTTTTATACGTGTAGAGAAGGACATTTTTATTTTTTAGCCCTTAATTAAATTTCATATTGGCGTACTTAGGAACTCCAAATCCCCAATCGCCGGTTCTACCAATAGTGATGTTTTGAGATTCTAGTGAAGAAACATCATCTAATCTCTGGAGCATATCTTTATAATCACAGATAGGTTTTAAGCTTGGATTTTTTCTTGTCCACGCTAGCATTAAAGCACAAACTCCAGCAATAAATGGACATGCTTGGGAAGTACCATTTAATTTGGCATATCCATTGTCCTTATAGGTTGAGTAGATATCTACGCCTGGAGCGATTGCATCTACTTCAGGTCCATGACTTGAAAAATGCGCCATATTTCCTCTAGCGTCTAAAGCAGCAACGGCAATAACTTCTTCAAATCTAGCTGGATAATTTACAGCTCCAGCATCATTACCAGCTGCAGCAATCATAATAATTCCAGCATCTGCAGCTCTTTTGATAGCAGTGTAAAGTTCTGGAGGAGCAGATGATGCACCTAAAGACATGCTGATGATATCTACATTACAATCAATCGCAGCATTAATTCCAGCAATAATGTTGTCATAGGACCCATTACCGCCATTACCAAGAACCTTAACGGGAAGAATCTTTGCTTTAGGGGCTACACCTACAACCCCAAAATCATTATTAGCAGCAGCAATAATTCCAGCACAATGGGATCCGTGGCCATTCCAGTCATTATTGTCTGATTCACCTGAGAAATTTAAAGCTGGTAATAGGTTATCTCTTAAATCGGAGTGGTCCCATACACCAGTGTCAAGAACAGCAATTGTAATACCTTCGCCCTCGGTATATGCCCAAGCACCAGGAATATTGGATTGCATCAAACCCCAGTCGGTAGTTTGACTTAAAGTTTGCATCACATGAATGGGCTGCATTTCAATATCTGGAATGAACTGAATTTCTTTATCCATTTTTAGTCTCCAATTGTTTACTAATTATATATTCTTGAAACCTAACAGGAATAACTTTTAAGAAACTGTAATATCTTCGGATCTTACAGAATCTCCATACATAGAGCCATCGTAAGGTTTAACTGTAAATGAAATTGTTTTACCTTTGACTACTAAATTAGATGGAAGAATTGCTTTAGTTGATATTGGCTGAAGTTCATCATTATAGAACCAAGAAATACTATTAGAAGATTCTTGGCCTTCATAAATAATATTAGAACTTCCAATTTCTCCGTCATTAAAAATAAATCTAGCTTTTAATTCTGTACCCTCTGTTACGTAATTTACGCCACTAACAGTTGATTTATTAGCACAAGCTATGCTAACATCATAAACATAAGGCCTCTTTGTTCCTAATAATGTAGCAATATTAGATTCATAAGGAATTCCAGTTGTAATTCCATCAGATGGCATTACAATAACTTTAACCTTGTCAGTGGAAACAAATAATGAATTTAAGTCGCTTAATTTTTGAACAGTTCTATTATCATAATTTGGCATAGAATTAGAAGCATTAACTCTTAAATATGCACCATTAGATCTAGACCTATACCACTCTGTCTTAGTATCTAACTCTTTATTACCATCTACAGAAACATATCTATATTCAATGTAGACTCTCTCACTAATATTAGGCGTTGATGGCAACAATTGTAATGTTCCTGGATAAATTGTTGGGCTTGGAGAATTAACAAAAGAATTCTCAAGATCTGAATTAGCTATTGTTGTGTATGTTAAGCCAAATTGTATTAACCCTAAGGAAACATTGGTGTAGTTTTTGATTTGAATTCCTACTCTGAACTTTTTAGATGGAGCTACATATATTGTAATTTTATCTGAGTCATTCTGCTCCTGAGTAAAAGTAATAGTTCCTGACTCTCTATTTTCAAAGTATCCACCACGAACAATAGAATTATTTTTAAGAACAATAATCGTAGAATCACTTGGATATCTACCATTACTTAAATAATATGTTCTGTTATCAATAGTAGTAGTCAATTCACCATTTAATTTATAAACTTCAGATGGTGTAGTAATATCAACTGTAACAACTACGGTAGATGGTTTTTCAGTACTAAAGTAAATCAAACCGTTAACATTATCAAGAGAATAATAACCATCACTATCAGAAGTCGCAATGCCATCTAATCTAATAGTCACAATATCAGTAGTGGACCATTTAGCTTTAGCACCATTATCTTCATAAACTTGATAAATGAAATAATCTGAAGTTTTGGTAGATAATCCAGATTTAATAACTTCATCTGTAAATAAAATTGATTCTTGTCTGTTAGGTAAAACACCATTTCTTCTTGAGATAATCGGGGAATAATCTGCCCAATCTAAAGAATCGCCTCTACAAATTCCCCAAGATAATTTAGCAGTTTCTGGAATTGAACTCTTTGGAGATAAAATATATTCAAACATAGACCCATTAATGTTTTGTGGATATGTGAAAATATAACTTGTAGAAGGGTTGATAATTACATGATAGAGTTCAGAAATGAATGGTTTTACTGGGGCTGTTCCATTCCATCCATCTATAAGAGTAACTTTATATTCAATTACTAAAATTTCTCTATTAATTAAACTATCAACATTATTAGTTAAAGTTATCCAAGAACTATAGCTTCTTCTATCACTTGAATATCTATATTGCACGACACAAGAACTATTAACTGTTGAAAGAGGAGCAGTAAATGCACTATAAACTTTCGATACATAAGTTAAAGTATCATAATCAAATTTACGTGTCCAAGATGCTTTGAAAAGATTATTAGATCCACCATGTAAGAAAGAATCAAATGTTACATCAAAATCTTGGGCGTTAGCATCTGTAGAGATATGAATGAACTTACCTCTAGATGTTCCAATTGTCTGAAGATCTTTATTGAGGTTTGATTTGCCCATTAAGAAACTATAAGCATTAACACCTAGACCATTCCAAGATGATTCAGCAGTTGTAACAATTTCATCTGCAGTATATTCTGAAATATTCTTACCATCTGCAAAAATAGTAGAGAATGGAATATAAGAATTAGCCCATTTACTTACAAAATAAGTTCTTATATTCTCTGAAGATTTGATAGTATTTGCCTGACCATCCCAATCTGATCTTAAAACAACCCTTAATACATCTGTCAAAAGGAGAGGAGTAGAGAATGTAATTTGACCTAAAGATGGATTAATACTGTATCCAGATGATTGAATAATATTGTTAACAATTACTTCAATATATGAATATGTTGATGTTGACCATGTAAATGTATCTATTCCATTTAAAGAAAGAGTAATAGGATTAACATTTAATGCTGTTTTTGGTAATAAAGTTTCTTGATAACCTGATTGAGCATACCAAGATTTTAATTCATCTAATCCAATAGAGCTAATAGAATTTAAATAATCTACAATTGCTCCTACTCTTATTTGGTTGTTTGCCTCATCATTAACTTTTAAAATAGATTCAACAATAGCTTCAGGATTCATAGAAGTGACAGAAGCATTAATAGATTCTAGTAATGCACTGCTGTTACCATTTTGTCTAAGAGCTGATATATTTGATTTTAATTGCGTCCTGTTATTAATAAAACCATTTGTTCTATCTTGTGTCTTATTATTGAAAACATATTGAGATGTATATGTTTTTGGAAATAATGTTGAAACTACTGTAGAATCAGTCCTATCGTAAATTCTATCAATAAATCCATTAATTTCAGCTTCAAATGTTGATGTACCGAATGCATTAAGAATAGAATATGAATCATCAACTACCATGGACATTGCAAATTTGAAATCGGTAGTTAAATATCCGCTATCATTTACAATTACTCCCAAGCTATCTCCAAGAAGCCAATTGTTTGTATTAAGTGAATTATTTCTTCCAACAGTTTCAATAGTTTCAGAATATTGATTTGTTCCTGAATAATTAACTTTAAAATAGAAATCATCACCTGAATTTAAAGCTGTCCAAGAAGTTCCATTGTTGCTTGAATATGTTCTCCCAAGAGTATATGAATTGATTGAAGGTGATTTCTTCCATCTTACAATCGATAATCCGCCAACATTATTCTCTTGTAATACTAAAGCATATGTTGAAGTAGAATTAGGTAAGGTCACTGGAAGGTTAATGCTATAGAATCCTGGGTATTTGATATCTCTTGCAAGTAATAAATCGCTACTAATAGAGTTACTTGAAAAGCCAGCTAAAATAAATCCTGAATTACCAGTAAATCCTTGAGAAATAATAGATCCAATTGAGTTAGATGTATTATAGAATCCATTAGAAATTAAGTTATTAATTGTTGTGCTATTTGATAAAGCAATAGGAGTAGTTGGCACACCATTTCCATCTGTTAAATATATAGCAGCAGTAATTGTATTATTTAAAGATGCTTCATATAATGGATTAGCTTTAAGGTCTTGTAATTCAAAATATCCAGAAATCTTAAATACTTGAGTTTGTCCAGAAATAGGTTTAAATGTTTGCGAAAGATAACCAGCATTAAATGGAGTTGAGTTACTAATTGTTGAGGAAAAATCTACAGGGTATGCATTAAATTCATTTGGATTACCAGCTAAATACCAAGTGTCACCGTCGTCAGTAGAATACCATAATCCATATTCTGTACCAGCTAAAATAACTTGCTTCGTCACACTTACAGAATTTTCAGTGTATGTTGAGGAGAAATTAACTAAAGAATATACACTAACTCTTCCGCCTAAGATTCTCTCACATTTCTCAAAAGAATTGCCTTCGTTTAAAGATCTATAAACGCCATCATTTGTGCCAATAAATATTTTGCTTTTACCAGGAGTGCCAGCAGAAGTATAAAGGCTATAGCAATTACAACTTAAACCAGATAAGAATGTATTTTCTGTTTCAAATGTTAATTCGTTTTCTGTCGGATCACACCATCTCCAGTTTCTTACTTTTAAAAGACCATTGGATGTAAGAATAAACATAGGAACAGGAGCATTAGTGGAAGGAGGAGTTGCTAAAGGTCTAAAAATATCATAAAATTTAACGGATTTAGCTCCACCAAACATTTCTCTGCCATCTAATAATGAAGAATATGCTGTTCCTCTATTACCACTTGTGACACCGTATAAGCCGTCTTCAGCACAAATATATAAGGCATCCACTTTTGTTTGGACATTATTACCTTGAGAATCAGTGGACATTCTAATGAACTGATCTTTATATAAGCCATAAACATTCTTATTGTCTACTAAATCATAATGGTCAGAAGTAAATGTCGTAGAGCCACTTGGAACATTAATAAAGGCTAATCCATCTTCTTTACCAAAAGCTTCAAATGTGCCTCCAAACCATGAACCAGAAATATATGAGAATTGTGCTTGAGTATATAGACTAGATTGTGACCAAAGAGTATTTTTATTCCATAATCCATTATCAGCACCTAATCTTAAAGTCGAACCTACACTTTTGAGATAATAAGTTCTAGATGCCCCATTTAAGTTGGAATCTAATACCCACTTTGATCCATCGTAATTCCATACACCAGCATCAGTGGCAATTTTCATATTAGAGCCAGATTTAGATGGGTTGTATATTGAATAGATTACTTTAGGATTATAGATTTTTTCATTTACACTAGGCTCATTTCCGGAATAAACACTAGAGTCTGACGCTCTTGTATCATAAATATTTGGATTTAATGAACTTGCTAGAAGAGTTTTAACTAAGCCTCTCTCATCATCTCCTAAAGTTGGACTCTCTGCAAAATTCTTGAAAATGTCGCCTAGGGTAGTTTGAATATTTAAAGAGAGCTGAAGAGTATTTGCATTATCAACAGAGCTTAAATGATAAGTTTGTTTATTTTGATTTAAAGTTATTAGATCTTCAATACCTAGGACATTTTTAGTTGAAATTACATGGATAGTAGAACCAGCAAAATAAATAACACTTGAGGATCTAGTGTAAGGAATTGTGATTTCATAAGATTCAGGGTCAACACTAATTGTAAAAATCTCTTTAATTGTTGCAGATAATCTAATTTCAATTAAAGTATTGGTACTATTCAGGGCTGTTGGCTTATCAAGATAAATAGTTAAATCTTCTGGATTAAAATCTTTGGAAAGTCTTGCCACAGGGCTTTCATCAATTACAAAAGCTCTAATTTGTTCTGCATGAGGATTAGCGCCAACATTTGAAATATAAGCTCCAGGTCTTGAAATAGTAATCTTGATAGAATTTTTGTCTGCTTTTGATAATGAAGACAAGAAAGAAATTTTACCCAGAGTTGGATCTAAAGTATAAGGATATATAGATGGTTTATCCTTATAATAAACTACCACTGAAGATCCATTACCTGTCCAAGAATCTACATAAAAATCTACATATTCTCTTTCGTAAACAAATGCATCCCAAAGGTTTCTATTAGCATCAAATGTTACAGATTGATTGGATGCATTAACACTATATCCTGATGTAATTTCTTCTAAAGTGTAAGCATCATAGATAGAAAGCTGGTCAGTTGAAAAGAATTGACTATAAGGTCTTTTCCAATTATCATAACTTAAGGTGTTATCCCAAAGAGACTGAGTGGAAACATATAAACCTCTGTCCGATCCTACATAAATTAATTCATAAGAACTGCCAGATTGATTTAAAATATCAATACATTCAATCGTACCATTATAAGAGTACCAATTTAAATTTGTACGAACTGGAGCTAGGTAATCAAATGTTTCTGCAATTTTTGATATACCTGTATTGTGGGCTACATAATAATTAGAATATCCAGATCTTTTATCAATATCTTTAATGATCGAAGATAAATTCTCAAAAATCTTAAATTTAAAAATCTTCCAATAATTTGGTTGAGTTCCAAAATTCCCAACAGATGATTTTTCTAAGACCCATTCACTTGATCCATTAATTGTCCCAGAAGATATTGCAACCTTTTTTGAAGATGTGAAAATGTCTGCAGATCTTGTCCAAATTCTTGAAGATGCATTGGTGCAAACATAAATTCCATTCTCAATTGCATTTGTTTGATTTTTAACGAGAATTCTATTGTTATTTGCCAATGTAACTCCATCAACAATCTGAGGAGTTGAACCAGAAGTTAAATTTACATTTCCAGTTGTCGCTACTAAACAATCTGTATACGACGGAGTAGTTAATGCTAAGGGCTGATACCAATTTGTAGAAGTATCAGTGGCTTCGTAATATGCTGATTGAGTTATCCATGCAGTAGTGTCAGTGGCCCAAATAATATTATTTAAGTTTTGATTTGCAGTACCATCTTGAATCCAATAAATATGTTTAACTATATCTGAAGAATATTTTTGAACTTCTCCATAGTTTCCAATATAAAATCCGTTATTTGCACCAATGAAAAGCACATTTGAAAATGATTTAGTGGTAATTTTAGTTTCAGGATCTGTAGTTGTAGACATTAAAGTCATATCTAAGATTGAATTTACGCTTGAGAATGTTGTTGGTGAACCGTTTGTATCTTTGATTCTTGAAAGCTTAGTCCAAACCCAATCTTGTTCAGTCTGACCCTCTAGGATTCTAACATAATAAGCGCCAAAATTAGTACCAATGACAATATTTGTGTACCATTTTTTAATAAGAAGAATGCCTTGCTCAACTTCTTCCCATTGACTAGAAACTGAAAATGCGTTAATTACTACTGGTACTGTATTATTGCCTTCAATTGGAGATTTAATTACCGTCCAACCGATGCCATTATTAGATGATCTGTGAAGCTTACCATTAGAAGATAATACATAAATTCTTTTGAAATAATTAGAAAAATCATCAGCTTGAAGAATTTCATCTTGAACATCTTTTATATATCCGCTATCAATATTCCAAGAAGATAAATAGGAGTTATCAATATATGTAGATGATTGTAAGAGTCCGGTTTTTGTAGAAATCAACTTACTTTTAGATGTAAGATTTTTAGATGATCCTAAGAAATATAATTTTGAATTGTATTGTAGATCATTACTAAGTACTTCAGGATAAAAAATAGTTTTATTGCCTTCAGAGAATAATCTTAAGTTAGGTTGAGTAGTAGCAATATCTTTGTATCTATTTTGTCCAACATGATCAAGTTTAGATATTCTCTTGCTGTTTAATTTGCCTCTTGAGAAACTACTTGCATTGACATCACTAATTCTTTTACCAGATAATTTTGATTGAATTTCTCTACCTAAAGATTCAACAACTAAAGAAACATCAGATAAAGTATATGTTGAATAGGATGGCAAATTTAATGAAAATACAATTGTGCCTTGGTTTGAATTGATAGTGTAAAATTTAGGGTCAATTAATACATCTTTTAAATAAACAGTAGCTGGGTGGTAATAAAGATCAGACCAAGAAAAAGTCTTGTATTTTGTTTGATTATTTATTGTCTGAGTACTGCCATCAGTTAACTTGATAACTCCAGAAAATGAAGTAGTTTCATCTGTATTTGGGAAGAGATATTTTTGAGTAGATAATGGCAATACTAATTGAAGTAAATTTCCAGTCTCTAAACTATTTTTAAGATAAATTCTTCCCGTTGTGGAACTTAAAGTGTATTCAGATTCATCGAGTTTAATATTATTTAAACGAACTTCTGGTAATCCATAGTTTGATGAAGACCATATAAAATTACTTCTGTCAGATAATGGTAAATCTGATTGAATTTTAACATCAAAAATCGTAGATGATGTTGGAGCATAACAATCTAAAATAAGCTGAGTTGATAATAAGATTTTAGACGGAGTGTTAGAATTACCTAAATGGACATGTCTATAAAATGATTTATTTAAAGCATCTTCTAGTGCGGATGCTAAATTTTTTAGGTTATTTCTTCTTTCTCCATATTCAATAGAATAGATTGTTGAAATACCTGATGTAGGATCTGAAGTAAATGTAACATCTGCTAGATATGTAGCTTCAGAAATACTATCATAAAATTCATTATCAACAGATACAATAGCACAAATGCCTTCAGAATTTAAACATAAACTTTTATCAGCCCAGACATAATAAATATTCTCAGACTGGTGTCTGATATATGAAGTTTCATAAGTTCTTGCTGAAAATAAGTCTACAATTCCATATCCTGGAGTAACTCTAATTACTTGTTTAAAAGCATCTTCAAAGTAAATACTTGTGGAACCAATGACCACTCCAGATATAGGTGGGCTAGACATAACCCAAACGGTATTAGAATATACATTTCCTTCACTCACTAAAACAATAAAATTAGATACAAACTCTACAGGTGTGTTTAATTCATCTGCTCTTGCCCAGGATCCAGCAGAAACAGTGTAAATACCATTTTGAGAAGCTGTTGATTGATTTTTAACTAAGACTTTATCACCAGAAATTAAAGTGATGTTATCTATAGTTAGTAATCCTGATAAGCTAACAATATTTACTGTCGACGCTGCTCTTACTTGAACATCAGGTCTTAATCCTAAAGCTAAATATCTCTGTCCAAGTTCAGAATCTGGATCATTACGCCATGCAGTTATTAACGATTTCTGCTCTAAAATATAGTCAGATAATTTAGTAACTTCCCAGCCTTCAATAACTCCAGTCCCTATGAATTTATATAAGCCCTGCAATTGGTTTTCAGCAGTAAGCATATTTTCATAATCGTAACCTGGATACCATTTATC
>ENA-OSIY01000282-OSIY01000282.1-marine-metagenome-genome-assembly--contig:-NODE-282-length-29706-cov-8.719667_pt1 | contig 29706 bp, 59 predicted proteins | sample MGYA00237884_ERZ534233 | MGnify/ENA primary metagenome ERZ534233 (study PRJEB26412, sample SAMN06343840) | marine metagenome | isolation source: estuarine water | place: USA: Columbia River Estuary... | reverse complement strand
AATAAATATACTGACCATTTACTACATTGTATTGTTGAAGAGTGCGCTGAAGTCCAAAAAGAAATTGCCAAGTATGGCCGTTTTGGCAATCAAGTAGCACCGGACAATACAACGGCACAAGAAAGACTGTTACCAGAGATATACGATCTGCTTGGAGTTATTCAGATGTGGTTGGAAGCCGAAGACCACCCTAACGTGCATAGCATAGAGGCGTTGGGTCACATGGATACAAAACGCAGAAAGGTTATGTTGTATATGTCAGAAGATTCGCGTCCATAAATGACATGACAACTAAGAAGGTTGACCTTTTTGCGTTTTCATAGGATAGTATCTATATTGAATAGGAAATCACTTAGGGAATACTATGAAGGTTGCAATCAATCCAAATACAAAACAGATCACAATACCAAAAATAAACTTCGAGCAACTTCTTGCATACGAAGTGTATGAAAGTGTTTTTGATTTGTGCAAATCGTTTACGTCTCCAGCAATGCCAGATTCATCACGCCGCAAACTCCGCCGACAAGTTGAATCTATGGTTCGTGAATCTGGTTGGAACGGTCAACGTTCAGGTTTGATTAGCGAAGCTGCATTGGAAACTATTATCCTCGAAAAGCAAGGTACTAAACCGACAGCACAGTCTCGAACTGCTACTGAACATCCAATCCCACCTCGTGTATTAGCAGATTACTTGATAGATTCAGACGACATGTTATCCGTTGATGAATTTTGGGAATTTTGGTTTACTCGTTACGTATTCACGACTACCACCAATGAAGAGAACCAACGATTGAAAAAGTTTCAAGCCGAAGTAACTATCAATGACGATTGGATTGAAATGTATAAGAAAGCTGGTATTAAAATGGTAGAGCGTCCGGATTTTCGCAAAAAAGCCGTGAGAGAACAATACGGAGTTTAAAGCCCTGTCTGTTGACTTAACTCTACTAATATAGGATAATGACTTTAAATTGACCAATAACGAGAGTATCTATGAGCAACAGACTGACTACAGCTTGGACAACCACGTTAGCAGAAGCGTTTGGTGCGAACGGCAAAAAAGGTCAAATAGGTGAATTATTTATGGTAGAAGTCTTTCAGCATTGGGGCTGGGACGTCATTCACCACGAATCAAATCAAACACTGCAAAAAGCTGGTATAGACATATCGTTTAAAAATCCAAAATGGAAAAATATGTACACGTGCGATGTTAAGAATAACTTGACGTCAAATGGAACATTCTACGTGTACGCAAATTGGTTATTCAAATCAAAGGCAAATCGAATCTTTCATGTAAATCCAAATACTGGCGCAATCGTTTGGTATGACGTTGGACTAATGAAAAAACATTATAGAAACTCAACAGAAGAACGGCTGACTTTTAATCTTAAAACGATAGAGACAGTTCCGTGGATATTTAAAGGATGGTACAACAAATGTTAACAAAACGAAGCAAAACTATATTCGTGCAGTTTCAGAAAGAGGGTATCCACAGATATCCTGATGCATTGACAAATCCAGCACTGGAGGACGTCAAGTTTTTAGGATACGATCATCGTCATATCTTTCACTTCAAAGTAGAGATGACAGTTACTCATGATGATCGTGATATCGAGTTCATTTTGCTGAAACGCGAACTGGAAAATCTATATGTAGATGGAACGCTGCAACTTGATTACAAATCATGTGAGATGATGTGTGATGACTTGTATGACTATATCAAAGAGGCATATCCAAATCGAAATGTCACGATCACCATTTCAGAAGACGGCGAGAATGGCGCCACCGCAATATACGAGGTAATCAAACATGTCAGTTAAATTTTGTCACATAGCACCAACCCCATTTCTTGAGTCATTGACTGCCAACAATGGTGCTCACTTAATTTTAGCTCATCTTGTCGAGTCGGATCCTGTATATCGAGAGTTTTATGCGAATCTTGATGGCAAATTTAAGATATTAGACAATTCTGCATTTGAGAAATTTAAAGCTGGCGAACCGATGTATCCAACTGAAAAGTTGATCGAGATGGGTAAGCTGTGCAAAGCTGATTGTATCGTGATGTCTGATTATCCTGGCGAACGTGGTCAGAAAACGATTGACGCTGCAGAAGCAACACTATCTACGTATAAAGATGCTGGGTTCAGTGTATTCTTTGTTCCACAATCTGAAATAGGTGATCTTGACGATTATATGGCAACAATGAAGTGGGCAATCGAAAATGATGACATTGATTTAATTGGATTGTCTATATTAGGATGTCCGAATGCATTTGGTGTTGAAAAAGATAACAAGTTGCAACGATTCATGTCACGTTGGAAGATTCTGAACATCCTTGCTGAAATGTATCCGGTCGGCAGCCGTGATAAACTTTTCAACAGGTTCCATTGCCTCGGCATGGTAGACGGTCCGAATGAAATTGAATTACTGCGTCCGTATCACGATTGGATCTATACATGGGATTCGTCTGCAGCTGTATGGGCAGGATTGAACAATGTCCGGTTTGATAATACACCAACGGGATTAGTCAATGGTAAATTTGAAAAAGAAGTTGACTTTGACTATATCGATGATAAACTAAGAAATCGAAATGATGATGATTTGTTTCATAACATGCGAGTGATTGACGAGTTGTGCAAATAGGAGAACTTGATGATTATCGGGTTAGCAGGATATAAAGGATCTGGAAAAGATTTTGTAGCAGATATTCTCGTAGAAGAGTATGGGTATACAAAGGTTGCATTCGCTGATCCAATAAAGAAGTTCGTCATGGACACCTACAGTCTCAAAGGATATGGTGAATATGACGCATTCAAAAGAACTAATTTTTGGGTACTCGGCAAGCACGTTCATGGTCGTGATATTGTTCGTGAGATTGGTATGATGATGAGAGGATACGATATGGACCAATTCACAACCTATGTCCATGAGCAATGGCTTAAAGAACCAAACGGAAAGATTGTGGTAAGTGATTTGAGATTCGATAATGAGTATCGGTTGATACGAGATCTCAAAGGCAAAACAATTCGTATTGAATCGGATCTTACGAAATCAGACGGACATGAATCAGAGCAAGTTCATCAAACAGATTTTACATTAACTAATAACTGGGGCACTACGAACCAAGCAATTCAGTTGTATAAAGACGTACAAAACATTATGGAGAGTATAAACAAATGAGTATGAAAAATATCGGATCAGCTAAATCCTTATCAGAACTAACAAATGTTCACGAAGGTGATGTTCAACCTAATGCGGTTGATTTGCGAGTCGGCAAAGTATTTAGAATTAGCAATACAACGTTCACGATTGACGAAACGCAAAAATCCCATCGAGGTTCGACAGAAGTTGGTATTGGTTCGGATGGGTACTGGACATTAAAAGAAGGTTCGTATGAAGTTATTATGGAGAATAAAATCCGAGTAGCAGAAGGCGAAGCAGGATTTGTAATCACCCGATCAACATTGAATCGCAATAACGTATTCCTGACAAGTGGTCTATACGATTCTGGATACGATGGCGTTATGGCTGGGGTTATGCATGTCGGTTCCGGTGACATGAAAATCAAACCAGGAACGCGAATTGGTCAGTATCTTAGCTTCACAGCTGAAACTTTACATGCTTACGATGGTGATTACGGTACAGGCAAAGACCACGACAAGAAGTATACGTAATGACGAATAAATCCGAAATTGAACCCATTACAGCTGAACTCGAACATTTGCGTAAAGAACTAGATAATACAATCTTTGTAGAGTCTGAATTATTGTTCAATCCTGCAACGAGAAACCTTGTGATTTTGGGCACGGTTATTGTCGGTATGATCACCGGTGGACTTTTTGGATGGACGTTGCATTTCTACATCGGGGGATAAAATAAAATTATGAAGATTGTAAATAATATGAAATATGATACTTGTATATACCATTTTAACTGTGCAGACGGCTTTACAGCGGCATGGGCATTCTGGTCACTACACAATTTCTCAGCCAATTTTATTGCTGGCGTTCACGGCAAAACTCTTACAGAAGACGTTACAGGTAAGAATGTTGTCTTTGTGGACTTTTGTTATCAACGGGACGAGATGATCAGAATTGCAGGACAAGCGAACTCTGTTCTCGTTCTGGATCATCACAAAGGTGCCGAAGAAAACTTGTTCGACATGCCAGAGAATGTAACTGTAGTATTCGATATGAATCGATCAGGTGCAATGATGACATGGGATTACTTCAATGAACACAATCTCGAAACGCCTGACTTGCTCAAACGTGTACAGGATCGTGATCTTTGGAGATTTGAATACGATGATTCCAAAGCGGTAGATGACTACATTTTCAGTAAAGAATACACATTTGACAACTGGGACGACATGGTCACGACTCCAATCGCAGACCTTGCTGACCGAGGTCTAGCAATCATGGAGTACAATGACAAGAGCATTGCTGAGTACATCAAAGCATCATCTCATTTCATTACCATCGATGGTCAACGAGTACCTGCGCTTAATTGCCCATATCATTGGAGTAGTGAAGCAGGACATATCCTAGGTATCGATGCTCCGTTCGCAGCAACATATTTCATTAAAGGTGATACGGTTGGTTTTGGATTACGTTCTCGTGAAGATGGTGCTGATGTTTGTGCAATTGCCAAAAAGTACGGTGGTGGTGGACATGAACATGCATCAGGTTTTTCAGTATCGTTGGAACAATTTCACAAAATGATGTCGCCTAGATCCTCGCTGACTGGGTTCTTGCAAAAGTAATTTACTTGTTTACTTCGCTTTATAGTAGTGTATAATTAAATAATAAAGAGAAAGAGATAAGTACTATTGGTTATGTGACCTGCCAATTCAAAGTGGTCACAATTCATAAATAAAAGTTGGAGATACACCCATGTGGACAGTATTCGCAGTTCGAGACAATGATAAATTTCGTAAAGAGTATCGCTCATTAGAAGCAGCTCAGGATATTTGTAAGGACTTGTACATGGATGGTTATGATCGGATTGGCATTCGTCATCCTAATCGTAATCGAAACAATAACAGTGATCGAGGTAAAGTCGAAACTCGTCAACAGTAATGGGTGGGGTCATTTATGACCCCATTTTTCTTCCTCAATAAGGATTATAATTGATGGGTATGTATAGAATAACAATGGGCGAAGTTGCCAAGGAAATGGTGATGGGTTGCTTGACAGATGAACAGTTTGATTACTGGCAGTTACAAGATCCCAATCGTTTTGAACATCACGTCATTTCTCCTATTCCTGGAGAAGTATCAGAAAAATATTACATTGGACCGTGGCACGAATGTGATGATATTTTTCATCTTTATGCTACAGAGTTTAATCACGATAGTTACCTAAAGATCGAAGAATTGCTAGACAACGGCAAAACAACTATGCTCGTTGATGTTTGTTTAGATGATCGAAAATTTTTAGAGTCAATGTTTACTGTACATGACGGTCATTATATCAGCACACAAACACTTGACAACGGAACCATTCGTAATGTATTTTTTGGTGAATCTGTTTCGGTAGGGACAACTGTATCGAGTACGTTTGAAACGGAGGTCTTTAATCTCAAAGATTTAGAATTTTCAATTCATACAGTAGAAGGAGAAGAATTCATTGAGCCGATTATGATGAAGGGTTCCCCGATTATTAACCAGCTAATTGACAGAAAGACAATGTCTTATTGTTTTATGTTAAACAGTTTTAAACGATCAGCATAATAAAAGGGCCTTTTTAAAGGCCCTTATTTTTTGACAGCTACTAATCTGACGTCCAGATATCTAGTTAAATTATAATCAGCTAATTCTTGGTCGGAGGTTTTTTTTGCCTTACTCACCTCATCAGAATACTCAGCATGAGTGATTTCACTATTCTGCCGTTTTTTTATTGCGGCGGCACGCTGTTCCCATTCTTTGTCGCTAAGATCATCACGCACCTGTACGTCAGCCCAAACTTCCTCTTCAGTGTCTTCATCAGGATTCCACAACTCAAATTCAGTTCTGTTTATGTCATGGTCTGGCATGCCTTTATTCCACTTATAAAGGTTGATGTCTTTATCTTTGGCTAATTTCATCCATATCTGTTTACTTCCGATAGTCTGACTGTCATCAGATATTAGAGTGAAACCTAAATCGACAATCGCTGCCTTGTACATCATGTATGCAATACCGGTTCCTCTAACACGGGAGTGAATATACGGCCACGCATAATATGACCCTTTCGCTAAATTGAGGTCGTTCTTAAACAGTATAGTACCTGAATATATGGCTTTTGGGTCTCCCTTCCATTCCTTCGTTATCATCATCACAGGAATCACTGGGTCACGGTCATGAAAATAATTGATGTATACTGTAAACTCGCCATGTTTGAATAGAACCTTTGCGCCCTCTAACATATCATCATGATCATCGTACCAATCGTCTTTCAAATGGTCAGATTTTGACAATTCTATCTCATTTATTTTCATTCGCGATACTACCCTTCGCGTCTGTAATTCGAATACATTTTTTCTATAGCAGCCATCCCTTTCATCGCAGAAGCCTTCGTTTTGAAATGGTCACTACCCTTAGTAATGCTTGAAGTCACTTTCGCGATGTTTGCTAGATCGGATGATTCGCTAGACATTCCGACTTTTGTCCAAATCACCGAATAAGTAGCAATGTGCAGCTGGTAATAATCTGGACGTACCATGAACAGAACAACATACTTGTGAACTTCGCCATATTCCTTGCCGTCTGGTGCGTCATGGAGTCCAAGCCAACGGAAATCGTTAAACAAAGTGATATCTGTACCGTCTGGTAATTCTAAATAGTCACCATATTGGAGGCCAAGCCCCATTTCCATATTTGATAGTTCTGGATTCTTCCACTTGATTGTATCATGATTGTCATAATCGTATAACCAATTTTCATTTATTTTCATTACATCATTTATTTTCATTCTGAGTCTCCGTTAGTTTTCATTTTTTCACCGCCACTAGCCGTGATGATTGTTGTCTGGTTTTATCATTTGCTTCTTGTGATTGACGGAAATCATCATTTAACGCTGCGATTTCAGTATCATATTCAGCTTGAGTCAATTCATTATTCGTAACCTTGTCTTTCAGTTCAGCTTTGCGATCACGCAATTCGTTTTTGGCATCATCTGATTCATCATTCCACACTATCTCGTCTGCATCATAATCAGGTTCGTATATTTCGAATTCACGAAACTTCGGATCGCCACCTCTCGGCTGACGCCGGTTCCATACATATACTTCAATCCCTGGATATCTAGCGAGATTCTGCCAGATCGTCATGCTTCCTTTAGTTTGCCAATCATCAGACATAATCATGTGACCAAACTTCAATACCATCGCCGCGTACAACTCAAGGGCGACACCTGTGCCTCTGAGTTCATCGTTAAACTGAACTGATGTTAGTTGTGCTTTTGATTCGATACGTTCGTAATTAGATAATTCAAGATACCCTTTTATATCGAACTTATGTTTATTAGTTTGATTTGGTGACTTTTTAGCATTGACTACAAAATAGTATAGTGCTTTACTGCTTTCGCGAGCGGACCAAATTTCAAACCCTTTGATCCGGACACCAGTGTCGTGATATGAAGGAGATTTTATCAACACATCCAAGAGGTTGTAATCAACCTGACCAAGTTGTTTATCAGACGATTCTTTATCCATCTTTGTTATTTCATTTATTTTCATCTATTTTCCTATTGCTATTAATCGTACATCTCGGTCGTACGTAACTTCCAATTCATCTCGCAGTTGCTCGTATTCATGATTGATGTTGTCCTTCATTTGCAGGAACTTCGCATGAGATATTTGTCCGTTACGAAGCAACTTATCTGCTGCTAGGATATCATCCTTCATCACCTGTCTAATGTCGGACATGTTGTCATGATCCCACCATATTTCACTCTCGTCATCGTATTCCGGTTCAAAGATTTCATACTCCGGATAGGCAATACTATAACCACGAGGCGGTTTTTTGTTCCACTTGTATACATTTAGTTCGGGACGTTCTGACAACTCTAGCCAAATCTTTTTACTTCCGCTAGTTTGAAAACCAGACGATACAATAGTGTAACCAAACTGCGTTATTGCTGCCACATACAATTCAATAGCAAGATTCTTCCCTCTAAGCTGTGGCTGCATGAAGATACCGACAACACACCATATATTACTCAATTGTTTTTCGATCTCGAGATAACCCAACGATATACCGTTTTCAGCTAACGCGAATATGACACGATAGTCCTTCTTTGCGATCTTTAATTCATAACCTTTGATCTTGATATCGGTATTTTGTACTTCTTCAAATGAATCCATATAGGCATCGATAGAATCCGAAGCGAACCATTCGCTTTGTTGTTGATATATGCGAGAGCTGATGTCATTCATCTTTGTTATTTCATTTATTTTCATTTTAAATCCTGTTAATTTATAAACACAGTAGTACTAGCTGTTTCGGATTTCAGACCACATGCGTACTTGTCGCCCTTCCGCCCAGCAGGTTTATTTTCGACAAATACGTTAGGTGAAGCTTGGACTAGCGGTTGTGGCTTATTCCAGTGGTGTGGTGTTATAAAATCACCTAAGCGATGAGCAGGTTTGTTATTCCAGAACACCGTACTTGCTGCCGTGATTACGTAGCGTTTTGGACCACCAAACCATCCACCGTGTCTGTTTGTTCTGTCACCTTTTCTTACTGCACCTGGCATAATACATCCTCTTTGATGTTGTATTTATCGATCTTTTGTGGGACAATAGATTATTGATAACACATTGGAGGTGGACAATATGATTAAAATAATTTTGATACTGATCGTTGGGGTAGTTCTTGTTTCTGGAGCTGCTGTCGGATTTGCGACTATGGATATTAGACTTTTAATATTGTTACCTATTGCAGGTTTGTGGATCGAGAAGGAAGTCATACCAACCCTGAAAATTCTTGCAACCGGAGATAATGAATGAGAACTTTTGTAGTAGTAGATGCAGCTAATTTATTTTTTAGAAGTCGACACGTAGTTCGTGGTGACATAGATGACCGTGTAGGTCTTTGTGCGGCAGTTATGCTTAATTCCATAAAGAAGATATATAACACTCACGATACAAGCCACGTGGTTCTTGCATTGGAAGGTTCGTCGTGGCGGAAAACCATCTATAAGCCATACAAAGCGAATAGAAAACTTGCCAATGATAAGAAGAGCGTGAACGAGCTAGAAGAAGACAAAATCTTTTATGAAGCATTTGACAAGTTGATGACATTCTTCAAAGAGAAGACGAATGTCACTGTATTGCAGAATCCTATCCTAGAAGGTGATGATCTGATTGCTGGATGGGTTCAACAACATCCGAACGACAACCATATAATCGTTTCGTCTGATACAGATTTTATTCAGTTAGTAGATGACAATATTGATCTGTATGATGGAATGAAAGACATCACTTACAAGGCAGACGGGATCTATGACAAGAAGGGTGTCAAGGTAGACTTTGTGATTCAAAGCAATGCTAAAATTAAAGTCGGCAAACCTCTGAAAGGCGATGAACAATCTGAAGATAGTGAATGGCGTGACTGGTATACGTTCTTGAAGATCATTCGTGGAGATCCAGGCGATGGTGTATTCTCTGCATATCCAGGAGCTCGTTTAAAAGGAACTAAGAACAAAATCGGTATCCGAGAAGCATTCGAAGATAGAAGTAAACAAGGTTTCGACTGGACCAACTTTATGCTTCATAAATGGGCAGACGAAGAAGAAGTTGAATTAACGGTTCTACAGGCGTATAAGCGTAATACGGAACTGATCGGGCTATCTGCTCAACCAGACATGATTAAAGGTGTCATAACGGAAACTATACAGGAAGCAATTCAACGCCCTAAAGTAGGACAAGTGGGATTACACTTTATGAAATTGTGTGGACAGTTTGATATGCCAAGGGTATCTGAGAGTGCTGTAGATTTTGGTCGAATTTTGTCACGTTCGTATTCTGGAGAATAATGGGATGGTAAATGCATTCAAAACAGCTGATAAGTATAATATATTAATTTCCAAGCCCGACTGAACCTCTTAAAGACGCTTATACGTTAATACGTTAATTAAACATAAGGAACTAATGTGAGCAAACTCAAATACGTAACTGAAACCTCGTATGTTATTATCAACGAATTTAACAACTACGATGGTGTAATGATTGAAAAATCAGACGGAGCAATTTCGATCTACTTTAAAGATCGTGATCCAAAAGAATATGAATCTCGAGAATTTGTAAAGCAAGAGTATGGTGATCGATTCTTTGATGACTTAGCAAGACCTGAAGAAAATGAAAAAGAAAAAGGAGTAGTCGGCAGATGGCCAACTAACATCGTAGAACCTTTTATCGTTGACATTGAAAAAGGATATTTCAAAAAATCAAAATCTGCTAAGGTATTGTCAGCAGCAGGCTATTATGCAATTCGATTCCCGTCAGGATGGATTAGAATGTTCTGTCCGACTGTTGCAACTCTTGAAAAGGTTGCGGCATACGAAGGTCCTTTTGATACAAAGATGGAAATGAATTCAGTACTTACACAGGCAAAAAATCGTGAAGAATCCAAATGAACTAGAAGCAATTAAAAAATTGATTGGTCGAGTTGATCATGTCAAAAAGTCTGGGTCACGTGATATTAGGTTCACAGTAGATGAAACGGATGATATGATTCGAGACTTCACGTTGCTTCTTACTCATGCGACTGAGCAGTCACAATACATAATGCATCTTCAGAAAATGCTTCAGAAAGCCCAACAAGCATTGAGTGCTAATTCATCTAGTTCGCAAGATGGAGGCGGATTCTGATGTTAACAGTTCGCCATAAAGTTCAAAACAGCGAAGTCGATCTTGACGTGTTCAAAGACGTTTTTTTAGACAAAACCGTTGATACCTTTATTGAAGTAATGTGTAATATCAACAATTATGACGTTGAGAACTATTTACACGGGATAGATTTGAACCACGTAATGTTATCAAAGCTGTTGTTGTTGGGGATAATGAGGCGATCATGGTCTAAACTATTCGATGCAAACAATTTCGATAAAAACAATAGCAGTAAATTGGCTCACTTGATCAAAGATATGTCTATGGATCGATTCGATGTCAAAGATATGGTTAGAAAGGAAATTATATCAACTGAAACACCGTATGATGATCCGTATCCGCATGTGGCGGTTGTCCAAACATTAAATGATCTTGACATTTATAATTGGGTGCTTGATTGGGCACTGGTTAAAGATTGGCAAGAATATCGCCGCCCGACAACTCTTCCGATCATGGATGAGTTCGAGTCAATACCTCAAAAACGACTTTTATTTGCTCTGTCGTACGAAGCTGCTTATTATGCAGTAACCACAACCAGATACTGGATGGTAAACGATTATGATGGAAGATACATGCCATCTGGTCCTAGCTATCGGATTGCAAATAACTCGCAAGATGATTGGTTACTACGCCAAATACGAGAACACCATCACCCTGAAAACACACCAAAACCGTCAGATCAATTTCCGTCTACTAATACCTTACTGTTATTTTCGGAATCTGATTATGTGTCGTTTGTAATGGGAGCAACGGAGTCGTACGACCAGTTTGATTTCAAAAGAGACCTCAGAGTTAACAGACACTTCGAGTCGGAGTTCATGTAATCATGTATAAGATTCCTATAACTAAGCAAGTGTTAATCGCGTTTGCTACATATAACACTATAACCAATGCTGACGGGTCGCTTAAATATGAAAAACCTGAGGACGTCCCAGTCGCTGAGATGAATAAGTTATTGAAATCGTTTTACGTTGGTTATAGATCTCATAACATGTCAGGTTGGCAGCTTACGTGGAGTGGATTTGATTTTTTGAGAAATGCTGGTTATTCAGTCAGTCAAGTCGATGTCACGTTGTCGGATCCAGCCCGCGCCTATGGTTTGGTTACGGTGTATCCGATGAATTACCGAGCTTCTGAGATTAATAAACGAATGTCTGGGCCTTGGTACATTATGAAAACAAATGATGTCTATACAATGTATGCGTTTGTAGGACAAGATATAGTCGAGTTGATAATGAATGGTGGAGACATGGAGCAGTGGCTCGATATAACTAGATAGGGGTTCCGTTGGTAAGTTTGTATACAGCAAACAACGTTGATTTGAATTGCTTGTTCAGACGTTTCGCGAGATTGACTGCATGCCCCTTATTAGAAAAACTAACCTTACGATACTTCGGACCACTGTATATCAAGGTATTAATGGTTCTTATATTCACAGGGTTGCCATCGTAGAAGACAGCAAAAATCGCCTCTGATTCCAAGACTTGTTCAATCTTGTATGTTTGAGGTACGTGATGTTCTATAATTATAGTCGGTTTCGGTCTAGCCATGAATTTATTTATCTAAATATGATAAATAGAATCATGTTGACAATTTCGCACCATTGTGAGACAATGTCTGCATACTACCAAGGAATCTGATATGAAAACAGTAAAAGAATTTAAAATGTTAATCGAGAGCATTGCTGAAGCTGATGAAGCTGCTCTAGTGGCAGAAGAGTTACATGGCGAAGACGCCGGAGTAGACAAGTACGAGTGGATTGTCGACCAACTTGAGAATACATTTGACGACATTGATACAGTGCGTGCGGCATTCGTTGAAGAATTCGGAACAGATGACGAATTTGATTTTTTAGTCAACCAATACCTCGAATAATTCCACACAGCCCCTTGACTTATTTGTGTTACATGGGATAATAATATTATGAGATATCAAGATCCGATAACAGTAACAGATGCGTTAAAAACGTATCTAATAGATTCTATTGAAAGTTCATCGCAGCCAGAATCGATGGCTCGCTTGAGTATCAGTACAGGCGGCTGTGCTGAATTCGAATACGTCTGGACAATGGATGTTGTCCAATATTATATTGATATTGCTATTATGCTTGATGAATCGCACAAACTGCTGATTGATCAAGATTCTTTGCGATATCTGATTGGCTCGACAATTGACTATGTAAGTTCAGATCCATTCAACAAACGAATTGAAATAACAAACCCACTAGCAATTGCTGGTTGCGGTTGTGGTACGAGTTTCACAACGGAAAATTAAAATGACAGTTAATAGAATATCAGACACGTTCATCGTTACCGAGAACTGTGTGAAGTGTAAGTATACCGATTGTGCTGAAGTTTGCCCTGTTGATTGTTTTTATGAAGGTGCAAATTTTTTGGTAATTAATCCTGACGAGTGTATTTTGTGTGGCGTCTGTGTTCCTGAGTGTCCAGCCGATGCAATCGTTTTATTCGATGCTGATTCAGCTACAGATGAAGAAAATAAATATTACGATATCAATGTTAAGTATGCAGCCGAATGGCCTATGATTAACGAGCGTAAAGATCCGTTTCCAGACGCAATCTTATTCGACAGACTCAAAGGTTTTGACGGTCCTGATAAAACTGATTTGATTGATCCGACTGCAGGAGAAGGTTCAGATGAGTAATTTTGATCCATTTATAACATTTCACGGCATGACGGATGAAGAGCTAGAACAGAAAATGTATGATGTTGGAAACCGTATTGCAAAGATGCGACAATTTCCTAACATGGGCCAAGCCCGCGAACAACTTGAATCTGTGTATAATGCAATTGTAGACGAGAAACGTGATCGTTACATTGTTAATATATTTGACGCCAATAAAGATACACAAAACGAAACCATCGAAATAGGAAAAATCCAAACAGATGATAAGTGACACTTACGGAAATAAGATCCTAGAAAGTTACGACATCGCTGAACTATTATTTGAAGACCGTTATCACGAGCCAATGACGTCTATTCGTAACACGCAAGTGGATTTATTTAATGCGTTTGCAGCAGAGGTGGACAGCTCGTATTTGGCCATTCAGCATTTCAAAGAATTAAAGTTTGATTCGATAGACGCATACGACAAAGCAATGCAATCGAGATGGATGATGCCAATTGATTATCAACAATTTGATATTCGTTCAGAATTATTAGAACGAGCGCCAGGTCGGATAGCAAGAGAGCGAGTAGAAATGGAGCTCGGGATTTACGAGCGGAAGGGATTGATTGACGTTTTGAGATTTATGAATTATCTTGTTGATCTCATGCGCGAACATAAAATAACATGGGGAGTCGGTCGGGGAAGTAGTCTTGCAAGTTATTGCTTGTTCCTAATCGGTATCCATAAAGTAGACAGTATCAAGTATAATCTTGATTTTGATGAATTTTTGAGGGAGTGATAAAATGACAAAGAGAACAACAGCAAGAGGTCAATCAGTTGACATCGAGTCAATAATGGCTCAGCAATCTGATACCATTTCCGTTGGCAATATGAAAATTAATAGTCGCGGAGATAAACTCGGTGCTGGCGGACGAGTAGTCCGGAAAGCTAGTGAGGTTACCAAGGATCAATACACTGCCGATACTCCAAAGGTTGCGAAAGTGATGAGCACTAAAGAAGCCGTGACTTCAACTGATAAAAATACAACCAAACCAGAACCGAAATCAACTTCAACCAGCGCGGTTGTTGAAAAAACCATCGACACGGTCATTCCAGACGATATGGCAACAGACGATTGGGTTGAAGATAAAGATGGAAACTTTGTAAAAAAGGGGTAGTAGATAATGATCGAATTTCAAACTACGATAGACGATCTCAACGAAGTGATTACATTCAACTATGACGTTATAACACGAAGTCGACACCCGCACGGGAATGACAAAACAGAAACGAAAAGAATTGGATATATCGAACGGTATGATCCGACTGACCCGAAGTCGCCATTCACGTTCCAACCTTTGCCACCCACGTATGAACCTTTTGCAGGCGGACCTGAGCGTGAACGTGAAGTTAAACGGTTTTGGAGCTGCGAAGAAATGACACACGTTCTTTATTGCATGAATAATGCTGATGCGTTGTTCATGAAAATAAAAGCTCAAAACCAACACTTGATAAATCAGATCGAGATTAACAACAAGCACATTCAAGACAACAAACAAGTTGTCATTGATGAATTTTTAAAGGAAATCGCATGAAAATTAAAGCAATAGCAGATAAAATTATAGCAACTGATATGGAAGTTGGCACGTCTACGACAGCTGGTGGTATCATTGTTAAAGATGATATCGGCAAAGCTGGTGCATCAAACCCTCCACGTTGGTTCACGGTTGCATCGATGGGTCCAGAGAGCAAATTCCACGGTGAGTTTGAAGTTGGTGATCGCATCCTCGTTGATCATGGTCGGTGGACTGAACACATTAAAGTAGAAGGTGAAAAGTTTTGGGCAATAGATCCGAAAGGAATCTCAGCAGTACAAGTGTGACCAATATAGTTGTTAATGATAACAAACAGTTAGTCACATTGTCGGCAACTGGCGATGACCTAATGTACAATGCACAATTCCAACTTGTTGAAAACAACGGTAAACGAACTGTTGTATTACGAAGCAATTGGTTAGATAATGAATGTCCGGATGGAGTAGATCCATCCTTGGAAATAGAAATACCGCTCACTGAGGATGCGTATCAGCATCTTCTAAAATTCTTCTCAATAGCAAACGCTTAGGATAATTAATGAAAGACCTTTGGACTGAAAAGTATCGACCAAAATCGATTGATGATTACGTGTTCCGTGACGATAAACAAAAGGCTCAAGTTCAATCTTGGATTGCGTCTGGGAACATTCCGCATCTTTTATTCTCTGGTCCTGCAGGCACTGGCAAGACGACTTTAGCTAAATTGCTATTGCATGAGTTGAAAGTTGATTGGGGTGACGTAATGGAGATTAACGCATCTCGAGAGAACTCAGTTGACGTCATCCGAGACAAAGTGACAAACTTTTCTTCAACTCTAGGCTTCAGTGAATTCAAATATATTATCTTAGACGAAGCTGATTATATCAGTATTAACGCACAAGCAGCATTGCGCGGAGTGATGGAAACGTATGCTTCGAATGTTCGTTTCATATTAACTTGTAACTTTCCTAACAAGGTGTTGGATGCATTGCATAGTCGAAGTCAAGGATTTGCAATCAAAAACTTGGATGCTAATGCTTTCACATATCGAGTAGCGACAATCCTTGTAACTGAAAATATTGAATTTGATGTAGAGACTTTGGATACGTATGTTCGCGCAACATACCCAGATCTCCGAAAATGCATAAATATATGTCAAATGAATAGCCAAACTGGTACATTGATGTCCCCTTCATCGGACGAAGCTCAATCGAGTGAGTGGATGACAGGAGCAGTTGATATGTTCAAGAAAGGCAAGATCAAAGCGGGTCGCGAGTTAGTATGTGCTAACATTCGAGCTGACGAATATGAAGAGTTTTTCAAGTTTATGTATCGTAATCTCAACTTATGGAGTGAAGACGAAGGCAAACAGAACGAAGCAATTCTCATCATTCGAGATGGATTAGTGAAGCATACAATGGTCGCTGATCCAGAGATTAACCTAAGTGCCACGTTAGTGTCATTGGGGATGTTACAAGGAGACTAACATGACAGCAAATTTCAAAGCAATGACAAAAGCACAACTAAAATCGGTAGCAGCTAGTGAACATGGCATTACGTTATTAGATTCAATGACAAGAACTGAAATGCAGGTCTCGTTAATGCAAGCACCACCATTTGCTGATGTCAACGACACAGTAACTGTAACAGGCAATGTGACAAAAATAGTTGACAGCCTTCCTCCTGGAATGGCAGATTTAGTTGCTTCTGTTAATGAGTTGGATACAAGATTAGCAAGTTTGGGTCCTTACGTCCCTGCTAACGCTCCAACTATCAATTCATGGATACTAAAAGAAATCGTACCAGATTTTCCAGACCACTCTCTAAGTTATGGTCCTAACAATTTAAACAGCACCTACCAAATAACTGTTTCGGGAAATGCAGTTAGTATTCAATGGGTCCTATCGTAACACAACTCGGTCGGACATTCAGTTCGACCAAATACAAACCAAGGAAATAAAATGAAGAAATCAAACGCTTATATCGTTCTAACTCATACCAAAGTACCAACTGTCGGTGGAACTGGCAGTAATGGATGGAAGTCTGATCCGAAAAACAAGGAAATGCAGATCACCGAATCTGTAGAATTTTTAAGTCGATTACCTAAGAAGATGCTGACCTCAGCAAGCGTCATCGTTGATTATCAAAACGAAGAGATTATCAAAAATCGAATGTCTGAACGAGACGGTGTACAGACAGACATGACCTTTGGTGACATCAAATCGTATTTAGAATCTCAGTATCCTGAAAAGATGAAAGAGTTGGATGACGTGATGTCTAGCATGGCAAAGGCAAATATTGACGAGATGATGGAAATCATTGCGGCAAACGCAACAGACACTGCCAATGTATAAGTCAGTCCAAGACAACGTAAACGCTCATAGATTTCTTGTCGGGACAACTTGGTTCGTAGCGGTACCAAGTGAGAACAGTCAATACACTCTGTCGATGTATGAAACTCTATAACGAGATTGAAGGACGTATCAATAAGCTCGGGAAGGAATATCCCGAGCTTTTGCCGTTAATGCAACCTACTGCTAAATGGTTTGGCGTAGGTGGCAAAAAGAGAGTTAAAAATACATTTGATCAATTGGTCAACAATTATATCAAACGCTGCCACGAAGATATTCCAGTCATTGTTATCTACAATATACCAAACAGAGATTTAGGAAGTTATAGTAAAGGTGGTGCTGGTTCTGCTGACGATTATCTTTTCTTTATCAATGAGATGGTTCAAGGTCTCGGAGAGAACTCAAACGCTATCGTAATTCTGGAACCGGATGCACTTGCACAATGTGGCGATGATTACGACTTGTTGAAATTCAGAACTGTTCTGTTGCTAGAAGCGTGCCGTCAGTTAAAAACAACTGGTGCCAAGATTTACATTGATATTGGGCATCCTGGTTGGCTTAGTCCGCTAGGTGCAGCAACTGTCCTTTATCCGTTTATGGGGATAGTAGATGGATGTTCTATAAATGTCAGCAATTATTGGTCAACTGAAAAGTGTCACGAGTACGCGAAAGATATATACGAACAGACTGAACTTCCGTCTGTGATAGATACAAGCCGTAATGGCGGCGACCATGATCCGGCACAGTGGTGTAATCCTACTACCCAAACCAGAATCGGACTGATACCAACTATTGACGTTGAAGCACCGTGGGTAGATGCGTATTTGTGGATTAAAGTGCCTGGTGAAAGTGACGGAACTTGCAACAATGGACCGAAAGCAGGAATCTTTTGGCTAGATTATGCGCGGCGTTTAGCTAAATAGAGACATGAACACTCTACCCTTAAAACATACTAAGATATGCTGCTATGATGTGCTACGTTTTATGATCACATTGTTTGTGCTTACGTATGTCGGGATATTTTTTACAACAACAACAACACCACCACCAACACCACAGTCAATCGTTCAATTAGAATTACGGGAAAGTAATGAGCTCGTCCGTCAAATCGCCGCGCAATCTCTCGCAGAGATTGAACAAGATGCACACGATGCGTATCATGCAAGGCTATCATCAAACGAACAGTTTGGTGATTTTTTCTTAGCACACGATACTTGTTATGCTAATACAATTGAAAAATTATTTTCAACTCACCAATCCATAGACATCAGTCTAACAGATCATGTAATGTACGCACGGTTGAAAACATTCAACGGTCTTATAGGAAATTACATATTTGTAAGTTTCGAAGGAATTTCGTTAGATACACAAGCAGAATTCTCTTCTCGTTGTATTGTTCAACTATCCCTTCTTGAACCTCACGCGAGCTCAAACACAGTTGCCACTATCGTAAACCATGACATTTTCACGGACCGGTAACACCTCAATAATAGTTGACCTTTTCCTTATTCCATGAGATAGTATCTATATTGAATGAGAAATCGCTGAGGAAATAAAAATGAAAACAGTTATTACAAAACTGTCAGTAAAAAAGGGCGCCGTGCTCCATGTAACTTTTTTCGAAGGTGACATCAGTCAAACAGAAGTAGTATTATGTAACAACTTTACTCATGAAGTGTCTGTGCATCATCTTCCTATGACACAAGGGCAACTGCTCGCGTGGATGAACGGCACACGTATCCAATACGCGTTCCCAAATCTTTCTCCTGATCAACGAGAGTTGTTAATGACCGGACTCACTGACGCCCAATGGAACGAACTTACTAACGAGGAAGATTGAACATGACAGAATTTATGGTTATTGTGTTTAAATATTTAGTGACCGGATGGGTATTGATGATTCCGCTAGCAATATTAGCAATTGTTTTGGAGTCAGTTTTTGACGGCCGCTCGGACAAGCCACGTTTCAAACGTGGCTTTTCGTAACTGGCGGAATAGGATTACTCATTTTAATGCCTCTGAGTGTTGTATGGGGCGTTGCAAGCATTCTAATACACGTATGGACATAAATAAGTTATAATATAAGGAATTGCAAATGAAATTATCAGAAGTAGTCAAGAAAGGTGGCAATGGCGAACAGTTTAAGTGGCTTGTTACTTTAAACAGCGACAAGCAGAAAAAAGTCACAGCAGCAACAAGGGATGGAGTTAAAGATTTTTTAACACCTGAACAATTGATCATCGGAATCAAGTCAATCAAAAAAATAAAACCCACAGAGTAAGAAAGAATCCTTACAAACACTGGTAAAGGTCAACCCTAAAAACGTTGACCTTTTTCTATTTCCATAGGATAGTATCTATATTGAATCGGAACATACACAGGAAAATATATCATGACTAAATTAGATTATTATCAGCGCGAGTTGGATCAATCTGTTACAGACGTCAAAGAATTAAAATCACAATTAGGCGTCAATGACTATGAATCGGATTCGGAACTGCTTAATCAAATTGAAGCAGTCGAAGCATATAGTCGTCACCTTAAACTTCATATTGATGAAATTCACATGTACAATCTCCGTCATGCATAAGGAAAATATATCATGTTACGCACTGCAGTCTGCTCGTGCTAACAAGAAACGAGTAATTAACCTTATTGACGAAAATGGTGGAAAATAATGAATAATCCTTGGAATGTAATTCAAGAACTTGAAGCAGACAACAGCCGTCTAGCCAAAGAAGCTATCGTAGCACGCGAAGCAAAAGCAGAAAATGATATGTTCTTCAAAGGAGTCAATATGGCTCTTTCTTCGTTTATCACGTTCGGTGTCAAGAAAGTACCTGTATCAGAAGTCGATGGCAACGGCCTTGATTTTGAAACATTCAACGTATTAGCTGACAGGCTATTGAACCGTTTCCTTACCGGTCATGACGCGCGTGACGCTATCGAAGATGCAATGAACCAAGCAACCACGGAACAGTGGAATGATTGGTATCGCAGAATCCTTATTAAAGACCTTCGTTGTGGTGTGAACAATACTATCAACCGTGTTGTCAAAAAATTCAATCAAAATTACCTAATCGAAGTATTTGAATGCATGCTTGCCCAACCAAACGAAAAGTTTCCAAAACTCATGATTGGTGAGAAGATGCTTGAAGTTAAACTTGATGGTGCTAGGGTACTAACAATCGTCAACCCGCTCGAAAAGAGTGTTCGTCAATTTACTCGTAATGGTAAAGAGCTTTTTAACTTTCCTGATTCTATCAAAGACATCGAGACCAACATGGATTGGTTTGGCGACCGTCCTTTTGTTCTCGATGGCGAAATTATGAGCTCGTCATTCCAAGACTTGATGAAGCAGATCAAACGTAAATCGGATGTAGAAACTTCGGATGCAGTATTGAATCTGTTTGACATAGTACCATTAGATGAATTCAAAAAAGGTAAGAGCACAAAGAATCAGCTTGAACGAACAGCTGATCTGCAGAAATTCTACAAAGAACGCTCATTGACAATGACAAACGTCAATGTGATCGAACATGAGATCGTCAACCTTTCTACCAAAGAAGGTTATGCACGATTCATGGAAGTAAACAAACTTGCATTGAAAATGGGATATGAAGGTTTGATGATCAAAGACCCGTATGCAATATACGAGTGCAAACGCTCATCAGCTTGGTTGAAGATCAAGCCTTTCATTGAAGTAACTTTGAAAGTGGTTGGAGTTGAAGAAGGTACTGGCAAGAATGTAGGTCGTCTAGGCAACCTCATTTGTGCTGGTGTCGATGATGGTGTCTCTATCAAAGTTTCTGTTGGTGGTGGTTTCTCTGACAATCAACGTAAAGAATTCTGGGATATGCGAGACGAAGCACTTGACCAACTAGTCGAGATCCGCGCTGACGCAGTCACTCAATCACAGGACCAAGAAGATACTTTCAGTTTACGATTCCCACGATTCCTACGCTTTCGTGGATTTGAAAAAGGCGAAAAAATTTGATGTTGTATTTTGAAATTATTAGCGGATAATAATATAACAAAACGGAAGAAATCTTATGGACTATAGAAGAGGAAAACACCATGATTGAATTTAATATAAATGAGTTCGTGAAAGTAAAACTCACAGCCGTGGGTCGTGCTGAACTTAAACGACAGCACGATGAACTTTGCGAAGCGTTTCCGAATATAGAAACGGAGATCAGTGATATCTATCAATCAGATGAAGATGGCTATACCAAATTTCAATTATGGAGTTTAATGAATACGTTTGGACATATATGTCACATGGGATCAGCACCTCCATTTGACACGACCATTATACTTGTACCAAATAAGGAATGACATTATGTTTTTTGGACTATTAAATCGGTTATTCACAAGCGAATCAAAATATAGAGCTGAGAGACAACGACAATTAGAAGCGCAATTGTTGACAGACTTTGGCATGATATGCGCCGTCGTGACCGATAATGCCAACCTCACGACAGATGAAAAAATAGATTCAGTTCGTATGAATGTACGAGGGAATGCACGAATAAGTTCTCAACCACGAGAGTGGGATGCTATAGAGAATTTTTTACTTAAATTGAAATCGAACGAGAATAAGGAATGACATTATGTATTTCAGTAAACGTTGGAAAGAAAGACAGAAGTCATTTGAATTTCATGCTGGTTATTTAGAACCAGATTACCGATGTCAAGTATTTAATTTTGAAGTCGAATGGTCAAAACGTTGTGACCATGCAGGTTTCCATTTTAATATTACATTGTGGTTAGTATTCATCGACATTACGTTCTGTGACACCCGCAGATGGGATTATGACAACAATTGTGTAAAAGATTACACCCAACCAGAGGAACGACCTAAATGAAAGAAGTATTATCAGACATACTAAAACACACACACGGGCTCGGCATTTTCGAAGCTGTTAAAATTGTCGGTGAAGACGACTCAACTACAATCACAAGCATGGACATTAATCGTAGTGTTATGTTTACGGGTGTTCTTACCAAGAGTGTTAGCGAGTTTAAAGGATTGTCTGGGTTAGGTAACTTGAGTTATCTGCATTGGCTATTGCATTGGGGTTTTATGGACCAAGCAAAGATCTCAGTTATCCGACAGACACGGAATGGCAATGAGGTACCTGTTGAAATGCAATTTGATAGTGGCAAAGGCGATCCTTGGTTCTATCGATTTATGAGTCCAGAAGTTGTTAAAGAAATGATTACTGGATCTATCGGTGCAGTTGAATGGAATGCTACAGCTATTCTAACAAGAGATGAAGTATCATTATTCAGTGCTGCTGCAAGTGGTATGGCAAAGTTTAATGAAACCTTCAATCTATCAACGAAAGGTACAGATCTCGTAGCAACATTCGGAACAGGTGGCAATGCACACCGCGGATCAATCGTATTAGGATCTGATATTAAGGGGTCGATGGGACGTGAACTTTCTTGGCCGATCGCTCATGTGTTAAGCATTTTGAACTTGGGCAAGGAAGAATTGATCAAAGTTTCGGTTTGTGATCGAGGAGTGTTACGTTTCACTGTTGAGAGCGAGCATGGTCAATACGAATACCTATTACCTGCAATGATGCCTAAAGAATGATTATCGTAACCGGTTCAGCTGGATACATTGGTGCAAACTTTTGTAATCGTTTGATGTCAGACGAACGGAGATTCTATATCAATAACTCTCGTCCGATTACTCAGCTGGATTGGTTAGGATCTCAGATACGTTGTGTTGATCTAATCCCATCATTGTCGAAGGTTAAGTTACCTAGCACGTCACCATTCACAATTATAACCATGGTGAACAATTATACAAACGTATTAAATGATCAGTTCTTCAATCAACACCGCACTGATGGAATGCGCGAACATGACATCGCTGACGAGAGCATTGTATTTCATTTTGCTGCCTCTGCATCAGTACCTAAGTCGTTCGTTGATCCAGCACACTATTACGAAAACAACGTCTTTGCTCTTGATATATTTTTAAAGCAACTGCAAAAACATCGAATATCTGGAATGGTATTTTCATCGTCTAGTTCTGTATATGGAGCTACCGATAACGTTCCACCATACAATGAAGAAATGGCAACAGTTCCTATGTCACCGTACGCAACTACGAAAGTTCAAGGTGAACAACTGCTTTTTAAAGCAGCTGCCAAAGGAAACATAAATGCAATTTGCTTGCGATATTTTAATGTAGCTGGTGCGGAAGGATACGGGCACCGTCCGGACTCTGACACCACTCAGCTAATCCCAAACATTATAGCAGCGCACTTGGAAGGACGATTGTTCAAAGTATATGGTGGTGATTATGATACTCCAGACGGTACGGCTATAAGGGACTATACGCACGTCACAGACGTTGTTACAGCAAATGTATTAGCTGGTCGCTATATGGCTGGCAAAGGGCGTCAGGGGATCTATGGAAAGTGGGAACCGATTAACATCGGGGGTGGCATAGGTTATTCCATTCTCGAAGTGATTAAAATGTGTTCGGATGTGATCGGCGAAGAAGTCAAATATGAAATCGTGGATAGACGAAAAGGCGATCCTCATCACGTGGTAGCTGACATTACCAAAGCAAAAGAAATACTTGGTTGGCAGCCAACAAAGACATTACGTGATATCGTTCAAAGTGAATGGGATTGGCAAACTGGTAGTGTGTATGAAGCTCAAACACTACACTTGTATAATAAAGCAATGGGAGTAGTTACGATATGAATCGCAATGACGAATTTACAATGACACTCAAAGAAGAGATCGCAGCAGGACGTATTCCGTGGACCAAAGTTCTAGCCGACAACGAAGAAGTCATTATGTACGAAGACGGGTATCCGGTTACAAAAGGACACATGCTATTGGTTCCGAGTGATAACAGCATCGGCAAAATCCAGCTTGCGATGGCAATGGCTTACATGGTCGGCAATTCTTTTATTGATAAAGGAGTGTGTGATGGTTTCAATATCGGTATGAACAACGGCACGTCTGCAGGACAAACGATCATGTATCCTCATATTCATTTGATTCCGAGACGCAAAGGCGATACACCAAACCCAAGAGGCGGTGTGCGGCATGTAATTCCTGGCAAAGGCGACTACTAAAATGAAAAAGATTTATTATAGCTGGGATCTTGTTGAACGCATGTGTTTGACGATTGGTCGTGAAATATTACTAACCCAACAAATGCCTGACCTTATTGTCGGCATCACTAGAGGAGGATTGGTTCCAGCAAATTTGCTAAGTCAGTTCCTAGGATGCAAGATGGACACATTGGATATTAGCTTTCGCGATGGTTATACCAATCCAACAAGCTCTCTCCCAGACTGGTTTATTTCAGCTGCAAAGCATACGAATGTTCTTGTTGTTGATGACATTAATGATTCAGGCAGAACGCTCAGCTATATTCAAAATCAATGCCACAACATGCCCAAGTTGCGTTACGCGACTTTGGTAGAAAACGAAGGTTCAATATTTAAGGATGTAAGTCACTCAGCAAGTTTGATAGATAAACGTGAAGACGATACTTGGATAGAATTCCCTTGGGAGAATTGGTGGGCAAGTAAACGTTGATCTTTTCGTGATTCCGTAGGATAGTATAAATATTAGTATAAATAGTATCTATATTGAATAGGAATTAAGTTATGAAAGTATCAATGGGAAAGTATTATAAAAATGGAGCGGACAGAAAAGTAAAGGTCCACATTGACCCGTATGATGTCTGGAACATGGATCACACGTTGGCGCTCATTATCCATCCCATGCTCGTTGAGTTAAAAAAAGACAAGCATGGTGCCCCAGTCGTTGATGACGAAGACGTCCCAGAAGAATTACGATCAGTTGGCGCCGACCCTTTTATCGATGAAGACACAGGTGAGCCAGACGATCACCTAGATTGCCATTTTTTCAAAAGATGGGATTGGGTACTTGACGAGATGATTTGGGCGTTTGGAGAATATACTCAGGATTGGGAAGAGCAGTACCACACGAAGAAAGATCCTGCTGACGTTATTCCAGAAAATCGAACAGATGGACTAAACGGATTGGGTCTCAATGAATGGTCTTATGATGCTGTGGGACATAAAGCACATGAAGATCGCATCTACAATGCAATATCATTATTTGGTAAATACTATGTCAATTTTTGGAGTTAAATTATGGAGGATAAATTTAAGAACTACTTACTTGCCAGAAAAATGCATTATGAAAACGTTCGCAGTGAACAAGAACTGTCATCTGAACATTATTGTCGCTATACAGCTAAACTACGCACGATCATAGAAACGATGGCAGCATACGATCGTATAAAAACGGAAGAAGCAAATGATTCAAATGATTCATAAACAATGTGTCGTCTGCAATTCAGGCGATGTCGCAATGGAAATGACCAAAACTAAATTTGAATACAATCACAACGGTAAGCCGGTATTGTTGCCAATTAAGTTTCGATTGTATGTGTGTGACAATGCAGACTGTCGCTGTGAATATGCAGGACAGGATAAAAAAGACGCCGAAGCAAAGGCGATCAAACAATATCTTACTCTAATGGGAGAGTAGTAATGAAAGATTTTGTTCTCGGAGTTGGTGTTCACCAACCTACATCAAAAGATTGAAAATGCAACTGATATCAACGAACGTTGCGAATGCTACGTCATGATTACGGTATTACAGAAGGCGCATCTTGCATACAGAGAATACAAGAGTTACACGAGATGAAGCGTCTACTGGTTATGGCACAGACAAATAATACTCAGAAACGTTGACCTTTTCGCGATTCCGTAGGATAGTATCTATATTGAATTGAGAAACAAAACAACTATTAATTTATTGAGGTATACAAACATGACAGATCTACGAACTCGCGAATCAGCTGACGTTCTTTTCCGTAACAATATGGCCGAAGCTGCAAATCTTGCTGCTGAACTCGCCCGTGATCTTTTGAATTATCGACACGATACACTGCCGCAGTATGTTGAAAATCAAGAAGAAAGCATTTTAAAGTTGCGAAGTGATGCGATGGAAGTGCTTGATATGATGGAAAATGATCAATACGATTTGAAACGTATTGCTGATATTCGAGCATACAGCCCTAAAGACGTATCAAAGTCACGTATTGGTTACTGATATGAAGACATACGCAAACAAAAATAACCGCAAACAATTATGGGAAGCCATCAAATTGTTAGAGGTTGGCGAGCCTGTGTTTGTATACTCTCAAAACGAAGTTCTAAAGAAGTTTCAGTTCGACATGTACTCAACTTCGATACGTGATAAACAGCTAATGTTGCTCGAATTAGCTGCAGAAGGAAATCAATACTATCACGTCCATAACGTTCGAGATGACCGCGATAAGGTTTATCCTACTTGCGAGACGGATTTTGATATGGAGTTGCGTTTACCAGAAGCAGCCAAAGAGTGGCCTGATCATATACGAGATTTTTTAAGACATCGTATGATTTTAGAAAAACTGGAAAGTGATTCTCAGACAAACGTAAACTTGCCTCACTCACTTGCTGAGTCATCAGTTATGTATGATCCAGCCGTTCACAACGAAGGCAAGGATCCGTGGACGTATACGGGGTGCCACCCAACGTCCGCTAAAAAAAGGGGATACTGTCTAGGAGCTGCACGATTCGTTCACCGTGATGCTAAACGACTTGCAAAGCAGTTGAATGCAGCAATTCTCCCACAACCTCTCGGACCATTTATGTTTCGATACTTGTACGAACAACAGGAATCTAAATGATGCAAACTAAGCCTTTATTACTATGGCAAGCAGTCAAGCTAGCTGGAGAAATGAAAGACCTGTGGATGATGGATTCAATAACTGGTGTTGTTACTCAAGTAGAACCATGGTTGGGTAGCCCCGTTCATAAAATCATCGAGAATCACAACGCCGGTCATTCATTCTATGATGAAAATCCTGTCCAGCAGTGGCACTCAAAGTACCGCCTACCGGTCGACTACAATGGTGTCAGCAGTGCGGTTGCTTTTGAAGCCAACCGTAATTATCTAAATGCAATGTTAGCAGTGTATGATTGGATATTAGAAAACAGCCACTTGGAAGACGGTCATGATATTACAGATACCGGTATAGTATATGCCAAATCATCGGAAAAATGGCATCCTTACAAACTCAAATTTGTCGAATTGGGCGAAATAATTCTCACCCATGCATTGGCTACAAAACTGTGTGATTACATTAATGACAATGAGCAGTTGTCTGCAACTCTATGTCCGAGAGGTGAGTGATGAAGATTGAAAATGAAGCAGAATACCGTGCAGCATTAAATCTGCTCAACAGCGCAGAATCAGAGCAGATTGAATTAAGTGACGAACTTGAGGAACTTGAGTTCGCAATTAATGATCTACAGGATGACATCAAGTTATATGAAAAGACTAGACAAAATAATTAAAGAGAAAGGTTGACCTTTCTCTGAATCCATAGGATAGTATCTATATTGAATAAATAAATTAAGAGAGGTACAAATGAATAATTCAAAAACAATCGACACATTCCAACTCAAAGACTTGAAAGTTGCCATGCGCGTGATTGAAGTTGCCATCGTGATGTTTGCAATATTAGTTGCTTGGCTTTTGAGTTATGCGAACAATACTGAATCGATGTTCAGTTTATCAGTTGCCGGCTTAGCTGCAAGTTGTTTTGTATACCTAGCATACAAAGCTATTCAAGCTCGTGGCAACGTGTACCTGATTTTCGATTTTTGGAAAACGCTGAACGAAGTCAATAACACAGAACATTCCCTCAAACAAATGTACGAAAAATCACCACTAGAGGCTCGACCGTTGATCCGTACTGCTTTCCGAACCATCTTTAATGAATCTAACAAATAAAGTAATTGAGGTGTTCGTAATGAAATGGAATGTGTTTCACATAGTGACATTGACGATCTTGATAGAAGTACTAGCACTAACATATTGGTATTATTTTACGTAACAGGAGATGAAAATGGCAAAATTTGAAAGCCGAGAAGAATACAACGAGTGGTGTAACGATATTGTTATTAACATTTACTACGCCAACATTGTAGGCAATACTGCCAGAATAGCTGAGCTTGTAGATTCCATTGGAAGAATGATGCATGTTATCGAAGGCGGTCGTTTGTACAATTCTTTATCAGGTATTGATAAAATGTTAGATTCTAGCAAAACCAATACTGTTCCTGAGAACGGTTTCTATGCAAACGTCATTTTAAAAGATGGTGACGCAACACTAACTTCAATATTGCTAACAGACGCATTTTGTTGGGAGGATGTTCGCAAGATTGTAATGCAGACAAATGCTCCGGATAACAGTTCCAATTATTTAGTTCGTTCTGTAGAACAGCGAGTTGGTTCTGAATGTATGCAGAAACGATTTTTCTCTTAAACAAAGGCGTCTAAAGACGCCTTATTCTATTTCGTCATTCGTTCTTGCTACGATTAGAAAAACAACAACCGCAACAATGACCGAACCATAGGAAAGGATGTGCCCAAACAGCTCACCGAAACCTAGTCCTTCAATTAACATTAATTCCATCTCCATGTAGTATTATATATTTATCATATAAATAAGTTAGAGGTTTTAAGAATGGATAGAACTTACAATGTAACAGAATACGATAATGATTCCAATAGAACCATCCGGCACCACGCCGTGACGATCGCCATTGTAAAACTGATGCTTGAAGAAAGTATATTCGATTTGTCTAATGAAGTCATTGAAGATCAACTTATTGAACTGGAAGCAATGCCTGTTGATGAGACGGTAACACTTGAAGCATTAACTAACAAATTATGGGACATTAGTGTCCACTCTAAATCAGAAGAATAATAAACCGTCCATGAAGATTTTAATCGGATATCCTAATTTACCTATGATGATCACTCCAGCGCTTGCTGTTGGGTTGTTCACAACTATATGCAGAGAAGAAGGGGCAGAGGTTAGGTTATTTGAAACAACACCGTATACTGATGATGAGCAGTCTGGTATGCTATTCAAGTCTAAGCTAGGTGGTGGTCGTTCATATTCATCTGAAGATATCGGATTAAATATTAAGCCGAGATCGCAGATTATTCCCGATTGGGTTGCGATGGTTGAAGACTATAAACCGGATATGATACTATTCTCGACTGTCGAAGATACGTTCAAAGAAACAAGAGAGATGCTTCGTTCAATATCTCATTTGAACATCCCACACGTGGTTGGCGGAGTGTTTCCAATAAACGTACCGGAACTCTGTCTTTCCGCAAACGAGATTAATGTCATTTGTAGATA
>ENA-OSIY01000281-OSIY01000281.1-marine-metagenome-genome-assembly--contig:-NODE-281-length-29767-cov-10.065578_pt1 | contig 29767 bp, 23 predicted proteins | sample MGYA00237884_ERZ534233 | MGnify/ENA primary metagenome ERZ534233 (study PRJEB26412, sample SAMN06343840) | marine metagenome | isolation source: estuarine water | place: USA: Columbia River Estuary... | reverse complement strand
AAATTTTGTAAATTTTTATTTCCCTTATTTGCATCTGCGGTAATCAAAACATTGCTGCTCGACTCCAAAATAAAATTCGGATCGGTTTTTAATAGCTGCCCATTGGCATTCATCACTGTTGTTAAGCAAAACAAAGCAATTAGTTTTTTCATTAATCAAGCAATCAATTTCAGCAAATCGTAGTAATGTGTATATTTTACACACTTGTAATTTATTAAAAATAGGTGTAAATCATACACATATAGTCATATTTATTATATGTATATATGTAATTCTATGTTAATGTATTATTTAATAAAATCAGCTCCCCATATTAATTAATCATTAATACTAGCTTCCAGGAATTAATCTATCAAATTTAACATTCCCTAAAATTTAAAATAACAAGCGTTAGTAATACGATGCAAAGTTAAGAATTACGAACGGTTTACAAATAATTTTAGTAACCCTCTTTATTTCCCAATACAAATTGTTAAGCTAAAATGTAAAGCCCTATCAATAAAGGGTTTCAGAGGTTGCGTATTTATTTGGGCAACAACTGGGCAACAAAGCCCACTAAAACAAGTGCAAGTACAGCACAAAGAAAAGAAAATATTTAGTTTAGTGTAGAGTGTGTTTGTCCTTATCATAAGCAATAAGCGAAGATAAGTTTTTACACTATCTTAATTGACTAACAACTGCTTCCAATTGTAAGCCCATATACTGGCAGAACTCTTCAACGGTAACAACTTGGTGTTGCTGCTTGTTGAAGTACTCTTTAATCCTCTTAATAAGGTATCTACCATATCTGTCGCTTTTGCCTGTGATTATCTGAATGTCTTTCGGATAAATACACAGTCTATTCATTTTTAAATTACTCTTTTCATACTCTATCCATACATCAGGTATAAAGTAAACATTGCAAAGATAATATGTTTTTGTGAGTGGTAAAAGTGTGTTTGTTGGAATAATGTGGCAATAACGGAAATGTCGGAAGTGGTTATTTGTAGAGCCTTATAAAGCGTTATAGTTTTGTATCGTGATGAAGAAAATAATTGTATCGGTTTTGTTTTTAACGGCTTTTACAGCCGCTTTTTCGCAAGAAGAAGCAAGGGTTATGAAAGTTAAGGATGGCGATACATACGTTCTTAAAACGACTGCAAAGGAGCATACAATAAGGTTATTAAATGTTGATGCTCCCGAACTAAATCAACACTGGGGTTTTAACTCTTGGCTGAATGTAAAAGCCTTGATACTTGGTAAGGTGGTAAAGTTTGAAGTATTGAATACTGATGTGTACGGTAGAGAATTGGCAATGGTATATGTGGATGGGCAAAGACTGGATGAAATACTTATTGCAAATGGTTGGGCTTGGCACTACATCAATTTTGATACTGATGCAAGGCTTGAAGATTTGATGCGGAAAGCATCAAGCGATAGAAAAGGACTTTGGGAATGTGGGGCTGAAAAAGTTTGTCCGCCCTGGCTATTCAGAAAGTATAATGCAAGAAACAGATACAGGTTTTGTAAAGGCTGTATCGCAACAAAAAAGTAATTACTAACAATTTAAATAAATAACAAAATGGCAAGATTAAAAGGCTTACTAAAAATAGAAGGTACATTGGATAACCTTACCTTCTACAAAACACAGGATGGACATCTTGTGAAAACAAAAAGTGGTGTATCTGGTGACAGAATAGCCAATGATCCTAACTTTCAGCGTACCCGTGAAAACGGTAGCGAATTTGGAAGCTCTGCAAGTGCTGGAAAATTACTCCGCAATGCTGTTCGTAATTTGATGATGAACGCAAGTGACAACCGTGTTACCAGTCGTTTAACGCAAATTATGACACAGATTAAAAACTACGATGCCACTTCTCCAAGAGGTGAAAGAAATGTAGGTATCGGAATTGCGGACCCGATGGCAAAAGCCTTGTTGAAAGGTTTTGATTTCAATGATAGTGCAACTTTGGGTAGTGTAATATTTGCACCGTTCACTGTAAACACTGGTACTGGTGATATTGCTTTCCCTGCATTCACTCCTATCAATGATATTTACTACCCTACTGGAGCAACCCACGTTAGTTTTAAATCTGCGTTTGCTGATGTGGATTTTGTAAATGAAGTGAGTGCAATTGAATACAGCCCTGTGCAAAATTTGGCAATTGATGGCACTAACACACCGTTCAATTTAATTCCTGCTGCTGTTCCAGCCGGTGCAGGTACAAAACTTTATTTCTTGACGATTGAATTTTTCCAAGAAGTAAACGGTATTCAATACTCGTTAAAAAATGGTGCTTACAACGTGTTAAACATTGTTGAAATAGCCTAATAGCTTTCTTTCTTATCGGTTAAATAGAAGCCCTGCCCTTGTGGTGGGGCTTCTTGTTTTAAAGCAATAGCAAAGCCCTAAAAGGGCAATGCTGAAAGCTCACGAACACCTGATGGATAACACCAAACGAAACAACCACAAGGAAGCTGATAAACCTTGATGCCAAAAACTGGCTGATGGGCTAACCGAGACCTGCGGATGTAACGCTGATAAGCAAAAGGTGAAAGCTGCAAGTGCTGATGGAGAACCTGCGGAGTAAAAGGACAAATGCCTAACTGGCTGCCTGCTGAAATACGTGGATGATTTTGCATAATGAAATAATTTATATGCTTCTCACAGCAAGGGGGATAAAAAAACCAAAAGGAAACGGAATAAATGATAGCCTTGTGCGTTGGCTTTGTGTTTATGCCGTAGTCTTTTGGTTTTTTTAGTGTTGGCTTTGTGCGTCTGCCCCCCTTGCTACTTTTGCATATAAATTTTTTATGGTGCAAAAGCATTTCCCCAGGTTATGGCAGCCAATACGGCTACCTTTTAAAGTGCCTGTACATCATTGCTTTTTTTACATCGGCTAAGAGTGCCAATGTTTCGTACATCTGTTTTTCATTTCGTTCTATCAGCTTTACTTTATGGACATCCTGCACAAAGGCGTATTTATCTTTGCTGACTGCTTCGGCTTGTGCCTTAATGGTGCTTTTAAAATCACTGATGCGGATAAACGGAATAACTGAACCAGTAAGGAATTGATGAAAATGCTTTGCCTTCCACAAGCCGAAAGAAAGGGTTTTGTAAAAGTCCATTTCATCGGAATTTTTACAACTAATTACAAAGCAATTCGGGCAAGGTTTTTCAAGTGGTTTGCCACTATTTAACCCTTTGCATAAAATGAATAAATCAAAATCGCTTGTTTGATTTTTTGGATTGAATGTGTGAATTTTTGGACTGTGCATAATACTTGCTTTAAAGTTTGTATCTGCTTTTGCCCTTGTCTGTGCTGTGCTTCGCTTACGCTCCGCAACACATATATAATTTGACAAAGAAAAAAAACAGAAAAAAAAAGAAAGCATTCTGATAGGTGGCGTGGCTAAAAAACCAAAAGGAAACGGAATAAGTCCCGAAGGGTGAAAGGCAAATACCAATAAAAAATAAAAGATTATTTGCCTTGCATTATGCCGTAGTCTTTTGGTTTTTTTATCAGCGTGGGCTTGTGTGAGCCACCTAATTTTGCTGCACTTTTTATTTTTATTTTTTTATCCTCTTTTCAAAACTGTATTCAGGATTTCAATAAAAATTCCACTGATAAAAACCAATTGGCATAAATCAAAATCAATAATCAAAAAACGAAATGTCTTTAGTGCGTTGGATTGGGGCTATATGTCGCAGAAAAAATAAAGCATACCATACTGCGGTAGCGTTGGGAAAAAGCAAGTGTATGACTGAATGGAATGTTGCAAAAAGTGCGGAGGTGCTTAGAATGGCTTGTAGCTTTTGCTTGTGTGTGATTGCGTTTTTTGTAAATTATTTCAACACAAAAAACATTGTAGCGTTGGAAAAGCAAAAGCCAAGACACGGAAAGCAAAGGGTTGATTTTGCAATATGGAATGAGGGAATACTCTTGCTGTGCGGTGCAAAATAAAGGGTGAAATGAATGGAAGTGTAATGTAGTGTAATGTAGTGTAGCAAAGCGAAACGCTGAAACGAAATGGAACTGGAATGAATGAACCTTTTATTGCACATTGCCATCAACAACTAATGCTTTATTTTTTTCTGCACCGCTGAAAAGGGTGGTTGGGGTGTGTGGCATTGGGGGGCTGTGCGGTGGGAGAAAAGACGGCTTCCATTTTATCAAAATGGCTATGGTATTGGCTATTTAACATAATGACGCATTATGTGACTGCCACTGCTTGGGATGCTTGCATAAGCGTTGGGTGGCAGTGCGTAGCGAACACATAATACCGCATTATGTTATTTAGCTTCAGGCAGTTTTTATACTGGCATAAGCGGAACGGTGGTGGTGGTTGGAGTGTAGCGTTTTTTTGTTGCTATGCTGAGTGTTGGCTTGGCTCTTTGGCTGTGGAGCAAAGCGGAACAGGCAATGTGCCAAATGCTTGGGGAGCATAGCCACAAAAAATATGACAGTTAAAAACTGACTGCAATACCATAGAGTGCTTTGAAGCGTTTGCCTTGTGCGGTGGCAAAGCACTAAGCCGTCTTTTCAGTGCGGTGGGTCGGGGGGTTAAAACTTCATCCTCTGTATTCTCACCGCATTTAATATAGCCAACAATGCCACACCAACATCTGCAAATACAGCTTCCCACATTGTGGCTAAACCACCTGCACCTAATATGAGTACAATTGCTTTTACAGAAAATGCTAAAATGATATTTTGCCATACGATTTTTTTGGTTTGCTTACCTATGTTTATGGCCATTGGGATTTTGCTTGGCATATCGTCTTGTATTACTACATCTGCTGTTTCTATAGTGGCATCACTTCCTAAACCGCCCATTGCAATTCCTACATCGCTTAAAGCTACTACTGGGGCATCGTTTACACCATCGCCTACAAAAGCTACGGTTTCATTTTTTGCTTTTAGTTCTTTTACTTTATTTACCTTGTCTTCGGGCAGTAAATCGCCAAAAGCATTTGTAATGCCTAATTTATTGGCTACAAACTGTACTACATTAGATTTATCGCCACTTAACATTATAGTACTTACATTTAATGCTTTTAACTTATCAATGGTAAGTTGTGCATCTTCTTTTATGCTATCGGCAATGGTTAGGTAGCCCACAAATTTTTTATCGTAAGCAATGGCTATTAAAGTGTAAACTATGGTTGCTGGGTCTATATCATAAGTAATATTGAATTTGTCCATTAGCTTAAAATTACCTACTAATAATTCTTTGTTATTGATAGTAGCTTTTAATCCGTGTCCTGATAATTCTTCTACGCTTTCTAATTTAATATTGCTATCTACATTGCCTACATAGTTGTGAATGGCAGTAGCCACTGGGTGTGTACTTTGACTTTCCAAAGCATTAACCATTTGCAGTATTTCGTCTTTGTTAAATTCGGGTTTTAATACAACTTCTTGCACTTTAAAAACGCCTTCTGTCATCGTGCCTGTTTTGTCCATTACTACATTTTGAATGTTTGCAATAATGTCTAAAAAGTTACTGCCTTTAAACAAAATACCATTTTTAGAAGCTGCACCTATGCCACCAAAATATCCTAACGGAATACTAATAACTAATGCACAAGGACAAGAGATTACCAAGAAAATCAATGCTCTATACAACCATTGACTGAACACATAATTATCTACAAAAAAGTAAGGAAGAGCTGTTATTAAAATGGCTAAAAACACTACAATTGGTGTATATATCTTTGCAAACTTTCGTATAAATAATTCGGTTGGTGCTTTTTGTGCTGTGGCGTTTTGTACTAACTCTAAAATTTTACTCAACTTACTATCCGTGTATGCTGTGGTAACTTTTACTTGTGCTACTGTGTTTAGGTTTATCATTCCTGCTAATACTGTTTCGCCTTTTGCTTTAGTATCGGGTTTACTTTCGCCTGTAAGAGCTGCTGTATTAAATGAGGCATTATCAGTTAAAAGTTCTCCATCTAACCCTAATTTTTCACCTGCTTTGAGTTGTATAATATTACCAATTTGTACAGTTTCGGCTTTTATGGTTTTTGGCTGATTGTTTTCTAAAATGGTTACTTCATCTGGTCGTTGGTCAAGTAAGGTTTTAATGTTTGCTTTGGCTCTTTTTACTGCTAATGTTTGAAACACTTCGCCTACTGCATAGAACAACATTACTGCTACAGCTTCTGGGTATTCACCAATGGCAAATGCTCCTATTGTGGCAATACTCATTAATAAAAACTCCGAGAATATTTCTCCTTTAGATATGCTTTCAATGGCTTCTTTAATTACTGGAAACCCTACTGGTAAAAATGCAAGAGCATACCAAATAATACGAACCCAACCTGCAAACCAAGTTTGAGGAAACCAATTATCAAAAGCTATAGCTATGAGTAATAAAATCAGACTTATGATAGCTGGTAAAAACATTTTGAAATTGCTATCACTACCTGTTGAATGGCCGTGTCCGTCATCATCTGAATGTTCGTTGTGTTTGGGTTCGTCTGTATCACAACAACCGACTTCTTTATGTTCTTTTTTTAATTGCTTATTTGCAATAGCATTTATTTTTTCTTCTTGTGTGCAACAAAGTTGTTTGCCTTGTGCATCGTATTTGTGTATATGTTGCATAATTAAGAATGTATGTTTAATATTTTTTTTAATTCGGTTGGAATTTCCATAGATTTTAATGGTGGTACATTTGCACCACCTGTATTGCCTACTGGTACTGTGCCTACAAATGATTTTACACCACCAAAAACTAATCTTGTAATTTGCCCAAAAACTTCTTTGGTACTTTTTATTTTTATGCCAAATTTTAGCATTTGCCAATGTACATAGCTATGTTGCAAAGGGTAACGCTGCCCAAGTATATGAGCTCTTTCATAATGTCGCCAACATTCTTGCAGCTTTTCTTGTTTTAATAAATCACTTGCTTTTACTAATTCTGCTTTATAAAATGGATAAAGCGATTTTGGAATATTAAAATATAATTTCATTACCTGTATAATTTTAGGGTTAATATATTAATGTTCGTGTTCGCCTGTGTTTGATAATTTGGCATTGATAAAGAAAGCACCTTTGGTTACTATTTTAGCATCTTTATGAATATCATTTACAAATGTAACGGCAGTATAGCCCATATTGGAAACTCCTTTTACCACTTCAATTTTTTCAAAATTGGTGGTGTTTTTTAGTTCTGCTTCTTTGCCTTTTTCTGCTTCTTTATGGTCGTGCCCTTCATCCCCTTCTTCGTGGTGTTCTTCGGGTTCTTTATCTGTTATTATAAAAATATAGTATTTACCATCGGCTTCTACAATAGCATCGGTAGGTACTGCTGGTGTTGTTACATTATTCAAACTAACAATACCTGTAATGTTCATTCCATCAATTAACCCTGTTTTGTTGCCTTTTACATTGCAATGTACTGGTATGGTTTTGCTATCGTTTTCAAAGGCTGTACCAATGCTGTACACTACTGCATCGTATTCATTAGTTGGGTTATTGGTTAGTGTAAAATGTATGGTTTGACCAACTTTCAGTAATGGCAAATCTTTTTCAAATACATTCAAATCTAAATGTAGTGAGCCATTATCTACAATTTCGGCAACTGGAGAAGCTACATCTACATAAGAACCAATTTTTGCAAATACATTACTTACTGTGCCACTTATAGGGCTTGTAACCAATAAAGCTGATTGTAAATTGCTATTGGAAACATTATTAGGATTAATGCCCATTAACTGAATTTGCTGTTGCAAAGAAGCTCTACGAGTACGCAACGTTTTTAATTCGGCATCGGCACTTTGTAAATTCTTCTTTGCACCTGCATTTCCTTCGTTTAGTTCTTTTTGCCTTGTAAGTTCTTGTTCTGCAAAAGTTATTTTACTGGCTATGGTTAAATATTCTTCTTGCAATTGTATAAACTGTGGATTGGCAATAGTGGCTATTACTTGCCCTTTACGAACTGACGAACCAATTTGAACATTGATAGATTTGATTACACCACCATACAGAGAGGTTGCATTGCCTTTATTATTGTTGGGTACTTTAAGATTTCCATTTGCTTTTATGGTAGCTGTAAGTTCTTTCATTTCTACAGTGCCATAAGTAATGCCTACAGTTTTAATTTGCTCTGCTGTAAGTGCTGCAATTGTAGGTGTGGCTTCTGCCTTAGTTTGTGGTTTTGTTTCTGTTTTTTCTTCTTTAGTAACTTGGGTGTTGGTATTTTTTTCTGACTTACCGCCACAAGCTGAAAGCAACATACAAAGTATGATTGCTGCACTTATTGTTTTACTTATATTGAATGACATATTTTTAATTATTTATTGATTATTGAATTGATGTTTACAACTGTTTGGTTGATTTGCTGAATGGATTGCAAATACTTTAATTGAATATCTGTGGCAGTTTGCAAGGCATACAAATACTCTACATAAGTAATATCACCTGTACGATAAGCTAATTGTGCTGCTATTACTATATTGTCAGCATTGGGTAAGGCTTGTATTTTGTAATAGTAATACTGCTGTACATCTTGCTGGTATTGTGTTAAAGCGTTTTGTAATTGTGTATTGAGTATTGTGCTTTGATATTGTGCTTGTGTTTGCAAACTTTGTTTTTGATAATCTAAACTCTTTACTCTGGCTTTGGTAGCACCAAATGTTAAAGGGATTGCAACACCAATATTTACTATATTAAATCTGCTTCCTGCACCAAAGTATTTATCTACGCCATCCACATTTTGAAAACCTATGAGGGATTGATTGGAATAGCCAATTTTAAAGTCGGGCAAACCTTGTGCTTTTACTACATTTTTTGTTTGCTCTGCTATTTGCATATTCTGATAAATGGATTGCAATAATGGATGTTTCGCAATTGCATTACTATCTATGAGTGTACTAACTGCTAAAGGAGTATAAGAAGTATTTACAGCTACTTCTATGCTATCTGTTGTATTTAACAGTGTCTTTAAACTTTGATAAGCATTTTGCAAATACACTTGGTTTTGCTGAGCCAATAAATTGATTTCTCCCTTTTTGGTTTCGGCTGTGCTGATTTCAATTTTCTTAGTATCGCCTGTTTTGTATCGCAAATTGGCTACACGAATAAACTCACTGTACAAACTATCTAAGTTTTGTAATTTTTGATTGTTGAATTGCAAATATTCTATTTGATAATATAGACTACGAACCTGATTTTTGATTTGATTAATAGTAAGTTGCTGCTGTATTTGCTTTGCTTTTACTTCTTCATTTATCAATTCTTTTTTAGCACCAAATAAAGTAGGAAAGGGAATAGTTTGTGATAGCTGAAAAGCATTGTCAAAATTTATACTGTTGTATTGCCCAAGCTGTGTATTAAAATCTAATTTAGGCAATTCATTAGCTGTTTTTCGTAAACTTTCAGTTGCTTGAATATCTAAACTATTTGCTTTAACTGATTGATTGTTTTGAATAGCCAAATTAATAGCTTCATCAATAGTTAATTGTTTTACAGATTGTGCATTTGTATTTATAGCAAATAACAAAATTAATATTGTAGTTGCCGTTGTTATATTCTTCATTTTAGGTTTTCTTTTCAATGAAATTTTAGTATTAAAAATGATGTATAGTAATGGCAATACAAAAAGTGTAAGGAAAGTTGCGGTTATTAAACCACCAATAACAACTGTGGCTAATGGTTTTTGAACCTCTGCACCTGCACTGCTACTTAATGCCATAGGGAGAAAACCTAAACTGGCTACTGTGGCTGTCATTAGTACTGGTCGTAGTCTAATTTTTGTACCTTCTATTACTCGTTTTATTACATCGGCAATGCCTTCTTTTTGTAATTGATTAAAAGTGCCAATGAGTACTATGCCATTTAACACAGCTACGCCAAACAAAGCAATAAAGCCTATACCTGCACTTATGCTAAATGGCATACTGCGAAATAGTAAAGCAAATACACCACCAATGGCACTCATTGGAATGGCTGTAAAAATTAAACTGGCTTGTTTGAAACTTCGGAAAGTAAAATAGAGCAATACAAAAATGAGTAGTAATGAAATGGGAACAGCAATCATTAATCTTTTACTGGCTTCTTGTAAATTTTCAAATGTGCCACCATAGGTAAAATAGTACCCTGATGGTAGCTTAACTTGTGTACTTAATTTTTGTTGTATTTCATTTACTACACTTTGTACATCTCTTCCTTTTACATTAAAGCCAATTACTATTCTACGCTTACCTGCTTCACGGCTTATTTGTGCTGGACCTACTTTGAAATCAATATTGGCAACTTGTGCCAATGGAATTTGATTGCCTGTATTAGTAGGTATCATTAAATTACTTACATCGTCTATACTACTTCGGTATGTACTATCTAAACGTACTACTAAATCAAATTTTCTTTCGTTTTCAAAAACAACACCTGTGCTTTTACCTGCAAAAGCTGTGCTTACAATATCGTTTACATCTTCTACGGTTAAGCCATAATTGGCTAAGCGTAATCTATCGTATTCAATATTTATTTGTGGTAAGCCACTCACTCGTTCAACCATTGGAGCTGTTGCTCCTTGCACTGATTGAATGGCTGTATTTACTTTGTTGGCATAAGTAGCTAATGTGTCCATATTTTCGCCAAATATTTTAACGGCTACATCTTGTCTTATGCCCGTCATTAACTCATTAAACCGCATTTGAATGGGTTGGCTTTTTTCAAAAAATACACCTGGTATAGCTTCTAATTTTTCAGAAATTTCATCTGCCAATTCATCATAACTCTTTTCAGTTTTCCATTCCTTTTGTGGTTTAAGTATTATCATTAAATCTGTAGCCTCTGGTGGCATAGGGTCGGTTGGTACTTCTGCAGCACCTGTTTTACCTACTACCATTTTTACTTCATCAAACTGCTTTACAATTCTTGAAGCCTGCATTGAAGTTTCTAAACTTTGACTGAGAGAACTACCTTGTGGCAAAATGCAGTGAAAGGCAAAATCACCTTCGGCAAGTGTAGGTATAAATTCGCCACCCATACGACTGAAAACAATTATCGAAACAACAAACAAGGTAACCGTGCCACCTACCAACCAATATTTTAGTTGAATTGCTTTTTGTAATAAAGGTTGATAAATACGTTGGAAAAAATCCATCATTTTATCGCTAAATGTTTTTTTGTGGCTTACTAATTTGGGTAGGAATAAAGCACACATCATAGGAATGTAAGTCAATGATAAAATTAATGCTCCTAAGATGGCAAAGCCCACTGTTTGAGCCATAGGACGAAACATTTTACCTTCTATACCAATTAAAGAAAGAATTGGTATGTACACAATTAAAATAATAATTTCGCCAAATGCTGCACTACTACGAATTTTGGATGCTGATACAAATACTTCATTGTCCATTTCGGACTGTGTCAATTTATTCATTGATTTTCTTAAACCTAAATGGTGCAATGTGGCTTCTACAACAATTACTGCACCATCTACAATTAAACCAAAATCAATAGCACCTAAACTCATTAAATTGGCACTAACACCAAAAACATTCATTAAGCCCAAAGCAAACAACATTGACAATGGAATGGCAGATGCAACTATTAAACCTGCTCTGAAATTGCCTAAGAAAAGGACTAAAACAAAAATGACAATTAAAGCACCTTCAATTAAGTTTTTTTCTACTGTGCTAATGGCTCTTGCTACTAAATCGCTTCTGTCTAAGTAAGGTTCTATAATTACATCATTTGGTAAAGACTTTTGAATGGTAGGTATTTTTGCTTTGATGCGTTGTACAACTTCATTACTGTTTTCGCCTTTCAACATCATTACTACACCACCTACCGCATCTACCTCTCCATTAAATGTCATAGCACCATAGCGTATTGCTTTACCAAATTTTACTTCTGCAACGTCTTTAATAAAAATGGGTATGCTGCCTGTTGTTTTAACTACAATATTTTTTACATCTTCTAAAGAGGTAACTAAGCCAATGCCCCTAATGAAATAAGCATTTGGCTTTTTATCAATATAAGCCCCACCTGTATTTTGATTGTTTTTTTCTAATGCTTTGAAAATATCAGAAATACTTACACCCATAGCTTTTAGGCGATTAGGATTTACTGATACTTCGTACTGTTTTAATTCGCCACCAAAACTATTTACTTCGGCAATACCTGGTGTTCCATTCAGTTGCCTACGAACAATCCAATCTTGCATAGTACGCAAATCTTTGGCTGTGTATTTATTTTCGTTGCCTTTGGTGGGGTGAACAATATATTGGTAAATATCGCCAAGCCCTGTACTTACTGGGGCTAACTCTGGTTTGCCTATACCTTTTGGGATGCTTTCTTCGGCTTGTTTGAGTTTTTCGTTTAATAGTTGCCTTGCAAAGTAAATATTTACTTCGTCTTTAAACACTACTGTAATTACCGATAAGCCAAAACGAGAAATACTACGTACTTCTTCTAAATTGGGGATGTTGGCAATGCTTTGCTCAATAGGAAAGGTAACCAACTGTTCTACTTCTTGCCCTGCCAATGTGGGGCAAACAGTTATGATTTGTACCTGATTATTGGTAATATCTGGCACAGCATCTATGGGCAATTTGGAAGCACTCCAAACACCCCAAATAATGAGTAACAAAGTCATTACGCCTATAATGAGTTTGTTTTTTATACTAAATTTTATTATTTTATCTAACACTATTTTTTATTATTAAAGATTAATTGTTACTGATTATTGGCTGAATGCCAAAACCAATTGAGCAATACATAATAATGAATAACAGTGCCATTTGCCGAAGGCAAATAAGCTACAAGTAAAATGAAATGAAGAGAATTACCAACTGTTATACATTAACAAGAAGTAGTAATTTTAGGCGGTTGCCAAATGTTGCCAAAGTAATTGGAAACGAAAGAAAAATTACGGATGGTAATTTTTTGAGATATAGAAAACTCTACTGGTTTTTTGATACGAAAAGGAGCAAAGTCTAATGTTACAACAGAGGCACTACAGCAAGCACAAGTGCAAAACGGTGTGCAGCTATCATCTTTATCTTGTTGGTGGTCGTGGTTTTGTGTAAGTTCTGTTTTAGCATTTTTTGTGTTGCATTTATTGTGCATATCATTGCAAGGCACTGCACTGAGTACCAATATGTAGAATGCCATAAAGAATGCAATTACTTTCATTGGTGTAAAGATACAATTGTTTTGATGCAATTGGATTGCAAAGTTTAGGAACAACTATCACAAATACCTTTTAAGACTAAGTTTATTTCTTGTAACTTAAAGTTTTGAGGCAAACTTATAGCTGGAATTGCCGTATCAATAAGGCAAAATGTATTCTTACAGTGTGTGCAATAAAAATGGCTGTGTAAATCATTAGGGCTACAAGTACAACCTTCTTGGCAAAGAGCATACTTTATTAAGCCTGTGCCATCTTCAATAGTATGTATCAGCTTATGTTCTAAAAAAGTTTTGAGTGTTCTGAACAAAGTAGTGGCATCAGCCCTATCGAAAAGTGCTGTAAGTTCTTTATGGCTAATGGCAGCTTTTTGTTGGCTTAGTTTTTCTAAGACCAACAAACGCATAGCTGTGGGGTTGATGCCTTTTTGAGTAAGTTTATTTTCTAAATCTAAATTGCTCATAAAAAATTATAAAAACCAAAGATTACTTTTTCCAAAGTCTGGTAAATTATCCTCTTGAAAATGGGGGTAAATTTCTGCCACCATTTCGGGGTACTTGGTTGTTACTGGTAAATTCTGTTGGCTGATGCTTTTCCAATACATTCGGCTGAACTGATATACTTGGTCTATCAATTCTCTTACTACTTCTACATCTTCTACCAATTCTTCTTTTGTGGCGGTTATTGAAACCTTGATTGGGAAATGGTAATCTTTCGGGAATAGTTTACTATCCTCTGCATATCGTGTATTGTTGAACAGTAAGTAAGAATTGTACCCAACTTTTACATATCTACCACTACGAGGCATTCTACCCGGACTGCCCAAATCAAAACCTAATAACTCTTTGCTATCGGTCTTATTGATGGTTACTACAATTACTGGCAAATCCTTTTCACCCAAATTGTCTAACATTTTGAGTATGGGTTGCAACTCCTTTTTATCTGATATTTCTTTGTAAAAATGGATGATTACCCTTTTGGCTGTTTGGTTCTTCTCTATGAATTTCTCAACTGCATTGCTTATTGATCCTGCCAATAAATCGGTTTCATCTTCTCTAAAACAGTCGAAGTTTTCAAATACACCTTCATTGCTAAAACAAAAAGCACTGCCTACGAACCTATGGGATGAACCTTGTGGTTTAAATGCTCCTACACCTATTATTATTTCATCTTCCTTTACTCTTGCTAAACGCCACGGAATACCGCCAATTTTAGCCAATAAAGCCACATAAATATTAGGTATGAAGTAGTAGAAATCCTCTTTGTTTAAATGCTCTTTGTAAAGCACCTGTGAGGATATGCCTTTGTTCAATAACAGTTCCTTGATTTTGTAATATGCTAAATGTTGTGGGTGGTCTTTTTCGGTTTTTGATATTGGGCTAATGTATATGGCCACAAATCTTGAACTGGTATCATTAAATGATTTAAGTTGCTCTGCCACTTCCTCAAAAATGGTTTCTGTGTTTTCAAATACTACTCTCTTTGACTTGTCAATACTAAGGGTTTGGTTGATGTAGTTTTGAAGGTTAGCAACTCGTTTTTCTACATTCTTAACTGGTCTGTTCCAACCGTTAATCATATAATCGTAGAGAGTATCTTTTATATATTCTCCATCGTCTTTGTGATAAATGAAAAACAGTTTAACGTGGTCTTCGGTAAATGCTTTTAATGGCTTGTGCCTCCAAATGCCAGTGCCAGGATTAATGTCTGTTTTACCTCCTTTAAACTCCAGTAAGTTTGAGTTGGGATGTGTTTCAAATACTTTGTTGTTAGGTACTTTGTAGAAACCATCTTTATTGAGCTTGAACATTGCTTTAAAAGCATCTGTATTGAGATAGGCATTATAGAAGCTCTCTAAATGCTTTAAGTAGATTGGGAAACGGTTTTCTTTTTTCAGTTCCTCTTTTTCAATGATAAATTCTTTCTTTAGTGCATTGCTTAAAATGGGGTATAGCGTTTCTTGGTTCTGCCTTAAATCTTCTGGCATCTTCTCATACTTATACACTGTGCCATTACAATTGACAAGGTTGTATTTGGTGGTGTCAAAATCTGCTATCTCTGAAATGCTTTTGTGTAATATCTTAGAAGTGCCATTGTAGGCTACTACAAATTCATAACCGTTTGCAGTAACTTGGTTGAACTGGACTTTGATTGTGAAATTATTGTAAAGCTGATATACTTTGTTTTTGTGCAATGGGTCTTTAAACCATACTTCAATATCATCTACATAATTAGGAAACACAATTGCACCTTCAATGCCTTTGAAATAATTAAATACCAAATGACGGAAATAGTGGAGTGAAAAGTTTATAGCATCAGCAAACTTTATTTCTTTGGTAATTGCTCCTTCTCTCGGTGCTTGGAAATCAGTATAGTAATTCTTATGCTTTGCTTCTCTGCCTTCGGGGAAGGTTTCCATAATTTTACCCCAGTAGATAGGTGCAAAGCCTCTTTGCTTCTCACCATAGAATGAGAAAGTGCCTTTACTTACAACTGGTGTAAACGGAATGATATTTAATTGAATTTGCTGCATACTACTTTAGTTTCTTTAATACTGATTTTAATGCTTCGTCTGCCATTGGTTCGCCTTGAACCATATTATACAATTGGTCGGCAAGCCAAAGGGTTTGCAATTCTTCAACATCAGCTTTAAGTATTTGGGCTAATAATGGTATTTGCTCTTTCTTTAATTGCCTATCGCCTCGTTCTACTTTGCTAATTATAGAAGTGTCCACATCCAACTGAGAAGCAAGCTGCCGAAGAAGCATATTCTGCTTCGTTCTTAATTCTCTTACACGTTCACCAAACTGTGTTGCCATTATAAAATTATTGTCTTGACAAATATTGGCAAATATAAGAAAGAAAAAACAACTATCGGAAGAAGTGAATAAAATTCGAGAAAGTGGGGAAATGAGGATTTGAGGAAAGGCGGTTTACCGCTTCCTCATATCCTTAAATCCTCAAATAGGAACTATTGAGGATTTTTGGCGTTGGGGTTGGTGTACTGGTCGTGACCATCGTACTGGATAATATCAGCATCTTTAAACTCCTTGATGTAACGCTGTGCTGACTTATCGGTAATGCCCAAACTTAGGGCTGTGGCTACATAAGTTTGGCGGTTGAAGTGGTAAGGCAGGTTTTCTAAAAACTGCTCTTTCTTGTGCTTGGGTTTGGGCTTGTAAGTTTCCTGGGCTATTTGCGAATACACATAACTGCTATGCTTTACCAGTATGGCAATCATATCCAACGTGTTTTGAAAGTCGGTATCGTTGCAATACAGGTTTGAGGTAATTTCTCCATCTTCCATAATGCGGAGTGCTGAAAAAATCATCATTATTCGGTAGGCAATTAAGCCCAAACGCCTTACTGAACTGATAATCTCTTCTTCTTGGATATTGACATACAGGGTTTGCATTTTTTTAAAGAATTGATTGAATTGCAATTGTTGTGCTGGGGTCAAAGAAAAGTGTACATCGGGGTTGGCTTGTAAAGTTTGGTACAAACTGAAAAACTCGTTGCCCAGCTTTTCAAAATGCACATCTAAACCGTTCTCGGTTTTAGAGGCAAACACATCTTTCCAAATCAATTTCATATTCATTACATAGAACATAAATCGGCTGAACAAACCATTTTCAGCATTTGGAATGAGGGTAGTAATTTGTTTTGGAGTACCCGAAAGTAAAGCTGATAAACAAGGTCTGTCAATTTCTACATACTCTTTGTCTGTTCTACGATAATATGAGATAGGTTCGTGCTGAAAAGCATTGCGAAAACCATCGCTAAAGTCTCCGTAATCGCTTTTAAATGCTTTGGCAAGGGTATCACCCTCTGTTTCAAAAATAAGCCCTCTTTTATCGCTATCGCCTAATATTTCTAAAAAGCCTGTTGCACTATTATTGGCAGGTATGAACAACATTTTTTGAGGTGGTTTTTGTGGCTTTTCGGTGTTGGCATCTTTGCCCTTGTTTGCGTTGTACTCTTGCATATCCACCTCAAACTGTTGCTTCATTATCTTGGCTTGGTTTCTTAATGCTAAGTGTATTGGCTCAACTAATTTTCTGCAATGAATTAAAATGCCTTTCCCTGCTGATGCTTTGGCAGAAATGAAAATAAACAGATTTGCATTTACTGGATTGTCGCCATACTTACCAATGAGTTTAGGAAATGCAGCACTTAATGTAACCAATGAACCTAACAACAAAATATCCCTTTCCTCTTTGGTGGTGGCTACTTCTGTAATGTGTTTTAAAAATTCGGGGATTGTAGTAAAAACTTCATCAGGCAAAGTTGGCATTTGTTCTTCGGGCTGTGTTTCTTCTTGCTCTGCTGTTTTTTGCTTTGGCTCAAATTTTTTATGCTCTTGGGTGTGGTGTGAATAGGCACTATTTACGGCAGTCTTAATTTCTCTTTCAGGTAATTCAAAATGCTGTGTACATAGTATTTCAGTATCGGATTGCGATAAACCAACTCTGTTGCAATTAGAAGCAAGCAAATAAATATAATTGTTCCTGTTTCCATCGGTGTATGTTAATTTTTGATTAGTGAATTGAATTTGTTGATTGAAAATAAAAGTGTTGTTGAGGTCTTCGGGTTCTGCCTTTTCAATTTCAACAACTGGAGCAATAGCCGTAGGCGTTTGCTTTATTTCTTCTTGAATGAATTGGGGCAAAGCCACAATGAATTTTTCGTTTTGGATTGTTCTGTATGCGTTGGGGTCGTTGCTCATAAAACAAAGCCTTGTAACATCTTTGCAGCTTGGGTCTGCCTTTAGTCCTGTGGCATTTTCATAATGCTTTTGCACTTGCAAATAAGCAATGTCGTGGTGTTCTAATCCTGTGCTAACCTCAACAAATACTTTTAAGCCGTTGCCACTTGGACTGATAAAACAAAGTGATGTGTAGGAGATTTTGCTAATAATTGCAAACGCAGTTTGCAATTGCTCTGGTGTGAGCTTGTCAAAATCTAAATGCACAAAACCACTGTACATTTCAAGAAAAGGCATTTGCCTTTTTTCGGTGAATACAGCCGAAGGCGTAAAAGCTAATAACTGTTTCTTTTTGTTGTCGGCTTCTGCCTTATTGCCTTGTGCAATAAGATTGCGGATTTCTTCTACTTCCGTTTTGTACTTGTCGGAAATAATGTCTTTACCTATCAGCAGTAGAGATTTTTTTTCTACCGGGATAGTAAAGTTTTTAAATATAGTACTTGATGCCATTTCTTTTCTTTCTTATCGGTTAAAAAATTCTATTTGCGTTTGTTCTTGAGTATGTACTCGGTAGCCATAGCATCAATTTCATCGGTTGATGATTGACGGTTACGCTGCAACCATTCGTCTAACTCGGAACGCTTGAAATAGAGTTTCTTTCCCTGGGGACAGAAATGGGGAATACTCTTTGTACTTGTAAGTTTGTACAAATGTGAAGGACTTACATCAAGGTAGGTGCAAGCCTCGTTAAAGTTTAATACTGTTTTTTGCAGTAAGTTTTGCTCATCTAATTTGTTTGCAATTTCTGTGAGCTTGTCGAGAATTAAATTTTCTGTTGCCATCTTTTTATATTTTTTAAAATGATGGAACAAAACTCTACAATGCAGTAGGGGCAAAGGTTAAGGGGTTATTCCCTTAATCACTATTCATAATAATCTTAATGTTTTTTATTGCATTTGTTTGAAGATTTTATCAATAGTTGCCTTTTCTTTCGGCTCAACTGCGTTCTTATTATTACTTGCTGAAAGATTATTTGCAGTAATTAGATTGTCGCTTTTAGAATAGAACAATTGCGATTTTTCAATATTGGCTAAAGTGAGATTATGAAAGTATGGTTTGAATTTATTGACGATGTATCTAAAGTTCTTGGTTTCGCAATTGATTTGGATTTTCAAAGAATTGGGCAATATGCTTTTTGATATTAATACTTTCAATAATTCATCCGCACTGGTAACATCTTCATTCAAAAATTCTACTTGGTGGCACAATTGATTTACTACTGATTTCAACTTTTCAAAATCATCTTTAAAGCCAAAGTTTAATACCTCTTGTCCTTTGAAATCAATATCCGCAGGGGTTAATGGTTTCAACTCTTGTATTAATGCCTTTGGTAAATTCAAATCCAACAAATAAAAATCTTCAATACTGGTGGGGCTGTCAATACTGGCTTTGCTCAATTCCTGTATATCAAAAAATAAAATAGTAAGGTGTTGCCTTAATAACTGCAATACAAAATGAGGTAACGAGCTTTGCTCGGTAGATGCTTCCTCAAATCCTCTTTCCTTAATTTCCTTAACTGTGTTTACTGTAAGTGCTTTGATGTTCTTTAATGCAATGGTGGTGTGGTACACTATATCCACCTTTTTGCTGTACTTCTGCATCTTGGCATTAAAAGCATTGTAAACACGAAGTGTTTCAAGGCTGATAACGGCATTATAAAACTTGCTTACTGCATCGCTGTAAGCTGGAAAATCTATTGCGTAGCAATGGTTTTTCAAAGTGCTTGTACCCTTTGTATTTTGCTTTGTAAGCCATTTGGAGAGGTCGGAATAATCAGCCAACAATATTTGAAGCTGTTGCACCAATTCGGCTTCTGTGGTGGGTTCTTTACTGCCTACCTTTTTTATTTTCTCGTTGATGGCTTTTGTGCCTTTGGCATCAAAAGTCCAGGGCATAAGTTCTTTGAACAAAATGCTATTCAATATTTTTATTTCCATTATAAGCCAATATTTATTTTGTTAGCTGCTACTGTTTTCTTTTCATCAATTACATTAGCATAAATCTGTGTTGTTTTTAAATGCCTGTGTCCAAGCAACTTTGATACTGTGAAAATATCAGTACCTAAAGTAAGCAGCAACGTGGCGTATGTGTGCCTTGCACAGTGGAAAGTGATGTGCTTTTCAATACCTGCCTTTATCATCCATCGGTATAAATCAGCATTACGACTATCAGAGTAAATTAAATCGGGAAATACCGGGTCTGTTGGCTTTCCTCTTTCACCTAATAAATTATAGGCTTCATCAGATATGGGCAATGTTTCAGATCCTTTTGTTTTTTGCTGTACGAAACGGATGTAATGCCCTAACTCTGTTGATTGTTGCATTTCACTCCATTTCAATTTTTGAATATCACTAAAACGCAAACCAGTAAGACAAGCAAAAATAAAAGCCTTCTTCATCAACTCGTTTTTGCATTCGGTTTTGGCTAATGTCTTTAATTCATCAAGGGTTAAAAACTCTCTTACTGGTTCGCCTTGTGGTAAGCCTTCCACCATTTCGGCAGGGTTAGTTTTTAAAATGCCATCCCTTACAGCTTGTTTGAGTGCTGCTCTGAATTTATTGAAGTAACTGTATTTGGTATTGGTTGAAATTTGCTTTTTAGTTTTTGTACTGGCTTCTTTTGAGAGGTAATCCCTAAAGCCATCAACAAAACTTTTATTGATTTGGTTAAACTGTATATCTCTTGGGCAATACTTTTTCAAGTGCTTTATGGTACTATCCCAATTGCCATAATTTCCTTTGCTGTCTTTTCTCTTTTCAGCCAATGCCTCCATATACATAATGAAGTAAGTTTTTAATTTTTCCTTATCGTGGAAATCATAAGTGCTGTTTTGTATTTCCAAATGTCTTTTACTGCGGATGGTTTCGGCTAATGCCAACAACTTTTTATTTTCCTCTTTTACTGCATTGGTTAGCTTCCCTTTTTCGGGGTCGGGTGTTAGGTACAAATTCAAATACTCATATTGGCGTTTGCCGTTTGAGTAGTACTCTAAATAAAGGCTTATTTTATCGCCTTTGAGCCGTTGTCTTAATGTTACTTTCATATTCTTATCAGTTAAATAAATTATCTATTGAAGCCCTTTTGATGATGGTACGACTGCCCAGCTTTGCCACAGGTAAACGATTACTTTTAATCATTCTTTGAATGGTCCATCGGCTTGCACCCAAAAGGGTAGCAACTTCCAGTATGCTTAAAAATTCTTTCTCTCTTAAATTAGTGTGATTACCTGCTTTGGGGTTAGGTAGGGTTTCAGTAGCAACTACTGAAGAAGCCGAAACAATTTTGCTTTGTTGGTTCTTAAATTCTGCGTTTACTTTTTCTTCTCGTTTGGTTTTCTTGTAAGCTGCACTATTGCATTTATGACTACAATACTTCGTTGTGGTCTTTTGGGCTATGTAAGCCTTACCACAATGATTACAGAATTTAGGAAGTTTAATTGTACTACTCATTTGTTGCTACTTGTTGCAGTATGTTGCTTGGTGGTGCTACTTGGTGCATTATTTCGCCTGACTTCCATCAAACTGATATGTGGGCAACAAAATAGCCAATTGGGCAACAACTGGGCAACAAATATAAGTAAAAAAGTAGAGTTGGGCAACAAAAAAGAGAAAGAAAAGTGTACTGAAACTCAACAAAAACAGGCACTTAACAAATAAAAGAAAGTAAATTACTTTCCAATACAAAATTTGGAGAAAATAAAATCCAATTGATCTTCACTAGTGATTTCACCTGTAATGGTGCCTAAATAATGTAGGGCTTGTCGAATATCTAATGCGAGTAAATCGCCAGTCACATTTTGTATTAATCCTGTTTCAACATCATTCAATGCAAGTAATAATTTTTTTAAGGAACTTACATGTCTAGCATTCGTAACAATCGTACCTTCTTTTTTCAAGTGATCTCCTACCACTTTCTGCGTGATGGCTTGTGTTAATGCATCAATATTGTTTTTATCTTTTGCTGAAATGAAAACAATATTTTTAAACTTATTAAAATTGATTTCAATATCCGCAGTAGTCAAATCCATTTTATTCCCCACCAAGATAATTTTATCTAAGCCAATCTCCTTTTCCCATGTATTTATTTGCTCAGGAGTTGTTGTGTTTACATCAAACAAAGCAATCACAATATCTGCTTGAATAATTTTTTCCTTACTCTTATCGATACCCATTTGTTCAATCACATCTCCAGTTTGTTGTCTGATACCCGCTGTGTCAATTAACTTATACAACACACCATCAATATTCAAAAGCTCTTCCACCGTATCCCTAGTGGTTCCAGGAATTTCACTCACTAATGCTCTTTGCTCATTCAATAAGGTATTTAATAAGGTAGATTTTCCTGCATTGGGTTTGCCGACAATGGCCACTTGTACGCCATTTTTTATTACGTTTCCTAACTTAAAGGATTCTAATAATATATTTGTTTTCAATTGCAATTGTTGCACTAAAACTTCCAACTCCTTTTTATTAGCAAATGCAACATCCTCCTGTGAAAAATCAAGTTCCAATTCAATTAATGCAGAAAATTTAATTAGTTTTTCACGCATCAATTTTAAATCATCTGAAAATCCCCCTTTTAAATTATACAAAGCGGCTTGACGGGATGCCTCTGTATTACTCGCAATTAAATCTGCTACTGCTTCCGCTTGTGTCAAATCCAGTTTCGCATTTAAAAATGCCCTTTGCGTAAATTCACCCGGCTTGGCGAGTCGCGCACCCTCCTGTATCATTAATTGCAATAAACTGTCTTGAATAAAAGGAGAACCATGACATGAAATTTCAACTACTTCCTCGCCCGTGTATGATTTTGGTGCACGATATAAGCTGATCACTACTTCATCAACCACGATATTATCAAATGCTATTTTACCAAAATGAACGGTATGTGTTTTTTGTAACAATAAATCCTTTTTAGGGAAAACACCATTGACAATGTCAATTGCTTTTGCACCACTTAAACGTATTACTGCAATAGCGCCAATACCTGGCGCAGTAGCCAAGGCAACAATCGTATCATTCCAATTACTCATATTTTCGCGCATACACAAAGGTAACTTTTTGCAGTTTATTTCACAGGCAAATAATTGCGACCTACTTTAATTTATTACAAGACAAAAAAAATCCTTCCCGATGAACTCGAGAAGGATTTTATATTTTTAATTCCTTTGAATTAGTCTTCTGAAACCATGAAAACAATGGCTTGACGATGGCGGTAAATTACATTACGACCATTTTGTACAGCTGGCTTCCATTTTGGACCTCTTTGGATTACACGAACAGCTTCATCTTTTGTACCAAATCCAGGATCATTTTCTGCTTTTACTTCAGAAATTGAACCATCTTTTGATACGATAAAAGAAACTACTACACTATATTTTCCAGTAGGGGCGCCATTTTCAACTGGCAAATCCCTATTTAAGGTTCTTTCCAAATAACGAATCCAACCTTGTTGTCCACCTGGGAATTCAGCAGGTATTTGAACTACGGTGAAAATTTTATTTTCATCGTCATCCTTTGGTGCTTCTACGATAGCCGTGCTTTCAACTGGAGCAACCACACCCTCGTCCTTAGTTCCCTCTTGGTTAAATGTACCAATTTTGGTATCCTCTAATTTCTCTACTTCCTTAATTTCATCTTCTTCCTTCACTTCCTCGTCTTTTACAATCTTAGGGGGTGTGAATTTAGTGACTTCCACTTTAGGAGGTTCTTGCTTAGGCGGTGGTGGTGGTGGCGGTTCAGGTTTTTTATCTTCCTGAACGTTTTCTAATGAAAGATCCACCGCAATCACTTCAGCTTGTTTTTTCTTGATAGAATTTGATAATATCGCACCTGCAGAAAGTAGCAAAGTAAGCCCCAACATACCAATCATTCCAGTCTTGATACGTTTATTGTATGTTTTGCGAAGTTCGTAAGCACCATATTCCTTATTTCTACCTTCAAAAACCAGGTCTAGAAAATCGGCGGTTAATATTTTATTTATATCCATTTTTAATGCTTTTAATTGCTTGTAGGAGATTGTGAACTCTTATCAGAAATAGAAACTAGTTGTGCCTCACCTTCTGAAATATCTACTAATGCATATTTTTTAACTACATTAATAGCCATCTCATCCAATATATCCACTACATTTTGATAGTTGCAGTCGACACTAGGTTTGATAACTACTACGAAATCTTTTTCTGGATTTTCAGCGTCTCTAGAACGGCTTATAACATCTGCCTTCTTTTTTAATATAATTTCACGAATTGAATTTTCTCCATTATATGAAGCAGACAAAAAGTTAGAACCATCTGGTTTTAATTGCCCCTCATAATAATAAATATGATTATCCGCACCCATCATAATAGTAAGTACGCCTGATTCCTTCGCTTTGTTTTGGTCCTCTGGGATTACTTTATCATCAGGCAAAAACAGTTTAAATGCTGTTGGCTGACTCATTGTAGTAGTGAAAATAAAAAAAGTAATCAACAAAAATCCTAAATCCACCATCGGTGTTAAATCCACACGCGTTGATAGTTTTTTTCCTTTTTTGACTCCTGGTCCTTTTTTATGGCCACCGCCCGAGGTATCTAATTCTGCCATATCAGTAACTTTTTATTAGTTATTAAATTTAATTATCCTGATCATCCCCAGCCATTGACTTTTTGTAAAGTTCAGATCCAACAGGGGCATTTTCAGGATTGGTTACCATTTGGAATTTCAATAAATCGTTTTTCTTAAATGCAACAATTACATTTTTGAATGAAGGATATTTAGACACATTGTCCCCTTTTAATAAAAGGTCCATTTTAGTGCCCGCATAAGCTTCCTTCACCACTTGCATCCAAGTGATTAACTCATTATTGGTACTATCCTTACATGGTATACCTGGTAATTGGTCTCCTTTTCTGTTTTCTTCAGCAATGGCTAAAAAAGAATTTAAACCGCTAAATGAAGCCCCAATAAAACCTGCTTTTTTAAACGCTGGTACATTGATGCCTAAATTGCGAGTTGTATTTAATGTATTTGCTACCACTTCTCTTTTTTGCTCATCATCTATCGTCAGAAATACTTTACCATCTTTATCAATCGTTATCAAAACAAAATCCTTGCTTGGCGCAATTTTCGAAGCGACCGAACTTGGTGTGGTCACAGCAATAGCTTCCGCTGGCTTAAACTTTGTCGTTAAGATGAAGAAAGACAATAAAAGGAAAGCCACATCGCACATGGCTGTCATGTCGATATTGGTACTCTTACGAGGTAATTTGGCTCTACCCATTGTATAGTCTTTTAAAAATTATTAGGTGTTTACACCTAAATTAAATTACGTTGTTTTCTACTATTTGTAGTTTGCTGCGAAGCTTTGTGTTAATGTGAAACCAGACTCGTCGATACCATAAGTGATACCGTCAATTCTTGTAGTGAACACATTATACATAATGATTGCAACAGCAGATGTACCAATACCTAATGCAGTATTGTACAATGCCTCAGAAATACCTTGCGATAATTCACGAGCTGCTTCACCACCACCTTCTTCACCTAATTTAGAGAAAGAACGAATCATACCTAATACCGTTCCGAACAAACCTAATAAGGTTGCAACAGAAGCGATGGTAGATAAGAAAACTAAATTCTTCTCCAACATTGGTAATTCCAATGCAGTAGCTTCTTCGATTTCTTTTTGAATATTCAACACTTTTTGGTCTGTATCTAACTCAGTGTTTGTAATCATTTCTTTGTATTTTTTCAAACCAGATTTCATTACATTACCTACAGATCCTTGTTGCTTATCACACTCAGCTAAAGCCTTATCCACTTCTTTATTCGCTAAATGAAATTGTACTTTACGAACAAATTGTGCAATGTTTCCTTTTCCAGCTGCTTTTTTAATGGTCATTAATCTTTCAATAACAAAAGTTAAAACGATTAATAAACTACCAATTAAAATTGGAACCACAATACCACCCTCATACATTTTAGTAAAGGTTCCTTTTGGTCCTTTGTGCGCAGGCCAAAATCCACCACTTGGATCTGGAGTTGTGAAATTACTAGCGTTACCTAGCACAAAACGCCAAATAACATAACCTGCTACGATACACGCGATGGGTGCTAATGTAGCAATCAAGTTTCCGCCTTCTTGAGGCTGTGCAGCGCTCTTAGCTGTTGCAGTTGATTTTGAAAGATCAGCCATGATTCAATTGATTTTAGTTTAAAATTATTTTTTTAGTTACCCCGATAATTACGAACCCCATTTTCTCTCAAAAATGCAAATTAATAGTTATTATGGGGCTACAAAATAGGTAATTTATTGGTCCAAACAAATTTCCAAGTATTTTTTTATTATAAAGTTTTACAAAAAACCATACTTATCACGAAACTTGTATATTTACTACTCTTATTTATAAACTAATAATGTTTAATATGAAAAAAATCATGCTCGTTTTTGGCCTATTTGTGATCATGCAAAATCAGGTTCAAAGTCAACGCCCAGGCGGCCCTAGACCCGATCAAATGCCAGGCCAACGCCCTGATACAAGTGGCGTAAAAAGGGATAGTGTAAGAAAGGATATCCCACTTGTAAAAACCGGCCCCAAAGCCTATGGGGAAGTGATCACCAAAAAAGCAGTTAGCCAAAAAGGTGTTTTTACCGTACATTTCTTAGATGATAAATTCTATTTTGATATCCCAGACCAATTAATAGGCAGGGAACTTTTGGCAGTAACACGTTTTGTTAAAGTTCCAGGTGGCGCCCGTAAATATGGTGGCGAGGAAGTGAATGAACAAAGCATTGTATTCGAAAAAGGACCCAATCAGCGCATATTCATGCGTGTGGTAAGCCTAATAAGTAAGGCCGACTCCACACAAACCATCGCAAAAGCGGTGAAAAACTCCTATTTGGACCCTATTGTGGCTTCTTTTGATATAAAAGCATTCGGAAAGGATTCAAATAGCTCCATTATTGATGTTACTGACTTTTTTAAAGGGGATAACCAAGCGGTGAGCTTGACTAGTAATGAAAAGCGTTCTTTTAACCTTAGCGCTTTGGCATCAGATCGTTCCTTTATACAAAGTATCAAATCATACCCTAAGAATATTGAAATTAGGACTGTTAAAACCTATTCTGCGTCCGCGGGCGGTGGCATTGGAAGTCCAATGGGTGGTGGAAGCACCATTCCGGCTGTAAGCAATGCAGGAGCAGTTACTTTTGAATTAAATACCTCGGTTTTATTGTTACCGGAGGTTCCAATGAATCGCCGTTTATTTGATCCAAGGGTAGGTTATTTCGCAGATAATTTTGTAACCTATTCTGATGACCAACATAAGGTAGAAAGCCAAACCTTCGCGGTTCGTTACAGATTAGAACCTAAGCCTGCAGATATGGAGAATTATAAAAAAGGCATGTTGGTGGAGCCAGTAAAACCAATTGTTTATTATATCGACCCAGCGACACCAAAAAAATGGGTGCCTTATTTAATTGCAGGGGTGAATGATTGGAATGTTGCTTTTGAAAAAGCAGGTTGGAAAAATGCAATCAGCGGAAAAGAGTGGCCTAACGATAGCACCATGAGTTTAGAAGATGCACGTTATTCGGTGATTCGTTATTTCGCATCAGATATTGAAAATGCCTATGGCCCGCAAGTACATGATCCAAGAAGTGGTGAAATTTTAGAAAGCCATATTGGATGGTACCACAATGTGATGAACTTAGTGCATGATTGGTTTATGATTCAAACTGCTGCAGTAGATAGTAGCGCACGTAAAATGAAATTTGATGATGAATTAATGGGACAATTGATTCGCTTTGTATCCTCTCACGAGGTTGGACACACTTTAGGTTTAAGACATAATATGGGAAGTAGTAGTAAAACACCTGTTGAAAATTTAAGAAATAAAAAATGGGTGGAAGCAAATGGTCATAGTGCGTCTATTATGGACTATGCACGTTTTAACTATGTTGCACAACCTGAAGACAATATAAATCAAACTGGTTTATTTCCACGTATTGGAGATTATGATAAGTGGGCTATTCAATGGGGATATACTTACACAGGTGAATCGGATGTGAATGAAGATAAAAAAGAAAATAACAAATGGATTATCGCTAATTTAAAAAATAATCCAAGAGTTTGGTTTGGTGGTGAAGGATATGGATCTGATCCACGCGCACAAACGGAAGACTTAGGTGATAATGCAGTTTTAGCAAGCGAGTATGGTATCAAAAACTTAAAACGCATCCTCGTTAAATTACCAGAGTGGACAAAAGAAGAAGCTGATAAATATGAAAACTTAAGTGATATTTATATGCAATTAGCTGGGCAATTTAATAGATACATGAACCATGTTGCTAAAAATATTGGTGGTGTTTATGAGAATATTAAAAGCGTCGAAGAGCCAGGTGATGTTTATACGCCTACGCCAGTAGCAATGCAAAAAAGTGCAATGGCATTTTTACAAAATCAATTATTCACTACGCCAAAATGGTTATTGGATAATACAATTTTGAATAAAATTTCAAACCCTGTTGCCAATGAGCGTGTACAAGGGATTCAAACAAGTGTATTAAAAAGCTTGCTTGACAAAGGCCGCTTATTAAGATTAACCACTAGTAACACTCGTTTCAACAATGCAAGCTATGCATTAAACGAAATGATGGATGATGTAAGAAAAGGATTGTTTAGCGAATTAAGTACGCAAAAAGCAACGGATATATTCCGTCGCAATTTGCAAAAAACGTATGTAAGTCAATTAAATGACTTAATCAATCCTAGTGCCAGCCCAGCTGCCGCAGCTGCAGCTGGAGGATTTAGAATTGGCGCCCCAGTGGACGTTGAAAATTCAGATGTATATTCTGAAGCTAAATCACAATTAAAGAAATTAGCAGCTTCCTTAAGAGCAGCTAGTTCAAGTGATGCAGCAACTTCAAGTCACTATGCTGATTTACAAGACAGAATTAAAAAAGCATTAGATCCTAAATAAATAGGAACTGCTTTTCAGATAAAGCAAAAGCCCCGCCCGATTATCGGTGCGGGGCTTTTTTATGCAACGTCTAAATTGCGAATTATAATTTGGTAATTAAATAAAGCGAAAAAATAGCTTGGCTAAGAAATGCGTTTGTAGCATTTCAGGACAAGACTATTTTGTGGCGATAAATGAAATACTTTTCAATTAAAAGAAACTACTCATATCGAAGTGCATCAATTGGATTCAATGCGGCTGCTTTCATCGCTGGATAAATTCCTGCAACCAGTCCAACCAAGGTGCAAATAGCAATTCCAATACCCACCCACAACCATGGAACAATAAAGCCTGTTTTTAAAACAATACTAAATATATTTCCAACCAGCACCCCTAAAATAATACCAAAAATGGCGCCTAAAATACTAATCAAAATACTTTCAAATAAAAATTGACGTCGCACATCCCTTCTTTTCCCTCCGAGGGCTTTAATCAATCCAACTTCTCTTGTACGCTCATTTACGGCCACTAACATAATATTCATTAGTCCAATAGCTGCGCCAATTAAAGTGATCAAACCAATAGCACCAGCAGCACCACTAATTCCCGCCAACAAACCAATAAATATATCAGCGAACTTGTCACTCTTATCAATGATGAAATTATCTGACTCACTTGGTATTAGTCTACGCGCCTTTCTCATTTGTTCCATGGATTCCCCAATGGCTGGATCCAACTCTGCTACATTGTTGACCATCACCCCTATTTGATAGGAGGAACTTATGTTTTGATATTGTCGAATATTTTTAAGGGATGTTACAATGACATCATCTTGTCGCATCATTGCACTTGAGCCTTTTGATTTTAATAAACCAATAACACGGTAAGGCTTACCTCCCACTAAAATAACTTTGTCAATACTTTTTTCGGGATT
>ENA-OSIY01000279-OSIY01000279.1-marine-metagenome-genome-assembly--contig:-NODE-279-length-29867-cov-8.901947_pt1 | contig 29867 bp, 39 predicted proteins | sample MGYA00237884_ERZ534233 | MGnify/ENA primary metagenome ERZ534233 (study PRJEB26412, sample SAMN06343840) | marine metagenome | isolation source: estuarine water | place: USA: Columbia River Estuary... | reverse complement strand
AATAATTTAAAGAATCGATAATTTAAAAAAACAGCACTAAAAGTGAGTCCGCTTACAAATCCTATCCACATGCCAGCTGCACCCATTTTAAAGGTGAATGCCATAAGGCAGCCTATTGGAATTCCTACCACCCAGTAAGCAATCAAAATATATAGCGTCGGTATTTTTACATCTTTTATACCTCTTAATAAACCCACTGCAGTTACTTGTGAAGCATCTGAAATTTGGAATACAGCTGCGAATAACATTAAAACAGAAGCTAGCGCCATAACAGTAGGTTCATTATTAAAAGCTAGCGGCAAATAATTTCTAAAGGAAATAAAAAATGCAACACCTAGTATACCGTATACTAAACTGCTTGCAAGTGTACTTTTTCCTATCAGATGGATGTCTCTCCAATTATTTCTACCTAATGCATTACTCACTCTAATTGAGCCTCCTTGCGCTAATCCCCAAGAAACCATAAAGGCAAGGGAAGCGCAACTAAGTGCTATTTGATGTGCGGCTAGTTGAATAGCTCCTAAGGTACCAATGATGATGCTTGAAACAGCAAATGCACCTGATTCCATGGTAGCCTGCAGGCTGCTAGGAATTCCGATGTGCAATAATTCTTTGATAGTTTGTTTTCAATCAATGGAAATAATGGATTAGTGTAGGCATATTGTTCTTGCGTTCTTATTGCTCTGTTAATTTCGCTTGCTTCAAATTCATAGCCCCAAACTTGTGCAGCTATTTTATTGCCTTTCTCAAAGTCAAAACGAACATTCTTTTTAAGTTCTTTTGTGCATCTTGCACCACCTGCACCATTTACATAGCGAGTTGATAAAACAACGTCTAAATGGTCTTCATACTTCTTATTTTGTATGGTTTCAATTTCTTGCCCATACCATTTTTCACAATCATTTTTAAACCGATACGTGTCTGTATGTTCATTTTGTGTGTCAATCATTATAACTCTACAATTATCTATTCCGTAAATATCTATTGCTAATTTACACGCAACTGATGATGTAATTCCACCACTCCACCAGCATATTATTTTATTTTCCATTTCTAGTTATTTAAAAAAAATCTTCAAAAGTAATTCTATATAATTGTGCTTTTGCATCAGAATATATTTTTCCTTTATCACATGGTAACAAACCATATTTTTGATTTAATTGACCTTCTAATTGTATTGCTGTTTCTTCAATTAGCATTTCAATTAATTCTTTTATTTTTAAATTTTTATTATCAACATCATATTTATAATCAATAAATATCTCTGCCATTCTTTTTCTAAATTCTTCAAATATTTTAGTCATTGTTTCTAGTTTTAGTTATACTTTTAGTTATACTTTTTTAATTTTCTTTAATTTTATTTTTCATTAATAAATTTAATTCGTACCCTAATCTATCACATATAATTTTCTTCCTATTCTTTTTTGCTTTATTTATAGAATTTTTATTTATGTAATTAATGATTATTTTCAATATATCATCAACTAATATGTTTGTTTCATTGAATAATGATTGAGATAAATAAAGAATATCGTTAACTTCCATGACATATTTAATTACTGATTCAACAACAAATTTTTCTATGTTTTCATTAAAATATAATTTATCCTTATAGTACATTTCCATAATAAAATCATAATTAAAAAAAATAAAATAATTCTCTTTTGATTGTAAAACATTTGCATGAATAGAATTTATATATTGATTTCCCATTCTCACTTCAATATAACATTCTTCTTTACTTTTATTTTTTACACTTTCTACATTGTAAAAATCAAATAAACTTATTGCGTTTTCACCAACCAATAACACAAGTTTATGTCTTATTTGTTTTGCTACTAATATGATTTTCATGCATTTTTAAATATAAGTAAATTGTAATATTGTTCTTGGTAATCTTTTGCAATTTTACACATTTCAATAATTTCTTTCTCAATATCCAGATCTCTATAATATGTATATGTAGTTGTTCTGTATCTTAAATCTAAATCATCTACATTGTGTATGTCTAGTTGTTCTGTAAATATTCTTTCATCATCTTTATTTTTATACGATATTAGGTCTATAGGTGTGTTCATTAAGCAATAAGTAACTTCAGCACTTTCACAACCAGTTAACATCATATAACCTCTCATTTGATACTCATATAGTACATTGTGTGCTTCATCTGCAAATACTGGAAAAGTAACTTTGCTAAAAGGACATTTTACGTCAATTATTTTATTTCCATCTATAATGTCTGGTGTTCCAGATATAAAATCATTTTTGAAAAAGTTTGTATTTTTTTTATATTCTTTATTGTAAATTAAATTTAATAACTCAATGGCTTCATCTTCCATTCTGATACCTTTATTTACAAATTTATTGTCAATCTGTACTTTATAGCCATATACATCTTGTTTAACTATTGATTCTATTTTGGAAATAGATGTTTGCGACAATGATGGTGGTGCATTAAGTTTTAATTCTAAATCATTTAAAGTTTTTAATTGATTATCAGTTAATTTAGGTTTTTGTTTTAATTCATCTAAATTTTTTTGCTGTATTTCAGTTAATCCAAATTTTCCGTTACAAATTAATCCTAATTCAGAACATCTAAATAATAAATCTTTCATATTTCCTTTTTTTTATTTTATTAAAAAACTTCTTTTAATCTTAATATTTGTTCATTAGTAGCAGAATACTTTACGTTTATTAACGATAATAAATGGTCTTGCTTATTGTTTTTAATTGCATAATCTATATTCGATTCGTTTAAAACTACTAATGGTGCTGGTGCTGGTGTTTGTTTTACTTGTTCTTCTTTATCATGATTATTTGTAGCATCAGAATCTCTAGTATCATCTATTAAAAACATAGCATTTTGTGCGTATTTTCGTGCGTATGTACTTGTTGCACCAGTTAACTGCATACTATCCATGCCTTTTTTATTTTCTTCTTCTCTAGCATATCCATTAGTTCTTACTTCTTCTTTTTTATAAGTAAAAATGGCTGTAGCTTTAACATAAATTCTATTACCTATCTCTACTATTTCATCATCTATAACAAATGAAAAACCATAGACTAACATTAATGGTTTTAATGCTGTAAATATATCTTCGCAATTTCTATAGTGATATTTTCCAAATGCATTGAAATGTAGTTTTGGAACTTTTAATTCATTTTGAACAATAGACAAAATATCTCTTACATTTAGTTCTAAATTGTCTTTTTCAATTAAACTAATGCTAGTTTCATTAAAATTTAATTCTTGTGCTGTTTCTTCTGTAATATTTACATCTATCATATCTACATTTTCAATATCTGATGCAATCTTTTCTTTTCTCATTGTCTTTGTCTTTAATTTGTCTTTAATTTTTCTTTAATTATTTTGTTTTTTTCTTTAATAAATAATTGCAATTTTCTATAGTCAATGCTTTTGAATTAATTGCAGAACATAATAATTCAGCTGCTATATTTAATTGCTTTTGTTTATTTGAAACATCTTTATCGTTAATGATTCCTAGTTTCTTAACAATAACCAATGCTTCTTCTGCTCTTGGTGATAATTGTAGTGTAATTTTCATAAGTTTTTTTTTATTTATTATTATTATTAATTATTAATGTATTACAAATTTACTATAATTTAATTATAAAACAACTATTATATAAATAAATATTTATTTTTTATTTATCTTTAATAAAACTACCATTTTCAGTTTTTCCTTTTCTATCTTTAATTTCATTATAAGCTATTTCTGTACACTCACTTAAAGACAATTTCATTTGCCTAGATAGTATTGTTAAAGTGATATTTGCATCACCCAAAGAATCAATAATATTTCCCATATCGTTCTCAATCATAGCTTTTGCAAGTTCTCCTATTTCTTCCATGACTTTTGCTAATTGCACAAATCTATTTTCATATACTAAAATTCCTCTTTCATTCGCCCAATTTTCAATTTTGCTTTCTGTATTTTTCATAATTTAGTTTTTAGTTTTATATTCTTCTTCTTTTATTTTTACTTTTAACTTGTAAATAACAATCAATTTATTTAATTCTTCTCTATCCCATTTTGTTTTTGTTCTTGCAATATCATCTAATGAATTAAGTTGATTAATGCCTATCTTATTTTCCAATCCAAATCTATAAGCTATTGAATTTCCATGTAGATGCAAATTGCATTCTACACATTGTCCATTTACATTTCTTTCATCAAAACGTATATTGCTATAGTTACCAGCAGAATAATAGTGACCAGCATGAAAATGCCTTATGTCTAGCAACTTTTTATCACAACTAATACAAATCATATTCAAATCCCTAAACCTAATGTACCGATTAAATTCTTTTTCAACTTTTTTAATTAATTCTGGTATGGTTTCTAATTCAGCTTTCCATTGTTTCTTTTTTTCTAACCAATTACTTTTTTCTTTAATTTTATTTTCTACATTTTTTTTCTTTACATATTCTAATGCACATGAACTACTACACACTAATTGAGTAGTCCTATATTGCGTAAAATCAGATTTACATATCTTGCATTTTTGATTTTTATTCCCATTCATTATCTTTAAAATTTATGTAAATACCTATTTTATCTCCAAATATAAAACTCCAAATAATCAATTCGCTAATTTCTTCATAATTCATATCTGTACAACTTTTATCAATTTGTGATATGTGTTTTAATAAATTGTCTATTTCGCATATTGAAAAATTATCATATTTATTTAACTCATTGTGTATGTTTCTTAACACAATCCCTTTATAAAAAATTATTAGCTTTTTATAATTCATATCTGGATTAAATTATATATTTATTTTTAATTGATTTTTTAACTACAATTTCAGCTAATATCCGTTCAAATGAATATCCTATAATTTTATATACATCTTCTGTTTCATGCATTAAAAACTCCATGTTTTTAGCATCTTTCTTTATTTGTGTAATTTCATCTTCTGTAAAATATTTTCTAAATTTTCTATGAATTACAAATGCTTGAAAAATAGTACCACTCCATTCACCTTTGATTAATGATTCATTGTAAATATCTATAGCTTCATTTAAAAAAATATCTGCTCTTATCTTTCTTTCTTGTTCCTCTTTATTTTCTTTTTCTACAATTAAAATTTCATTGTCTATTTTAAATTTAATTATTGCGTATTTCTGGATCGGTGCAATTAATTCAAATTTTGTAATGTTTCTCCAGTCTGTTTTTGGTGTAACATATCTTTCAAAGCTATATTGTATATCTGACAATGATAATGTCTTAAAATCTTCCATTATAGTGTTCACTACTGATTTTATTAATGCTTGACTTAATTGTTCTGCTCTAATTCCAAAATAAACATCAGCACTATCAACTATTAAATCATAAATTTCAATAGCAGCTTGTACTTTATCTAAATAGTTGCACAATGAAATACCAGTATTGTGTCTTTGAAAATCTTTTTTAATAACATCTAATCCAGATGCATTAATTCTACTTTCCAATACTTTCTCTAAATCTTTGTTTAGCACTTTCTTGTTGCTCACTTCTATTTGAGTTCCCATTTTTTATATTTTTATTTATATTAAACTTTTCATTATTTTTTACCCATGTATTTAATCTCCTGGAAATATCATAAGTTTTTTCCATTTCAAATTTTAATTTAGTATTAGTCTGATTTGTTTCAGTCCAATAATCAAAAAATTCCTTAACTAATATTTTGTCTATTTTTTCAGTATGCATTACATCAACAACCTTACATTGAAAATCAGCTTTTCTTTCTGCTAATGATTTTTTAGGTTTTGTTTCTTTTTTTAAAAGAATATTTAGATTATTATTTTCATTTACATTATCATTTACATTATCATTACCTTCAGTTTTGCTTATGGTTTGCTTATTTTCGCTTACGTTTTGCTTATTTTTTGGTTTATTTCCGTTTTCATATCTCTTGATATTAGCATCTAGCTGGGGTTTAATCAAAGTGAACATAGCTTTTGCAACTGGTTCTGTAAAGTCTATTTCTTGAAAATCTAATCCATAAGTAAAAATAGCATCATAGACTTCAGCACGTATAATTGGTGATAATCCTTTAAGACTTTCGTAAAATGACCTATAAAAAATCATACTATCTCTTGTTTCCATTTTTTTTATTTTAAATTCTTATTGTTTTTTTTAAGTAAATTGTAACTCATAGATACTATTTGTAGATTGTCTAAACGATTATTTAGTTTATTATCATCTATATGGTCTATTACTACACATCTATCACCATACACATGATTTAAATGAGTCATAGCCATTAACTGATGAACTTTCCTAGTAAATCTCAATCCATCTACATACAATGATACTTGCCAATATGCTCTTTTTTCTATTTTTTCTGATTTATGATAGGTTAAATATTTATTTTTTTTATTATCATAAATATTTGATTCTTCATCTATCAAATACCTTCCCTTAAATCCTTTTATCTCTTTCATATCGTATTTTTATAAATTATCTTTTCACTTTCAGATAAAGATTCGTATGTAATCTCAATACTTTCTTCTATTTCATGTGCTACAATTTTTTTAGGTATTGATATATCTTCATCTGTTTTCCAATTCCATGCTTTGCCTTTTTCTTTTTTAATCTGGTAATCATAAGCTAAAATTTTTTCTAGTTGCATTGAGGATATATCAAATAATACCTTTATTCTGCTTAATGTGTATTTTTCATTGATTAACTTTTTAATTAACAACTGCAAATCCAATAGTACATCATTATCAATTTTATCAAAATAAATAATTCTCATAATTCACCCATAAAAATTTCAAAATCAGTATCACTACTAAATTCTTCCTCAATCATTTGCTCATACATTTGTTGTGCTATTTCTCCATGTAAATGAACAAGTTGTTTTTCTTTTTCTTTTTGTTGTTTTTGAATATTAATATTTCTGATAACCATTTTTAGACAATTTCTTAAATGAGAAATATCCATTGTATCAACATCTATCTTATCTCCATTCCTAGCAATCCAATACTCTTTCATCTTTTTTATTTTTTAAAAAAATTAATTATTATTTGTTTTTTACTTTTGTTTGTAAATTCAAACTTTCCCTCTATACGATGTGTAAATCCTTTATGCTTTAAAGCTCGTTTAAGCCAACAAAATCTACATTCTATAGTCTTACCCATATTTGCTTTTATCTTGTATTTAGAATCGTCTAAATGATACATAAACAAAGGGTATTTATGTTTGCAATTAAAGCAACGTTTCATAATTTTTCTATTTCAGATTTAACTTCTTGCCAAAAACACATTGTTGTATATACTGCTGTATTAAATGGATTGATATGAAGATTTGAACTTATTATTTCTTCAACTGCAATTAATGCACTTTTTATACCTTCTCTTTCGGCTTCTGATGTATTCCAGTAAGTAAATTTATCAATCAACTCTTCTGCTTTTTCTTTTGGTGTCATAATTTTTTGTTTTAATATGGTTCTGTAATTAAATTTTGTATGCACTCAATTTGATAGTCACTTAAAATTTCACTAACTTCGATTGTATCTATATATATTTCTAAATCATATATATATCCACCTTCTGAATCATGTGCATCATCACCATAATATACAGCTTCTACACCTTCTGACATTTCAAATACGCAATTAAATTCAATGCCTTTGTATCTCACAATCTTTTCCATAATTATTTATTTAGTTATTACTTAATAACAAATGTACTATAATTTAATTATAAAACAACTATTGTATAAATAAATTTATTTTAAATTATAAATTAAATTTTGAACATAAAAAAAACGCATACAATGATGCGTTTTATGTTTTTATAAATTGAATTGTTATTTACATCTTAATATAAGATGTCTTTCCATTTGATTTAATGGCTTTAAGAACGATTTTACGATTGTTTCTCTTGTTATATGATACGTGTACCCATGATGGCTCGTTTGAATCTCCAAACTCCCAAATTAGTTGGTCGAACTCTATGTTATTTCTTATATAATCAAATATTTCTTTATTTGTAATTCCGTTTGTACCATCAATATCAATAGCACTCCCAGAATTTGCACAATGTTGACTTCCACTAGCACCACCTACAGATATGTTTAATGCAGAACTTCTAAAAAAACTATTAATCTTAATTGGTTTATTAAAATGTTCTCTTACTGGCTCAAATACATTAATAGCTAAATCTTGCATATTGTTTAGCTGTGATACATTAGGTACGTTTGCTATCTGTTTTCTCTTTGCAGTAAATGATTCAGTAGCTTCTTCGTATGTAATGTGTTTAGATATATTTTCCATTTTATTTAATTTCTGAATTGTCTTTAATTGTAAATTGTGATAAAATACCCATAATTGAACCAGTAGTAATTAAGTAACCACTAATAATAGGCATACCGAAAGGTGGTGCAAGTAATGCTATTCCTAGACTACCACAAATAATTCCAATGTGTTGTACTTTTTGCCAAAATTTTGGTGTTGGTGCTAACCATCTTTTTTTTAATTCATTCATTTTTATGTCTTTTAATTTGATTAATTGTTTTTACAGCTTCAAAAATTTTATCTACAAAAGAAAAACCAAATATAACAAAAAAGTTTTCATCTATTGATTTTATCTCTATCCATGCAATTCCTATCAAAACTAATTTTACAAATGGTATATCATGCTCTACCCACAATCCCATCGCATTTGCAGATATTACTAGCAAAAAGTAAAAAATTAATTTAGGGCAAATCGCAAACATTTTTTTACTTGTAATTTCTTTAACTGATTTTTTCCCAGCTTTCATTACACCAGTAATTGTATCTACACATACTAATATAACTACTAAAATAAAAGCATAATATATTGGTGCAAAAAAAGTAATAATTGAGAATAAAAAATATTTAAAAAAACCTATAATGTATTTCATTTTTTCATAATAATTTTATATGAACCATCAGTAAAAAAAAGTACGTATTCTGTTCTTGATGCGTTTGTAGTCAAAGATTTGATTATTTTACCATCAACTTCTTGTCCAATATAGTATAAATTTTTCATATTAATGCATTTGTATATTTAGTCCTTGATTTATCATTGAATTTACAAGTAATATTAGCATAAATTGAATCATCAAAATAATCTACTTCAGCACTTTCTGCTATAGACAAAGGTATATTTTTATATTCAGATGTATGATTTAATGGATTATGGTCTGATAAATATATTTCTGCTTCAGATAAGAAATGTAAATCTAGTATTTTATTAGTATAATTTATTGTAATTGGATCTGTTTTTAAAATATATGAATTTAAATTTTCTCTTTGTACGTTCCCAATACTTCTATTCTGATAGATTAAATTATCTATAATCACGTTTGGTTGTCTTTTACCAAAAAAACCATAAAACCTAATTGTATCAACAACTTTGCAATCTAAAAAATTAATTTTCTCTATGTTATTATACTGATTAAATATAGACTTAATTCTTATTGTGTTTTTAGCATTATCTGGTGAATATTGTTTCACTTCATATTCTCCCCATATTAAAGTTCCAGTATTTCCAGCTATAGTGTAATTAACTTGAATTTTGTAACAACCAATACCATCTTGTTGTATAACTTCTTTCCAATTTATAGTCGCATAAACTCCATTAGTATCATTTACGCAAATTTTTAATGTTGGTTGATAAGTAGTATTTACATCATTATCATTCAATAAAACTATTGTACAATTATCTGTATCTAATTGTTTTTTAAACCATGCACTTGTAACATCGTTTTGCCAATCTTCTATTCCATTAGCTAACATTATAAATTTATCGCAACAACCTTTTATTCCATAAGTTTCGGTTGCCTTTATAGATGGTAATTCAATTACCTTATAACATCTTTTTTTTCTATTATATGATACACTCATTACAATTCGTAATTTTTAGCAATATCTGGAAACGTACTTTGTAAGTGATTAAATAAAATCAAACTAGAATCAATTATTAATTGTTCCTTTATACTTTGTAAAGTAAAATAATCAACTACTTCTATTTGATTTGATGTTGAAATAATATCTTTTAATTCTAAATTATCAAAACCAATTTCATAATTATATACATTATTTTTATATGATTCTGCTACTATTTTTGTTATTAATTTTTCCATTTTTTTTTAACTTAAATTTGAACAATAAAGGTGACTAATATCAAAAGAACAAGCATTTGAATCACCCATTGAATTTCTATAAATATGATAGTTCATTGGTATTCCTAATGCTGGTAAATTTGTTGAAATTGTACCTTCCGTAACTGAATTTGCAATCCCAGTATTTCTTATTCTCCATGATACATCATACGCATCAATTCCAGAGTACATTTCAAATACATAAAAGTTATTTGTATTTACACCAGCAGCTAATCTATTTGCTGGAAAATTATCTCCTAAAGGTATTTTCGTAGCATTACCACTAGCATCATTGTGCATGATACATAGGTTTAAATCAAATGCTCTCATTGTACTATTTGTAATTGTTTGCGAAACACTTATCGTATAACTACCTACACCACCAGTTGTTCCACTAATTTGTGAAACAATTTTAGTACCAGCTACAGCAGTTGAAAATGATTGTCCTACCTCTAAAGTTCCATATGTAATTGCAGATACAATTAATGTAGTTCCAGTACATGAACCAGTAAATGATGCACTATAACCATCATTACCTACTCCAACAAAAGAAAGACTATTCCATAATGCGTTTCCAATAGTCGCTGGTGCTGTATAAGATGTAGCAACTATTGTTAAGTAACTTAATCCTACAAACATTGTAGATGATGGATTATAACCAGTATCACTTATTGCAAATCCAGATGAAAATAAAATACCATTTTCTCTAAAATAATTTAAATTTGTTCCTCTTAAACTACAATTTCCATTAGCTGATGAAACTGAAACAGCTAATTTACATGATATTTTTTTGCTTAATTCATTAGTAGCATTAGGTGTTTTTGCAGTTTTTGTTCCAGTTTCAGAACCTAAATCAGAACCAAAAGAAATTTTTGTAGTTACCAAAGGATTGTATAATTGTCCTCTTAATTGTGCTGAATTAGGCAAAGCCCATTTATCTTGCGTAATTGGTGCTAAATTGTTTACAAATGATAATACACCTAATCCGTTTGTTGCTAATAATTGATTACTTGTTCCATCTGCTACTGGAAATCTATAGTTTTTAAAATAAATTTGACCATCATTACCTATTACTAAATTAATTTGAGGTGTAATTGAATTGTTAGGTGTTGTTTCAAATGTAATACTTGAACCTTTACTTGTTAATGTATGATTTTCTGTTGCTCTACCCCACATCGCAGCAGTATAACCATCAACATTATCAGATGCATTAAAATGAATTTTACCTATAACATCAAAATTTTGTAAATGTTGTGATGCACCGATTACACCTCTCATGTGACCTACTCTAATTGTAGCACCATCAAAACTACTATCATTGTATGCTTGAAAATTAATTCCATGATATATGCTATCTTGAAAACCAGTTGTACCAGTATTATAAAAAGCCATGTGCAATTTATTATTAAACATGGTATTTATTTCATTATCCCATTTAAATGATGATGCTGCATTATCCCAATATAATTTTGTAGATAAAAATTTAGTTGTTAATGCATCATAATAAGGTACAGAATTTGCTATTGTAGGTGTATTAAATAGTGTTTGAAAAGTTATATTACCAGATCCATCAGTAACTAATGCTTGATTATTTGTACCATCAGCCAAAGGAAAATTGTAATTCTTAAAATATACTTTACCAGTATTGTCTATTTTTAATGCTAATGCTGGTGTAATTGAGTTTAAAGGTGTAACATGAAATTCTAATCTAGTTCCAAAATTACCACCATTTACTATTTGTTCTGCAAATGCTTTTATTTTAGCACCAATTAAACCATCATTTACACCAAAATCTATTTCTCCAATAGATTGATTATTAGATAGATAGATGCCACTACCTAAAGAACTATCATAAGTACCTAGTCTTATGATACTACCCTTTGATAAATTTGTAATTGCATTTATCTGGTCGAATACATTAAGACATTCTGAAGATTGTTGTTTAATCCTTAAAGCACCATAATATGTTTGTCCAGTATAATCATTTTCAGTAGATACTAAAAAAATCGCACTCCTTTGATTTGTAGGATTAGAAATATTAGATAAATAAAATTTGAAATTACTTGTGCTAGAAATTAAATTTGATGCATTACCAAATGCAACTTGTTCTGATGCTAATGATATACTTGGTGATATTGTTTGCCATGTTATATTTCCACTTGCATCAGTAACTAATGATTGTCCATTTGTACCAGCAGTTATAGGAAAATTGTAATATTTAAAATTTATTTTACCATCACCATCTACCCAAAATACTTTTGAATTTGTAGGCATACTATTACCACCTACTAATTGATTACTACCTTGTAACCAAATTGCTAATTCAGTTTTTGCATTTGCAGTTGTATCATTATTAAAAGTATCATAATCTTTTTGAAAATTAGTTAATGCTTTAACAATTATTTGTGCTGTATTTACAATACTTGTAACTGGATTTGCAGTATTTACTAATGAATCTAATCCACCACCAAAATCTATTTCACCTAAAACATCATTAGCTAATACTCTTGTTGGTGCTGCTAATGTTCCTCTAGCTTTATTTAATTCTACTTTGCTTTTATTTGCATTTGTACCATATTGATTTAATGATATTTTAGAATCATATAGTCCTTGTGTTTGTACATCTATTAATGTTACACCGATTTTGGTTAAATTATTATTAGTATCTGAAAATCTAAAACCTACTTCAGTACCTACATTGTCAATATATGAAAATCTATTTACTGATTTTACATTTCTATCATCAGAAAACAAAGCTATTTGTCCTACAGCACCTTTTACTTTGCTAGGATTTAATGATGGTGCTACAAATATAGAACCAGTCGCACTTACATTTAATACAATACCAATAAAAATCATATCATCTTGTGCTACAGATGTAATTGTAGATGTAGTTACATTCCAATATAATTTAGTTCCTATTGCATAAGGTGTTGTATCAAATGGTGTTAATAATCCATTAGTAATAAAAACACCATTTGCATTATTTAAAACATCTGCATTAGGTATGAAAATTTGTCCAGTAGCAGTATTAGAACTTGCAATCTTAATAACTGATGTAGTTCCACTACTTACATTTGAAATTTCGCATGGTGTTCCTTTAAAAATAGTAGCACCAGATACGTTTTTAAAAGTAAAAGCTGGTGTAAATTGTAAGTTAGTATTTAAATATGCTAATAGTTGTGTAATGGTTAATTTTTTAGTTACATAAGCATTAGATGCATATTCTGAAATATCTATTAAACTATTTGCATCTGGATTACCTAAAGATGCTGGATATTGTGTAATTTTTTTAGCCATTTTATTCTATTTGTTTAGTTATTGAATCTTCCGTTACCTTATCAATATTATCTTCAGTAATTTTTATTTCAAAGATAGGATTATTTGATATACCTTGTTCTGATATTTTACTACCAATGCAATAATTATTTAAACTTATTTTATCATTATTTAAACCACAAGTATAAATAATAGTAGTTGCATCTGGTCTTACTTCATCTAATCTACCATTTAAATTTCCTACTAATAAACTATTTCCACCAGTATTTTCAGTTATTTCTGTAGATAATAAATATCTAGGTTGTGATTCTTCTGGCTCTATAGTTATTTGTCCGTATGGATATGCACCCCATACACCACCACTTTTAACATGAGTAGCTTTAATTGTGTATGATTTTCCTTTTACTATTGTATCTACTGGTGTATTTGTAATTGTATCAATTACTTCTATTGTAGTAGTTACATCTGGTGCTACATCATAATTTCTTACTAATATTTCTTTATAGTAATAATCTACTACACCATTATTTTCCCTAGTTAATTTTATATATAATTTTGCATTATTAATTGTATAATTAAACCAATTTTTATTATTTATAGATTTAGCTTTAAAATAAGCTGTTGCGTTTAATTGAGTTAACCAATATTCCCATCTTATAATAAATGGATAGTATATTCTTACTACAATTTGAGGTATGTCAGAATCATAATTTTTATTGAAATATAGATACGCACTTTTTTTAGCAGAATCATCTGGTAAATTGTTATTTACATTTATGATTGTATTAATAAAAGTAATTGGTTGCATTACTTGTGTGCTTGTATCAAATGATATTTTTTCTAAAGAAAATTCCTCATTTATATTACCAAATATGTACTTACATACAATTTCTGCATTTACACTTTTATTATTTATTGAACCATCTAATATAAAATCAGCAATAAAAGCTAGATCATCTTCTACATTTACATCTATAGCATCTACCATTCCAATATTATTCATTGGTATAGTGTTATATCTATTGTTATCATCATGGTTTAAGACGTAAACAATATCATCGTATATCTCTATTAATTTCCCTAATGGTTTTTTAAAATATAAACTATCATTGTATAAAACACAATTAGTATTTCCAACTTTAATCCAAATAACAAATTTTCTATCTGTAGTTGCTTTTTTCTCTATAAACTTTCCAAATGAATCCGTAAATTGAGAATAGTTAGGTTTAAATGTTATTGTACCAGAATATGTTTGTACACCAGCACTTATTACTGAAGACATCGCATTTACAACAATAGTATAATATTCAGTAGCAATAATTGTATTACTATTTGTAGTTAATGGTGTATTGTTAGGTTGAAAATAAGTTGTTTTTAAAAGTTTAAGTAATTTACTTTGATTTTCTTGTTTATTAAAATTGTAACTATCATTTAAAGAAATATAAGATGCACCAACTTCAAATTTTGTTATATTATCTGCTGCTAAAACTGAAAATTGATATGGTATTGTAGTATCTTGATTGAAATATACTTCTGTTTGTGGTGATGGAAAACTTATGACTTGTGATACTTGGTCGCTATATGCTTCGTTAAAATAACCAGTATTAGCTTTTTCTACATAATTGTATTCTGCAAAATTTGCATCACTACTTAATATTTTAAATCCTGCACCTATAATTAATTTTAATTTCTTATTTCCAATCATTTCTTCTGGAAACAATATTGCTAGATTTATACATTTAAAAGTAATCCAATATTCCCTTCTAATTGAATTTCCAAAATTTGAATTTGCTTGTCTTTGTATTTGAACATTAGTGATTGCGTATGAACCAGATTTTTTTCCTACTTGAACTAATGATTTAAAAGCAAATTGAACCATTGATTGTATATTGCCAACACTAAACTTTACAATTTCACTATCTATTAATGATTCAAAAGATGGTGAATTATCCATTTCAGAATTATCAATCCAACCTATTTTTAATAATAAGTCTGATGGTGATTTATCAATAAATATTTGTACTATTTCACCTTGGTCTACTTTAATATCATTTGCATTTTGAGTAATAGTGACAAATATAGAATTACCACTTATTGATGTAATTGTAGATGTGTAATTTGTTATTAAAGCATTTGCAGCATTATTTTTGGTAATAGTAATTAAATCATTTACTCTAAAACCTTCTTTATACCAATCTTTATTAGGTGCGTATATTTCCTTTGTTAATTCATCTATTGTTAATCCATCTTGTTGCTTAAATGTAAAACAACATGATGAAAAAACCTTTAATTTTACATCTGTTACATCACCAGCATTTGCAGTATAACTTGTATAATCAATTAAAGCTACATCAGTAAATGTTGAACTTTTATATATTATAGGCATTATTTTTTATTTTATTTAATTTAGTTTCATCACCACTATTATATGCTTCTTCTATTTCATTTATCATATCAACGCATTTCTTGATTTGATTTATTTCTTCTTCATTTTTTGTTTCATTTTGTAATCTTTCTAATTCTTTTCTGATATTATTCTTGTATATTTCTAACAATTTTAATGATTCGTTTATTGTGTCCTCTACCATAATTTAATTTATAAAAAATTTATATAATATATTATTCAAATTTAAAAAACTTTTTTCAACTCTATGTTATTTTTGAAATTTACGTTTGGTGTTTTATAAGAAATTATTGCGTATGCTTTTTCATCGTAATATTCTAATTTTACTATTTCACATGGTTTATTATCTATTTCAATATAATTTAAATTTAATAAATCCTTAAATAATTTGCTGCTCATTGGTATTTTAACATTCTCTTTTATTAGATATTGATATGTATTAGGATTATTAATGTAATGATAGTTTTCCCATAAATAAGCTGGTTTTAATTGTGTTGTTGTGTCTGGTAATGGTATTGCACCACTATTGTCATGTATAAATAATTTTGATGTAGTAAAATATGGATTTGTTATAATCATTAAACCTATTCTATTTTTATCTGGATTAGGTGCATTTTTTGATATTTTTTTAATTAATTTATATAATTCTATAAATCTTTTTTCTAACCATGTAACATCTTTTTTAGTTGTCATTGATGCAAATGGTAAATTTACATTTGTCAATCCTTTTATTAAATTTAAATCCTCATACTCTATATTAGTTCTTTCTAATGAAAATTCTGCATTGTTATTATCAAATGAATCTATAGTATTATAGTCTGAAAAGTCTGATTGATATGATATTAAATATCTTTTAAACAACTTACTAAAATCATAAGTATATTCATTTTTAGCACTATCTTGTAATACCAATGAACTTGTAATGCTGTTTTGTGATTTAGATTGCCAATAATCCCATCTTTCTAAAGTAACTACATTATTTATTACTCTAGTTTTTGCATTAAACATTAATTCCATTGAATTTATTAAAGCACCTAAAGTAGCTGTAGTATCAGATGCACTAGGAAAAAAACTTTGTACTGGCTCATTCACATTGTTTTGTGATAATGTGTACCATTTCTTATCTGTATTATTTAATGGAACTGGTATAATTGATAAGTTTTGGTATTCTGGTGAATTTAATATTGTACTATCAAATGTATAACCTAAAAATTCACACCCTTGATTTATTAATTGTAATACACTTTGACAATTAAAATATTTTATTGTTGGTACATTTAAATTAATTAATGTTGCTATTAATCTTGATGCTTGAATTAATAAAATTGATAAAAAAACTAATTGAATAGTTACGTTTATAGTAGCTTCTACTAATGCTCTACTAAATCCTACACCTATTGCTATAATTATAAAGTCTTTAACTGACATAGCAAGTTGTCTTGATTGTTCTGCTATTGTCATTGATATTGTAAAAATAGCTAATGAACAAGTTAATCCTTGTGCCACAGCATCTGTTGGTACAACCAAATAAGCTACTTGTCTAGCATAAAAATTACCAATATTTCCACCTTCACTTGAATATAAATACTCAAATGTTAAACCAGCAGCATTATCGAAAAAATTGTCATGTCCATTTCTTTGTTTTATTTTACATTCAATTTCTGTATCTTTAACTTTAAATCCATCTGTAAAATCTATATAGCAATCTAATTTAACATTATTAGATAACCTTATTTCGTATGGTAATCCTTCAAATATACCTACTTCTGATAAATGATTCATTACTATAGATTTAGCTTCATTTGCTAAAATTAATGTATCTGTAGTAAGTTTATTTTGGTCTATTTTTGCTTCAAAATCACAACTTATACCTATATCAAAAATGTTTCTTGGTGAAATTTCTATATTTTTTATATAATGTTTCATAAATAATTATTATATTTAACCATTCTTTTCAATCCTCTAATATGTCAAAACCAGCTATGTAAAAACTAGCTGGTTTTTTTATGACAATCTTCTTACACTTCTATTTGTAGTATTATTTCTTTTTTGTGTTTCAATAATATGCATTACACCACCTAAAATTTCTCCTACCTCTACTTTATATTCTATTTTGTTTTTCATTGTATTATTTAATTCATCTAATTTTTTAATCATTATCTCATTGTTTTCAACCTTTTGATTTATTGTAGTTTTATTCATTAACCTACCTCTTAATTTATCTTCAGCTAATTTTGCGATCTCCATTGTAGTCATGTTTCCAGTCATTTTACTTAATTCTGGATTTAATATTTTTTCTCCACCATCTACCCTAACTATAAATCCATCTTTACCCTTTAATTGCGGTGTTCCTAACGCACTAGCAACATCTGTTTCCGTTCCTTCATAGAATGTAGGTAAGGTCGCTATAAATGCTGTTAAAACGGATATATCAGATATAGTCTTTACAATAGGATTTTTTTCTCCAGATTCTATATTTTTTAAATATGTGTTAATTACTGATTCACCTAATTTTATACGTTCTATCCTTTTTTGTTCTTTTGCTTTTTGTACATTTTTTTGTTCTATTAATTTTTGATTTTGTATTAATGATTGTTCTGCTCTTATATTTCCATTAGCAGCCAAATCTTGTAAAAAACCTTGTTGCTTTTCTAATGCATTGTTTTCTTTATCTATCTGTTCTATTTTTCTTTCACTTTGTCTTATAAAATAATCAGCAGATAGTTTAGTTAGACTTATTAATCCTTTTAATAAATTCTTTTCTCTTTCTTGTTTTTTAAGTTGTTTTGCTATTGCTTTTTCATTTGATGATTCTGCATTTTTTTCCAATGCATCATTATAAGCATTATTTGCATCTTCTAAATCTTTATAGTATTCATTTGTATTTTGTAATTGTGTTTTTTTAAATTCAACGTCTATATTTTGTTTTTCTATAATTGCATCACCTTCTTTAACTTTTACATTATCTGCTGTTTGTTTTTGTATAACTAAATAATTTTTTTCTATTTCTGCCAATGCTTTTTTACCTTCTGCTGTTTTTTGGTTAAGTTTTTTTTGTTTTTTTAATGTAAGGTATTCGTTTTCATCTTTTAATTCTTCTTCTCTTTTATAATCACTTACAATCCTATCTATTTCTTTTATGCTATAATCATTGTTTATTTTTGCTAATTTATCTTTTTCTTCTTTTTTGCTTAAAATGATTTTTTCAACTTGTTCTATATCTTGATTATCTGTTGTATTTTTTGTTGTAGTAGTTGATTTTCCAGTTTCATCTTTTACGTTTTTACTTGCAAAAGTATTTTTTGTTAAACCACTATCAGTAGCTTTAGATATTGCTAATCTTAAACTATCATCTATATTGGTTTGAGTAGTAATTAAATTTAATTCTATTTCTGTATTTTGTAATTTATTTTGTAATTTTTCATATTCACTTAATAAATCTAATGTTTCTCTAAATGTTGTGTTAAATGTTTTTGCTTCTTTTTCTGGCTTATCTAAAATTCCATCTATTGATTTATCTTTATTCTTTTGTCCTACCACTACAGCATTTAAATCTTCAAATTCATTAATTGCTTCTTTTGATGCTTTTTTTAATTCAAATATTTCTTTTCTTTTACCTTTAATTTTAGCATTTAAACTTCCTAAAACATCTGCAAAATCTTCTTCGTATAAACCAGGAAATTTATTCATGTCATTAGTTCTAACATTTAATAGTTTTGCTGTTTTTGCAACTAAAGCACTTCTTTCATTCATTAATCTCATACTTTCATTTGTGTTAGTTTCCCATGAAGATTTTCTATGATATTTCTCTCTTACTTCAATATTTTTAACAAATTCTTCTTTTATAGTTTTTAAATCTTCTAATTCACCTTCTGTTCTTTTTGTTTCTAAACCAACTTTATTGACGTTTAATTGTTGTTGTTTTAATAAATGTGCATTTAATTCTTCATCTGTTTTAATTACTCCTTTAGTATATAATCTTCTAATTTCTGCCATTTTTTCATTATGGTTTTTAAAAATTTTTTCAATTACACTTGTAACTCTACTCATAGATTTTTGAGATTCTATTTCTCTTTTTTCACCATCATTCCTTAATTGTTCAGCACCAGAGAATACATCGTACATTTTTTGAATACCCCTTATTGCTAAATCAATTAATACAGCAAAACCTATTGTTTTAAAAGCTGCATTTAACATTAAAGCTGCTTTTTGACTTGCTGTTAATGCTGTAGTCATAGTCAAAACTCCACTTCTTGCTAATCCTATATTTGTAGTAAATTGCGACCAATTAGCAGCCATTAATCTAGTCCATATAATAGATGCTTTTTGATAACCAATTATAGCTATATATGCTACACCTAGTTTTAATAAAATTGATAATAGTCCACCTACATTTTTTGCTGCAAATGCTAATGTGTTTCCAAATAATGATAAACTATTATCTGATGTTTCTAACCAGAATTTTTGCCAATTACCTTTTAATTCAATTAATGCAAATGATAAAGTTTTAGTACGTGCTTCTTCTTGTTTTGTAATAGTACCATTTGTATTCATTTTTTGATTTAATGCTTCAATCTGGTCTATGTTTAATAAAATGTTTTTTGCAGCAACAACATTTTCTAATCCAAATACCCTTACTTGTGCTGCATCACTTTTTAAAATTGGTAACATAGCTTTTAACCTTTCAGTTAATGGTAATGTCTTATCAGCTAAAACCGATGTATCTATTTGTAGTTCCTTTAAAAATACTCTAGCTCTTTTTGGTAATGCTTCTGGTGCTGTAAATTTTAATAAAATATTTCTTAATGCAGTACCAGCTTCAGAACCAGCCAATCCTTTTAATGACAACATTTCTATTAATGCAGTAGATTCACTTAAAGATATATTTGATGTCTTTGCTACAGATCCAAATCTTAATAAAGATTCTGTTACTTGAGGTATTTCGGCTGCTCCAAATAAAGCTGCATTTGCTAATACATTTATAAATTCTCCAGCTTGTCTTGCTGGTGCATTAAATTGATTTAAAGCATGACTTAATGATTCTGCTGCTAATGGTAAGTCCATTCCAGATGCTCTTGATAGCTTAATAGCCGATTCCGTTACATAATTTAAGGCATCAGCATCTTTTAAAAGTTCTGGTCTTTTAGAACCTATTAATTTGTATGCTTCTGCTACGGCAGATGCTCCACCTTCTACACTTTTACCTAATTCTATTGCTTTCCCTTTAAAATAATCTAAATCATCACCTCTTAATCCAGTTAATGCAGATAAATCACCTAATTTTTGGTCGAAATCAATCATTGATGATGTAACAGAACGTATTATAGTAGATAGTGATATAAATATACCTAAATTGCCTAATACAGCTTGTAATCTCATAAAAGCACTTGTGTAATTACCTACATTTCTAAAACTATCACCTACTGATTTATCTATATGTTTTAATGCTTTATCTCCAGCTTGTGCTGCTTTTGTAGTTTTCTCGTATTGATGTTGTAACTCTTTTAATTCTTTTGTACTTAAAGTAGTGTTTTTTCCTTGTTCTAATAATTGTGCTGCTAATTCTTTCGACCTATTTTTTAAATCTCTTACTTTATTTGATAATTGCGTATATGCATTAGATTCATTATCAATTTGTTTTTTTAGTCTTTTTGCAGCAGCTTCTGCTTTTTCATCTTCTTGTCTTTGTAATTTTGATAATCTTAATTGTGCTTCAGCTTGTTGCGTTCTTTTAGTATCAGATATGATTGCTTGTTGTCTTGTTTTTTCTAATTCTGTTTCTTTTTTTTGTAGTTCTGTTAAAACTTGTGCTTGTTGTTTTGATAAATTAGATGCTTTTGCACTTGCTTCAATAAAATCATTTAAACCTTTTGTAGTTTTTAGTAGATTTGTTTCTAAATTTCTTTTTATAGTTTCTCCCATTAACGTAAATTCTACGTTCATAGCAGCTAACTTATTTTTTGCTTGTTCAGCTTGTTCTATTAAATTAGCGAAAATTTTATCTTCTATTAAGTCTGTACTTTTAATTTGCTTTGCCATATTCTTCGATAATTATGTAATATTCACTTAATGTTATTTGTTTAGAATCTATCCTATAACCTAGCCATTTTGATAAATAAACTAATGTTTTTTCAATAGTCATTCCATTTTTATCCTCTTTTAGTTTTTCAGTAATTTGATAATCGTATAATTCAATTTCAGTTAATTTAAAAGTATTTTTTGTTATTGCAAAATCACATTCTGCAATAGCTTTTTTTTTCATTAAATCTAAAATTCTTTTATAATTTAATCCTAAACCTTTTTTCTCTAAATAATCATCATTCAAAATTTCATAAGCAATATTTAGTTTTTTATTACTTAATTTATCACTTAATTTTTTTTTAATATATTCTATTTCTCCATTAGTAATCTTATTCCAATTATATAATGGTATTTCATCAATACTTTTATAAGTATCTATTTCTTTAAAATTAAACATTTAATAATTGTCTTATATTTAATATATATTTATCCTTTAATAATTCTTGTAATTGTAATTTGCTTGAATCAGTTAATCCTATTATTCCTTCTCCATACTTTTCAAATAATTCAGTAATAATTGTTAGTCTTTCACCATCAACTTCAATAGTTCTTTCTTTTTTATCGTTAGCATCAATTAGAAAATGGTCTGAATATACATTTACTACAAATGAATCAAAAAATTCTCCAGTATCAAATAATGTAAAAGGTGTATTATGTTCTTTTTTCTCATTGTATTTTTCTGATAATTCAGAATAATAACCAATTACATTTCCATCTTCATCTATACCTTTATTTGATGATGGATTTTTTGATGTGTATAATTGTTCGTATTGAATCAAATAAATAATAAATTCTTTTGTGTCTTTATTAATTGCTTTTATCCATAATTTACCTTCATTGATTTTTTTAACATTTTTAAATAATGTTCCTAGTTCAGTCTTAAATATATCTGCTTTTCCCAAAATAACTATTTTAAACTATATAAAATCAAAGATAAAAAAAAAAGGTGCAATTAAGCACCTTTCTTTTCTGTAATTTACAATTAATTAGATAGTAGTATCTAGCACACCAACATATCCAGTTTTTTGGATTTTTAATGTAACTAATGTACCTAACACTTGTGATGCTATAGTTAACGTGTATCTGTTTGCATTTGCACCAGAACCAGTTGATATAGCAGAAATTGCTATTGCAGCACCAGTAGTTGTATTTTTCAACGTAAAATCACCTACCAATAAACCTAAAACTTTAATTGGATTAATTGCAGTTCCATAATCTAAATTTGCATCAATTACTAAAGTAGTAGTAGTAGATGATATTTTACTTGGTACAATGTCTAAAAGTCCATCAAACGCATTAAAATCACCACCTAATTCATTACCAGTAATCAACCACATAGATGATTCATCAAACAATCTATAAAAGTCAAAAGAAACCATTATTTTTTGTGCTGTAGTATCTGTTGCATACATCATTTGTGCATCAAAAGATTGATTATCTACTGGGATTGGATATAGTTTTGTACCAACTTTAGAACCAATTAAATTTCCAGTAACATCTACGATATATACTCCAAATTCAACACATCTATTATCTTGGATTTTACCCAAAAGTTGATTAGCACCATTCCAAATTTCACCACTAAAACTTCTTTTACCTTGCTTGATAAAAACTTTTTTACCAGATGGTGCTTCTTCAAATGTTGAATCTGCTTTTGGTAATTCGACTTTTTCAAATTGAGGTAAAGGAAACCATCTTTTTGTTGCATCTACTTCATTGATTAATATATTGATAGATGCAATCGTTGGTGCTGTTGTTAAATCTAAATAGTTTTTAGCACCAGTAGAATCTTCCAATGGTATCATTATTAATTTACTTGTTACACTTTGTAATGTAACACAATTCGGTGTTCCAGTATTGCTTAATCCAGAATCACATTTACAACCTAAACTCATTTTTTTATATTTTTTAGTTAATAATTTAAATAATTAGGTATATTTCAACCTAATTAAATTTATGGTTTTAAAATAGCTGCTTTTGCAGTAGAGAAAGTTCCTTTTACAAATGCACCATAATGATTACTTTTTACATAGTGTGTTGCTCTTGCTTCACATAAGATAGTAAATAAATTTTTAGTAAAATCATCATTTACATAACCAACTTGGATATTCATTTCTTCTCTCATTCTTAAATTAGATTTAGAAAAGTCACCTACCAAAAATGTACCTACAGCAATACCAGTATTAGAGATAATCTCTACACCATTGTATCTTTTTACTCCATTTGCATCAGTATAAATCATCGGCATTGTGTATTCACCAGTAGATGATTTGTTTACGTCAAATTTAGCAATATCTGTTGGGTGCATTAAAATGTAGTTAGCTTCAAATAAAAGTGTATTTATTTGTGACATAGCTACTCTAATTACATCTAACTCATTAGCAAATGGTACACTAACAGCAAATGAACCAGCAGCCCATGCAGTAGCATTTTGTAAAATACCAACTAAATTGTTACCAGTACCATCACCAGATAAGATTTGAGCATCTAATTTCAATGCAACTAATTCCATCAATTCAGTATTGATTTCGTTTTGCATAAAAGGTAAATCAGCAATCATTTCTTTAGATACTTTAATAAAAGCAGTAACTTTTTGAGTAACAGATTGACGTTCAACTAAATCAAAATCAGCTTGTGATTTAAGTACACCCTCTGCTGTCATATCAGCTCCACCTTCTGGTAATGCTTGTTCAATATAGGTAATGTATTTTGATGCAGTTGTTCCAGCATTGATGATTTGACGTAAAAAAGGCATACGTCTAACAATTCTTGTAACTCCTTGCTCTAATTGAGTTAAAGCAATTACACCGCCAGAATAGTTATTCCCTATTGTCATTGTACCTACAGCTTTAACATTCAAATCAATCATTCCATTAGAATTAGATTTGATTTTATCTATATTATCCTCATAAGATTTATAGATCGCTTCACCCATACTTTTAAATGATACATCTTTGGTGCTTTTTGATTCTTTCATACCTTCAATAGTACCCTCAAGTTTAGCAATAGATGTTTTTAAATCATTTGTGTTGTTTTTACCAACTAAATCAACAAGTTCATTTTTCAATGATTCCAATTCTTTTTTAGTAGCAGTATTAATTGTTTTTTCTGTAATAATAGCATTGAATTTATCAATTACTACTTGTTCATCGTTAACATTTTCCATTTTGTTTTTTGTTTAAGTTTATATTTATTTTATTTATTATAGACTTACTTTAAAAAAGTGTTTATTCGACTTTTTTTTATAAGTTATTTTTTTTTAACAAGTACAATATTCTTTATACTTTTCTATATCTATTTGTATCATTAATCCAGATAAATTTGCATCTAGTATATTTTTTTCAAATCCTTGTGTACTTTCCGTTCCAAATCTACTAAAATATTTAATATCTTGTACATCTATTGCTTTAAATATAGGTTTTGAATTTAAAACTCTTATAAATTCTTCACTTAATTGAATCATTGGTTGAATTACTTGGCTCTTATGGTCTGATGTATAGTAGTTTACAATATCAGTTTCATCTAAAAAGAAAATCCTACATTTTACTTTTCTTTCGACCGATAATTCAGCACTATATCTTTTTTCTTCATAATCATCAAGCAGCCATATTATAGGTGTTTTATCAAATAAACTTATTGATGCTTTAGTCCATTCTAAATTAGTAGCCATTTTTGTACCAGTAATATCAAATGGTGTTGAAACGGATATGGTTTTATTTGCAATACTTTCTATAGTAGATATGGTAATAGATTCATTTAACACAACATTCGTAATTTTATAGTTAATTCCTACAAAACCATCAAATGCATTTAATAATTTCCCATTTCTCGCCCATTTTGTATTGCAAGTATAAATAATTGTTGAATTTCCTTGTACTACAGATGATGATACAACAATTTGACTATTTATAGCACTTACTATTGTATTAAATATTTGACTAAATTCTTTCATAACCAATACGCAAATTCTTTATTTACTCCTTTAAAAGTTAAATAATCTTGTTTATTTGTAATGATATATCCTTGTATTGCTCTATAAGTAATAATAGCTTCATTATACCTTGTGTATATAGGCAATATATTTTTTTGTGAATTTTCATTTTTTTGATTTTGCATACTTGTAATAGTAGCTGTAGCAATACCATCACGCATATACTCAAAATATATAAAACCAATCAACATTTCCTTTAAACCTTTTGACAACATTAGTGTATAGTTGTCTTGATAATTAAATGGATTATAAATAAAGCTATAAATTGGTGTTAATGGTATTTTATTTAATTGTGCATTAGCATCAGCATAATAAAGATTGTATAACTCTACACCTAATAATTCAACTAAATAAGTTAATTCATATTTCGATATATAATCGTTAATATCCAGATTACTATATATTCCTTGACTAATCGCATACTTTCCAGTAAAGTCCGTAGTGTTAACATAAAATCCCATAATTTTGTTTTAAGAAAATAGTTGCAAGTTCACCAGTAATTAATTCTTTTTTATTTTTAAGTTGTTCATAAGGTATGTTATCTGAAAATTCAAATAAATATAATTTATTTCCAATTAACTTTTCCTCAATTATTGTTTCTTTAACAACTTTCTTGTTTTGTAATTTTGTTTTTTCCATTTTACTCTAATTTATTTTAAACTATTTATAACATTACTCCAATTAATTTTATTTTGTTTCTCAATTTGTTTCTCAATTTGTGATTCATCATTTTTTTCAATAATTTTCCCACCTTTAAATAAACAATCATATTCGATCAGATCTTTTAACTGATTGCTATATACCTTATAGTTCATTTCTAGTTCATACAATCTTTCATCAGTACCTTTTCCACTAATAATAGATTTAACAATAGTATCTATTTTTTCATTTAAAATTTCGTATGCATTTTTTCTATCCAATCCTTTACTCACTTGTAATACTGGTGTCATTTCATTTGCACCAAAAGTTACAGCAGAACCTTCCCACAAACATAATTCATGTATCTTATGTATTTTTCCACCCTCTATTGTTTTATCTTCAATGGTGGTTATCTTATCTTGAATATATTTAAACCCTATAGAATGTTCCCTAATAATACCATCTTGATAATCCAACAATGCATCATTTCCATTTGTTGAATTGCTTAATTGTGCTACAGCAAATAAACCATGATTATCTTCCTCTAATCTAATAAATTTTCCAATAGGCATTTCCCAGTTGTGATAACGTAAAAAAGCAATCTTTCTATTTGATACATTATCTACACCTCTTTCTTGTATAGATTTTTTAAAACAACCTTTTTGTAAAATATCAAAATCAGAATCAATATTATTAAATGCAGCTAGATACAATGCAACTTGTCTATTATCTAATGAAATATCTTTTAGTCCTAGACTATGTTGTTTAATTTTATAGCTAGATTTGAATTTACTATCCATTTTTATTTTAAATTTGTTTTACAAATATAAATAATTTAACTATGAACTTTAATTTTCTTGATTCTTTTTTTGACAGAAACGATAATAACAAAAGATACATAAATGATTTCTTATCAGATAGTCAATTTATGCGTAATAGTGTTAATGATTATTTCGGTAAAAAAACTGCTGTATGGATAGATACAACAAATGCTTTTAAGCATTATATCGAAGTACCAGAATTAAGAATGGTAATTGATAGACGAGCAAAAATGATTTCATCTAACATACCATCTTTAATTGATTTAGAAGGTAAGCCAGTAGAAAAACATTGGTGTTTAGATTTACTTAAAAATCCTAATCCTACACAATGCTGGTCTGAAGTTATTTATTCAATGGCTATCAATGATGCACTTTATTCTACATCGTTTCTTTATGCACCTAAACGTTCTTTCGGTATTGTCAATTATATTTTACCATTGGCATCACATTGTATGCAGATTAACACATCTGGTAAAACACTTAAACAATTTGACAAAGGTGGTCTTATTGATTCTTATACATACAACTACAATGAAGATGAACCACAAAAATTAGACTATAACGATGTAATCATGATTATGACTACAGATGGTATCAATCTTTTAAATCCAATATCAATTATTGAATCACTTAAATATCCTATATCCAACATACGTGCATTATACAACAAACGTAACGTACTTTTAGAGAATATTGGTGCTGTAGGTATATTAGCAGCTAAAAAATCAGATTTAGGTGGTGCATTACCAGTTACTCCAGAAGAAAAAAAGCAAATTCAACGTGATTGGTATAATCGTTCAAAAGATGAAGTTCTAATATCCGATATAGAACTTGATTGGTTGCCTATGAGTTATCCAACAAAAGACTTAATGCTATATGAAGAACTAACAGCAGATAAATTAGCAATCATAGATGCATACGGATTAAACTACTACATATTCTCAAACGAAAAAGGTAGCACATTCACAAACGTACGTGATGGTATCAGAATGGCATACACAAATACCATAATCCCAGAAGCAGAAAAATTGTATAACAGCTTAACAGAACAATTAGGATTAGATAAAGAAGGTCTTAAACTTGTACCTAAATTCGACCATATTCCAGTTCTTCAAAAAGACATCAAAGAAGAATCAGAATCACTTAAAACTAGAGCAGATGCAATCCAATCCATCATGGTAAATCTCCCACTCACAGAAGATGAAATTAGAGCAATCATTTTTAACTACCACTCCGTATAAAAATACACCACTTTTTACCCCAAAATACCCTAAAATAGTGTAATTCATTTATAACTATATTGTAACCGATTTGTAATTAAAATAAATGGGAAAATAAATTTTTTTTGGCACTTTTTCATGACATATTATATATTAGAATTATTACGTTTGTGTGATTATTTAATTAGATTATGAAATTTTTAGAGGTACTTTATTGTATATATTCGATTTTTATTAGGACAAAACACGATTTTTGGGGTTGGGATTCAGCTAATTAACGTTTTCAGCTTGGTTTTATGCGTGTTTTTCTGCTTTTTGGTTGGATCCGGATCGATTTGATCGGATTTATCTCATTAATTATGGTTAAAAAATAGTTCACGTTATTGGAAAAAGTGTTAAAATTTGATTTGGATACGTTCTAAAAGAGAAAAAATAACCTTTTTTTGATGTTTTTTTTGATTCTTTTTTTCACTTTTTTACACTTTTTTAATCCTTTTTTATGCTGTTTTTTGGCTCTATTATTCATCTACTTTATATATGTATTTACTTTATTGTTTTACTCTTTCTTATTCTCTTTATTCTTTCTATATGTTATCTGTTGATTTTGTTTGTTAATGTTGTTAGATGGCTTTATTTTGTTGCTGGTTTGTTCCTTGTGTTTATCATTCTATATTAATTATTACGCATAAAAAAAACTAGACTTTTAGAATCTAGTTTAGTTTTACTCTTTGTTATCTCTTATCTTATTTTGTAGTATTCATCTGATTTAAGATATTGTTTCCAATCATTTAAAGTATTATGTATATTGCTTTTAAAGTCTTGTTTGTTCATTTTAAATGTTCTGTATTTACTTATTAATATATCTTTATCATATTGTCTTATCGTGTACGTTCTGTTTTTATTGTTGGCTGTTGCTGTTATTGTATACATGGCTATTTATTTAAGTTTGCTTTAAATTGTTGTTTTTCTTTCTCATAGTTTTCTATAGCTGTTTTTTTCGTGATATACTCCCATTCCTTTTCGATTAGCATTATACATAGTTTATTCGCTTCTGTATAAAGTTTATAAGGATTTAGTACATTATGTTTATCTGTTATGTCTAGTATATAGTTTTTAATAGTTATTACTTCTTCTCCCCATGCTTTAGATAATATAATAACGTTATTAATAAAATCGGCATAGATGCGTTTTGTTTCCTCCAGTTCTTTCATGATTTTTTATTTCTGTCTCTTATACACATCTCCGAGCCCACGAGACAGGCAGAAATCTCGTATGCCGTCTTCTGCTTGAAA